>VFSW01013287.1_pt1 | contig 11451 bp, 7 predicted proteins | sample 5358111 | NCBI WGS metagenome assembly VFSW01 (sample SAMN11554181, study PRJNA540505) | mine drainage metagenome | isolation source: sediment from site ElyBrook_90M | place: USA: Ely Copper Mine, Vershire, VT | collected 2017 | reverse complement strand
AGGCGCCTGCACCATCCAGCACGAAGCCTCTCGCGGCGATATAATTCCCTCTTCAGGCAAAAACATCCTCTTATGACACGAAAGATACTCGGAATCGGGGCGGCGTTCGCTGCCGTTGCGTGGATCGGTTCTGCGGTTTTCGCGCAGCAGCCGGCTACTGCGACAAGACCTGTGGTCTGCCCGCCGGAAGGGTTCAGCGGCGGATTCAGCCGCGGCTGTCCGCAAAAGCAGTTCGCCAATCCCGCCGACATCTCGGCAATGATGGCCGCTCTGCCGGACAAGCCCTACGCCACTCCCGCGAGCTTGCGCCGGGTGCTGGTTCTCGCCCGGGCGGTCGGTTGGGTACACACGTCCATTCCGCTGGCGGCCAAAATGGTGGAATACCTGGGAGACAAGACCGGCGCCTGGATGACCACCATCACCTACGACCCGGCCGCGATCATGCCGGACAACCTGAAGCAGTACGACGCCATCTTCCTGGACAGCACGACCGGTGAGTTTCTGGACGACCCGAATGACAGGACCGCCACGGACCTTCGCAGGCAGGCGCTCCTGGACTTTGTAAAAGGCGGCAAGGGTTTGGCCGGCATCCACGCCGCTACCGACAGCTACCATACCAGTGGTCCTGCGCCGAACGGCACATGGTCCGAGTTCAACAATATGATTGGCGGCTTCTTCAAATTCCACTGGGTCTACCCTACCCTGATCGCGGTCAAAGTCGACGATCCGCAAAGCCCCCTCACCGCCATGTTCCCGCCCCGCGGTTTCGAGATCGTTGACGAGACTTATACGTTCGCGCAGGACTCATTCAGCCGCAAGCGGGTTCACGTCCTCACCAGCGTGAACTACGCCAAAATGAGCGCGGAAGACAAGGCTAAAGAGCCGGCCACGGCCAAGCGCACTGACGGCGACTACGCCTTGAGCTACATCCAGCGCGTGGGCAGCGGCCGCGTGTTCTACGAGGCGCACGGCCACGATGAAAAGGTATACTTCCAGCGCCCTTTCGTCGCCCACATGCTGGCCGGAATTCAATACGCTCTCGGCGATCTCAAGGCCGACGACAGCCCCAGCGCTAAGTAGACCTGTCACGGTGGTGCCGATAACTCTGGCAATGCGAAGTCAAAAAAGCGTTTGATGGGTCGCAGTTTCGTTCCGGGCACATGCCGGCGACCGTCCCAAGAGCGCGTGCTTCATTGCGTGATTCCGTGCGGGAGGGATGGGGACGCGGGCACAAATCACCAGCCGCCAGGAATCCGGCGCCAGACCGCCGGGTCTTTCTCGATATCACGTACTGTGAGGATGGCCGGGGCAGCCTTCTGCCGATAACGATTTTGATCTGACTCTGCGGTACCCTGCTTGCGCCCCAACCTGGGGGGTGTGCGTGCCGGCGATACCCCTAAGCTGGAACTGGAGCAGTTCTTCCAGAGCTTCGACAACGTCAAGGAGCATGGGACATTCCGACGTTGCCCCGGCTTCCGATGCACGGGACGTTTAGCTATGGCGCCAGGCGTTCTCGCACTGTCAGGAAAGAGTCGGCGGAGACGTTCCTCAACGTCTGCCGAAACCCAGAGGGCCACTCGATTTCTATGCTATCCGCGCGCGAGCTGCGGCCTAGTCCGAAATGCACGGGCAGTTCGCTGGAGCAGGCATAGCCGGTTGATGTAGTCACGTGATTCACCTGGGTTGTGCCTCCGCTGCGGACAGTGACACGCGCTCCGATAGCGTCGCGATTGCTCGTGACGCCGACGAGCCGGAGTGCCAGCCAGTGATTATCAGCACCCATGATGTTGCGCAGCAGGACGGGCGACTCGTTGAGGCGGCTGACCACGACGTCCACGCGCCCATCGCGATCGAAGTCCCCGAAGGCGACACCGCGGTTCTGTGCGGCAGGACCGGCGAGCACCGCGCGAAACGCCCCCTTACCGTCACTTAGCATCAGCAGATTCTGCTGCCGGGACTTGCCGCTCGAGAGCATCTCCGTGTTGTCCTGAACATCGCCCGCGGCCACGAACACGTCCTTCCAGCCGTCATTGTCGAAGTCGAAAATGCCCATGCTCCAGCCGCTCAGCGAACCGCTGAGGATACCCACGCGGCTCGGGTAGGTCACGTCCCGGAAAAGACCGCGGCCCATATTACGGAAGATCGGAAAGGTCTGATTGCTGAGCGCCGTAATCGCCAGATCCTCCAAGCCGTCATTATCAAGATCGCGGAAATCAACGCCCATCGAGGAGAGCGCCTTCCCATCGTCATTCAAACCGACACCCGCCTGGAGCGCCACCTCACGGAAAGTCCCGTTGTGTTCGTTATGGAACAGGAAGTTCGGCACGGTGTCGTTGGCTACGAATATATCCATCCAGCCGTCGTGGTCGTAATCGGCGATGGCGATGCCCATCCCTTTACCCGGATGCGCGGCGATTCCGGAAGCAAGGGAGACGTCGGAAAACGTGCCGTCGCCGTTGTTGTGATACAGGCGGTCTGGCAGGGGCTGGTAGTAGCGCGGATGGCAATAGGTGCGAATGCCGCGGCCGGCATCGCCGCAGAACGGCTCCGTGGCCGGGTCCCACTTGACGTAGTTGACCACGAACAGATCCAGGCGGCCGTCGTTGTCGTAGTCCACCCATGCCGCTGACACGGCCCAGTCGTGGCTTTCCAGGCCGGCTCGGCGGGTCACGTTCTCGAAGGTGCCATCGCCGCGATTGTGGTACAAGGTGTTGCCGTTAACGCCGGTGACAAACAGGTCGGCGTGCCCATCGTTGTCGTAGTCCCCGGCGGCGACGCCAATGTTGTAGCCGGCGCCTCCTACTCCTGCCTTGTCAGTCACGTCCTCGAAGGAGAAATCGTGTTTGTTTCGATAGAGTCGGTTGCGATACTGGGAACCGGTCTTTTGGAGCGATGGCTGTTCGGCACCATTCGTGAAATAAATATCGGGATAGCCGTCGTTATCGTAGTCGAACACGGCTACGCCGCCGGCCATGGTTTCGATCTGGTGCCTCTCGGGCGACGCTGCGTTGTGGAGCACAAACGAGATGCCGGAATGGGCGGTACGGTCCTCGAAATACGCGGCGGGCGGGGCGGCCAGCACCGCGGCAGTCAGGATCGCGACTGAACCCAGGATTGCAGTCTTCATAGGCCTTCCGGCGCGGCTTTGCAATTTTCGAGCGCCTTGATTTCTGCGTCGGCCTCGCTGCCCTTGCCGCTCGCGGAGTAGATCCGGGCCAGCAGATTATGAACGCGGCACTCGCCAGAGAGCCGTGCGGGTTGGAGAACCTGCGCCGCTTCCTCCAAGCTGTTGCTCTGATATAGGACGCGCGCCAGTTCGAAGCGAACGTCCACGGCAGAAGGTGCCAGCTCCAGCGCCCGTCGCAGCGCGCGCAGGCTCTCGGCCGGCCGGCCCTGCCGGAACAGAAACGCGCCGTAAGCGAAATAGGGCCGCCAGGCTGCGCCGGCCAGGTCCACCGCCGCGCGGAACGATTTCTCCGCTGCCGCAAACTGCCCCAGAGCATCCTGCGCCAAGGCCAGGTTCTCGTAGACGCGGGATTGGCGCGCGCCCATCCGCAGGGCCTGCTGGAACTCCGCGATGGCCTGCTCGAACCGATTAGCGTCGTAGGCAGCGCGGCCGGAAAAGTACCAGGCATCGGAGTCCCGCTTATCGAGGCGCTGCGCCCTCTCGAAGAAGCCTTGCGCGCGGTCCCATTGTTGGCGGGCGGCCCAAACACGTCCCGCCAGGATGTACCCTTTCGGGTAACGGTTATCGATCGCGATGGCGCGTTCGGCCTCGTCGAGTGCAGCATCCAACTGGTGGAGGTTCAACAGCGCGCCGCCCAGGAAGACGCGGACATCGGGCCGGTCGGGGTACAGGACTAGATATTGCCTGTAAAGACTGACTGCTTCGGCGGTGCGGAGCGAGCCGTAGGCGGCGTTGGCCTCCCCCAGTAAACGATCCCCGGCATCCTGCGCCGCCGCGCAAGACAGTACGGCGAGCGCTGCGCCCAAGCCCCGTATCACGGTGTTTTGACAACCTTGAAATCCATAAACCGCGCACTGCTTCGATGAGCGAAGACGCCGACATCCAATGGCCCGTCCGCCCCCGGCACCTCTGCTTCGCCGATCTTACTCCAACTGGTGCCATCCTTGCTGGAGTACCCGGTGAATTTGGAGCCCTGGCGCTCTAGTTTGAGCCAGCACGGCCAATTGGTATATCCATCCAGGACCGTCCGCTTATCGATGCGGCCATCGCCGTCGGAATCCCACTCCAGCGCAAAACCGTTAGCCGGCGAAGCTCCGAACACCAGGTATCCGGGCGACTGGCCGGGTTTCGAAATATCCCGGCGCACCATGATGCCGGCGCGGCCCACCCAATTCGTTCTTCTGTCCGGATTCTCCAGTTTCACAGTCGCCAAACCGGAATCTCCCAATCCGTGCGGCAGATAGGCCGAACCGTATTGGTCGCCATGATCCAGCACGGCGTAATCGCCATTCTCGCGAATGTAGAATCCGCCTTCCACCTGCTGGACCTGCCCTTCAAGATTCTGAAATCCCACATACGGCGCGGTCACCGGACTACCCGCTGGTTTCGGCATCACCACGAACTCCTTCGCGACGCCTCCGAGCCGCAGAGGAATCTTGCCGCTCCCGGTGGATTGCAAATTGACAAAACCCACACGCGCCGTTTCATTCGCGGCCAGCCAGGCGGTGCGTTTGATTTCCTCATTCCCCACCCGCAATTCGATTTCGGCCAGGCCCTCGTGACCCGTATTCTGAACAGTTGCGGGCACGTAAAACCGGTCGCCGGACACCAATCTTCCAGATGGCGGATCGAAAGACTTCAGCAGCACTTTAGCGGACGTTGCCTCCTGTCCGTTCATGATTAGTTTGCGAATGCCGTCGAAGAGCAGCGAAGGGGCGCCATCCGGTTCGCGCTGCGCCATGAAGCGGTCCAGGTCCAACGTGCCGATATTCTCGCCGAAGAGAGCCGGGCGGCGGTCCTTGTCCACGTAGTCCACCCGGACATCGTGGAGTTCCAGGTTTTCTACATTGCGGCAGTACACGCCGTAAGCCTGAATCATCGAGTAGGGGCTGAAACCCTGACCGTTCGACTCCTCATCCTTTATCCCGCCCACGAACGTCATCCGTGCATTTCTGAGGATGATCGACTTCGCCGGCTTTTCACGCGGTCCGGCTACGTAGAACGGCGTTCTACCGCAGTTGATTGCGGTCAGGTTCTCAATCACAATGCGGCCCACGCCCAGATTGTTTCCGCTATAGGGTGCGTCAGCACCGAATGCCACGAATACCGGTGAACGGACGTTGATCATGGTGATATTAGAGAGGACCATGTTATCCACCGGACCGGGCGTGACCAGCCGGGAACTCGCGCCGCCCCGGCCCGCACTGTGAGGCAGAATCTGGAAACCAGATTCCGTGTTCGTGCGGAATCCCAGGCGGTGCGCGTACTGTCCGGGACCGTAGATCAGGGTATTGTTGATCAGCACGTTACGCCCGCCCACGCGAATCGCATTGCACGAGCTGTTCAGGATGCAATTGGTGACGGTCACGTTCTCCCAGTAAGCGCCGGCCAGGCTATCGTCGCCGGTATACAGTTTCGAGTTCGAGATGGTGGCGAGCCTCACGTCGTGCATGTTGATGCCGTCGTAGCCGTTATACGCCGTGAAATTATCGACGGTCACCCGCTCGCAGGAGCGAAAGATGAGAGAGTAATTGCCGGCATCTCTGATCGTGATATCGCGGACCACAATATCTTTGCTGTTGTTGAAGAGGACCGCGTGGGGTCCGCGGATATGCTCCTCGCCCCTTGGATTATTCAGGTTTTGTCCGTTGATGCTCCCGCGGCCCATGAGCGCGACATTGTGGACTCCGTTGGCCAGGATGATGGAGCCATCCCACTCGCGTCCGCCGTCCGGCCAGTGATAGTCGGCGAGGTTCTTCGTGCCCAGGATCGTGGCGCCCGCGTCAATCCAGAGAGTCACGTTGTTCTTCAGCTGGATGGTGCCTGAAACGTAGGTGCCCGCGGGAACCAGAACGGTGCCGCCTCCGGCGTCGCTGGCCGTCTGAATGGCCTTGTTGATCGCGTCGGTATCCGTACGCCGGCCGTCGCCCGCGGCGCCGAAATTCCTGACGTTGAACTGGGTCGCCGGCTGCGCCATCGCGCCACTCACCAACAATCCGAACACACAAACACTCGCTATGGAACGCATCTGGATTCCTATTTCCGCTTCGCCACCAGATAGTCGAATGCACCGAGTCGATAACTGAACTTGTCGGGTGACAGCGAAGCCGGCAGCGTCCGATTCTTCAGAATGTCCCGGCCCTGCTCGTAATCCGATGCCGGCACATCCACCTGAACTGTGGAGATTCGGTTGGTGAGATTGATCAGCACCAGAATCTGGTCGTTGCCTTTCTTTCTAAGAAAGCTGACTACGCCGTCCGGGTTGCTGTTGTTCACCCAGGTCAGTTCCCCCTCCGTGAGGGCAGCTTCGTCCTTGCGCATCTGAATGAGCTGCCTGTAGAAGCGCAGCTTTACGTTCTGCTGTCCGGCGATGCTGGTGCGGCGCTGGCTCTCGGGCTTCCAGATGTCCCAACGGATCGCAACATGGGACTGTTGCTGAGGCGCGGTAGTGTCGCCGACTTCTTCGCCGTTGTACAGGAACGGAATCCCGTCCAGCGTAAAATCCAGGACCGATGTCGCAAGGGCCGCCTTCTCGCCAAACACCACATCGGCGCGGTTCCGGTCATGATTGTCATTCAGATGCAGAAAGCGCGCTCCGTGCGGGAAGCTGTCTTTCGCCTTTTGCCATTGCAGGCGAATGCGCTCGGCCGATTCCCCGTTAACGACTACCGCCGTCAAAGCCGCGTAATAGGGGAAGTTGTAGCTGACGTCGTAAGCCTTGAGCTGGTGCTCCGGCACGTCTGCCTCGGCCAGCATGATGACATTGGGATTGATCCTATCCATGGCATCGCGCGCCTCGTCCCAGAACCCGGTGGGGACGCCGCCCGCCACATCCGCACGGAACCCATCGATACCCACATCGCGGACCCAGTGGAGCATGTTGTTACGGAAATATTCGCGCACCTGCGGGTTTTTGAAATCCGGCTGGGGAGTCCGCCAACGGGACATGATAAGCTTGCCGTCGGGCGTCCGCTGGTAGAACCCAGGCTTGTTCAGCAGGACATTGTCGTTGGCGCTGTGCGCATAGACGATGTCCATGATCACCTTCAGGCCCAGCTTGTGAGCCTGCGCTACCAGTGCCTTCAGGTCCGCTTCCGTGCCGTATTCGGGATCGATCGCGTCGTAATCCTTAATCTCGTACGGAGTGGAAGGCCCGAAGACCGAGGGATAGCCATGCACGTTGAGGGGGCTGATATAGATGATGGTGGCCCCCAGATCGGCGATGTGCTGCAGGTGCGAAGTGGTGGCGTACAGCGTCCCTTCCGGCGTAAAGGAACGCATCCAGATCTGATAAATAACCGAGCGGCTCATGAAGTCCGGAGCGGTGCGTGCATTTTGTTCTGCGACTGGCGGGTTCTGACCTGGCGAAACAACGCTCAGAGCAGCCGCGAGGAAACAAACGAGAGATATCTTGCGCATATTGTTCACTGAAGACCGAAAGGCGCGGCCCAACTCAGGCTCGCGCCCCATTGTTACACTTTCAGAATTCGACGGTGAGATAGAGCTGCACTTTTCTGCCGTCCGCCGCGGAGGTTACTTGTCCGTAGTTAGCGCTGGTGATGCTGGTATTCGGATTGTTCCAGCGAACGAAGTTGAACGGGTTGTTAACGTCCATCCGGAACTCAGCCTGAAGTCTTTCCTTGATCGGGAACGTCTTACCCATCGAAACTGACTCCGCCTTTTGCGTAAATCCGCGGACCCAATCCAGCGTAGGAGCGGTATTCCCGAATTGATACAACGGTGGCGTCACAAAGGCGCCGGCCGGAGCGAAATAGCGGGAAACGGCCGGATCGAAACTGCGCGGATCGGTTGTACCGAAGATGGGTACGCCTGCCACATAATTGGCGAATTTGGCGCCATATCCCAAGGTCGAAAGGTTATTCGACGCGGAGAAACTCATGGCAGAGCCGTCGGTGTAGCGGCAGTACCCCGCCAGGTTCCATCCGCCGATTACAGCCACAACAACTGGATTGCTGGAGGTCAGGAATCTCTTCTTGGGTCCAAACGGCAAGTCGTAGCTGGCGTTCAATACAAAAGTGGACGGAGGGGAATCTCCGCTGTAGGTAATGGGCCGGTAGGGCGTGTACTGAACGCTCTGGAGAGTGCTCATGTTCTTCATCCAGGTCCAGAAGGCCAGCAGAGTGAGGCCGTTGGAATACCGCTTGGTCAACTTCACCTGGAGAGAATTGAAGCGGGCGCTGCCGACCGGGTCATTCTCCGCGCCCGTTCCGACGGAGGTGTACTGCGGGTATGGCATCAGAGCCTGCGCCACGGTGTTCCGCGAATAACTCGTGAAACCCGCGAATGGCACCGGAACGTTAGCAGCAGCGGCGCCCGGTGAACCGGCCGTCTGCAGCAGCAGATTGCCGAGAGACAAATATTTTTGGTCTACGTAGTTGAAGTTGCTTCCCGCGGCCAGGTGGGTGGAATGGCTGCCGATGTAAGCCACATCGAGCGAGAGGTTATTTGCCAGCTCCCGCTGAATTCCGAAGGTCCAACTGAGAATCTAAGGAAGGCGGGTTCCCTGCGCCAGAAGCCAGGTGATGCTTTGGTTGTTCTGGAAATCCGGCGTCAATTGGGGTGGGCGAGCGTAGTTTTGCGGGAAGCCGGCGGTGCCCCAGTTGTAAACATAAGTGAAGGGATTCGCCCCGCTGAAACTGGGAGACGCCGTGAACCCGGCGGTATAGCCACCCGAGACCGCCTGGTCGGAGTAATAGATGCCTCCCGAGGACCGTATGATGGTCTTCGGGTTCAGGGCATAGGCAAAACCGAAGCGCGGGCCGAAGCCCCTCGTCCAGGTCTTGATGAATTGGTTTCCTGTGCGGCCGGGTCCGGGCCCCCCGAAGACAAGAGCACCGGGAACACCAACAGGGTTCATTACCGTGGGGCTAAACGAACTTACCTGATTATTCACCTCGTAAGGCGCGGGCGCGACATCCCAACGTAGACCGTAAGACAGCGTCAACTTAGAATTAATTCGCCAATCGTCTTGTGCAAACAAAGAATAGGAGTAGAACCTATAACCGGTTGTACTCTGCAATGTCGTGCTGGCGCTGTTCACGTCTCCCAGCAGGAAACTTGCAAACGAGCTGCCCCAATTAGGCAGGCTGGGGGAATCCGGCTGGCTGGTAGTCTGGTTGCTGAAGCTGAAGCTTCCGGCGGTGTTGGATTGACTCCTGGAGTTGTTGTTGTAGCGCCAATGGTAGAAGCCGAATTTCATGGTGTGTTTTCCATGGGTCCAGGTCACGCTGTCGCTGATGGAATAGCGCGTCTGAGCCCCCAGTCCGTTGCTGGTGAGCCCCATGGTGATAGGCGAAGCGGTGCCGCCACTGAAGTTGAGTTGAGGGAACGCGCCCAGGTCCTGCGGCATGCCCGTAATCCCGAGTGCCGTGTCCCAGCCCTTTCCCACACTGGTATTGGCGTACGGGTTCACGTACCGGTCCACGCCCGCCGTCACGTGATTGATGAGGCTGGGGCTAAAGATATAGTCATGGTTCACGCGCCAGGTCTGGCTGGTAACGGTTTGCAGTTGGAAACCTTCCAGCACATCCGGCTCATTGGGCAGTCCCGACACGACGTTGGCGAAGTTGCCCCAGCCGTTGGAGTTGATCAGCCGGGGACGCCACTGATTTTGGTACGTGACGGAAATTTTCTGTTTGGTGGAAACATTGTGGTCGAGTTTCGCCGTCGACGTGAAAGTATTGAAGTAGGGAAAGGCCCCAGTTCGGTTGTACCAGTTGTTGGTCGCCCCCGGACGGTCCGGATTCGGCACTAATGCCGCGATTTTGGCCGACACCGGGCTGATGCGATTGGTGGGGATGATGTTGCCGGGAAACTGGGTGCGAATAAAACTGCCGTTGCCGTCGGGCTGAGTACTCTCCGGGTCAAAGATCGGAATCTGCGTGCCGTTTGCAGCCAGAAGACCAGCGAAGTTGCCCGCCCTGAAACCCGGCGTCGGAATGGTCTGCAGTCCTCCTGTGCCTCCCAGGCGGGCATAGTAAAGGCCTTGTCCAAAGAACAGGAAGGTCTTGTTACGGCCGTCGTAGACCTTGGGAATGTAAACCGGGCCGCCAAATTGGAACCCGCCTTCATTCTGGCGCAGTTTCGTCAGTACCGGACCCTGAAAGAAATTGCGGGCATTCAACGCATCGTTACCGAAATAGTCGTAAACCTTCCCATGGATGGTATTCGTGCCGGATTTCATGGTGACTGTGGTGAACCAGCTTCCGAAACCGCCATACTCGGCATTAAAGGCGTTCGCGACCACCGTGTACTCCTGCACTTGCTCCACCACAGGGCCATTTTCCAGAACGGCGCCGCGCCGCGTGCCCCATTCGCTCGATGGGGCGCCATCGATGAAGACCTCGGTACTGCCTTGAACCGCCGAGTTCACGCGGCCGGACCAGGATTCCGCCGGTTCCCCGCTGTTGAGGGCGCCATTGCTCGAAGTGTCTCCGGGCAGGAACCGCAGGTTGTCCGTGATGTTGCGCTTCTCGCCGAAGACGATCATCGGCAGATCGTCGATAAATTTGGCCGAGAGATTGGTTGGGTTGGCGGTGGCCGAGACATCCAACAGCGGTGCTTCGCCACTAACAGTAATGGTGTCGGTAAGGGCACCTAGCTGCAGCGTGAAATCCACCGCCAGGTTGTTCTGCGCCGAGACCAGGATTGGCTCTCGAACGAGGGTGCGAAATCCCTCTTTCTGAACAATCACACGGTAGGACCCGACCGGCAGACTGGATGCCAGGTAGTAGCCGACATCATTGGTCGAGAAGTCGAACTTGTTGTTCGTGTCGATATTGACCACCTGAACCTTGGCGGCCGGAGCGATCGCTCCATTCGGATCTTTTACAGTCCCTTCGATGCTGCCTCGGTCGGTTTGCGCAAAGAGGATACACGTTGCCGTCATCAACCACGCGACTGAACAAAGCTTTGCAACACTCATGTCTTTCTCCTTCGTCAGAATTCATGGGCCGCCTGCGCCCAGTAAATATCGATATCCTTCGGGTCCTGGAGGACAATCTTTCCCTGCGTCACAGCCGCATCCGGTCGTCCCTGGAAAAAAGACTTGAATCGCAGTCCTTCGGCGAGGTGTAAATCTTCCACCTCAATCTCCACAGGCTTGGCAGCCGCCCCGCGATTGCGGACCACCGGCACGTGTTCGTCGGGCGAACTTCGGAGATAAATGTACTTGTCTTTCCCGGCGCTCCACTCGACCAGATCCCCCCGGCGGAGCGCTGGATGATCGAGGCGGAAATGGAGGA
>VFSW01013286.1_pt1 | contig 11451 bp, 11 predicted proteins | sample 5358111 | NCBI WGS metagenome assembly VFSW01 (sample SAMN11554181, study PRJNA540505) | mine drainage metagenome | isolation source: sediment from site ElyBrook_90M | place: USA: Ely Copper Mine, Vershire, VT | collected 2017 | reverse complement strand
GCCGCATCGCGGCCAGCGACGGCGGCTGCGCGGACAGGTGCGCGAGCAGCACCGCCAGCGGCTGGTCCCGCTCGTACGGCGGCCGCCCGGTCAGCAGCTCGAAAGCCACGCACGCCAGCGCGTACTGGTCGGCGCGCCCGTCCACGTCATGCCCCTGGACCTGCTCGGGTGCCGAGTAACCCGGCGTGCCCACGGGATTGCCGGTCCCGGTCAGGCTGATGCCGGCCACGGCGCCCTTGCTCAGCCCGAAATCCGCCAGGTAGACGTGGTCAGGCCGCCCCGGCCGCTCATCGACGAGGACGTTGCCCGGCTTAACGTCCCGGTGCACCAGCCCGACGGCATGCGCGGCATCCAGCGCCGACGCCACCGGGGACAGCAACTCGAGCGTCCGCTCCGGCGACAGCGCGCCCTCGCGCCGTAGCACTCCCCACAAGTCGGGGCCGTTCACCAGGCGCATCGCGATGAACAGCACCCCGCCCGCCTGACCCGCCTCGTACACCGGGATCACGTGCGGGTCGTCGACCCGTGCCGCGGCGAGGGACTCCGCGACGAACCGGCGCCGGAACTCCTCGTCGTAGGCCCATTCGGGCGCGATCACCTTCAGCGCTATCCATCGCCCCAGCCGCTCGTCGCGGGCGCGGTACACCACCGCCATCCCGCCCGCGCCGATCCGCGACTCGATCCGGTACCCGGCCACCAGCGCCCCCGCGGGCAGGCCGCCCCGGACCAGGAAATTCTCGCTCACCATACGGCCTGGCCCCGGGGCCGGCCCAGCTTCAGGTCGCTGATCGCCCGGGCGCTTGCCACCGGCCGGCCGGCCAGCTCCTCCCGCGAAAACTTCGCCGCCAGCCGGCCGGCCCGCGGCCGGAAACCGAAAGTTTCACGGCCGACACTGTTCTTAGCGCTCAGCACAACACGAATTATCGTGATATCACACGTCTCATGCCGTGACATTAGAAGATTCCGTGCGTCAAAACGGGTGTCACGCATCGGGAACGGGTGTCAGGCACCACGAAAAGGTCAGCTGGGCGCCCGCGCAATGCCGTTCAGCTAAAGCGTGTGGCCTGAGCGACCGGTGGGCCTGCTGGTACGAATGAAGCGTCCCACCCGGCCCCTCGTTGCTGGCCAGGACGTGATCACGAAGCTTTGTTCGTGTTATCACGCTAAAAACCCTTCGCGATGCCGAATCCCTTCGTGATCATGACGGGGGCGCGGGCGGGACGGCACGGCGTTTGACAACAGAACGCAATTTGTTCTATAGCTGCTATCACACAGCCAGCGGACGGGCGCCGCCTGCCGTGGAGCCAGCGATGAGCGCGGCGGCGGTCAGTGAGATCTGGAGGCGTGATGCTGCTCAGCATCGAACCGGACGGTCCCGTGCCCATCTACCAGCAGATCAGGGACCGGATCGTCGAGGAGATCGCCCGCGGCAGGCAGCCGGCCGGCTCCGCGCTGCCGCCCATCCGGCAGCTGGCGGTGGACCTGGGCATTAACTTCCACACCGTGAACAAGGGGTACGACCTGCTGCGGCAGGAGGGCCTGCTGCGGCTCGGCCGCAAGTCCGGCGCGGTGGTGCGGCGCGACGCGGGCAGCGGGCCGCCCGATCCGGCCTGGGCGAGGGACTGGGCGGGCCGGCTGCGGACGCTGCTCGCGGAGGCCGCGGCCCAGGGGATGCCGGCCAGCGACATCGTCGGGGAATGCGAGGCCGCCCTGGTGGATTTCGCCTTCCCCGACGTCGCGGAGCAGGCGTGGCACGGAAGCGGAAGCCCGCCGTGAGCCTGGCCGCGGTCTCCCCCGTGCTGGCGGTCGGGGCCTTGACGTGCTCGCTGCCGGCGGTGACCCGGCCGACCCTGCCGTTCGGTGTCCGCATTCCCGGTGACCGGGCCGGGGCGCCCGTCATCGGCAGGGAACGACGGGCCTACTACTGGCGGACCGCGGCCATCGGGGTCTGCTGCACCCTCGCCGCGGTGACGGTCCAAGGCCACTGGCCGCCGTGGCTGACCAGGATCATCCTGCTGCCAGAGCTGGCCGCGGACTTCGGCTGCTTCTGGGTGGCGCGGCGCAAGATCACCGCCGTCAAGCAGGCCGGCGACTGGTTCGCCGGACTGCGGCAGACGGTCGTCGCCGATACCAGCTGGCGCACCGATCCGCCCCGCTTCCCTGTGCGCTGGCTGGTCCCGGCCCTGGCCGTCATGGCGGCGACCGCCGTCGTCGGCGCGCTGCGCTACCCCGCGCTGCCCGCCTCCGTCGTCAACGGGTCCGGTCACCGGGTGCCCAAGTCGGCCGTCAGCGTCCTGGTAGCGGGAGGCCAGCTGTACTTCACCGCCATGTACAGCGGTCTCATCCTGATCGTCCACCGCTCCCGGCCGGACATCGACGCCGCCGACCCCGCGGCGTCAATGCTGCGCTACCGCCGCTTCCTGCGCGCCTTCAGCCGGGCGCTGCTGACCTTGGCCGCGCTGGCCGACCTCGGCCTGCTGCTGTTCGCCCTGGCCGGCTGGCAGGTCTACCGGCTCTCAGGCCCCGGCCGGGCGCTGCCCGCGCTCCCGTTCGCGGCCGGCGTCATGCTGATCGCAGCCGTCGCCGCGCGGACGGGCCAGGGCGGGTCGCGGCTGAACCGCAACGTGCACGGCCTCACCCGGGCAGCCGGGACCGACAGGGACGACGACCGGTTCTGGAAGGCCGGCCTGGTCTACCTCAACCGCGACGATCCCGCTATCGTGGTCGGCGCCCGCTTCGGCGTCGGCTGGGCGCTCAACTTCGGTAACCCGCTCGCGTGGCTGCTCCTCGGCGGGTTCGCCGCCTGGTGGGCCGGCCTGGCGGTGCTGGGAGCGGCGGCGGGATTGTGACAAGCCCCGCGCCGGCCCGCGCCGGCCGCGCCTGCTGGCGGCTCGTCCCGGCGGACGGCATGCTGGAGGCCGAACGCAGGGCAGGAGGCTCATGACAGGGGTGTTGCAATGACACAGCCGCCGGCGCTCAGCCCGCGCCAGTACGGGCGGGTCTTCGACGAGGTGGCGGCCGAGTACGACCGCGTTCGTCCCGCGTACCCCGATGAGCTCGTTGACCACGCCTGCACGGTTGCCGGGCTCGGGGCCGGCGACCGGGTGCTCGAGATCGGCTGCGGAAGCGGCCAGCTGACGCGCGGCCTGCTCGCCCGTGGGCTTCGGGTGACGGCGCTCGAGCCAGGCGGGAACCTCATCATGCTCGCCAGGCAGCACCTGGACGGAGCCGGCCAGGTGGAGTTCGCGAACGCCCGGTTTGAGGACGCGGCGCTGCCGCCCGGGCAGTTTCGTGCCGTATTCTCGGCGTCCGCGGTGCACTGGGTCGACCCGGCGGTCGGCTGGCGCAAGATCGCCGACGTGCTCGTTCCCGGCGGGACACTCGCGCTCCTGTCGTACTTCGGGCTCGCCTAGCAGCGCAGCGCCGGCGACCAGGAAGCGCTGCTCGCCGCCATGCGGAAGGTCGCGCCAGACATCGCCGCCGCCTGGCCCGCCTACCGGGACCTCGACGCCATGCTCGCCGGGGCGGAGCAGCGCCGGGCCAACGTCTCGGCGCTGTGGGCGTGGCTCGGCAGCTACGACCTGGCGCAGGACTACGCCGGCCCCCTGTTCGACGATGCACGGATAGCGGTCATGCCGCGGCTCGTCGAGCACACGGCGGACGAGCTCACCGCCATGGTCGCGACGATGTCGTACTACGCCAGGCTCTCCCCGGAGCAGCGGCAGGCGCTCGCGCAGGAGTACACGGCCATCGGCAGGCGGCTCGGGCGGCCGGTCCGGTCAAGCATCGTCACGGCACTCGTCACCGCCCGCCGCGGCGCGAACTGACTCGCCACGGCCGCGGGCTCAGCCGGCCGGCCCGGCGCTGTCCCCTGGGTGCGGATTCATCTCACGCGTCGCGCCACAGCAGCAGCGCCCATCCGGCGACGAGCGCCGCGACCGCCCACGCGGCCAGTACACCCAGGCCAGCCCACGGCCCGATGGGCAATGTGCTGAGGTTCCTTGTCGACTGAATGGCAAGCCCGGCACTCATCGGGGCAAACCGTTCGATGCGGTCCTGCCAGGCGTGGTTCAGCAGGGTGTAGCCGATGACCGGGACAATGTAGAGCAGCCCGAGCACCACCGATACCGCGAGGGCGGAGTCCCGCAAGGCGGTCGCGAGGCCGATGCTGAGCAGGGCGGTCAACACGAGGTAGAGCACCGAGCCGCCCGCCGCGCGCAGCATGAGCCCGCTGCCGAGGGAGAGCGGCGCGGCGCCGTTCGCCGCGGTGAAGCCGTTGCCTGGCAGGAACACCTGCCCGGCAAGCACCGACCCGAGCACGGCCACGGCGCTCACCACCGCGACGACGACGCTGATCACGGTCGCCTTGGCCGCCAGCATCACGGATCGCCGTGGCACGGCGGCGAGCGAGAACCGGATCATGCCGTTGCTGTACTCGCCGCTGACCAGCGTCACCGCCACGATGACGACGATCGCCTGCCCCAGCTGGATTCCGGTCAGGCTGAGCTTGGCCGGATCAGTGGTGCAGCCGGCTGAGCACTTCTCGACCGATGTGGCCAGCCCGCTCGTCGCCACGGTCACGGCGGTGGCGGCGAGCAGCAGCCAGGCGTTGCCCGATATCGAGCGCAGCTTCGTCCATTCGGCGAACACCGCGTCTCGCAGGGTCGCGCTCATGTCCATGTGTTCCTCCGCGTACCGCTCTAGGCGTCTCTGCCGCGCAGGGCGAGCAGGGCGAGGCCAAGGGCTACGGCCGTCCAGGCGCACAGGACCAGGAAGCCGGCCCACGGCGATAGCGGATAGCAGCCTTGGTAGGGCAGGCACGCGTTCGGCGCCTGTGAGTACCGCGGCAGGGCTTGCTGCAGGCCGAACGCGGCGGCAGGGGTGACCTTCAGCAGCCAGGAGGCCAGGCCATGAGGCACGATGAGCGACAGCATGAGCGGAAAGACAACCAGGCCGAGTGCCGTGGTGATAGTTCCCGCGCTGCGGCGCAGCAGGGTGCCGATCGCGACGGCGAGGATGGCCACGACGGCCAGCAGCGCCGCGGTCCCCGCGACCACCTGGACGCCAACGCCGCTAGCGAGCGACCACGGCTGGTAATAGGGCGCGCTCCAGCCCTCCGACCGCAGCCTCTGGGCCGCGACGGGGAAGGCGATCGCGGTGCCGGTCAGCCCCGCGACGAAGGCGACGCCGCCCATCACGATGGCCTTGGCGGCAAGCACCCGGCCGCGCCGCGGGCTGGCGGTCAGCGTCCAGCGGATCATTCCCCGCCGGTACTCCACCGTGATGAACAGCGTGCCCAGGGCGATGACCATGAGCACGGCGAACAGCGAGCCGTAGAAGCTCACCCGCATCGGGTCCACCGCGGGCACGAACGGCGCGATGTCACCCGAGCCTGCCACGGTGAACGTGCCACCGGACCGCGTGTAGCCGTCGCGTGGCACCGCCGGTGACCCGCCGTCTATCTCCAGTTGCTCCGCCTGCCCGATGTCCGTGCCGGTCCACGCGGATCCGGACCATTGCCCCTGCAGGCCAAGGTTGTCGAACGTGGCCGCCGCCTGCGTCGGGATGAACGTGACGTTGTCGGTGCCCCTGACCACCTGCGCCATCGGCGAGGCCACGAACAGCCCGGCCTGGACCTTGAGCGGGGCACCGGACAGGGTCACGGCGCCGATCTCGGTCCAGTCCGCGCCGGTGGCGGACTCGTACCCGGTGAACGTGTCGCCCGACCGCGACAACCGCAGCCATCGCGGCGACGTCGCGGACACGGCGCCGGGACTGCCCGCCACCGAGTGGGTGAAGTTGTCTTGCATCTGCACGCCGTGCGACGCGGTGGCCATGACCGAGACGTAACCAGACCCGGGCGTGGTGCTCTCCTTGACGAGGAGGCCGGCCTTAGCCCACGGCTGGATGCTGGCGTCCGCTATCGCCTGCGCCCCGCGGCCGCCCGGCGCCTGGCTGGCCGCGTTGGCCAGTGAGGTCACCCGCACGGTGATGCTGCCATCACCGCTGCGCGGCTGGTGCACGAAGTAGAACGCGTCGGTCACGGACTCACCCTCAGGACCGGTGGCGACCGCCGGGAGGCGGTTGTTGTCCTGCGAGATCGCCGCGATGCCGAACACGGCCACGACGGTCACCGCCGCCACGGCGATCGCGGTGAGGATCCAGCCCCTGACGGTCGCGAACTTGGTCCACTCGGCCCGCAGGAGGTGCCAGAAACTGTCCCTCCCGGGCGTCCCGGCGGGGACGTAGGGCGCGATCGGGGCGGCCCTCATCGCGCGCCACCGCCCGCCTGCCCGGCGCGGTACTGCACCGCGTCCCTGGTGAGCTCCAGGTAAGCATCCTCAAGCGACGCCCGGAGCGTGGACACTTCGGAGAAGGGCACCGCGCGCGCGTTCAGCAGCGACACTACCTGCTCCGCGGGCAGACCGGAGATCTCAAGCGCGCCGGGACCGACGGCCGCGACCGCGCCGCCGGCCTGCTTCAGCACGCTGAGCGCCCGGACCGCGGCCGACGTGCGCAGCGCCACCCGGCCGCCGGACGCCTTGGCCAGCAGGTCCGACATGCTGGTGTCTGCCACGACCCGGCCGCGGCCCACCACGACCAGCTGATCGGCAGTGTCCTGCAACTCGCTCATTAGGTGGCTGGAAACAAGCACGGCGCGTCCCTGCGCGGCGAGCGACGCGAGGAACCCGCGCATCCACACGATCCCCTCGGGGTCCAGGCCGTTGAAGGGCTCGTCAAGGATCAGCGCCGGCGGGTCGCCAAGCAGGGCGGCGGCGATCCCCAGCCGCTGCCGCATGCCCAGCGAGTAGCCGCCGGCCTTCCGGCGGATCGCGCTCCGCAGGCCGACCCTCTCGGCTACCTCGTCGACCCGGCGGGCTGGCAGCCCCTGGGAACGGGCCAGCCACAGCAGGTGATTGCGCCCACTGCGGCCCGGCTGTATCGCGGCCGCGTCAAGCAGGGCGCCAAGGTGGCTCATCGGGTGGCGCAGGCTGCGGTACGGCCTGCCGCCGACCAAGGCGGTGCCGGCGTCAGGGGCGTCCAGCCCCACGATCACCCGCATCGTGGTGGACTTTCCCGCCCCGTTGGGGCCGACGAACCCCGTGACCTGCCCAGGCCGGACGCTGAACGTCATGCCGTCCAACGCCACGGTCGGCCCGAATCGCTTGTGCACGCCGCTGACCTCGATAGATGCTTCAGTGCTCATCGGTCATCCCTTGCTTGCCGAGCCGATGCCCGCGGTGGTCATCGTGGACTCCCTTCCTGGGCGCATGAACGCGCCGGTGCGCTATCGCGGAAATGCTAGGAGCAATCCGCAAGCCCGGGGCATACGGCTAAGCGGCGTAATTCGGGTGGAGCTAGGTACACCCGCGATTTCGCGGTCGCGGCTTAATATTTCGCCCGGGCGGGAAGGCCTCGCCCGCTATCAAGGATGACTGCCGGCCATTCGGGTAGAGGCGGGCGTAGATCGCACCGCGGTCTACCGCGGCGAGGGACTCGCCGAATTTTTCGGGGTGCCGCACCTCTGGATAGCATTTAATGGAGACTGGCCGGAGCGTTAAGCGGCCCGCCGTCAGGTGCCTAGACGCGCCGTCAGGTGCCCAGATAGGCGAGGACCGCTAGGACGCGCCGATTGTCGTCGTCGGAAGGCTGCAGGTCGAGCTTGGTGAAAATGGACGCCGTGTGCTTGGCCACGGCTCGTTCAGTGATGACCATGCGCTGGGCGATGGCGGCGTTGGACCGGCCCTCGGCCATGAGCGCGAGCACCTCACGCTCACGCGGGCTGAGCGCGGACAGGCTGGCGTTGCCGGTGCCGCGGGCCAGCAAGCGGGAGATCACCTCCGGGTCCATCGCGGTGCCGCCGCCGGCGACGCGGCGGACCGCGTCCACGAACTGGGCGCTGTCGAAGACTCGGTCCTTGAGCAGGTAGCCGATGCCGCCGGTGCCTTCGGCCAGCAGCTCGCGGGCATACAACTGCTCCACGTACTGGGAAAGGACCAGGATCGGCAGGCCCGGGTGCTCCTTGCGCGCCCGCAGGGCGGCGCGCAGGCCCTCGTCAGAGAAGGTAGGCGGCAGCCGCACGTCCACGATCGCCACGGCGGGCCCTTCCTGGTTGATGGCAGCGAGCAGGTCGTCGCCGGTGTCCACGGCACCGATGACGCTCAGGCCGTGCGCCTGCAGCATCCTGGTCAGGCCGTCGCGGAGCAGGAACAGGTCCTCGGCTATGACAGCGCGCACGGAATCTCCAGGGTGACCGTGGTCATGCCGCCCGGCGGGCTGACGATGGCAAGCACGCCGTCGAACGCGGCAAGCCGCCGCTCGATCCCGTGCAGCCCGGAGCCGCCCGCCGGGTCCGCGCCCCCGCGCCCGTCGTCGGTCACCGAGATCTTCAGCGTGCCGTTACCGAGCCGGATGTCGACCCACGCCTGGCTGGCCTTCGCGTGCTTGGTCACGTTGGCGAACAGTTCGTTCACCGCGAAGTACGCCGCGGACTCGATGGGCGCGGACAGGCGGGAGGCCTGGTCGAGCTCGCTGGTCAGGTGAATGCGCAGCGGGGTGTCCAGCGCCAGCGCCTTGATCGCCTCAGCCAGGCCCCGGTCGGCCAGCACTGGCGGGTGGATGCCGCGGACCAGCTCGCGCAGTTCGCGCAGGGCCTTGGCGGAATGGTCGCGTGCCTCAAGTAGCAGCGCCCTGGCCGCCTTGGGATCCTCGTCGATCAGGTGGCCCGCCGCGTCCAGCGTCATGCCCATCGCGACCAGCCGGGCCTGCGCGCCGTCATGCAGGTCTCGCTCGATCCTGCGGATCTCGGCGGCGCCCGCGTCGATGCTCTCGGTCCTGGTACGCGACAGGTGCTGGACCCGCTGCTCAAGATCGGTGGTCCCAGCCGGTCCGAGCAGCGAGCCGGCGAGCGCGCCGTGGGCACGCAGCAACCAGGGCGCGGCATACAAGCTGACCGCGGTGAGGAGGATGCCAGCGATCAGGATTGAATCCGTGCTGTTGCCCGGGTACGCCGGCGGCGGTATCTCGGGCAGCACGCGGGAACCGATGAATACCACCAAGCCGACGACGGCCAGGATGGCGGGGACGGGCAGCAGCACGCCGCCCAGGCAGCCGCCCACCGCCATCCACGCCAGGTCCCGCCGTGCCGCCGGGTCCGCGCGCAGCCGGGCGAACGGCCGCCCCATGACCGACCCGGCCGGCTCCTCCTGGTACGGCGCGGCGATGGGCACCCCGCACCATCGCGCCGACAGCCGCCTGGTCAGGCTGGCCAGCGGCCGGACGGCGATCATGGCGGCCGGCATCAGGCAGGCCCACAGCACGACGCCGGCCGCGGCCACCCAGAAAGCCGGCAGGAAGTCCAGGCCGTGGCCTTCCAGCGCCAGGGAGATGCCGATAGCGATGGCCGGGCCAGCGACCGCCAGCAGCGCCAGGCCGAGCCCGGCCAGCGCGAGCACGGCTAGGGCCAGGCACTGGACCACCGCGAGCGGGCGGTCTTGCGGCCTCGGCTTCCGCATCCTCACGTTCCCAGTCTGGCGGCGGCGGCCCTGGCTGGCGGTAGGGCTAACCACCCAGTCCAAGAAGTGTACTTAGGTCCACCTGCCGCAGCCCGTTGACCAGCCTTCCGCGCGGCTGCGGTGCGGGCCGCGCGCGGGCCACTGGCAGAGAACTACGTCAACGATGCGCGAAGGCGTACGCGGCCGCGCGCGCCGCGAAGGCGTGGCGGTCCTGACCTGGCGTGGGCCCGTCTGGCCGTGGAACGTGCGTGCCGGCGTCGCCCAGTGAGATGATGCCCGCCGCAACCCCTCCGGGTTTGCCGTACTGGGCCCCCGTGATGACGAAGACGAGCCCAGGGTCCTGCGTGAACCCTGGCCCGTCCATCGGAATGGTGAACCGGCTGTACCCGGCCGGCATCGGCGACGAGAGCCGTGTCCACTTTCCTGGGTTGCCGAGGTCGCGGTTGACGAAGAAGTCCTGGTCGTCGTTGTCCGTGACGACGATCGTTCCGTTCCTGCCGCCGGACTCCGACCACGACACGACGGGAGAGGCATTCGGGGCGTAGCCGTTCTGGTCGAGAAGGGGGGTGTCGCGGGAGAAGCGGAACGACTCCGGATCCGTCGCGATCCTGTAGTGCACGTGGTACGTGTAGTTGGCCTGGTTGGGGTTGGCGGGGTCGACGGGCGCACCGAACTCGTAGGTCATGATCCACAAGTCCCCCCTCAGTTGCGCCACGGTGGTCATGCCCGGCCGCTCGGCGTAGGTCGTGCCGGTCGCGTCATTGACGACCGGGCCCCACGTGCGCAGGTCCGTGCTGGTCTGGTGGGCGAGCTTCTGACCGAAGCTCGGGTCGCGCTGGTCGGAGTAGTAGCAGATCAGCTTGTTCTCGTGCAGCAGCAGGAACGGCTCCCACACCGGCGTGGCGCCGTTGGTCGTGTCGGGCGGCCCGCCCTGGGCCACCGTGCCCAGGAGCTCCCAGGTGAGGCCGGCATCCGTGCTGGCGTACAGCTGGATGTTCGTGCTCGCGAACGGGAACGGCTTCGTGAAGTCGAACGGCCAGTAGTTGCACGAGAAGAGCAGTGCGTCCTTCGGCAGGCCGCCGAAGGCACGCGGGAGCTCGTACAGGTACGGCTGCAGGTAGATCCCGGCGGGCGCGCCCGCGCCGAGGACGCTGCCCTGCTGCACCCAGGTCTGGCCGTTGTCGTCGCTGCGGTAGAGGGGGAAGTGCGAACTGGCGAAGCTCTGGTAGGTCGCGAGCAGCGGGCGGGGCTGTCCCGGCTTAGCAGCGCGCAGGCGCACCGCGCGCGCGTACGTCAGCCCGGTCCCGTCGTCCGCCACGACCTGCACCGGGCCGAACGGAACCACTGTCCGCGGCTCCCCGGTGTTCCCCTGGGCCGCGAATGCCGGTCCGGCCAGGCCCGCGGAAGAAAAGCCCACGACGGACAGTCCCGCGGCGGCGCCGGCGCCGATGAAGGAACGACGCGACAGCTCGGACGGGCGTGCGCCCGAATCGCCGCCGTGCGATTCTCGGCGGTTGTACACGATTACCTCCTCATTGAAGTAGACAACCTTGTGGGGAGGACATCAGTGTCCGCGAGCCGCACAGGGCAATGACGCGACAATATCAACAGGTTTCCTGCCGGGACAAGCGCCGGCTCCGTTCAGCGGAGCCATTATCGCGATGCGTGAGCTCACCAGAAATTGTGCGGCCGCACTCACCTTGAATGACGCATATTCTCCCGGAAGATATTCGAAACAGAATTTCACCGAGAAGATGGGAAGAATAGTCGCGAGCGGCGAAACGGCTTTCCGTGCATTCGATTTCATCGGCTGGAAACGAGGATTCTTGCCATCAAGCTCTCGCCGTATCAGGCGGGTCCGCCTGCGCGCCGGCCCGCATCCACGCCGTGCCCCGCGCCCGGCACCACAGGCAAGCGAGCCGCGCCCGGGTGAAGA
>VFSW01013285.1_pt1 | contig 11452 bp, 9 predicted proteins | sample 5358111 | NCBI WGS metagenome assembly VFSW01 (sample SAMN11554181, study PRJNA540505) | mine drainage metagenome | isolation source: sediment from site ElyBrook_90M | place: USA: Ely Copper Mine, Vershire, VT | collected 2017 | reverse complement strand
GCAGCCTATCAGGCCACCGGCGATCCCAAGGCGCTGGCGCTCGCAAAAGAGGGATTTCTATGGGCCGACAAACATGCCCACGACCCCGTAAATGGCGGATACTTCGAGTGGCTCACGCGCGAAGGCACGCCGATTCATCCGCAGACTTCCAATGGACAGGTTGCTTCAGGACCCATCGGCCCGGTGAACTACAAGTCGATGAACACCCACATTCATCTGCTTGAAGCGTTCACGCAGCTTTACCAGGTATGGCGCGACCCCGTCGTGCGCGCCCGCCTTGAAGAACTTCTTGCTATCGTGCGCGACAAGATCTGCGTCGAACCGGGAGTCATGAATCTTTACTTCACCAACGCATGGCAACCCATCCCCGATCACGACTCCTACGGCCACGATGTCGAAACAGCCTACCTGATGCTTGAGACAGACGAAATGCTTCACCACAAGGCAAGCGAGACAACGGAGCGCATGGCCAGGATGTTGGTCGATCACGCACTAGCGTACGGCTGGGACCACACCAACGGAGGCTTCTTCCGCGAAGGCACCACCTTCGGCAAGCCGGAAGACACCTTCAAGGAGTGGTGGGTTGAAGCCGAAGGGCTCAACGCTCTGCTCCTGATGCATGAGCGCTACGGCAAACAAGACAGCATCTATTTCGAGCGCTTTCTTGAGCAGTGGAGTTTTATTCAACACCATACAATCGATGCGCAATTCCACGGCCTTTACAACCTCACCAAGGCCGATGGCACACCGATCACAACGGACAAAGGCTCAATCTGGAAGGCCGCTTATCACGACAGCCGCGCCTTCTGGAATGTGAGCGAACGTCTGCGCAAACTCGCAGCAGAACAATAGGCAAGAAGAACCCCCAGCCCACTTTAACCTTTGAAAGGGCATCAAATTAGATTGCTGTGCCACTAACTCCGGCCAAAAAATGACAATTCGTTCATTTTTATCCGCTTACTGCTGACATTGAGCCGCCAAAGCAGTCAGTTTACCCATGGCACTACTTCAATATGTGCGAGGGAGAACACCATCAAGCGAACGATCAACGTGCGTCAGACCATCATGAACCGGCATCTTTGCGGGCCCGTCCTTTATTCCTTTTCTATTCTTTGCGCTTTTGTTCCTTCCGCAGTTGCGGCCGAACAGCAGAACCCGGCTGCAATCACGTCACCCTATTCCGTTCAAGCCACGGCAAGGGTCGGCGTGGCCGCGCAAGTTGTGGCAAATTCTTCGCTCGCGCCAGTCACTCTCGCGTTCGCAGGGTCGCCTGACGATCAAAGTGCTGCCTCCGACTCGCAGGCTGCCGCGAAAAACGATCTGCCAGACGACCCTGCCCTGCAAAAGCCGCCTCTGGAACGCCGCCGGCCCCAGACCAAGCGCATCCTCGGCATCGTTCCTAACTTCCGTGCCGTAAGTACCGACGAAATCTTGCCGCCACAGACTGTAAAAGAGAAGTTCATCACCACGACGCAGGACTCCTTTGATTATTCGTCCCTGGTGATCCCCTCCATGCTCGCCGGCTATTCGATGGCCACCAATGCGACCCCGGAGTTCGGCCAGGGAGCTGTCGGATATGGGCGATACCTGTGGCACTCCGCCGTGGACCAGACCAGCGAAAACTACTTGGTGGAGTTTGTGTTTCCCGTCCTCACGCATGAGGATTCGCGATACTACACCATGGGCAGGGGAGGATTGGTCAAGCGAACCGGCTACGCGTTGAGTCGCGCCGTCATCACCCGCTCCGACTCCGCAAAGAACGTCTTCAACGTGTCCGAAGTCTTTGGTGCCGGTGCCTCCGCAGGTCTCTCAAGTCTCTACTACCCCACCCGCGAACGCAGTTTCTCAAACACCGGAACAGCATGGGGGCTGGATGTTGGAATCGATGCAATCACTTTTGTCCTGAAGGAGTTCTGGCCCGACATCAACCACGGCCTCTTCCACGCCGACAATCCCCTTGATCGCCCGGTGCCTCTCAATCGGCCCGACAAGTAAAATCGGCCTGACTCTCATCGGGGCATAGAATCCACCCGCTTCCAACAATGCCGAGTCGGCGCGGTGTTCACATCTTGTGCCAGGTCATGTCCACTTTGACAGGGATCTCGTTCTTGATCGGAACCGTCAGAAACGATGGCCGATCGATCTTGAAATCGGAACACGTCGAAGGGATCGTCCCTGTGATATGAACCTGGTTGCCTTGGGTCACGCGCTGAAACGGCACATGGCTGTAATGTGCCGTCTGGCCGGCGAACTCAACGTCCAGGTCGGCCTCGATCGTTGAGGAATTGGTTTGCGCCTCAGGGAAATGGGTGCGAACCACTACCATGGGAAACTGCGCGCCGCGCGTCGTCTCCAGCATGTGAAGATCGCGATTAGTGTCGCCCGAGTCAAATGACTTTACCGGCGCCGCAATGAGGAAATCGCATTGTCCCGCGTGACAGGTGCCCTTGCCTTTCGCAGCATGGCTTATGCCATCCACCTGGTGCATGGGATGGGACATGTGATAGCTGAGCGTGGACTGGTCCAGGACCCACTGCGAATCAGCTTGCGCAAGCATGGGGAGCGGAACAAGCAAAAGATAGGAAAGTAGCTTCCAATTCATCACTTCTCCCAGAACTTCAGGTGAATCGGCCACGATACGGCGACGATCGATGCTCCATACGCTATGGAGGTGGCATAGGCCACCGCGCCATGCGCCGCCGCGATTCCGTGAACCTTTTCTCCCGCATTCTCCTGCTTATATGCCATATAGCCCAGCACCGGCGTGAGGATCATTCCCGGCCCATGAATGAACGCCAGCGCCTCATGCATGCGAATGGCGCCGTGCTTTTTGGTCCCCGGCACCCGCGGCGCCCGGATTGCATAGTACGCAGTGCTAAAGTAGAGCGCCGTTGCGGCTCCGCCCAGCGCGGCATGAAAATCGAGATTTGCCGTCGTCGGCTCCTTGATCGTCTGCCCGTTCTTCCCCTTGGCCTTGGCCATGGGCCCCGTAATCACCGCCGCTGCCATCGGAATTGCCGTAATCAGGCCCAGGCGTTGATGTATCTTCAGCATGCGTGTGCGCTTTCCGAGCATGGCCTGCAGTTGCGGATTCGCCTGGGTCTGTTGTGCACTGAAACCCAGGTCTTCCAGCGATGGTGAAGCGGGCGCGCTCGAAGGAGCGTTCGGAAGCTCGGCTTGAGGCGTCGCGCCGGATTTATTCGCGGGGCTTTCCTGTTGGGCCGTCGACGTGATCAGGGTAAAATCCAGTGTCTGCCGACCCACCTGCGTCAAGGTCACCTTGCTCTCCTTGACTCCAAACCCATCCGCGGTCACGGAGACGTCGTACTCCCCCAGCGCAAGATTCAGCAGGTGATACGCTCCGGAGGAATCCGCCTGAGCCGATGCCGATTGCCCGGTGGCGGCATTCTTCGCTGAGACTCTGGCACTCGCTATCGCCTTCCCCGCGGAGTCCATGATCGTGCCGGACAATTCGCCTGTAACTTGAGCCGAAAGCGAGTGCGTCCATACCAGCGAAAAAACGAAAAGCACGATTCCAAAGACAAACTTCCAGGGGTGCAGTCTCAATGAAGTGCCTCCTCTTCTAATCCTTAGAGGGCGAACACGATTTATGGCTTTTCGCATAGGGCGCGCGACTAGGCGCAGGCTTTAAACCAGGTTAGTGTCCGGTCTGCCCGCGCGAGCCCTTGTTTCGATTGAAAATTTCGGCGCCAGGCCGCGGCGCTCGACCCGCCGCAACTTGAATCCCATCTTTAATCTCACTCCGCCGGCCGCACCCGTCAATACCAACCGCAAAGAATGAACGGATTGTCATCTTGCATGACAAGCCTTTTCCTTGCACCGCACTCCAACCTACCCTCAGCCTGACGACCCATCGAAGTATGTTATGAACTGCACTGCAATCGAGCACAAGGGCAGTCGCTCAACTCGGCACGAAAACAAGATCACTCGCGAGCTACCGCACCGCATACACCGTCATCGTCTCCGCCGGCTCCTCGACCTGGAACTTCGCCGCACTCATCGCTGGGACGTTTCCCCCTGCAGGCGCAAGAGGACGAAACTCCGTGCATCCCTCCAGGGCCGTGTCCCCGGTTGAGAACTCGACGGGCATGCTTCGCGGTGCCTTGTTCACCACAATCAGCAACCGCTCCTCTCCGTGATCGTTGACGCATCCCATGCCATCCTTCCCGCGCACAAATGCGAAGGCATTTTCATCGGCAAACAGGTTTTGCTCCATCCCGGTTTGCAAGGCCGGATGTGCCGCGCGCATCGCCAGTACGCCGGCGGTCCATGCAAAGACCGCCTCTTCCGTCGAGGATCGTCCTGCCTTGATGAATGCGCTGTGCCCATCGCCCGCAAAACCTCCTGGAAAGTCATGGCGATTGTCAGGATCGTCCCCGCCGCTCATCGCGATCTCATCCCCGGAGTACAACTGCGGCATCCCGCGCAGTGTCGCCACCATACCCACGGCGAGCTTCAGCTTGGGAACCGAACCATTCGCGGCCGTCAAGAAACGCTTTGTGTCATGGTTCCCGATGAATGTGACAAGCCGTTCCGGATGCGGATAGAGAGCGTCCTGGCGCAACACTTTGGCCAGGTCGGTCATCGGCTTCCCATCAGTCAACACTTCGCGCAAAGCGAAATAGACAGGGAAATCGAACGGCGTGTCCAGGCCCGAGTCCACGCCGCCATGCGCAACGCCTCCTGCGAAGAAAGACGTCACCTCCGGGTCTCCATTGAACACCTCGCCCACCGTCGTCAACTGCGGATAGGCTGCGTGAAGTTCCGCGTGGAAGTCGTGCCAGAAGGCCCGGCCCACATAAGGAAATGTATCCAGGCGGATGCTGTCCAGGTTCGCAGTCTCGACCCACCAAAGCGCATTCTGAATCAGGTAGCGCGAAACCAGCGGATTCTCCTGGTTCAAGTCGGGCATCGCATCGGTAAACCAGCCGGTCGTGATGTCGCGCCATGCCTGCGCCGGAGCATGCGGATCGACGAGTTTGTAAAAGTCGTGTTGCGCGCCGCGATGCCGCTGCAGCGTTCCATGAAGCCACTCCGGCGCCGGCGGATCAAGAACCCAAGGATGCTGCACGCCAATATGATTGGGAACCATATCCATCACCAGCTTCATCCCTCTCGCATGCAGCTCCTCCGACAGATGCCGGTAATCCTCGATCGTTCCAAAATGCGGATCCACCGCATACAGGTCGGTCGCCGCATATCCGTGATACGACTGGGGCATCGCGCCGTTGGACACAACCGGCGTAGTCCAAACGGCCGTCACGCCAAGGTCGTGCAGATAATCCAGGTGCTGCGCAATGCCCGCCAGGTCTCCGCCGTGCCTCCCGCGTGCCGCGGCCCGATCCGTGTCCGGCAGATCGTTGGCCACGTTTCCGTCGGCGAACCGGTCGGGCATGATCAGGTACAGCACGTCCTGCGATGAAGAGCCGCGGTGTGCGTTTGGATCGTGACTACGCGCTGCCAGCACAAACGCGCCATGTGCCTCCCCTGCCTCGCTCTTCGCCGTCACATGCAGAGTCTGCGCCGCGGCATCCCTGGTGCGCAGCCACAGGAAGGCCCAGTGCCCGTTGTCCGACGTTTGCGTTCGCGACAACGCTGCGCCTTTGCCGTCCAGCGTAAAGCGCGCCCCTTTCAAATATTCGCCTTGTACCAGCAGCATGGGGTCCGGCAGCCCCGTCCACCAGCCCGGCGGGTCGATCTTGTCGATCCGCGGAGCCTGCGCCCACGCCCCGCAGCTTGAACTCGAAAACGCGCAGAACACCAAAAGTACGGATAGAAATGAACTCGGCAGCCGCATAAGCCTCCCTGAACGAAAACAGGCCAGTCAGCGAGCGGAATCTCCTCTGGCAATGGCAGCAAGCCTACAACAGGCGCCCCGCCGAACGAAAAGCCCCCTCAGGCACTCGCACACAATCCCTCTTGCCAAAGCCAATCTCCTCTGCCCCATAGCTTTACGCATATCGATTGTGCCCCTTTCAGTGATTTGCTATGATAGGGGAACAGATGGTCCGCGCTACCCAATGCCGCTTCTGTTGTTGCCTGTCGAACATCTTCGACGGGTGTACGCTCTAGTCTCTGATCCCCAGCACAACTGATCAAGAAGACGCACCCGCAGCTGAATAGCCGGGTATGTCTCTATGTCACTTCGGCCTTCAGCATCCACCTTGAAATTCCACGAGGTCAATATGCCGATCGCCGAAAGCGAAATATCTGCAATCCCGCCCCCGTCGCGCGCTGTCACGCCGCGAACCCTGAGCCACCTTCGCCTGCTCGAGGCGGAGAGCATTCACATCCTCCGCGAAGTTGCTTCGGAGTTCGAGCGCCCGGTGATGCTCTACTCCATCGGCAAAGACTCCTCCGTCATGCTCCGCCTGGCGCAGAAGGCCTTCTTCCCCGGCCCCATCCCTTTCCCCTTGCTCCACATCGATACCGGCTTCAAGTTCCGCGAAATGCTCACGTTCCGGGACGAGATGGCGCGCTCCATCGGCGCCGAGTTGCTGGTATGGCGCAACGAGCCCGCCATCGCCGCGGGCACCAACCCCATCGCCCTCGATACAAAACGCTGCTGCGGATTGCTCAAGACGCAGGCGCTGCTCGATGCCCTGCGCCACTACAACTTCGACGCCGCTTTCGGCGGCGCGCGCCGCGATGAAGAGAAGGCCCGCGCCAAGGAACGCATATACTCATTCCGCGACTCCGCCGGCCAATGGGACCCGAAAAACCAGCGCCCCGAATTGTGGAACCTCTACAACGCCCGCATCCATCCCGGCGAGAGCATTCGCGTCTTCCCGCTCTCCAACTGGACTGAAATGGACGTATGGCAGTACATCCACGAAGAAAACATTCCGGTCGTGGACCTCTACTTCGCAAAAGAGCGGCCCATGTATGTGCGCGGCGAAGCCCTCATCCCCATCGAGCAGAACTTCGTTGGCCGTCTCGGCGAGCAGCCGCAACTCATCAAGTCTCGGCTGCGTTCGCTCGGCTGCAGTCCATGCACCGGCGCCATTCGCTCCGATGCGTCTACCGTCGCCGACATCATCGCCGAGCTGCTCTCGTTCCGCTCGTCTGAACGCGCCAATCGCGTCATCGATCACGATCAGGAAGGCTCCATGGAGATCAAAAAGCGGGAGGGATACTTCTAAATGGCTGCGACCGCTCTTCCCAATTTTTCCATTCAGGACTTCCTCGTTGAAGAACGCGAGAAAGACCTGCTCCGCTTTTCAACCGCCGGCAGCGTGGACGATGGCAAGTCCACCCTCATCGGCAGGCTCCTCTATGACACGCAATCGGTCTATGAAGACCAGGTGCGATCCATTGAGGGAAAAGGTACAACCGCGCCGGGGCAGATCGATTTTGCTCTCCTGACCGACGGCCTGCGCGCGGAACGCGAACAGGGCATCACCATCGATGTCGCCTATCGCTACTTCTCCACCGCGCGCCGCAAGTTCATCATCGCCGACACGCCGGGCCACGAGCAGTACACCCGCAACATGGCCACCGGAGCCTCGACGGCCGACGCCGCCGTAGTGCTCATCGACGCCAGCAAAGGCGTCCTGATACAGTCCCGCCGCCATGCCTACATTGCTTCGCTCCTGCGCGTGCGAAACATTCTTGTCGCCGTCAACAAAATGGATCTGATCGGCTACAACGAGGAGGCCTTCCGCGCCATCGAGCGCGACTTTCGCCTCGTGCTGGAGCAGATAGCGTCCGACACCGGCAACCCGGTCGATGCGACATTCGTCCCCGTCAGCGCGCTGGCCGGCGACAACATCGTTCACCGCTCAGCAGCCATGCCCTGGTATGCGGGGCCATCGCTGCTCCAACTGCTTGAGTCGCTGCCATCGTCCTTCGACACCCGCACCGAGCCCTTCCGCTTTCCCGTGCAAAGAGTCCTTCGGCCGGATCACACCTTCCGCGGCTTCTCCGGCCAAATCGCCTCCGGGACCATTCGCCCCGGCGACGCAGTCACCGCACTTCCCTCTGGAAGAAGCGCACAGGTGCAGCGCATCGTCACCTGGGACGGCGATCTCGATGTAGCCCGCGCACCGCTTTCCGTCACCCTCGTTCTGGATCACGAACTCGACATCAGTCGCGGCGACCTCATCGTGTCGGCGCAAACTCCCGCCACCGTGGCCCGGAACATTACAGCAGCATTGGTCTGGATGGATCACAGACCGCTCGAACTCAATCGCCGTTACCTCATCAAGCACACCAGCCAGACCGTTCCGGCTTTTGTCTCTTCGCTCGAACATCGAACCGACATCGGCACGCTGCGCCACGAACCCGCGCAGACGCTGGAGATGAACGGCATCGGCGTCGTGCACCTCAATCTCCTGCGCCCCATCGCGCTTGACCTCTACGCCGCAAATCGCCACACCGGCGCATTCATTCTCATCGATGCTGAAACCAACAGCACCGTCGCGGCAGGCATGATCACTGCGGCCTCCAGTTACAACGCCGGCGGCGACCGCGGCCATGCGGACGCATGGGGACCGGTGACCGCCGGTGAGCGCGAAGCGCGCTGGGGCCATCGCGGCGGCGTTCTTGAGCTGTCCGGACCCGCGGGACTGATCGATGCGATCGAGCGTTCGCTCTTCACCGTCGGCGTAGTCTCCGCGCGGATCGAGGCGGACCGCGACGAATTCAATCTCCACCCCAACCTGATTGAAGCGATCACTGACCTGCAAACTCGCTCCGGCCTGCTTTCGCTCGTGGTTCGAGCCAATGACAGCGACTCGCTCATCGCCGGCATTGAAGGCCGGCAGATCACCCTCGACGCCGCAGAGCCCATCCATGTGGCCTCGGCCGTCCACCGCCTGCTGCACAGCACGGGCATCTTTATCCCCTCTGAGAAGGCAGGTTTGTGATGAGTACCGTTGAAATCAATGCCGAGGTCAACACCAGGCTCGATCAGGTGCGCGCTGCGCTCGCACGCGAAATCACGGGCGCTCCCGACGTCTGCATCACCTGCAGCTTCCAGGCCGAAGATGTGCTGCTTACAAAGCTCGCGCTGGAGTTGGATCCGAAGATTCCAGTACTCTTTCTCGACACCGGCTATCACTTCCGCGAGACCTATGAGTATCGTGACCGCATCGCCCGCGAATGGAATCTGAACCTCATCAACCTGCTGCCCGCCAGGACCGTCGCCGAGCAGGAAGCCGAATTCGGCCGCCTCTACGAGTCCGCGCCAGACCAATGCTGCAAGCTGCGCAAGGTTGAGCCGCTCTTCAAAGCGGTCGCGGAGTATCGCGTCTGGCTCACCGGCCTGCGCCGCGAACAGGCAAGAAGCCGCACCGCATTGGAGGAATCGGCTCTCTTCACGCTTCCCGGCGGCAAGCAGGTGCTCAAGCTTGCGCCGCTCGCGGCTTGGACCACGCGCGACGTCTGGTACGCATGCGAGCAGTTTTCCATTCCCCTCTTGCCGCTCTATGAGCGCGGGTACTCCTCCATTGGATGTGAGCCTTGCACAACGCTTCCCCTCGATCCCAACGACCCTCGCTCGGGGCGCTGGGCAGGACGCAAAGTTGAATGCGGCATCCATATTGAAGCGGCGCCGGCAAAATAACTCCACGCGCGGAGACTGAGAGCTACAGATGCAATACATCATCGGATTTGTTATCGCGCTGTTTATTGCGCTCACCGGCGTGGGAGCTGGCACCATCACGGTTCCAATTCTGGTGCTGTTTCTCAAAGTGCCCGCCCCGGCCGCGGTTGGCATCGGCCTCGTGTTTTCGGCCGCCGTCAAACTCATTCTGGTGCCGGCACAAGTCCTGCGCAAAAATGTGGCCTGGCGTACGCTCGGTTTCATGCTTCTCGGTGGCGCTCCGGGAGTGATCCTCGGCTCACTGGTCTTGAAGCATCTTGTCACCGCCGGCTCTCAGAACCTGTTGAACGCCATCCTTGGCGCAATCCTGGTGGGCACTGCAAGCTGGCAGATCTTCTTTTCCTTCCGCCCCATGAAGGAACGCTCGAATGTACGAGACCGCAGCCACTGGCTCTCGTGGCTCATGTTTCCCGTCGGCGCTGAAGTCGGCTTCTCCTCCGCGGGCGCGGGCGCGTTAGGCAGCGCCGCGCTTTTGAGCCTTACTCCGCTGGCGCCCGCGCAGGTCGTGGGTACCGATATCGCGTTCGGCTTTATCGTTTCGCTCATCGGCAGCGGGGCACACTGGTTTTCAAATGCGCTCGACTCGACATTGCTCCTGCAACTCATCGCCGGCGGCATTGCCGGGGCCATCGCCGGAACCCTTCTCAGCACCCGCGTGCCACGCCGGTCACTGCGTTTTGTGCTCTGGGTGTGGCTCCTGATCCTCGGCGCCCAATTCCTCTTCAACAGCTATCAGGTATGGGCTGCGCCCCATAAACAAGCCGCCAATCACGTCGCAATCGCCCCGGTCAAATGAGCAAATTCCCCTTATACTGATCCGGGTGATCTCGTGCCAAAACGAAGCGCGGGCCTGATGATGTATCGGCGCCATGGCCAACAACTGCAAGTCTTCCTCGTCCACCCCGGGGGCCCGTTCTGGGCAAAAAAGGATGAAGGCTCCTGGACCATCCCCAAGGGCGAATACGCTTGCGACGAACAGCCCCTCGAAGCCGCCAAACGCGAGTTCCGCGAGGAGACCGGATTCCCCGCGCCCGAGGGAGACTACCTGGATCTCGGCACCATCAGACAGGCGAGCGGTAAGCTCGTCTCCGCATGGGCCGTCGAAGGTGATTGCGATCCGCAAGCCCTTGTCAGCAACATCTGCCGCATCGAATGGCCGCTGCACTCCGGACGTCAGATCGACATCCCCGAAGTGGATCGCGGCGCATGGTTCGACCTCGCCGAGGCGAGCCAGCGCATACTCAAAACCCAGCAGCCTTTTCTTGAACTCCTCGACGAAAAACTGGCTACATAACCCGGCCCTGACACCGCCGACATTTCAGCCGATAATGCGTCCATGCGCCTCTTCCTCGGAATTCCATTGGCGGCGAAGGTCAAAGAGGAACTCACATCCATCACGCATCGTCTTCGATCCATTGACGACGGCCTCCGCTGGTCCTCCCCTGAGTCCTGGCACATCACACTCCAATTCCTCGGCAGCGTTCAACCGGATCAATATGCGTGCCTCGGACCGCAATTACATAAACTCGATGCGCAGCCCGTCTCCATCCAGCCTGAAGGCTTGCATTCCTTCTTCCGCGCCGGTGTTTTCATTCTGACCGTGAACCTCACTCCCAGCTTGCTTCTGCTTCAGCAGCACGTCGTCGCAGCGACAGCACTGTGCGGCTTTGTCCCCGAATCCCGCCCCTATCAGCCCCACATCACTCTCGCGCGCAGCAGGGGCAAGCCGTCACCTTCCACCCTCCGCAATCTTGAAAGCCGGCCCGCGCGCCAGCCCAGGTTCTCAACCTTCGTGGCCGCCGAGTTTCTGCTGTGCGAGAGCTTCCT
>VFSW01013284.1_pt1 | contig 11452 bp, 8 predicted proteins | sample 5358111 | NCBI WGS metagenome assembly VFSW01 (sample SAMN11554181, study PRJNA540505) | mine drainage metagenome | isolation source: sediment from site ElyBrook_90M | place: USA: Ely Copper Mine, Vershire, VT | collected 2017 | reverse complement strand
GCGACCATCCTGCTGCCGTTCCTGCTCGAGCAGGGGCGGGGCTACTCGCCGGTCTTGGTGGCTTGGGTTTTTTCCGGCCGCGGCGGCGGCGGTCTTGGGGGGGGGGGGGGCGGCGGCTCCTTCGAGCGCGAATCGGGTCTACGACCCGGAGATCGCCCTGCTGCTGCTCAACATCCAGCAGCAGAGCGTCGCGCTCGTGCGCGAGGAGATGCTCCGCCAGGCCGAGTGGCTGGGCCTCGGCTCGATGCGCGTGCTCCTGCCCGAGAAGATGGGGGAGATCTCCGCGCAGGTCCGCGCGGGTCTCACGGTGGACTCGGACGTCGTCGAGGACTACCGCCGCGCGATCACGGACATGAGCCCGGGCGACGCCCCGGACGTGGACAAGCTCATCGGCGAGATCCGCCGCTACCACGACCTGCGTCCGGGACCGCCGCTCGAGCGCGTGGCGCTGACGTCGAGCGGCGGGGCCGGGCCGGACCTTCGCAAGGAGAACGGCCCCGGCGCCGACGTCGTGGCCGTGCTGAAAGGCACGCCGCTGATGGACGAGCCCGCGGCCTACGCCGAGCGCCGCTTCGGGACCACGGGTCCGTTCCTGCGCCGCCGAAAATGGAACCTGGATTTCTATCTCGGCTCCTTCGGCGACCTCGTGCCGCAGTACCGCGCTCTCGGCTACCGCCGCGCCTACCGCCTGCGCGCGCCGTACGTCAGCTTCGGCCGAAGCGCGTACGTCCTCGCCCCCGAGCCCGGCCTGCGCCCGCGCATCGTCTACTGCGCGTTCTACGGCCAGGACCTCTTCCTGCACACGCGCGCGCAGTGGGCGGAGCTCACGCGGCTGGCCAAAGGGCAGGGCCCGACGGTGAGGACTCTGACGTGCCCCGACTGCTCGTGGACCCTGCCCGGCGTCAAGGCGATGAGGTCGCTTCTCGCCACGACCCCCTACGCCGCCGACTATGTCGTCGTCGGCTACGACTACCTCTTCGACGCCGAGTGGAAGGACCGGCGCCTCGGAGTCTACGAGAACGGCTACTGGCGCCTGTCGTTCTACCGCGACGCCGCCGGCGTGGTCGCGACCCTCCAGGCCCGCCACACGAACTTCGGGGAGATCCTCGCCGCGTCGCTGACGCCGCTGGTGCGCCGCGGCGCGAAGGCGGTCTTCTTCGCCGGGCCCGCCGCGATCGTCGATCCCAAGGCCGACGCCGCCGCGCTGGCCAAGCCGACGGAGTTCGTCACCTTCGAAGGGCCGATCGTCTCCCTGCGCAACGCCCTGGCGGACCGCCGCCGCAGGCCGGAGCTGTTCTCCGGTCTCCCGTCCCCGCTGCTCGCCACGCGCGAATGGCTCAAGGACGCCAGGGCCCACGGGGTCGTCGCCTTCGACGGAGAGATGGCGCGCGTCGCCGAGGAGTCGGGCCGCTGGTCGCGCGCGGACGGCGGGCCCGTGGACGTCGGCATCGGCGCCGTGCTCGGCGGAATCTCCGACCTGCATCCGGAGGAGGACCGCTCCCTCTACACCGTCGAGTTCGCCGCCCAGGCCGGCCGCGAGTCGGCCAAGGCCGCTTTCCGCGCCGCCGTGCTCGCCGCGCTCAGGGACGCGGCGCGAGATAGAAGTCGGTGACGAAGGGCGCCTCGCTGGGCGCCGCCACGCTCGCCGACGCCGCGGTCAGGGTCTCCGACAGGCCGCGCGCCATTTCCAGCCTTTTCGCCGGGCTCAGCGTCTTCACGCCCGCAATCGACGGGTCCAGATAGTTCGACGCGTAGCCGCGCTTCGCGACGGCCACCGCATAGCCGCGGTCGCCCGAGAGCGGGGGCACGATCGTGCGGTAGCGTCCCGCCGAGTCCGTCCGCGTCTTGACGACCCTGTTCGTCTCCTCGTCCTTGAAATCGAGCGCGGCGCCCGCCACCGGCTTCAGCGTCGTCAGGTCGTAGACCACGCCGCGCAGCTTCCACTCGCGGACGGGCTTGGGCGCGGGAGCGGGAGCGGAAGGGGAACCCTCGCCGACGTGGGAAATGATGAGGACTCCGTCGCTCTCGGTCGACGAGCCGCTCTCGGAGCCGGCGTCGGGTCCGCTTGCGGCCGCGCCCGCCGCGGCGCCGGCGCCCGCGCCGGTCCCGGGATCCGCGCCAGGCACGGGGGACTTCGCGCCTTCCCTCAGCGCGGCGGCTCCGGAGCCGGGGACGATCGGCTTCTCGTTCATGATGTTCGGCGTCTCGCTCTTGGCGATGTTCTCCTCGCCCAGATGGAGATAGCCGACCGCCAGCGACCAGACGAGCCAGGCGAGGCCGCCGAAAAACGCCACGGGGAGAAGGAATTGGTAGTAGCGCGACTGCTTGAGGGGATTGGAGACGCCCTGGGGGCCGTCATCCTCGGGGAACGACATCGGGCAGTTCGGGCACGCCAGCATGTCCGGGTTCAGCTTGGTCCCGCAGCCCGGGCATTTTTCGGGAGTCATGAAAGGGACGCTCTCACAGTTCGACCCAATGCACGCGCCGGATGCCGTCGAGGCGCGAGAGCTCGGCCCGGACCGCGGACGACACCGCCTCGTCGACGTTGAGCACCATCACGGCCTCGCCGTTCGGCGAGCGCCGGCCGACGCGCATGTCCGCGATGTTCACGCCCGACTTGCCGAGCAGAGTGCCGACGCGGCCGATCACGCCGGGGGCGTCGGTGTTGGTCAGCACGATCATGCGTCCGACGGGCCGCACGTCCACGCGCAGTTCGCCGAGCTTGAGGATGCGCGGCTCACCGGGGGCCAGCACCGCGCCGGACGCGGACACCGGGCCCTTGTCGGTCTGGGCCGTGAGCGTCAGCAGGCGGCGCATGTCGTCGCGCGCTCGGGGGTCCGACGACTCGCCGACGCGGATGCCGCGGTCGGCCGCGACCGCGGGGGCCGAGATCCAGCTGACCGAGGGCCCGAGCATCGGCGTGAGAAAACCCTTGAGCGCCGACACGCCGAGCGGACGGCGCTCGCTCGATTTGAATTCGCCCTCGAACGAGACCGAGAACTCGCTGACGCCGCCTTCGAGGGTCTGGGCGAGAAAGCGGCCCAGGGACTCGGCCAGCGGCAGCCACTCGCCGAGAGCGGCCAGAGTGCCCGCGTCGAAGCCCGGCATGTTGAGCGCGTTCGGCGCGATGCCCTTGTCGTGGAAATCGACGACGGCCTGCGCGAGCTCGGTCGCGACGCGGCTCTGCGCCTCCGCCGTCGAGGCGCCGAGGTGCGGCGTGAGCACGAGGTTCGGCGCGCCGCGCAGGGGGCTGCCGGCCGGGAGCGGCTCCGCCGAGAACACGTCCAGGGCGGCGCCCGCGAGCTGCCCCGACTTGAGGGCCTCGGCCAGCGCGGACTCGTCGACCAGCTCGCCGCGCGCGCAGTTGATCAGGCGCAGGCCCTTCTTGGATTTCGCGAGGGCCGCGGCCGAGATCATGCCGTTGGTCTTCTCGCCCGACGGCACGTGCAGGGTCGCGAAATCGGACGCGGCGAGGAGGGCCAGGAGCGGCATCGGCTCGATGCCGAGCTCGCGGGCCTGGGCGTCCGTCACGAAGGGGTCGAAGCCGACGAGCTTCATGCCGAAGGACGCCGCGCGCTTGGCGACCTCGCGGCCGATGCGGCCGAGGCCCACGACGCCGAGGGTCTTGCCGAACAGCTCGACGCCCATGAACTTGCCGCGCTCCCACTTGCCGCCCTTGACCGAGGCGTCGGCGGCGGGGATGTGGCGCGCCAGCGACAGCATCAGCGCGACGGCGTGCTCGGCGGCGGCCAGAGTGTTGGCGGCCGGCGCGTTGACGACCGCGATGCCGCGGCGGGTGGCCGCCTCGAGGTCGATGTTGTCCACGCCGACGCCGGCGCGGCCGATCAGGCGCAGGTCGGGCGCCTTGGCGATCCAGTCCGCCGTGACCTTCGTCTCCGAGCGCACGAGCCAGGCGCCCACGCCGACGAGCGCCTTCTCGAGCGCGTCGGGCTTCGGCGCGATCTCGTAGCGCAGCTCGATGCCGGCGTGCGACTCGAGGGGCTTCAGGCCGGCGGGGTCGATCTTGTCGGTGACGAGAACCTTGAGCTTGGACATGTCAGGCCTTGACCTTCGCCAGGCGCGAGGCGAGGGCTTCGACGCCCGCGTCCACGTCCGACTTCGAGATATAGCCCATGTGCGCGAGGCGGACGATCTTGCCCTTCAGGTGCAGCTGGCCGTTGGCGATGGTGATGCCTTCCTCGCGCAGGATGTCGGCGAGGAGCTTCGTGCCGTCGACGCCCTCGGGCAGGACGACGCCGGTCAGGATGTTCGCGGGATTCTTCGCGAAAAACGCGAGGCCGAGCTTGTCGGCGATCGCCCGGCGCGCGTGGGCGGCCAGCGCGTCGTGCCGCTTCCAGACGCTCTCCAGGCCCTCGGCGCGCAGGAGCTTGAGCGCGGCGGCCTGGCCGACGACGACGGAGATGGCCGGCGTCCACGGCGTCTCGCGGTCGGCCAGGAACTTGCGCAGCGTGCGCCAGTCGAAGTTGAAGCGGGGGAGCTTGGCGGCCTCGGCGGCCGCCCACGCGCGGTCGGACACGGCGACGAAGCCGAGGCCGGGCGCGTTCATCAGGCCCTTCTGCGAGGCGCTCACGACCGCGTCGAGGCCCCAGGCGTCGGTCTCGAGCGGCTCGCACGCGAGGCCCGAGACGGAGTCGACGACGATCAGCGCGTCGGACTCCTCGCGGACGATCGCCGCGAGGGTCTTCAGGTCGTTGACGACGCCCGTCGAGGTGTCGGTGTGCTGGAAGAACACGGCCTTGAGCCCCTTGTTCGCCTTCAGGCTCGCGCGCAGGGCCTCGGGTTCCACCGCGCGGCCCCATTCAAAGGGAAGGACGGCGGGAGAAAGCCCGAACGCCTTGAGGATCGCGACGAAGCGGTCGCCGAAGGCGCCGGTCGTGCAGACCAAGGTCTTGTCGCCGGGCGAGAGCAGGTTCTGCACGGTCGATTCCATGGCGCCGGTGCCGGAGCACGTCATCATCAGCACCGTCCCCTTCGTGCGGTAAACCCACTTGAGGTCCTCGATGACCTCGACGAAGAGGCGCCCGAACTCCTCCGTCTTGTGATGGATCAAGGGGCGCGCCATGGCCTCCAGCACCTGCGGGGGAAGCGGGGTCGGGCCCGGCGTGAGCATGATGTTCTTGTTGGCCATGGGACTCTCGAGGACGGGATGGTTTACGCGACGCCGCCGCTGTGCGGCGGCTGCTGCGGCTTGGCGGACGGCACGCCGGGGGAAAGCCACACGGGCTTGGCGTCCGGCGGAGCGGCGACGGCGCCGAGCGCGAGGGCGGCGACCTCGCGGAAGTGCTTGACCGGGATCATCTTGACGCGCGCGCGGACCTCGGCGGGGATGTCCTCGAGGTCCTTCACGTTCGCGTCGGGGAACAGGACGGTCGTGAGGCCCTCGCGGTCGGCGGCGAGGACCTTCTCCTTCAGGCCGCCGATGGGCAGGACGCGGCCGCGCAGGGTGATCTCCCCGGTCATCGCCAGGCCGTCGGCGACGGGGCGTCCCGACAGGAGGCTGGCCAAAGCGGTGGCGAGCGCGATGCCGGCCGACGGGCCGTCCTTGGGCACGGCGCCCTCGGGAACGTGCAGGTGGAAGTCGCGGCGGCGGAAGGCGTCGGCGGGGATGCCGAGCTCGTCGGCGACGGACTTCACGTGGCTGAGCGCGATCTGGGCGGACTCGGTCATGACCTCGCCGAGGCGTCCGGTGATCTTGACCTCGCCGCGGCCGGGCACGGCGACGACCTCGATGGCGAGCGTGGCGCCGCCGACCTCGGTCCACGCGAGTCCCGTCGAGACGCCGACGGCGTTGTGGGAGTTCCGCTCGCGCGGGAACTTCGCGGGGCCGAGCAGCTTGGGCACGTCGGCTTCGCCGATGACGACCTTCTCGACCTTCTCCGACAGGACCTTGCGGGCGGCCTTGCGGCACAGGGCCGCGAGCTCGCGCTCGAGGTGGCGGACGCCGGCCTCGCGGGTGTATTCCTCGATCACGCGGTCGAGAGCGGCGTCCTCGATGACGAGCTGGCCGGGCTTCAGGCCGTGGCTGTCGAGGGCCTTGGTCAGCAGGTGCGAGCTCGCGATGGCCTTCTTCTCGGCCTGGGTATAGCCCGAGAAGGTGATGACTTCCAGGCGATCGCGCAGCGTCACGGGAATTCCGCCCAGCTCGTTGGCGGTGCAGACGAACATGACCTGGGAGAGATCGAACTCGACGTCGAGATAATGATCCAGGAACGTGGCGTTCTGCTCGGGATCGAGGACTTCCAGGAGGGCGGCGGACGGATCGCCGCGCCAGTCCATGCCCATCTTGTCGATCTCGTCGAGCAAGATGACGGGGTTCTTGGTTCCGGCCTTGCGCAGATTCTGGATCAGGCGGCCGGGCAAAGAGCCGATGTACGTGCGGCGATGGCCGCGGATCTCGGCTTCGTCGCGCACGCCGCCCAGGGACATGCGCACGAACTTGCGTCCCAGCGAGCGGGCGATGGACTTGGCCAGCGAAGTCTTGCCGACGCCGGGGGGGCCGGCGAAGCACAGGATGGGCCCCTTCAAGCCTTTCGTCAGCTTGGTGACGGCGAGGTACTCGAGCACGCGCTCCTTGGCCTTGGGAAGACCGGAGTGGTCCTCATCCAGAATGACCTGGGCCTTCTCGAGGTCGATGACGTCGCGCGTGCGCTTGGACCAGGGCAGGTGGACCATCCAATCGAGATAGGTGCGCGAGACGGTGGACTCGGGCGAGAAGGGCATCATCTTCTCGAGGCGGCCGATCTCCTTGAGGGAGGCGGTCTCGGCGCTCTCGGGCATCTTCGCGTCCTTGACCGCTTTCTTGAGATCCTCGATCTCCTGCGCGAAGTCGTCCTTCGTGCGGAGCTCCTTCTGGATCGCCTTCATCTGCTCGTTGAGGTAGTACTCCTTCTGGGTCTTCTCGATCTGCGACTTGACCCGGGTGTGGATCTTCCTCTCGAGCGTCAATATTTCGATGTCGGCCTTGACCATCACGACGAGCTTTTCCAGGCGCGCCTTCACGTCGACGGCCTCGAGCAGCGCTTGGCGGTCGGCGGCCTTGGCGACGATGGCGGCGGCGGCCTTGTCGGCGAGCTCCGACGGGTCCTCGACCTGCGGGAGGGCGGCGATCTCGGCCGGAGCGCGGCGGGAGAGCTTGCCCTGCTCCTCGCAGATCTCCAGGGCGTGGCGCATGAGGGCCTTGACCTCGGCGGTCATCTTGGCCGGGGCCTCGGGATAAAGCAGATCGGCTTCCCAGTGGCCGGCGTCCGCGCCGAACTCCATCTTGGCGACGGCGGCGCGGGCATGCCCCTGCAGGAACACCTTCAGAGTGCCGTCCGGCATCTTGAGATACTGGACGACCTCGACGAGGACGCCCATGCGGTACACGTCGTCGGCCTTGGGGTCCTCGATGGACACGTCCTTCTGGGCGGCGACGACGAGGAGCTTGCCGTGCTTCTCCATCGCGGCTTCGATGGCCTTCACCGACTTCGGCCGCCCGACCGACAGGGGCAGGACCATGTGGGGGAACATGACCACGTCGCGCACGGCCAGAAGCGGCAGGCGGGCGGGACGCGGGACGGCGGCTTTCTTCGGCTCGCTCATGGGGGTCAGAGTTTGGCCATGGGGACGACCTTGTCGACGAGGCCGTAGGCGACGGCTTCCTCCGCCGACAGGTAAAAGTTGCGCTCGACGTCGGCGTCCACCTTCTTAAAGCTCTGGCCCGAGTGAAGCGCGAGGATCTCGGAGAGGCGCTTGCGGTTGGACGACATCTCCTGGGCCTCGATGGCGATGTCCGACTCCTGGCCGCCCATGCCGCCGCGGATCAGGGGCTGGTGGATCATGACGCGGGCGTGGGGCAGGATGAAGCGCTTGCCCTTGGTGCCGGCGGTGAGGAGGACGGCGCCGAAGGACATGGCCATGCCCATGCACAAGGTCGAGATGGGGGAGCGGACGAACTGCATGGTGTCGTAGACGGCGAGGCCGGCGGTCACCATGCCGCCGGGGGAGTTGATGTACAGGTGGATGTCCTTCTCGTGGTCCTGGGAATCAAGATAAAGCAGCTGGGTGATGAGCAGGTTGGCGGAGTCGGTCGTGACGACGCCCTCGTCGCCGCCGAAGAAGATGATGCGCTCTTGGAGCAGGCGCGAGAAGATGTCGGTGCTGGTGGCCGAACCTTGAGTCCACCGCTCGAGAACCGTCGGGAGAATGCTGGGCATGGAGAGAGAATAGCTCTTTAGGAATGCGTCCTCAAGTCAACGCTTTCTCCGGGAACTTTCGAGGCGGGCGCCCCGTATGTATTGAGATGGATCTTGAACCGGGATGGGAGCGGCGCTGGGTCCGCGAAAACGGCGAACGCCTTCGCAACCTGCGGGAAGAACGGCGGATTTCACAGAAACACCTGGCCGACGAAGCGGGGGTGAACGTCTCGCAGGTCAGCCGCGCCGAGGCGGGACGGGATATTCAGCTGTCGACTCTCCTCAAGATCAGCGCCGGTTTGGGCTACGAACTCGAGCTTCAGTTCCAGGAGACCTGCGAGGAAGCCGGGGAGCTTCTGAGCAGGGAATCCTGGCGGCGGCAAGAGCGACGTGATGAGGGGCTGCTGATGGGGAAGCGCTGGCGTTGAATCCCGGATTGGTTCTTTGCCGAGAAGCAAAGAACCAATCCGGGGCAGGACCTTGGGCTGAAGCGTTTCTTAAATAAGAAGAGGTTAAGCGTCCTTGTAGGCCGCCTTTTCCTTTAGGAAGGCCATCGTCTTGCGCTCGCGGATCATGTGCGCGATCTGGTCCTTGCGGTGCTCGAACACCTCGTGGAGGTTCTTCTTCTTCTCCTCGGTGTCGGCGTCCTTGAGGCCCGCCTCGAGTTCGGCCTTCAGGTCCGCGTCGGAGGCCTCGATCTTCTCCTTCTCGGCGATCGCGGAGAGCACGAACGCCAGGCGAACCTCGTCCTCGGCCTTCGGCTTGAGCTTGTCGCGCAGGTCGCCCAGGACCTTCTCGGAGACGTTGCCCGCGCCGGAGAGCTGGCGCTGCATGCGCTCCATCATGCCCTCGAGCTGGCGCTCGACCAGCGACGGCGGCAAGGGGAAGGCGTTGGACTTCACGAGCGCCTCCTCGATCTGGCGCGTCGCGTCGGCCTCGGACTCGCCCTTGGCCTCGCGGTCGAGGACGTCCTTGAGCTTGGCCTTCAGCTCGTCGAGCGTCTCGAAGCCGAGGTCCTTGGCGAACTCCGCGTCGACGGCCGGAAGGATCTTCGACTTGATCTCGGTGAGCGTGATCGCGAGGTCCGCGTCCTTGCCGCCGAGCTTGACGGTGATCGTCTTGGACTCGCCGCGCTTCATGCCCTTGAGGCCGGCCGTCAGGCCCTCGACCGACTGGTCGGCGGACATGTCCACGAGCTCGGAGGAGCCCTTCGCGTTCGACAGAGCCTTGCCGGCGCGCGTCGCCGCGTAGTCGATCACCGCGAAATGCTTGTCCCCGACGGACTCGTCCTTGGAGGCTTCCAGGCGCGCGTGCGACTCGCGCAGGTCCTCGAGGCGCTTCTCGAGCGCCTTCGCGTCCGCCGCGGCCGGCTTGCGCGCCACGGGAATCTTCGTGTAGTCCTTCGCGGTCGGAGTCGGCGCGACCTCGACGCGGACCTGGAGGAGGAGCGGCTCGCCGTCCTTCCACTTGACGTCCTCGACGGACGGCGTCTCGACGACGCGCAGCTTCATCTCCTCGATGGCGGCGGGCACGTGCTTGCGGATCAGCGCGTCGAGCGCCTCCTCGCGCGCGTGGCCCGTGAAGTGCTGCTTGACCACGTCGAGCGGCGCCTTGCCGGCGCGGAAGCCCGGGATGCGCGCGCGGGTCTGAGCGCGGACCAGCGCGGTCTGCGTCTGATCGGTCACTTCCTGCGGCGGGATCTCCACGGAGAGCGTGACGACGCAGCCCTCTTCCTTGAGCTTCTTGGATTTCGCCTTGTCCGACTTCGTCGACGTGAAGAGACCCATGTTTCCTCCGCGGTTCTTGGTGGGCGGGAGGGGACTTGAACCCCTAAGCCTTTCGGCACGCGGTCCTAAGCCGCGCGCGTCTGCCGTTCCGCCACCCGCCCGAAATCAAAAAGGACCGAGTTTGGCTCGGTCCTCATTTGGTTGTTCTAAATCGTCTGGGCAATCTCGGACTCGAACCGAGAACCTTGACCTTAAGAGGGTCCTGCTCTAACCAGTTGAGCTAATTGCCCGTCGGTAGGACTATTGAAGCAAAAAAATCGGCGCGCCGCAAGAAGATGCTGGGCTTGACGCGCGCCGACGCGGGGGTTATTCTTAGGCGATGAGGGCGTTTAACATTTATGACATCGGATCGGCGCCCGCCTCCTATATAATCTCGATGCCATGAAATATTGGATCTTCCAGAGCAACCAAGTGCTGGGTCCGTACGAGCCCGACGATCTCAGCCGCCATTCCGCGTTCGGCGCCGAGAGCCTCGTGTGCCCCGAAGGAAGAAGGGGAACCAGCATGGGAGACTGGCAGCGCGCCGGCATGGTGCCCGACCTGTCCGTGGCGCTCGTGCGCGCGGCCCAGTCGCACAGCGTGCAGAGCTCGGTGGCGACGCTCGCGGGCCTGCCGCCCGAGCCCACGCTCAAGGACCTCGCCGTGCTCGGCAGCCTGCAGGAAAAGATGGCCATGCTGGAGGACGTCGTGCTCCAGCTGCAGGAAGGCCTGCGCGTCAAGGACTCGGAGCTCGCCGCCCTGCACGAGGAGCTCGCCGGCAAGGAGCGCCAGTCGTCGGTGATGAGGTCCGCCTTGGAGCGCGAGGCCGAGGACCTCAAGCGCGAGACCGACGAGCGCAAGCGCGAGGCGGAGACGCTGAAGGGCGAGACCGAGGAGTTCAAGCGAAAGATCTCCGATTTGGAGGAGCGCGTCGGAGCCGTCAACCGCCTGAGCGAGACGATCGACAAGGCGGTCGAGGCCGAGAAGCACGTCGAGCACGACGTCGAGGCCCAGGGCGCCACGCTCGCCGAGCTGACCAAGGAGATCGAGGCCCTGCGCTCCCAGCTGTCCGAGCGCCTCGCCGCCGCCGCCCCTGCGCCGCTTCCCGCCGCGGCGCCGGAAGCCCCGCCCACCTCGACGGTCCCGTCCTTCGACGCGCCGCCCGTCAACGCGCCATCGAGCGAGTGGGGCGCGCCGCCGGCTCCCGTCCCGATGCCGTCTCTTGCGCCCATGCCGTCGCCCGAGGCGCCGAAGGAGCCCGAAGGGCCGCCTCCGATTTCGCCGCTGCCCGCTTTCGGCGGCGGGGGGGAGACCTCTTTCGGCGCTCCCGAACCCGCGATGGGAATCCCGCTCGATCCGATGTCCGGCGCCATGGGCGCCGGAGCCGTGCCCGCTGCGGGCGCCCCCGCCGCCCCCGAACCCGCCGCAGCCGCAGCGCCCGCTGCCGCCTCGCCCCTCGAACAGGACGAGGCCGCGCCAGGGCCGCCGTCG
>VFSW01013283.1_pt1 | contig 11454 bp, 10 predicted proteins | sample 5358111 | NCBI WGS metagenome assembly VFSW01 (sample SAMN11554181, study PRJNA540505) | mine drainage metagenome | isolation source: sediment from site ElyBrook_90M | place: USA: Ely Copper Mine, Vershire, VT | collected 2017 | reverse complement strand
TGAAGAGCCAGGAGTCCGTGGCGCTGCAGCCGAGGACGATTGAAGAGGCGGTAAAGGAGTGCGAATTCCGCGACCGGGGAGTTTTCATCTTTCGCGATAAAAAGGGCATCGTGCGCGTGCTGCATCGCCGCAAGGACGGAAAGCTGGAACTGATCGAAGTGCCGTAAGGACGGCGCGGGAATCAAGAGATTTCGAGGTGAGCGTGCGCGCTGGCGAAAAAGGCCCAGGGCGCACGCTCATTCGTTTTATGGCAGCAAAGCGGCTGGGCACCGTAACATATCGTAACCAAAGTTGCCAGTATGAGCTTTCATCCGATCACCTTCTGCTGCTAAATTACGCGTATGGCCCGCAAAGCTGGTTCCAACAAGCCTTCAAACTCGCCGGCTGCAGAGCTGGAGCGCAAGAGCCCAGGCTCAAAGACCAAGCTGGTGATGATCACCGGATTGAGCGGTTCGGGGAAGATCACCGCGCTGAAGGTGTTTGAGGACATGGGGTTTTACTGCGTGGACAATCTTCCCGCGGAGTTGATACCCAGCTTTGCCCAGCTCATTGAGGACACCCGCGACAACAAGAACGCCGCCATCGTGGTGGACATCCGCGAGGGCAGCCGGCTGGAGCATCTTCCGGCGATCATCGGCGATCTGAAGAAGCGGCTGGACGTGACGCTGATCTATCTTGACACCAACGACAAGGTGCTGGTGCGGCGCTTCAGCGAAACCCGGCGCCCTCATCCCCTGGGTTCGGCGGCCTCGGTGCCGAGTTCGATTACCAGCGAGCGGCGCAGGCTGGAGCCGATCCGCAACATTGCCGATCTGGAGATCGACACCTCGAAATTCAACGTCCACGAGTTGCGCACGCATCTGGTTGAGCTATTCAAAACGGGCGATGAGCGCCAGCCGCTGCTGGTTTCGATGCTGAGCTTTGGTTTCAAGAGCGGCGTACCAGAGAGCGCGGACCTGGTGTTCGACGTGCGCTTCCTGCCGAATCCGCACTTTATCCCTGAATTCCGTCCGTACACGGGCAAGCATCCGCAGGTGGCAAAGTACATCCGCTCGTTTCCGCAGACCCAGGAATTTATCGCGAAGGTGATGGACTTGCTGCTGTTTCTGCTGCCGCACTATGTAGCGGAAGGGAAGAGTTACCTGACCGTGGGCTTTGGTTGCACGGGGGGGCAACATCGCTCGGTATTCATGGCCGAAGAGATCAGGAAGCGGCTGGCCAAGGAGGGCTACCGCGTCAAGGTGGAGCACAGGGACAGCCCGCGATAGAGGGCAAAGTGCGATGGCCTGTTTTCAGGGAGCCGCTTCCAGTAGAATCGAAGTTTGCACCTCAAATCCTGATGACAGATGGGCCGCCATCTTATGAGTAGTTCATGCGCCGACTGATTCGCTTGATGTGGTACGTCCGGCCGTACTGGCCGCAGTTGATTGCCAGCGTCGTGCTGTTTTCGCTGGTCGGACTACTGGAAGCGTTCCGGTTGGCGCTGCTCCGGCCAATCTTCGACCGGGTGCTGACGCCGGAGACGCCGGGGCGTTCAATGGCTCTGGTGAAGATTCCGCACACACATCACACCATCTATCTGGAGCAGCTTGTTCCCAGCCATTTCCACAATCCCTGGACGGTGGTGGCGGTTGCGTTGGTTGGGTCGGTTTTCATGAAGGGCATCTTCGACTACCTTGGCACCTACCTGGTGAACTATGCAGGGTTTGGGCTGGTAACCGATCTGCGCAATGAGATCTACGGCAGCGTGCTGCGGCGCTCGGCGGCGTTTTTCCATAAGCATCCGACGGGGACGCTGGTTTCGGCGATCATCAATGACATCGACAAGGTGCAGTTTGCGATGTCGAGCGTACTGGCGGAATTTCTGCAGCAGGTCTTCACGTTTGTGTTTACGGCCGCACTGGTGATTTCGGCGGGTGGCAAACTGGCGTGGATTCTGCTTTTGTTCGTGCCGGTGATTCTGTTCAGCTCGCGCAAGATTGGGCGGCAGGTGCGGCACAGCACGCGGCGCGGACAGGACAAGCTGGCCGATATTCAGAACATTCTGCACGAAACCATCACTGGCAACCGCATCGTCAAGGCGTTCAGCATGGAGCTATGGGAGACGATGCGCTTCAAGGCGGCGGCAAAGCGGCTGTTCTCGGCCAACATGCGCTACGTGAAAGCCATGGCGGTGAGTTCTCCGCTGATGGACCTGCTGGGTGCGGTGGCGGTCGCGCTGCTGTTGAAGCTAGGACGCGACAGCATCAATCATGGCATGACCATGGGCGGATTTGTGGTGTTCATCACGGCGACGATCATGCTGTATCAGCCGGTGCGCAAGTTTGCGATGTTTTATAACAGCTTTCAGCAGGCGCTGGGAGCTTCGGAATCGGTCTTCAAGTTCATGGACGCCAAGGACGAGGTGCGGGAGAAACCGCATGCGCGCAAGCTGGCAGGGTTTCACGATTCGATCCGCTTTGAAAACGTACGCTTCTCCTACGGCGATGGGGAAGATTCACGCGAGGTACTGAAGGGCATCAACCTGGAAGTGAAGCGCGGCGAGATGCTGGCAATCGTGGGGGGAAGCGGCGCAGGAAAGTCCACGATGGTGCATCTGATTCCCCGCTTTTTCGATGTTACGGCGGGGCGCATCCTGGTGGATGGCATCGATGTCCGCGATGTGTCGCTGGCCTCGCTGCGGGGGCAGATCGGCATTGTGGCCCAGGAGACGATGCTGTTCAACGACACGGTGCGCAACAACATCGCTTACGGGCAGCCGAATGTTTCGCAGCAGGACGTGGAGCGGGCGGCGAATGCGGCCCTGGCGCACGACTTCATCCTGCGGATGCCGGAGGGTTACAACACGGTGATCGGAGAGCGCGGCTTCCGGCTCTCCGGCGGCGAGCGGCAGCGATTGAGCATTGCGCGCGCATTGCTGAAGAATGCGCCGGTGCTGATCCTGGACGAAGCCACCTCGGCGCTGGACTCGGAGAGCGAAGCGCTGGTGCAGACCGCACTGCAGAATCTGATGGCAGGGCGTACAGTGTTTGTGATCGCGCACCGTCTATCGACGGTTCGCCGCGCGGACCGTATTCTTGTGCTGGAGAACGGAACGATAGCCGACCAGGGCTCGCATGAGGATCTGCTGACGCGCCTGGGCACCTATCGCCGGCTGTATGAATTGCAGTTTGTGGATGTAGATCTCGACACGCCCAAGGTGGACGCGGGTGTGGAAGGAGCCAGTGACTAATCATGCCGATCCGCTCGATGACCGGCTTTGCCCAGATCAAGGGCCAGCATGGTAAGACCGCATACACGTTCAGCGCCAAGTCGGTGAACCATCGCTTCCTGGACCTGCACCTGCGCCTGCCGGGGCGGGCCGAGCTTTTTGAGCAACAGCTTCGCAAGCTTTTCAAAGAGAAGATGCACCGTGGACATGTGGAACTGACGCTGACGCTGGAGTACGCCGGAGCTTCCGGCATTAGCGTCAATCACGAACTGGTCCATGGCTACGTGAAGGCATTTCGCGAGTTGACAGATGAACTCGACCTGCACGGCGAAGTTGATTTGAATGCGGTATTCCGGTTGAATGGCGTGCTTTCGGCCTCCAGTGAGATGCCGGACGAGGCGCAGTTGCAGGCGGCGCTGCTGACGGCGGCCTCTGGACTGATCGACCAGTTGAATGCCAACCGCCGCCTGGAGGGTGATCACACCCGCGCCGAACTGGAGGCGCGGATGGACCAACTGGAGCGCAATACCGGCGAGGTGGAAACGCTGCGGGGAATGGTTCTGCAAGCGCACCTGGAGCGCATCCGGGCGCGCATGGCGGAGCTGCTGGAAGGCAAGGCCGATCCCGACCGCATTTTGCAGGAGGCGGCGCTGCTGGCCGAGCGCAGCGATGTGCAGGAGGAAATAGTGCGCCTGCTGACCCACATCAAGCATTTCCGCGGCTTGCTGGAAGAGGGCGAGGATGTTGGCAAAAAGCTCGACTTCCTGCTGCAGGAGATGAATCGGGAGGCGAACACAATGCTTTCGAAGACCACCGGCCTGGCGGGAGATGCGATGCGCATCACCGAACTGGGGCTGGCGCTGAAGAGCGATATTGAAAAATCCCGCGAACAGGTGCAGAACGTCGAATGAGTCTAGTCTTCATAATTTCAGCTCCCTCGGGCAGCGGTAAATCGACGCTGGTGAATGAAATCAAGCGTCTGGTGGACCGGCTCGACTTCTCGGTTTCCTATACGACGCGGCTCCCCAGGGGCAGCGAAGAAAACGGCCGCGAGTACTACTACACCAGCCGCGATGTCTTCGAGCGCATGATCCAAAGAGGCGAATTCCTGGAGCATGCCGACGTTTTTGGAAACTATTACGGCACGGCAAAGAAGTTTCTGGACGATGCGATTGTGCGCGGCCACGATCTGCTGCTCGATATCGACGTGCAGGGGGCAACGCAGCTACAGAGCAGCTTGCCGGAGGCGGTGAGCATCTTTGTTTTGCCGCCGACCAAGCAGGAGTTGGAGAACCGTTTGCGCCGCCGCAGCTCGGCCGAACGCATGACCGACGAGGCTGTAATCAGACGCCGGCTGGAAACCGCGACGCGGGAGATTGAAAAATACCAGGAATACGACTACATTCTGGTGAACGACCGGCTGGACGATTCGATTGACGCGCTGAAGGCGATTATTCTCACGGAGCGCCTCCGGGCCGCTGGGCGCGAGCCTTCGCGAGTCGAGGAGGAGAAGCTCGCGAGGCTGGCGCAAGATCGCAGGCTGGAGCGTGTGCAGGACAATCTGGGTCCGATTCTGGAAAGCTTTCGAAGAACTACGGTGTAATTCACAGAGGGGGTACGAAGTGGATCTCTACAGCGGGTTCGATAGCAACTACCGATACATCCTTGTGGCGGCGCGGCGCGCTCGCCAGCTACAGTCTGGCGCAAGCCCACTGGTGGTTACGGATTCCACGAAGCCGTGCCGGATCGCCGCCCAGGAGTTGCAGGCCGATAAGGTGAAGTGGGAGACGACGCCGCTACGGCCGGTTGCAGTGCCAGATACGGAGTCCGGCGCAGCGTAGAGACCGGGGCTTCGATTCCACATTTCGCCAAAGGAAGGCGGATGTGGCCACCCGAGGGGCTGCGGGACGGGGCGGATCGCGGCGGGAGTTGCCGTCGTAGAGATTGTTGCGCTTTGCCGGCATCGAATCCAACTAGAAGATTCACTCAACGAAGACTGATCAACAATGAAGATCGCACTGGGAGTTACGGGCGGCATCGCGGCATACAAGGCGGCTGATATTGCGCGCCGGTTGCAGGAGCGCAACGTTCGGGTTCAGGTCATCATGACCGGCGCGGCGCAGGAGTTCGTGCGTCCACTGACCTTTGCGGCGCTTACGGGCGAGAAGGTCATCACCGAGATGTTTTCGCAGCGCGATTCCAACTCGACGCTGGACTCCTCGGTGGAACACATCGGCGTGGCGCTGTCGATTGATGCGCTGCTGGTTGCCCCGGCGACGGCGGCCACGCTGGCTCGCTTTGCGAACGGCCTGGCGGACGATTTTCTCTCCACGCTGTATCTTGCGACCACGGCCCCGGTGGTGGTGGCCCCGGCGATGAACGGGAATATGTGGCGTCATGCGGCGACGCAAGCCAATCTGGCGACCCTGCGCGCGCGCGGAGTTACGATCGTGGAGCCGGGCGAAGGGTATCTGGCCTGCGGGACGATTGGCGAGGGAAGACTGACGGATACGGATGCAATTGTCGAGGCCGTAATGGCGCGGATTGGGCGGCGGCAAGATCTGAAGGGCGAGCATGTTTTGATCTCCGCCGGGCCGACCTATGAGCCGATAGACCCGGTGCGTTTCCTGGGGAATCGCTCCAGCGGGAAGATGGGATATGCTCTGGCCTAAGCCGCACTGCGGCGCGGTGCGCAGGTGACGCTGGTGAGCGGACCGACTGCTCTGACGCCGCCGCCGGTGGGGGCGTTCGTGCAGGTGGAGACCAGTTCGCAGATGCGCGAGGCATTGTTGGCGCACTTCGGAGGCGCGAGCATCACGATCATGGCGGCTGCGGTTTCGGACTTTGCTCCGGCACAGGTTGCGGGAGAGAAGATTAAACGCGAGGTCGCGCTGAAGCTTGAATTCCAGCCCACGGCAGATATTCTTGCCGAGCTTGGTTCGAAGCGCGCACCGGGCCAGTTGCTGATCGGATTTGCCGCAGAGACGCAGAATCTGGTGGTGAACGCACGCGGGAAGCTCGAACGCAAGCAACTGGATGCGATTGTGCTCAACGACGTTTCGCTGCCTGGGCTGGGCTTTGGCTCAGAGCGCAACGCGGGCGAGATCATCACCGCCGATGGGTCGACGACGATTCCGGAGATGAGCAAGCAGGAGATGGCAGAGTGCATCCTCGATGAGGTGGTGAAGCTGCGAGCACGGCAGCAAACTCCAAAGGTGACCGCGTAGGCATGGCAAAAGTTTTGGACGAGAAAAGCAGGAAGGCCGTTGCGGCCACGGTGCGGTATTATCGCGAGCTTGGAATTTACGATCTCTACCGGCGCGAAGTACCGGAGGGGATGAGCTTCGGACAGACGATTGCGCGCGAGGAGCTGGCGGCGATTGCGGAGGAAGCTGCGGAGGAGGCTTGTGCGGCAGAGATCGCTGCGGCCGAAGCGCCAGCCAATGCCGAGCAGATTGCGGCCATTCTCAACGACAAACCCGCTGCGCTGCGCGTGATTCGCGACGAGATCGGCGATTGTACGCGCTGCAAACTGAGCCAGGGACGCACCAACATCGTCTTCGGAGTGGGCGATCCGCACGCGCGCATCATGTTTGTGGGCGAGGGGCCGGGCGCGGATGAAGACGCGCAGGGCGAGCCCTTTGTGGGCCGCGCCGGGCAGTTGCTCAACAACATGATCACCGCCATGGGGATTCGCCGGGAAGACGTTTACATCGGCAACGTGGTGAAGTGCCGTCCACCGCAAAACCGTGCTCCGGAGCGCGATGAATGCGAAACCTGCGGGCCATTCCTGATGCGGCAAATCTCCGTGGTGCGCCCGGAGATCATTGTGGCGCTGGGTGCGACGGCGGCAAAGTTTCTGCTCGGCGGCTCGGAGTCGATGGCGAAGCTGCGCGGACGTATTTACGATTTCCATCCCATAGTGCCGCAGGATGCGCCGGAGCGCGATCCTGAATTTTCGACCAAGCTGGTGGTGACGTATCATCCGGCCTATCTGCTGCGCGATCCCCGGCAGAAGAAGGAAACGTGGATCGACCTGCAGATCGTGATGAAGTATCTGGGAATGACGCTGCCGAAGCGCAACACCCCAGAGGGTTGATGGACACGCCGGAAATCAATTTCTGCCGCGCTGGGGGCCTTCGCTTTGCTCCGGATGACACCGCAGGAACAAGCTCAAGTACAAACACAGAGGCAACAACTCCACTCAAGCCAAACGAAGACTTGAATGGGCCACCCATCCAATCTGTGACGGAGCCTGGAAATCAGCAGGCTTCGCTGCTGCCTGAGACGCAGGCGCTGTGTTGCGATGTCGCGCTGCCGGTGCCGCTGGACGCGATCTTCACCTATGAAGCAGGCGAGTTGGAGCCGGTCGCAGGCGGGCGGGTAGTGGTGCCGTTTGGCCGGGGCGCGGAGAAGAAACTTTCCGGCATCGTTACGCGGGTTCACCGCGATCCCCCCGAGAGACGCAAGCTGAAGCGGGTGCTGCAGGTACTGGACTCGGTTCCGGTGCTGGATGAAAACCTGCTGGCGCTGGGGCGCTGGATTGCGCGGTACTATCTTGCGCCGATCGGCGAAGTCTATCGCACCATGCTGCCGTTGCAGGCCGAGTTCCGGCAGGCGTTCGGCTACCGGATTACCGAGCTTGGCGCAGAGGCTCTGTTCGACTCGGCGGAGGTGGGTTCTTCGCTGCGCGCGCAAAAAGATCCCGAGCACCAGATGATCGAGTATGCGGTGCTCGACGTACTGGCCGAAGGCGAACTGGTGCGCGAAGAGCGGCTGCGCTCGGCTAGCGGCGCCTCGCGCGAGGTGTTGCGCACGCTGCTGCAGAAGAAGTGGATTGTTCGCGAAGATCTCTCCAGGGCGCGCGGTGCGCGAAGGCTGGTGAAGATTGCGGTGTTGCGCGAAGCGTTGAGCGAAGCGCAGCGCGAGGCGTTGTCCGAAGGCCAGGATGCGGCGTTGCATGAAGCCCAGGCGCAGAAGCTCAACGCGGCGCAGCAGCGTATTGTAGATCTACTGCGCGAGGCGCAGGGCCGTATGCGGATGGACGATCTGCGCGAGGCAGGGACTTCGCCGAGTTCGCTGAAGACGCTGGTGAAGCGTGAGATGGTTGAGATTGTGGAGGAGGCGGCCGAGCGGGCGCTTCCACAGATGAAGCCGCGCAGCACGCTCGAGTTTCTGTTTACCTCCAAGCAAAAAGAAGCGCTGCGGGAGATCCGTGGCAGCGTGGAAGATCGCCGCTTTCAGGTTGCGTTGCTGCACGGGGTCACCGGCTCGGGAAAGACGGCCGTGTACCTGGCGGCGATGCAATCGGTGCTGGCGGCGGGGCGGGGCTCGATTCTGCTGGTGCCAGAGATCGGGTTGACTCCGGGGGTGGCCGCCGACCTGCACAACATTTTTGGTGATGAGATTGCGATCCTGCATTCGTCGCTGAGCGATGCCGAGCGCGCCGAGCAGTGGCACCGCATCCGGCGTGGTGAAGCGCGCATCGCTGTGGGACCGCGCTCGGCGATCTTTGCGCCGGTACACGACCTGGCGCTGATCATCGTGGACGAGGAGCACGACAACAGCTACAAGCAGGAGGAGACGCCACGCTATCACGGGCGCGACGTGGCAGTGGTGCGCGCCAAGGGGTTGAACGCGACCGTGGTGCTGGGCTCGGCTACGCCTTCGCTGGAGAGCTACCACAACGCAACCCATGGTCGGGCGCCCGCAGCCGGAGCGGCGTCCGTTGCCGCGTACCCAGGCGCGAAATATCGGCTGATCGAGTTGCCCGACCGGGTGCAGGAGCGTCCGTTGCCGGAGGTGGAACTGATTGACATGCGCGCGGAGTTTCAGGAGACAGGCAAGGAGAGCGTGCTGTCGCGCAGGCTGATTGAGGAAACCACTGCGAGCCTGGAGCGCGGCGAGCAGGCGATGATTTTGCTGAACCGCCGCGGGTACTCGGCGTGGGTGATGTGCCGCGCCTGCGGAGATACGTTGCAGTGCCGCGATTGCGCCGTGGCGATGACGTATCACAAGCGTCAGCACCGGCTGCTGTGCCACTACTGCGGCTACCAGCAACCAGTGCCGAAGAATTGTCCGAAGTGCGGCAGCGAGTACGTGCAGTTTCTGGGGACGGGCTCGGAAAAATTGGAGGACCTGCTGCATACGGTCTTTCCCAAGGCGCGCATTGGCCGCATGGACCGCGACACGGTGCGCGGGCACGATGATTTTGAACGCATGTTGAGCGCATTCCAGGCCGGCGAGATCGACCTGCTGGTGGGCACGCAGATGATCGCCAAGGGCCACGACGTGCATGGCGTGACCCTGGTTGGCGTTGTGGGCGCGGATACGGCGCTGGGGCTGCCGGATTTTCGTGCGGCCGAGCGGCCGTTTCAACTGCTGACCCAGGTGGCAGGGCGGGCGGGACGCGGTGAGATGCTGGGCAAGGTGGTGCTGCAGACGCACTTCCCGGACCACTACGCGGTGCAGTTCGCGGCGCGCCACGACTATCACGGCTTTGCCGAAAAAGAGCTGCGCTTCCGGGGATGGATGCACTATCCGCCATTCGATTCGCTGGCCAACATCGTGGTGCGCAGCGACAAGCAGGAAGAGGCTCTGCGCTACTCCGGGCTGCTGGGGCGGTGGTTTGAGCAGGTGCGGCATGAGGGTGTGCGCGTGATGGGGCCGGCTCCGGCGCCGATTACGCGGCTGAAAAAGGATTACCGCTTTCACTTCGTGCTGAAGGCCGGGAGCCGCGAGCGGCTGAACTTCGTGCTGCGCGCGATGCTAGCTACGGCGCAGCAACAGAAGATCCCGAGGACGAACATCATTGTGGATGTGGATGCGATGTCGCTGTCGTAAAGTAGCATGTGCAGCCGGGGTGAGATGGGCCGGGGGAGTTTAGATGGTATCTTCCAAATTCTCTCCTACACTCGAATACAGCAGCTTGCCGTGCTTGCGTACGTAGGACAAGGGTACCTTGGGGTTGTTGATGTCCTTTCCCCCGCTGGTATGCCATTTTGTGTTCCACTTCTGATACCAGTACTCCATAGCGTCTGGCTTCAATAGAAAAATTTCTTTCAGCTCAATGGCTTCGTAGGTCGTAAAAATCCAGTCAACTTTTCTGTACTTTGCGATGATCACGGGGTTCAGGTGATGATGCGTTGTGAACTGGTCCGTCCGGAGCAGGTTTACGGTCTTCAACTCGTATTCATTGCCCTCAGAGTCGATAGCGTCGTTGCCTTCACGAGCTTGGAGCACACCGAGGCCGAGAATCAAACAGACCTGAAGAATCTTTCCGCCATTATCCTGGAAAATATCCGGTATCCCATGTTTCATTGCGAGCTTCTGGTACTTGCGTATTGCGGGAAACAATTTTTTTAGGAGCTGAGCGTCGGGATGGGATTTCATTCCGGCGACTCCTCCAGCAGTTTGCTGGGGGTGACACCGAACGCGGCGGCCAGTTTGGCGATATTGTCGATAGAGATGTTTCGCTCGCTACGCTCAATCGATCCGATGTAGGTTCGGTGAAGACCCGCCAAATCGGCCAGCGCTTCTTGGGAGATTCCGCGCTCGGCCCGGAGCCGACGGAGATTCCGTGCTAACGTGCTACGGGCAGTGGAAATATTTTTCAGGCGTGGCACACTTAGAGGCTGGATTAATAGATGACTTTAGGTCTACAGACGTTAGGTAGCTTTTTTCCGGCTAAACCTTTACAGTACTAGGAAGCCATATGAGAGACAGACTCCCGAACTTGCCGATTGCTCCCGCTTACACCACGACATCTGGTGCAGCTTACTGCGGGGATTCCCTCGAGTTGCTGGCGACTCTTCCGGACAGCAGCATTAATCTGGTGATGACGTCGCCGCCCTTTGCACTGCAAAGGCAGAAAGCATACGGCAACAAAGATCAGGCTGACTATATCGATTGGCTTGCGCAATTCGCAAGGCAGGTTCACCGGGTGCTGAAGGATGACGGCAGTTTTGTGCTCGACCTTGGCGGAGCTTATGAAAAGGGTGTTCCAACGAGAAGCCTGTATAACTTTCGCGTTCTGATACGGTTTTGCGATGATCTGGGGTTTTTCCTTGCAGAAGATTTTTACTGGTTCAATCCGTCAAAGCTGCCAAGCCCTATCGAATGGGTGAACAAACGAAAACTGCGCGTGAAGGATGCCGTTAATACGGTTTGGTGGTTCAGCAAGACCGAGTGGCCGAAGTCGGATATCACCAAGGAGCTTGCTCCGTACAGTCATCGCATGAAAA
>VFSW01013282.1_pt1 | contig 11454 bp, 5 predicted proteins | sample 5358111 | NCBI WGS metagenome assembly VFSW01 (sample SAMN11554181, study PRJNA540505) | mine drainage metagenome | isolation source: sediment from site ElyBrook_90M | place: USA: Ely Copper Mine, Vershire, VT | collected 2017 | reverse complement strand
ATCCCCATGCTTCGCTCTTCGTTCCCCTGACCTTCGCGCTCATTATCGCCAGCGTCCTTCTGCCCAGCCTCACGGCCAGACCTTTGGCCAAATTACTAAATGTGGACGAGAAAGAACCACAGAGCATCCTCATCATTGGTGCCAATTCTGTCGCTCAGGTCATTGCTAAAACCTTGGATCAGGCAGGCTTTGCCTGCCTGTTATTGGATAATGACTTCGCTCAAATCCGTAAAGCACGCGCAACAGGCATCAACACTTTTTATGCCCATCCTGTTTCCGTGCAAGCAGATCGTTATCTCGATTTACTCGACTTTGGCTACATGCTCGGCCTGGCCGAAGATCACTCCCTCAACATCATTGCAAGTATGCGTTATAAACCAGAGTTTGGCCTGGACCATGTCTTTATCCTGACCGACGAAAACGCCATGGTTGGGCGCGACCGACAGCAGGTGGCAGCACCCTACCGAGGAAGTTATCTTTTTGGGGGAGATGTGACCTACTCACGACTCTCCCAACTTTTGGATAACGGCTGGAAAATCCATACCACTCTCCTGAGCGAAAACTTTTCCTGGGAGTCTTACCAGGAACAACACAAGGCCGGCTTCCTACCCCTCTTCATGATCACTGGGGAGCATATTTTGCGCGTACTACATGCCGATGAGACTATTGCTCCGGTGAGCGGTGATCGAATTCTGGCATTGATCGCACCCTCTGCAACTTAACCCTGTCTTTAAATCACAGTAGGTTACGGATGGCCAGCCACGTTACCAAGCCCTGTCTCAAATATTTTCCAAGGGGGTTAGAACGAAACGCCGAAAGCAGAACGCCGCCGACTATCAAAACAGGGTGCTTCTTGACAAAATACAGAACGGACAGCCCCTGATCAGCCAGCGTCAAAGGTACAAGCCACGGCTTGACATTCTGCGTCAATATCCTGCGTTGCACTATCGCCTGGGCAACCAGGCTTTCGCGACGTTTTTCCAGTCTGGCTAATTTATCATGCATCAACGAATATCAACCTGTTGTCGATCTTTGAACAACTCCGACAAACTTGCTGAAAATGGCTTTGGCTTTACCTTCGCTTTGCGCCAAGCTGCGCCCCACGCCATCATGCCAGCCACTAGAAAAAATCCGGAAAAAAGGCCCAACACAAGGAGACGATGTGTATCCCAGAAAGCGATTACAAGCAGGATCGTTGCCAGAACCACTCCAACCCCGAGGAGAAACAGTGCCATCAGGATCAAAATCAGTTGCGCCAGAAAATACTCTCGTTCCTCTTCCAGTTCTGTGGACAACAAATCCAGGCGCGTATGTGCGACTGCAATCAGCGTTGTTACAAGAACTTTCAGGGAAGTGAACAGCCCGGCGCGTGCGCCGGATGTCTTTTCAGTCATGACGCGCCCTGTTTAGCGACGACCAATGAGCAAGCCGATCAACAGGCCAATACCGGCAGAAACGCCGATGGCGCTCCAAGGATTATCGTGAACGTAAGCGTCCGTTGCATCAGTGGCCGTTTTGGTTTTGGCAAGCAGTAGATCCTGTGTCCCAGACATCTTGGCTTTCATCATTCTGAATGACTCTTCAGCCTTGGCGCGAACCTCAGCCAGTTTTTCGCCACCCTGATTGGCAGAAACTTTCAGCAACGCTTCGGCATCCGCTAATACCACCATGAAATCAGCAATCAGTTGCTCCTTGGTGACTTCATCGGATAATTTTTTCATGCTTTTCTCTGGTTCCAACTCTATCGTGTTCATGGTGAATTCCTATTCTTTTATGGCCAAAAAATTCAAAGCCCCGACCCGCAGTGTGCTGAAGGAAAAAATCAACAGGAGCCACACTACAGGCGACGACCCTGAACAACGCGTATCAATATCACCACAATCGCCACGACCAGGAGAATGTGTATGAACCCGCCCATGGTATACGAGGAAACTATACCCAGTAACCAGAGGACAATCAAGATGACTGCAACAGTTTCGAGCATTTTTTCTACTCCAGACCAGATAACAAATTGAAACTCCTCGGCCTGCCCACTAACTCGGGCAGATTCACACTCCAAAAATCTAGGTTCGACTTACTACATGCCGTGTGATTGTCGCTCTTGGGTCAAAAAAACTCTGTGCGGTAACGCACGCCTTGATCAATGCGGTTTTTTTCGAAACGGTTGTGCCCCGGAGGGTAAATGCTGGCAGATATGCCCATCCTTGCTTCAGTTGGGTAAAGGGGTCAAAGCCATTATTTCCACCAGATGATCGCAATGATCATCTACCATGGAAATGATTCCGTCCCCTTGATCGACACCATCTAACATCACCTTCACCCCGGTACTCGATGGATCATCATTGGCACGCATTTGCGATACAGTGACGTGATAGACAGTCTCGCGATACCGGTAGTGCATCTTGAAGGACTGCCAACCTTCAGGCATACGAGGAGAAAAACTCAACGTGTCCCCCTTGACCCTGAGACCCAGCAAGGATTCCACAACCAGCCGATACATCCAGCCTGCTGAACCCGTATACCAACTCCATCCCCCACGACCGGTATGGGGTGTACTGGCATAAACATCCGCGGCGATGACGTAGGGTTCCGCTTTATAGACCGCGTTTTTTTCGGCTGAGTTCGTATGGTTTATCGGGTTGATCATGGTCAACAACTCCCATGCACGCTTGACATCACCCAATTCGGCAAAGGCCATGGCAGCCCAGACGGCCCCATGGGTGTACTGCCCCCCGTTTTCTCTCACTCCGGGGGTGTACCCACGAATATATCCCGGATTCAGGTTCGACTTGTCGAAAGGTGGGTCAAGCAATTGAATGAGTGCGTCAGAGCGCCGTAGGAGCCGTTCGTCCAGGGCATTCATGGCTTTTCTGGAACGAATTGGGTCCCCTGCCCCGGACAGCACGGACCAACTTTGAGAAATCGAATCGATCTGGCATTCCTCATTGCTCCCGGATCCTAGAGGAGTACCATCGTCAAAGTAAGCACGCAAGTACCATTCTCCATCCCAACCCTGCTCATCAATACTGACGCTCAGCCGAACTCGCGTCTCCCGGCATAGGTCTGCAAATGCGGAGTCCCCATACGCCTCTGCTATTGCAGCAAACTGCCTGAGCACTTCACACTGAAAAAACCCCAACCAGATACTTTCGCCCTTGCCATGTATTCCCACCAGATTCATGCCGTCGTTCCAATCGCCGGAACCGATCAGAGGCAATCCGTGTTCGCCGAAATTCATTCCCCGCCGGATGGCCCGGACACAGTGCTGATAAAGGCTGGCCACATCGGTGGACTGCCCAGGCAAGTCGTAGTAGGAATCGTCTTCGGGTCCGATGGATCGACCTTCCAGGAAAGGCACTAGTTCATCCAGCACACCCCGGTCTCCCGTACTCGTCACATAACGGCAGACCGCCAAAGGGAGCCAGAGATAATCGTCCGAGCAATGGGTACGCACCCCTCGACCGGATGGTGGATGCCACCAGTGCTGTACATCTCCTTCCTCGAACTGATGACTCGCGCATAAAAGTAAATGTTCGCGCACCAACTCTGGTTCGGCATGAACGAGCGCCATCACATCCTGTAATTGGTCGCGAAAACCAAAGGCACCCCCCGATTGGTAGTAACCGCTACGAGCCCAAAGACGGCAAGCCAATGTCTGGTAGACCAACCAGCCATTGACGAGTATATTCAGGGATGCATCAGGCGTTTCGACTTGTACCGCACCCAATGTGTGGTTCCAGTGGTGCCACACCCCTTCGAGCACACTGCGTGCAGCCAAATCACCGCGAAACCGCTGCACGAGTTGGTCAGCCTCCTCGACATTACGACCAACCCCAAGTCGGAACACGATATCACGCTGTTGTCCGTCGGCCAGATCGAAATTCACCTGAAGCGCGGCGCAAGGATCCAGAGCAGCCCCCACTTTGCCTGAAAGGCCTGACCGATGCATGGCTGCAGGATTTTTCAGTGAACCATTGCGTCCAATGAATTCCATGCGGTTACCAGTTACTCCGCGCGCAGCGTCATCCACATCAAAGAAGGCTACACGGTCGGCAAACTCTGTGTTGTAGGGGTTGCGCGCATATAGTGCGCCGTTCCGTACATTGATTTCAGTGGCAACATGCATGGCCGATTTTTCACGAAGATCTCCCAGCACCCACTCGACATAGCCAGTGGCCGAGAGTTTGCGCGTACGGCCTGATTCATTTCTCACTTTCAATACGGAAAACTTGACGGAAGAGTCCATCGCCACGTAAACCCACAACTCCGAGTAAATCCCGCCCGATCTATGTTCGAAAACACTGTAACCAAATCCATGGCGGACAACATAAGGTGCCGATGCACGAACAGGGAGCGGGGTGGGTGACCAGAAATATCCGGATTCTTCGTCACGAAGATAAAGCGCTTCTCCGCTCAAATCACCCACCGGGTCGTTGTACCACGGTGTCAAACGAAATTCATGCGCGTTTTCACTCCAGGTATAAGCAACCCCGCTTTCCGACAGGACCGTTCCAAAATATGGGTTGGCCAGAACATTCGCCCAGGGTGCGGGCGTCACTGCGCCAGACTCAAGCACAATGACATATTCATGTCCGTCCGGAGTAAAACCTCCCAATCCATTGAACAGAGTCAGATCCGTGCGCGGCATCACAATATCGGGAGAAATATCGGGATCCTGCAGACGTGTCGGCTTGAACCTAGGCATGCGCGGTACCACAAGGCTGCGACGACCAAGTTGTTCCGCCAGCGTTCCTTGTCCATCCGTGAGGATGATGCGCGCAACCGACTGAAGCAGAATACGGTCCTCACTGGATATCTGTTCTGCTGTCCTCACGAATATGCCCCCTGGCCGATCGATCACAGCGGCTTCGATGCCCGATGCGATCAGTCCCATGATCTGTTCCTGCAATCGTTGACGGTACCCCAGATGATCCTCATTCCAGATCACCATGTCCACCGCCAGACCTTTCATGCGCCAATAAGCATGGCCTTGCACAAGTTGGCGCACAAGATCGATATTGGCCTCGTCTCCGATCTGTAGCAGGACGATTGGCAAATCCCCGGAGATGGCATAACCCCACAGACCTGACTGACCACGACGATTCCTGATGATTACGGCCGCATCGATACGCAAGGAAGCATTGGCGTAGAGGATGGAACCAGCCAGTCTTGCATAGAGTTGAGCATCAGCATCGGTGGCATTCAGTTGCCTCAATACCACTTGACTGTGAGGCCAGGTCAGGTCAAAGACACGATCGGAGAGGTACCGATCCTGGTACTTATCGATCAAATTCAAGACCATATCCCGGTTGTCACCAATGCCGGATACCATGTCCACGGTAACTGACTGTTCGGGATCGAGCATGATGCGATAACGGATGGCCACGATCGGATCCAGCACCGAGCCATCGGTACCTGAGAGCGCTGCTGAATTGCTGCTCATGGCCAAAGGATTGACGACGCTTCTTGCGCGCCCAATGAAGCGCAGGCGATCAGTTTCGTAGGACACTTCGATGATCTTTGCGCCATAGGCAGTCATCAAATGAAACATCCAGTGTGTCTGTTCAGTAAGAGAACGGGGACGACGCGTGCACAGGATCGCATGACGTTCCCGCAAGATTTCCGTCTGCACGAACAAATTACTGAAGGCTGGATGGAGCGTATCCGCAGCCGGTGAAGCGATCACCACTTCGCCATAACTGGTGATCTCTATTTCCTTGCTTTGTCGCGACCGGTTGATGATGCGGGTCCGGCGTAATTCGATATCATCTTCCGGTGAGACAACGATCTCGGTATGCGTTTCGAAATCGCCGTCGTCCACCCCGATAAAATCACGACGACGAAACTCGGCGCGGCCTTCGGAGAAAATCGCTTCATAACTCTTGGGACGCTTGAGCGTCGGTTGATACGCCGTCGACCAGAATACCCCGCTCGCCACTGCGCGGATGTAGCAGAACAAACCCCAATTGTCGCAGGTGCTGTCTTCACGCCAACGCAGAACAGCAATGTCTTTCCAGCGACTGTAACCACCGCCAGCACTGGTAATCATCACATGGTAACGACCATTGGATAACAACTGAACCTCGGGTACCGGCGTGTCAGGCGTTCCGTAGACACGAACCGGCATCTCCGTGGCAACCGACACCGAACGAGCACCTAATAGTTGCGTCGTATGTGAAAACAACCCCGTGGCCTTGGGAATTCGCTCCTGGAGTAGGGGCATAACCGCCTGAAACATCCGCTCCGATTCAAACCTCCGCTGCATCGGCCGGTCCAGAATCAGATAGGCCAAAGAGAGCAAACTCATTCCCTGATGGTGGGCCATGAAGGATCTGACCACCGTACCGGCTTGTCCACGTAGTTGCCGTGCCGGCGTGTAATCTATTGCCTCAAAGAAACCGAACCGCCCGATCAGCCTTTCGGTCGAGAGAAGTTGCAGATTCACGCACGCCTCCTCAGGTGCAACCATCAGCGCCAACATCGAGGCGTAAGGAGCGATGACCGTATCCTCGGCCAGTCCACGCTTTAGCCCCAGGCCAGGTATGCCGAAGGCACGGTATTGATAATTGAGGTGCACATCCACCGTGTTGTAGCACGATTCCGACATACCCCAAGGCACGCCGAGTTGCCTTCCATACTCGATCTGACTGCTCACTGCCGCCTTGCAGGTCTGATCGAGCAAGGTATTATCATAGGTGGGCATGACCAGGAGCGGCATCAGGTACTCGAACATCGAACCGCTCCACGACAAGAGAACCGGTTCCCCTCCGGCAGCAGTCAGTAGACGCCCCAGAGAAAACCAGACTTCTTGCGGTAGTTGCCCTTGTGCAATGGCCACGAAACAGCACAAACGCACCTCGGAAGCCAGCAGATCGTAGTGACCCGGGTCCACCCGCCGCTCACTCACATTATAGCCAATGGTCAATAAATGGCGCCTCCTGTCGAACAGGAATTCATACTCCATGCGGGCTAGATCTTCGGATTGAAAGATCAGGGATTCGATGGTAGCCATCCTGTTTCTGGCACGCAGGCTCCCTTTGCCAATCTGCCGTTGTAAGTCGGTGAGCCAATCGTGCTGGGAAGGAGTGAGTCCCTCATTGAGCCAAAACTCGATAACCGAACGCAGATCTTCGTCCAACCGTGCCAGTTCACGTAATGTCGGAATTCTATCCAGATCTGCAAACGCTTCCAACCCACCCGGTACTTCCGGCAGCAAAACCCACGGAATGAGATGGTTCAACTCATCCAGGATTGCGCGGATTTGACGGGTCAGGGCCTGCCCCCACCAGGACGATTCGCTCTCTCCCTCGGTATCGACCTCGGCTCCCTTGACGAGCATGAAAACACCAGCCTCCAACCGCAATAGATACGCGCGCAGTTCCCCAGTAGTGTTGGGTGGTGCAGCGGCCAGAGTTTCCAGTTCATTCCGCAACTCTGCCATCAGATCCGCAGAATTCCCATTCATCGTATCCAAAAAAATCATCAGGGTATCTTGCAGACCATCCAACAATTTCATTCCAAAAACTCTGTCATCCGCAAGAACGCGCAAACCTGCACGCAACGTCAGCAAATGGCCAGCCAGATTTCCGCTATCCACCGTCGATACGTACAAGGGCAGCAGCGGTTGTAAAGTCAACGTGTCATACCAGTTGTAGAAGTGCCCTCGATAACGCTGCAAACCTTCCATCGTACGCAGGGTATCGTTCGTGCGTTCGATCAGTTTTCCAGCCGAAATATATCCGAAATCATAGGCGGACAGATTGGCTAATAGCGCCAACCCGATATTGGTCGGTGATGTGCGATGAGCCACCGAGACAGGACGATACTCCTGAAAGTTGTCGGGAGGGAGCCAATGGTCTTCCTCCCCCACAAAGTGGTCAAAAAAGGCCCAGGTCTTGCGTGCAAGCATGCGCAGGAAAAGCATTTGTTCATTCGTCAAGGCGGCCTTGCGACGTGCCAGAGGAAGGCTTATCCACCAAGCAATGACGGGCGAGATGCTCCACAAGAATAAAATCGGCCCTGCCGGCACCAGCACTGCAGGGGTCGATGCGATCAAGGTAATCGCCGCTGAAACGGCAACCACGGGGGAAATCCACATCTCCCGGAAGCAGGAAATGAGATCACTGTGCTCCTGTTTATCCAACTTTTGATCGACTTCAAAGGAGGGATTCCATTCCAGCAGTCGTCTGTGTGTCACCAAGATCCGCCAAGTCGTGCGCCCAATGGCATCCAAACTGAAAAACGCTTCATAGGGGAGGCACGTAAGCTCAAATCCGGCTTGCATAAAACGTCGAGTAACCGAGCGAGTAACTGCCCTGAGATGCTGCCTCAACAACACCTCTTCTGGTTTGCGAAACAGGTCGAAGACCGAAGAAAAAAATATAGGAATCAATAAACTACCCAGAACTGACAAGGTCCACAACCAGGCCCACGGCAGTAGCATCCACCCCAACAACAACAGCAATACCAATGCCGGAGGGACGAGGCTACGCCGAAGATTGTCGAACAATTTCCATTGCGACAATCGAGATAGCCTATTCTTTCGATTGCAACGGGTGTCACCCGCCCGGTTTTTGGGCACATAGCGCAGCAGCCATCCCGCAATCTGCCAATCTCCGCGTATCCAGCGGTGACGGCGACTTACATCGGCGCTGTAACGCAATGGATAACTTTCATACAACTGTACATCGCTCAATAACCCTGCCCGCGCATAACACCCTTCAAGAAGATCGTGGCTGAGGATACGATTCTCCGGAAAGCGTCCACTGAGTGCGCGCTCGAAAACATCGACCTCGTATATACCTTTGCCGATGAACGAACCCTCTCCGAAAAGGTCTTGATAGACGTCGGAAACGACGCGGGTGTAGGGGTCAATCCCGGGTTCACCTCCGTACAGTCGGGCGTAATGTGATCGGTTCACTCCGGGAATGCTGATCGCCACACGCGGTTGCAGAATGCCGTAGCCTTCCGTCACGCGCTGTTTTTTTTCATCATAGTGAGCATGGTTGAGCGGATGCGCCATCGTTGCAACAAACTGGCATGCAGCATCGCGCGGTAACTGTGTATCTGCATCGAGAGTTATGACAAACTTCACACCGGACAGAATCGAGACATCCCCGACGACGAGTGAAAAAGTATCCCCGGAAACACCCGACTCGCTACTGCGCAGCAGAACATTCAAGTCCGCAAGTTTGCCACGCTTGCGTTCGTAACCCATCCAGATCCGTTCCTGCGGGTTCCATCGTCTCGGACGATGGAACAGAAAGAAAATATTGCTCTTGGTTCCATCACCGACACTGCTGTATTTTTCATTTAGTTCGATTATTCGCGTATGTACCCGTTGTACCAGGGAACTGTCTTCCGGGAGAAATTCCTGTGGTGCATCACAATAATCCGTCAATAGGCCATAATGCAGGTGATCATCGCGGTTTGCTAAAAATCTGACTTCCAGTGCTTCAACCAGTTTCTCGATATCCTGAACGCTCGTCAGGAGTGAAGGAACTACCACCAACGTTCGGCACCCCGGAGGGATTCCTTTGGAGAAGTCCATTTTTGGCAACCCTTCGGGCTTTACCCGTAATGTTGCCAGCCAGTTCATCAAGGCCACGGACAGTTGGCTGGAAACCAGCAGCAATAGAATACAGAGGGGCGCCAGCATCCAAGCCGGCATTCCATTGGCAACTGCTTGAAATGACAAGATCCCCGTGAGTGTCATTGCGATCAGAGCGATGCCGCCCAGATAGAGGCACAAGGGGTGCCGACGCACCGCTCTCGTGAAGGTTTCAAATCTGGAGAAGCGAACTTCGGCCGCACGCTCCAACTTCGGCACTCCCTTGTCGATCAGATAAAAGCCGACATGCCGCGCACGCTCAACAAGCGTGGATACACTACTGGTGCGCGCCAAATCGATGGCTATGGAAGCCACCTCCCTTTCCGTGCGACGACCTTTCTTCGCTATCCTTTCTGTTGCGTGGCGATAACGATCACGGGTGGAGAAATCCATCCTGCTGTAGACACCGTCAGGGTCCTCACGAAGGATCTGCTCAACGACACTCATGTTCTCCACAAATTCTTGCCAGTCCATCGCAACCAGAACCCGTAGACTGCCGATACAATTGCTGATGGAAACCTGATCGCCAGCTTGCTGCTGGTTTTCCGACTGTACCAACTGATCGATGGTCTGTCCTGATTCGGAGAGACTCTGGTCAATCCAGGTCAGGGGCAAAGCCAGAGCTGGCCCTCGTCCACGCAATCGGCGTGCAAGTTCCGAGACAAACGGACTGACCATGGGTGGGTTTGAACGTGCCATGTCGGAAATCACGAGAATCAGACTTTTCGGATCCTTCTCTGCGGTCTCCGTCATCTTGTCCGCCCAGGAATCAGCCCTGTCTCGCTCATGCCACCGTGCGGCGATCCGTATGCTGACCCGACGGAGATTTTCGATGACTGCCAATCGCAGCATGATCGGGATAGCCCACAACTCACCCAATTTGAGGTCCGTAACGGTCTGGTAGGAGGTCACGAAATTACAGAGACTTTCCGTATCAACCCGACCATCACCATGCCCAATGAGCTCGAGAGCAATGGCATATACCCGCGGGTACCCAGCCGATGGGCCGGATGCCAGGCAGGGAAGTTCCTGACTGTACCCCTTCGGCAGGTGTCTCTTGGCTGTTCTGATCTGTTCTTCGATGAGATGGAAATTGTCGAGTAACCATTCCCCGGCTGGCGTAATACGGCGCTTCGATGTTACCGCCCCCGTCAGCAAGTTGCACACGCCAACCAGCGCGCTCTCGTTTTCCGTCAGCCGGGCCAGAAGTTGATCCGATCCATACCCCGAAGCCAAACGGTGCGATGCTGCACAAGTTTTTCCATGCTGCGCCATCTGCTCTGCGCTAAATAATTCTGAGCGCAACGGAAGTTCTTCATCAGACAAAATGTCTGACCAGTTATTACCGTGAACGGGCGTTCTCCACCGAAAATAATTTTTGATGAATTTACCTCAACCACGCCAACGTAAACTTGTCAATCCAAACCCCACGAAGCCCAAGCCCCAACAGTGGCAGTGTAGGACCGATAATATTTTTTTGAGCTTTCATCAATACACCCCTAATAAATTTTAATTGGTTGTATATCCGCACAATTACTACGTTGCTCCTGTGCAATTAGATTCTGCCACTGACCGAAAGATCTTGCTACGATCATGATTCTCTATTAGATTTTCCGTCACCCAACCCAGCGCCATCTGTCCTGAAAAACGCCGTTAGGGGGGTCCTACCAACTCTCAAGGGGGGGTTATGGCATTATTAAATTCCCCTACTTCCAGGGATCTGGGTAGGGTCAAGGCATGGCTGTTAGAAAAGAAATGCGGCGCATGGAACTTGTCGTGCAGTGTACTCCTGATGAATGCCGACTTTACCCTATCTTCAAGATGGGTAAAGTCGGCATTCATCA
>VFSW01013281.1_pt1 | contig 11455 bp, 16 predicted proteins | sample 5358111 | NCBI WGS metagenome assembly VFSW01 (sample SAMN11554181, study PRJNA540505) | mine drainage metagenome | isolation source: sediment from site ElyBrook_90M | place: USA: Ely Copper Mine, Vershire, VT | collected 2017 | reverse complement strand
CCGAGCGGCGTCATCATGAAGTTCAGGCCCTCGCTGATCGTGCCGTACAGGCCGCGAAACCGGAAAGCCTGCCCGCTGGCGGACTTCATGGCCACGTTCTGCTCTTCGACCGCGACGGTGGTGCTCTCGATGCCAAGCCCGAGCGCAGCTTCCTCGGCGTTCAGCGCATCCAGCGCGGCGCCATATTCCTCCGATGAAATCATGCCGGCGCTCATCAGCCGGTCGACCGCCTGTTCTTGCGCAGCCAGGTCCTCGGCGCTGGCCGCTGTGCGGTTCATGGCGCCCTGCAGCGTGGCCATGTCGGCCATCTGGCCCGCTGCATTGCCGCGCGCGCCCATGTAGGCTTCCTGCGTGGCAAACGGTGTGCCAGCGGCCGCGATCGGAAGCGCGCCAGCACCGCGGCTAGCCTCGATCCTTGCCATGGTCTCGTCGATCATGGCGTTGACGCGCGCGGTTTCCTCGGCCGCAGTGCGGCCCCACGCGTTGAGCTGGCCCTCGATGGCTTCGGTCGCCGCCGCAGTGGACGCCGCCATGGCATCCATGCCGCGCTGCCAGCGCGCGACCATGTAGCGATTGACTGAGCTGGCTGATTCGCCAACGCCGGCAAAGGACGCGCCAGACTCATCCGCGCCCGCACTTGTGGCCGCCGCGATGGCCGTCATGGCCTCGCGCCAGCGGTTCATCATGGCGGTCGAGACGCCCGTCACTGCGTCCGCAGCCTCGGCAGCAGCGCCGGCAACGGTGCCCATGGCCTCAGTGCCAGTCTGCGCCGCCGTTTCCATCGCCGCAGCCGCGCCCTGGCTGGACTTGCCTACGGCCGCAAACTCGCCGTTGACCTCTGCGGTTGCCTGTTGGAGCGCCTCCAGCTGCGCCATGAACTTGCCCAGCGGGCCGCTCGCCAGATTGTCCAGCGATAGGGTCATTACGACCCGCATGTTTTCCATGGTCAGCGCCCAAAAAGTGATAGGGTTGGCGCACCAAAGCGCGCCGGGAGTTCAATCATGGGTTTGGTAATCTGTCCGGACTGTGGGCACGAAATCTCCGACCTTGCGCCGGCGTGCCCGCAGTGCGCGCGCCCAATGCGGGTTGATGACTCGCCCGTCACCATTGAGCAAACCAGCAAGCCCTACAAGCTCCTGCAAGGGACTGGGCTTGCCGGAGTGGTTGGTGGACTTGTCTTGATGGCGTGGACGGTCCCCCTTGGCGCGCTCGTGGCTGGTGCCGGGGCGCTCTTCTACCTTTCCGGCGCCGTTGGTGGCTGGTGGCACAACGGCTAATCAGCGAGCAGCTTCTTGAGTGCCGCCTGGGATTCCGCGCCATCGCCAAGCGCCATCCCGATGCCGAGCGCGATTGCCTGCGCGTGCGTTGCGATCAGGCGGACGCGCTGGCGCTCGCAGGCTCGGGCATAGAGCTTGAGCTGTCCGAGGGTGTATCCGTCGATGTCGGCTCGACGATGGCCTCCTGCGATGAGGATGCCGACGATCTCGCCCCATCCGACTGAGACACCATCCCCAGCAGCGGCAGCACCCTCTGGGCGAAAAAATCGGCGTTCAACTCGAAGATGGCCTTGGTCAGCACCACGCCTTCATCAATCGCCAGGGCTTCCACCCAATCACGCGGCTTGCCGCTGGCGAACGCGACGAACGCCACCAGATCGCCGCCACCCGCAGCCAGCAGCTCGACGATGTGCAGCGGCCAGTCAGGCGCGAGGCGGAACTGGATGTCGCCAGCCTCATTCCTCGCGCTGAAAATGCCAGCCGTCTGCACAGCTGCCGCAACGGGCTGCAGCAGCTTGGCCGCCCTCTGGATCTGGCCGAAGGTGAACGGCTTGAGATCCAGTAATTCGCCACCGGCGCGCACCTGGCGCACCGGGAACAACACCTCAAGGTCGCTCATGCTCAGGCCTTGGTGATGGTGTAGTACGGCGAAACGCCTGAGGGGGCGGTCTGGTCGTACAGAATCGCGCCGTCCAGCTCCAGAATCCCTTCCTTCTTGCTGAGCATGTCGAGCGTCTTGCTCAGGTTGAGGCGCACGCGGTTGACGAAGACCTTGACAGCGCCGAATGTCTGGCCGGCCGGATTGGCGACGTTCAGGCCCTCGTAGGCGATGGCGATCTCTGGCGGCTGCGTGAGCAGAGCGCTGACGCTGCCGTTGTTCGCCGCCCACGTGTAAGCCGCTTTGATCGCTACGCCAGGGCCAGTTGGCACAAGAGTTGAGCCTGTCAGGATCGTGTAGGAACCGAACTGCGCGTTGTAGGTGTAGTCGGTGCCCTCGACCAGCGCCGTTGGCGTCCCGCCGGCCGTGGTGAGCGTCAGCGCGCTGATGCCGATGTTCGCCAGATAGGTCGTTTGGCCGTTGTACGCCGTGGACGTTTCCGCCGTCACGCTGCCACCAACTCCTGCGCCACTGTTGGCGCCGTAGGTGGCGAGCGCGAGGTTAGCCATCTCCCACTGCGTGAGCTGCAGTTTGATGGCGATCGGGATCGCCACCGACGCATACAACGCCGTGCCGCCGAATCCGGTCGTGTTTTCCTCGACCTCGACGATCTTCTGCTTCGAGTTGTCGATGGCGAACATCTGCACATCGCCAAACGGCAGGAATCCGCCATTCAGTGCGCCAGCGCTGATGCGCGGCGCCCAGCGGACGTTCCCCTGGCCGATAAAATAGGTTTCGTCAGTCAATGCGGGCATCGTTTGATCCTCAGGTTGTTGAGTGGGTCGTGGTGGACGCGCACGCGAACGCCCCACGCACCCGGCGCGGGCTTATCGGTGTGCTTGGGTGATCAGTTCAGGATCGAATCGAGCGCGAACTGGATGCGATAGCCGAGTCGGTCGGCGTTGAGGCGCTGCAGCTTGCTGGCCTTCCAGAACCATCGCTGACCCGAAGGGGCCGTCGTGCCATGGATGGCGAGAATCACCTGCTCGAGCAGCGGCAGCTGGTTGGCGATCAGATCCTGCTGCGACGTGTACGCGACCAGCAGGAGCACGTCGAAGCCCATGTGCACGGTGGGCACGCGCGGCGGCAACGCGCCGGCGATCGCTTGCGTATTCGTGGCACCTTCATGCACCACCCACGCGGCGGGTAGCGCCACCTTGGTCATGCCGGGGTCTGGCGCTTGGCCGCCGATGACCAGGCCGACGCCAGTTGCCAGTGCAGGAATGGCCTGCAGCTTTGAATAGAGGTCCGAGATGGCCTGGCTGATCATTCGGGCGCAGCCTGATCAGGCGCGCGGCGAAAGAGGCGATCAAACCGGCTGGCGTCCGCGAGCATCTCGATGCGCCTGGCATGCTCAGCACTGATCAGCCACAGCGCATCTGCCTCCGGCAAATCGATCTCGGAGCCGGCTGGATAGGTGATGCCGGCGTGCGTGTGCTGCGTGAATATCTTGACCTTCATGCCGGCATGTCTCCGCTCAGGTAGTCGGCCCAGTCCAGCTCGTACTGAACGAGCCGTTCCGGATTCCAGCCAAGGAACGGCCGCGCATCCATGAAGCGCGTTCCGTCTTGCAGATATTCCGCGTAGTCCACGTCGGTGCCGATTTCGAGCGTGTCGCTGTCCGCGAAAAACTCGATGCTGTCGAGCAATTCGCCGGTGTCGTACAGCAGTCCGAGGCCTGCATTCCCCTTGCGCTCGCGCTCGCGCGCGGTGCCCGTCATCCACGGCTCCCACGGGTCGCCGAGCGGTGTTGACTTGAGCGACTCAATGCGCGCGTGCGCCTGCTCTGTCTCGGCGCCACCGATGTAGGCGAACATGGGGCCAGGTGTGGCGGCGCGCAGCATCATTGCCTGCAGGTCCGCGAGCGCCTGCTCCATCTCGATCTCGATCATGCCGGCGGCTCGTAGGGTGACGCCGCCAGGACGTAACCGTAAATCCCGAAGTTCACCGCATCGACCTTGTAAACGTTGCCGTCGTTGTCCGTGAGAGCGTCAGCCGGCAGCACCACGCCATCCGTCAGGATCGGCAGGTAGATCATCCACATCGGCATCGGCGCGCTGGTGTTGCTCGGCGCCGCGAAGCCAAGCGGCTCGCTGAATCCCTTGTCTCGCTTGAGCTGGACGTTGCATGGATAGCTGGTCGCGATCGGCGTCATCGTTTGGCTCGCGCCGCCGCTGACGCTGAATTGCTGCACCGCGCGCGAGATGCTGACCGTTTGCGGACACAGCAGCGCCATGGGTGGCCGCATCCCGCCATCCACAATGGCCCACGTCTGCGGGCCTGCGAGAATGTCGCCAAGCTCAACTTGCGTCGTGTCCACGAACGCGCGCCACAGCAGCGTCTGCTGCTTGGCGAGCGCCGTGAACTGAGTGTCCACGGCAAATGCCGCCGGGAGCGATCCCAGCATGTTTCCAGGTGACATTGGGCTGATGTAGCCGCCGCGATACCAGTTGTGAGGCGATCCAATGTGCGCCGCGCCACGCTGGTAACCCTTGGCAATGAGGCCCTGAAGAGTGGGGCCATCCATCTCACACCACCATCTGCATGCTGTTGCCGCCGCCCATCAGGAGCGGCCCAACCTCGCAGCCAACCAGTGTGCACAGATACCGGCGCTGCAGCCCGAACATCTGCCAGCGGTCGCGCACTTCGTTCTTGTTATGCGTCCACGGTCCTGCCGCGTCCGTGTCGAGGTTCGCGGAGGCACCCATGATCGCGGACTCCAGCGTGTTGAGGTTGCCGAGCTGCGTGACGATGACGGCGCCGCGCTCCTGCGACGTGTTCTGGACCAGGTACTCGAACGCCTGATAGATCTTGATGATCCACGGGAACGGAAACACCGGGTTTCCGGGGCCGAGTGGCGGGTAGCCGCAAAAGCGCCTGATGTCGGTCACCTGTGACGCGGTGAACGGATACGGGACAAAGGTGCCCATGAGCCAACCCCTACTTGAACACGGCGCCAGCAGCGCTCAGACGCGAGATCAGCTCGCCATGCGTTGCTGGATTGAAGTGCGTACCTGCGGCCCAGAAGTGCGATTGCCCGCGGAATACAAGCCCGAAGTTCCGGGCCAGAACCAAGCCTGGTGCGGCTTGCGCGCCAGGCTCGACCTTCGGCGCTGGTGGCCGCGCATCGACGGAGGCCGGGGACTCTTCCCCGGCCTCTGGTTGCTTGTTGCGTGCCACCTCAGAGCGACTCGAGGATCAGCCCGCGCTTGAACGCCGAATTGCTGGCCGTGGGGACGGTCTGCGGCGTGGTGGTGATGTCCGAGGGAACAGCAAAGCCCCCGATGTACGACCACGACTGCGTGACGACCTGCTTCAGCGCGTCCAGCGGCTCGCGCGTGATGTGTGCGATGCCATCGACCAGCGTGATCATGTCGTCATCGTCCACCTTGTCGGTGGCGACGTACCCTTCGCGCGTGAACTCGCCCTCGATCAGCGCGCCCTGTCCACCCAGGAACCCGCGACGCACGTTGCCGACGCCAGCGAGCGCCTGGACCGGGTTCAGGTTCGTTTCGATGAGGCGCACGCCAAGAATCTCGGCCACGATGCCCTCGCGGAACTCCTTGGTGTTCGGCTGGCCGCGGAACAGGTACTGGAACGCCGGATCGTTGAACAGGCCAGCGCCCTGCGTGGGGTCGAGGTAGAGGTGATACATCCCCGACGCGTCCACTGGCGGCACGGCATTTGACGACAGCTGCGCCTTGCCATCCAGAATCATCTGCATGGTCAGGCGCCCGTTGTTGATGTCGTTCGTCCCGCTGATGGCCGCAGACGTGGATGCCATGACGTTGCCGCTGGTGGTGCTCGGCCGGTAGACGACCGGCGCCACCGCCGAGACCACCGGCTGCAGTGCGGTGCCATCGGCCACGGTGACGTTCGTGGAGAACGTCAGGGTGCCGCTGATGCCGCCAGGCGCGGTCGAGACATTCGAGCCGTCCGCGGTTGCGCCCGTGAGCGAGTACACGTCGCCGCCCACCTGGACATTGACGGGGTACGTGGAACTGATCGGCACCACGACGCCCTCGGTGTTCCATGTGACCTGAAACCCGCGGATGTCATCGACGCTGATCGTGGGACCTGCCGCGCCGAGCGTGACGCGCACACGCGTGTTGCCGCCCAGGTACGTGTTGAACAGTGCCTGCTGCGCCAGCGTGTCCACGCTGATGGCTGCCTGGTAGCCGAGGCCCTTGGCGTTCTGCAGGTACAGGCTCGCGAGCGCCACGCGGCTGGTCACCAGATTGAGCATCTGGTTGCCGGCCCACTGGCTGATGGCAAGCACATACTGCTCGACCGCCCAGTTCTGGGGCGTCAGGCCCGAAGTGAAGTCGGAGTTGGCCGCTGGTGCCATCGGGGTGGTGATGGGAGGCAACAGGCCGGCGCGGGTCTTGGTGATGGTCTCACCCATGTTCGCGCCGAACGGCTCGCGGTCGGCGATGGCGCGGAATCCCATCTTGGCTTTCAGCGCCTGGTGAAACTCGCGTTCCAGAATGCCGGTCTGGATAACGTCCTGCAGTGATGCGGGGAGGTTGTTGATACCCATGGTCGTGTCCTTTGGTCAGATCAGTGGACGTGCCATGGGCGCCAGGCCCCGATGCACAGCGTGCCGGACTTCCCGGCGTGGTGGTTGAGTTACTTCAGCCCTTTCGAGCGCTTGAATGCCTGATATTCCTCGGCCGTCATTTCAGTGGCCCGCTTCTGCTTCGGATCGCCGCGCGTCGGCGGTTGCCCTTCGCCCGGCTTGCCGCTGGACGATGTGGTTTTGGCGAACAGATACGGCTTCGCCTTGCGCAGCGCGTCGATGGCCTCTTCGGCGCCAACAACGTCGCCCTTGTCGTTGAGCGTGAGCTTGCTCAAGTCGGCCATGGCAAGCCCGTCAACATCAACGATGCCGGCCTTGATGGCGTGCGCCTTGATCTCTGCGCGGATGATTCGCGCCTGCGCGGCCTCTTCGGACTTCTTGACTCGTTCGGCCGCTTCATCGGCTGCCTTTTTCGATGCCTCAGCGGCCTCGTTGGCCTTTTTTTCGGCTTCGGATGCGCGGAGGCGGTAGCCTGCGCTTTCCTGCCTGAGTTCCTTGACATACTCGTGCGAGAAAGTCTGCACGGGAGGCTGTTGTGAAGGCGCAGCGCCAGGCTGCCCACTTGTTTCGTCGGCCATACTTTCCTCTTGGTTTTGCCGGAATCAGTCCGGCGTCAGACGTTGATCTTTTCGATGACCTGCGGCGCTGCTGCGGCGCGCTTGGCTTCGTCGGACTCGATGGCTAGCAGTTCGGCCTGCGCGTCGGGGATGTCGTAAAGTGGCGCGACGATGCCAACTGCGGACGCCTGTGACATGTGCCCGGCATCGGTGTGGATGCGCAGGGTGGTCGCGATCTGGCTCAGGTCCTGCGGCGTGGGGGCAAACCACGCCGGCCACTTGAGCGTCACGGCGCCATCAGTGAGTGTTGGGTACGGCTTGCCGTCGGCGCCAATCAGTTGCGACTCGGAACCCACGCGCACGACCATCTGCAGTAGTCGCTGCACGCCTTCGGTGCCGTAGGTGGTGCGTAGCTGATCGGCCAGCTCGATCAGCGGACCCATCAGCAGCTCGAGCGCGCGGCCGGACTGAGCCGCCGACATCTTGTCGGGGTTGAGCGCGGGCGTGTGCAGCTGCTCGCGCGCGAGGTCGGCCAGGTATTTCGAGAATCCGATGACAGCCTCGCTTGCCGCGCCGTCTATCTCCACAAGCTTGGCATCACCATCCTTGCCCACCACCATCGCGTTGCTCGCCGAGCGTACGAACGAGCCGCCCGCATCCGTGGCTGGCTCCTTGATCAGAAGCAGTGGGTCCCCGGCATAGCGCAGCGCGCGCGCGCCCTGGCTCAGCTGATACTCGATCTCGATCTGGGTCTCGATCGCCTCATCATCGAACGTCGGCGCGCCGTCCACGCCGTTGCCGCCCGGCAGGTTGCGAATCCACACCATCGGTACAAAACCAAGCCCGTGCTCGATCGTTTTCCCCACGTCCAGCACAGGGCGCGTCAATTCATCTTTGCCGTTGATCTTTTGCGGCCTGTACCACTCTTCGGCGTCAGCAGTCCATACGCGCTGCCACCAGTGCGGCGCCTGCGCATCCTTGGGGTCGATTGCGTAGCCCATGGCGCCCAGCTCTGCGCCGGTCATCTTGCGGCGCTCCGTGACGGCCACCAGCTCATCGGGCCGCTCTGGGCTGTAGCTCGGCGCCAGGAACAGCGTATCGAGCACATCGACATAGATACGCCCGGTCAGCACTCTCAGCCAGATTGCGACGCTGCCGATGCTGCCGCGTGTGGCCGCATCGACCATTGCGAGCTGGAGTCCAGCGTCGCGCGCGATCTGCCCAAGCGCCTGCTTGGTGGCGTCGTCGGGGTGCTCGATCTCCGGGAAATGGCCCTCGGAAAACAGCATGCCGACCGCCTTGCGCACCGCCAGCTTGCACAGGTTATAGCGCACGCCAGGCCGACGATCACGCAGCTTGATGTACTGGCCCGATCCGTCCATCTCATCGTGCGCCGCGTGCCTCAGCACGTCGTACAGCGTGCCGTTGAGCACGCGCTGCAGGGCAGCCAGTCGCGCAACCCGCGGCGGGTAGTCGCTATCGACCGGGAATTTGCCCTGCAGCGTGCGCCACATGTCAGTGGTTCCACTTTTCCGCGTTGGAGGCAAACGTGGCCTGCGCTCGCACGTGCGGATCGCTCGAGTGCTTCGCGTGCTCGATCTTTGCCTTGGGGATCTTCTGCCCGATCGGCACGTGCAGCTCGCGATGCAACTCGCCGACATGGGACTTCTTGATGTGGATCTGTTTCATGGGTCGCTACCTCTGCATGTATGGGAGGGTGATGTTGCGGATGTCACGCTTGCGGATCATTGGCCCCAGCGCGTAGCGCACTGCGTCCCAGCAGTGATCGTTGCCTTCCAACAAGTCGGGCTGCACGGCATTGCTCAGGCGATCGACCTTGTAGCTCCACAGCCGCGCCTCGCGCGCCGTTTGGGTGCATCGCGGATGGATGAGGATGCGTTCAAAGCTGCGGAGATACTCCACGCCATCCTCGACGCTGCCAGGCCATTTATCGGCGGCTGCCATGCGTGGATAGCCGTGTCGCTGCATGTAGTTGATGGTTTCCGGGCGCGCGTTGTCGGCGCGGCTTACGTATTTGCGTGCCTCCGGCACCCCGTCGAACAGCAGAGGCAACTTCTCAAACTCAACGCCGTGCCCATACGCCTCATGGTCGATGTGGAGCACGCGGCCCGCGATCCAGCAGCGCACCATCACCGTTGGATCGACCGCAAAACCCCAATCGACGCCGTAATACGGCCCATCCCAGCCAGGTTGGACCGTGAACTCCTGCACTGCATGCCTGCCGCGCAGCACGAGCGCATCCGTGCGCGTGATGCACGCGCCTTCCCAGATGTGCTCGTATTGATCGGGCCTGTATTTCAGATCGTCCAGCCGCTCCTGCTCCAACTCGGCCGGGAACCACGGGTTATCGCGCCAGTTGACCTGGACGATTTTTGCGCCCGTCGGCTCCTGCAACACGAACCGCTGCCGCGTCGCGGAGTCCTCGAGCTCAGGGTTCCAGGTGAGCCAGATCTCACTCTGCGGCTCACGGATCGTGGGGATAAGCACACGCCAGCTTTCCTCGCTGACCGTATCGGCTTCTTCAACCCACGCGATCTGAACGGCCGCCATTGATTTGATCGAACCGTAGTTGTGCCGCAGGCCACGAAAAATAAACTCGGTGCCATTACGCCCGCGGATATAACTGTCGCCCACATCATAGGCCGCGCTCAGCCATGGCTCGGACGCGATCGCGCGCGCGACCTCGGCCTGCGATGACTCCTTGATGCTGTTTTGGTACTCGCGGCAGCACAGGATGCGCATCGGCGACTGGTAGCCGCGGATTGCCAGCATTTTCGCAAATGTGTACGACTTGCCGGAGCCTCGACCACCGTGTGCGCCGCGGTAGCGTGCTGCGCCAGAAAAGATCGCCAGCAACTTGCGCGGGATCTGGATGCGAGCCGGCTCCGGCATGATTGTTTCCTACTGCCCCGCGTTTCTGCGCATTTCTGCGCCAGACACCCATTCATTGTTCACGCGCGGGAATCAATCGGCACCCTCGATGATGATCGCAACAGGCGCCGGCGACATGCTCCGATCCGACGAGCTGTGATCGATGACCTGGCGCGCGCCGTACTTCTTCGGCGCCATGCGCTCAGCGGCCCATATCCTGTTGCGTGTGCGCAGCGCCGCTTTTTCGACTCCCTTGATCGTCTCTGGAGCCGCATCCGCGATGCTGATCACCTCAGCCGCGAAACGGTGCGCAAGAGCTTCCCGCGCGCGCGTGTACTGCTCCGCAAACTCGGGATGTATCGACAACCATTCGAAGATCGCGCTCTCCGCTGGCATCCCGGGCTTTGCCGCGATGCGATGCACGGGTGTGCCCTTCGCGACCTGATCGCAGATTGAGCGCGCGAGCTCTGCGCTGTAGCGAGTTGGCCGGGCCATCTCAATGTCCCGGTGCGGCCGTGGTCAACCACACAGTCAGAGCGCCTTGCGCAGCGCCGCAAACTCGGACGTCAGCCACGTGCGAATGAAGTGCGGCACGCGGTCGAACTTCGCCAGGTCGGCCTCGATGCGGTCCAGCACGCTGGCTGCAGCAGATGTGGTTGGCGCGGCGGCCGCTTGGGTGACTCCCGTCGCGACCTGATCGGCGTTCGGCTCATTCATGGTCATACCTCATCCTCGAAAGCATCCATCACTCGCCTCAGCTCGAACGCCTTCAGCATCTCGAGCATCCCGACCACTTCGCCGGGCGTCGCGCGCATGCAGATGGTGGCGAGCACGTCGGCATCACTGCCAGACTTGAGCCCACACACGCACAGCGCCAGGATCTTGCCCGCTTCGATCTCATCGATCAGACCACGCAGAATCTGCACGCATTCCTGGCGCCGCCCTGCATCACGCGCTTGAATATGCCGGACGGATACTGCATGCAGTGGGACCGCGCCTCCCGATGGCCGTGTGGCATCCATCTCAGCCCCCTGGTGCTGGCGCAGCCACAGTGCGCCGTATCGCGGTGATCTGCGCATTGCATGCGAGGTATGCAGCATGCAGGCTGATGTATGCCTGCGCGAGATCGCCCCATGTGGTGATTGTGGACTGGGGCGCTTGGCACGGTTGTAGCAGCGCGCTGGGGATTGGCACGTACTGCGTGTGCACGATCTGCAGCGGGGCGACTGATCGCACTGCAACGCTGGGCGTGCAGCCGCATAGCAGCGCGATTGCCAGAATTCCCGCTATGCCATGCCCGCGAATCATTGACTGAGCGCCTTCAGGATCGGCGCCGGGATGTTCTGCCGCGCGCATGCCGTCGCCGGCTCCGCGCGGATGATGGTGCGGATGGTGCGATTGCCGGAGTGCGCAGTCTGAGTCTGCACACCAGCAAACTGCCCCAGCCATGCCACTGCGCTGGTGCCGCGCGCGTACAGGGTGTGCACATGTG
>VFSW01013280.1_pt1 | contig 11456 bp, 10 predicted proteins | sample 5358111 | NCBI WGS metagenome assembly VFSW01 (sample SAMN11554181, study PRJNA540505) | mine drainage metagenome | isolation source: sediment from site ElyBrook_90M | place: USA: Ely Copper Mine, Vershire, VT | collected 2017 | reverse complement strand
GTCTGATCCTCCAGCGACACCGTGATCTTATAGCCAGACTTCTTTGCCCGTTCCAGCAGTAAGGCAACTTCGTCGTCTGTCAGCACCACCAGCACGATGCCGTTCTTGCCCGCATTCGAGAAAAAGATATCCGCGAAGGCGGGCGCAATGACGCAGCGAAAGCCAAAGTCAGACAGCGCCCAGGCTGCGTGCTCGCGCGAGGAACCGCAACCGAAGTTGCGTCCCGCGATTAGAACCTCCGCACCTTTATATTGCGGCTGGTTCAGCGAGAAGTCGGCGTCGGGTGTGCCATCGGCCTTGCGCCGCCAGTCGAAGAAAAGAAACTCTCCATAGCCGGTACGTTCAATGCGCTTCAAAAACTGCTTCGGAATAATCTGATCCGTATCGACGTTGACGCGGTCGAGCGGGGCTGCCAGAGACGTAACTGTGCGAAATGGCTGCATGGCTATTTACGAAACTCCCAGTTTGTTGCGAAACTTCCAGTTGCGTACATCGGTAAAGTGACCAGCAACGGCTGCGGCTGCGGCCATGGCGGGGCTGACAAGATGAGTGCGTCCGCCGCGACCCTGGCGGCCTTCAAAGTTGCGATTACTGGTGGAGGCGCAGCGCTCGCCTGGCTGCAGAATATCCGGGTTCATGCCCAGGCACATGGAGCAGCCCGGTTCGCGCCATTCAAATCCAGCCTTCAGAAAAATGCTGTCCAGACCCTCGCGCTCGGCCTCTTCCTTCACCAACTGCGAGCCAGGAACGACCATCGCGTGGACGTGCGTGCTGACCTTGTAGCCGGAGACGACCTTGGCCGCTGCGCGCAGGTCTTCGATCCGTCCGTTGGTGCAGGAGCCGATGAAGACGCGATCAATCGGAATGGATTCGATCTGCGTTCCCGGCTTCAGATCCATATATTTCAATGCCTGCTCGCAGGCGCGGCGGTCAGTCTCTGATGTGGATGCTGCTGGATCAGGCACGCTGCCCGTGATGGGAACAACCATGCCCGGGTTGGTTCCCCAGGAAACATACGGTGTCAATTCAGATGCGGGGATCATCAACTCGCGATCAAACTTCGCATCGGGATCGGAGGAAAGCTGGCTCCACTCGGTGACGGCCTTCTCCCACGCTGCACCCTGCGGCGCAAACGGGCGACCCTTCAGATAGGCAAAGGTCGTTGCGTCGGGAGCAATCATGCCAGCGCGCGCGCCAGCTTCAATGCTCATGTTGCAGACGGTCATGCGGCCCTCCATGGAGAGCGCGCGAATGGCAGAGCCAGCGTACTCGACCACATAGCCCGTCGCGCCGTCGGTGCCGATGCGGCCAATGATGCCGAGCGCCACATCCTTGGCGGTGACGGAGGGCGGCAGCTCGCCTTCGACCGAGATGCGGAAGGACTTGGCCCGCGCCTGCGGCAGACATTGCGTGGCCAGCACATGCTCCACCTCACTGGTGCCGATGCCAAAGGCCAGCGCACCAAACGCGCCGTGGGTGCTGGTATGGCTGTCGCCGCAGACGATGGTCATGCCCGGCTTGGTGTACCCCTGCTCCGGCCCGATGACGTGGACAATGCCCTGCCTGGGCGATTGCACGTCGTACATCTCGACGCCAAACTCTGCACAGTTGCGGCGCAGAGTTTCGACCTGCTTGGAGGAAATCGCGTCGGCGATGACCAGACGATCCTGCACATTCGTCGTGGGGACGTTGTGATCGACCGTCGCCAGACAGCGATCCGGGCGGCGAACCTTGCGGTTCGTCAGGCGCAGTCCCTCAAAGGCCTGCGGCGAGGTGACTTCATGCAGCAGGTGCAGATCAATATAGAGCAATGCCGGTTCGCCCGCAGGCTCGGCAACCAGGTGCGTGTCCCAGATTTTTTCAAAGAGCGTTTTTGCTTTTGTGGCCATAATCCTTCATTTCTACGTGTGCTTATTGTTTCGATGAGTCATTCTGAGCGAAGCGAAGAATCCAGAGAATGCATGTTCAGAAATACTTCTCGTTCGCTTTCATCGTCTGGATTCTTCAGTCGCTGCGCTTCCTTCAGAATGACTCCCTTACGTTTGGCAAAAGATTTATACAGCGTGCAACGACTGCTTCCGATTGAAAATTTCATTCAGCGCGCCAAAGACCAGCTTACCCATCTCCTGGGTGCTGACAATGTTCTGCCTGGATTGCTGAGCTGCGTCACCGCTGCGGGCAATGTCTGCCGTGCGGTGGCCCTGGCTGAGCACTTGATTCACCGCAGTCTCTATGGCTAGCGCGTCCTGCTCCAGTTTGGCGGAGTGACGCAGCAGCATCGCCCCGGTCAAAATCGCGCCCAGCGGATTGGCCTTGCCCGTTCCTGCGATGTCGGGCGCGGAGCCATGCACCCGCTCATAGAGATTGACCTTGCCGCCGACGGTACCCGAGGGCAACATGCCCAGCGAGCCGGTAATCACGGCAGCTTCATCGGAAAGAATGTCGCCAAAAAGATTTTCTGTCACCACCACGTCAAAGTTGCGCGGCGTGTTCATGAGATGCATGGCGCAGGCGTCCACGTATTGATGCTCCAGCGTCACGTCAGGATACTCGGCTGCGACCTCGATGACGGTGGCGCGCCAGAGCTGCGAGACTTCCAACACGTTGGCCTTGTCCACGGAGGTAACTTTTTTGCGGCGCTTGCTGGCCAGCTCAAAGGCTACGCGGGCCACGCGCACAACCTCCTCGCGCGTGTAGCGCATGGTGTTCAGCGCCACGCCGGTGTCTTTATTCCACGAGCGCGGCTCGCCAAAGTACAGGCCGCTCAGCAGTTCACGCACAAATAAAATGTTTGCGCCCTCGGTGACTTCAGGGCGAAGCGGCGAATTGCCACTCAACGCTGGGTATGCAATCGATGGGCGAAGATTGGCGAAACCACCCAGAGCCTGCCGCAGTTGCAGCAATCCTGCTTCGGGGCGCTTGCTGGGGGGCAGGGAATTGAACTCATTGCCGCCGACGGCTCCCAGCAGCACGGCATCGCTTTCGAGCGCTGCATCCAGGGTGCTGGTAGGCAGCGGCGAGCCGTGTTCCTTGATGGCGACTCCGCCGATGGGCTTCTCGGTGAACTCAAAGCTGTGACCGCCCATCTCCGCTACCGAGCGAAGGATGGTGACGGCCTCGCGTGTGACCTCTGGCCCAATGCCATCGCCTGCTACCACGGTGATCTTCAATTGCATACAAGAAACCTCGTCCATTTGTTTTCAAAAAGAAAGAGAAGAAAAAATTTCGCTGCCCGTCCTGCGGTTTACGGTTGCTGCGCTGGAGCCGGGGCTGATGCCTCCGACAGCAGCGCGAGCAAGTCCTGGTCATAGACGGCCTTTTTTCGATCTGCCAAATGTATGAAGCGCTGATAAACGGCTTCCAACTCGTCTCGATCCAGCGCGTGGCCCAGTTCCGTAAGGCGATGGGCCAGCGCGTGTCGTCCCGAATGTTTGCCCAGCACAATACGATTGCCCGGTACGCCGACAGCGGCCGGGGTGATGATCTCGTAGCACAATGGATTCGACAGTACGCCATGCTGATGGATGCCCGCCTCATGTGCAAAGGCATTGCTGCCCACGATGGCTTTATTTGGAGACGGCCCATAGCTGATGATCTGGCTGAGCAACTGGCTGGTCGGATACAACTGATCCAGCACCAAATTGTGTTCAAAGGGCAGCTTGTCGCCGCGCACATGGATGGCAGCGGCAATTTCTTCGAGCGCGGCGTTGCCTGCGCGTTCGCCGATGCCGTTGATGGTGCATTCCACCTGACGCGCTCCCGCTTCAATGGCGGCCAGCGTGTTGGCAACTGCCAAGCCAAGATCATTATGGCAATGGCAGGAGAGCGTGACCTTCTCCATGCCGGGCACCCGTTGCCGCAGCAGGCGAAACAACGCAGCGTACTCCTGGGGAATGGTGTAGCCAACGGTGTCGGGAAGGTTGATGATCGTGGCTCCCGCCTCGACGGCCACGGAGACGATCTTGCAGAGGAAATCTGTGTCGGTGCGCGTGGAATCCTCCGGCGAAAACTCCACCGTATCGACATGCTGGCACGCGTGGCGCACGGCAATCCCAGCCTGCTCCAGCGCCTGCTCGCGAGAAATTTTCAGTTTGTATTTCAGATGAATATCGGAGCTGGGGAGGACTATATGAATACGTGCGCTCCTCGCGCCTTTCAGTGCGCGGGCGGCGGCTTCAATGTCCTCACTCCGAGCGCGGGAAAGGCTGGCAATCTGGGGATCGCGCACCTCATTGGCAATCAGACGCACAGCGTCAAAGTCGCCTTCGGAGGCAATGGCAAATCCGGCTTCCAGTACATCGACGCCCAGGGTTTCCAACTGCCGCGCCATGCGGAGCTTTTCAGCCGTGTTCATGCTGCAGCCCGGCGATTGCTCTCCATCGCGTAGTGTCGTATCGAAAAAGTAGATGCGTTCCTGGCTCATTTGAAGGGTCCTTTTTCACCAGAGTTTCAGCGGTGCTGTCACCTTCTATTTTAACGATGACTCTTTAACGTTAGCATAAGAATCATTTATGGGATAGCATAAGCCCATTAGAAATAGTTATTCGACGGATGCCGTATTTTCCGTCACAAAATAGGTGCAGAATGGACCTGTTTCAGCTGGAAACATTTCTCGCCGTGGTGGAGGAGCGCAGCTTCTCCCGCGCCGCTGTGCGCCTGCATCGAACCCAGCCTGCCGTCAGTCAGATCATTCGCAAGCTGGAGGTGGAGATTGGCGAGGTGGTTTTTGATCGCGCCGCCCGCGATGCCACCCTCACCGCTGCCGGGGAGGTGCTGCGCGACTACGCGCAAAAAATGCTGAACCTGCGCGGCGAGGCCACCGGCGCGCTGGCCGAGCTGCGCTCCCTGCATCGCGGAAAATTAAATCTCGCTGCCAATGAGTACACCTGTCTCTATCTGCTGCCCGTCGTCGATGCGTTTCGCAAGCTATCGCCACAGATCAAGGTGACGGTGCAGCGCTCGCTGGCCAGCCGCATGGCAGATGAAGTCCTCTCACACGCTGTCGAGTGCGGCGTCGTCTCCTATCGTCCGGACGATCCGCAGGTGCGCTCCATTGTTGTCTACCGCGATGATCTGGTCTTTACCATGCATCCGCAGCACCCATTGGCAAAGTCGAAGGAGATTTCCATCCATCAACTGGGCGCAGAAAATTTTGTGGCGCACAATATTCCCTCACCGCTGCGGCAGAAGGTGGTGCAGGCCTTTCGCCGTCATCGCACCCCTCTCAACATGGGGGTGGAACTGCCCAGTCTGGAGGCGATCAAACGCTTTGTGGCCATGGGCAACGGCGTAGCGCTGCTGCCGGGGCTATCTGTCGAGCGTGAATTGAAAAGCGGAGAACTGGTGCAGGTACGTGTGCCAGAGTTGCAGTTTGAGCGTCGGCTACGCCTGGTGTATCGCCGCCATGCCAATCTTTCACATGCTGCGCTGGCGTTCTTGCATGTCGTCGAATCGATGGCCACCCGGCATGGCGACCCGTTTTGTTTTCAGGCGGAGCGTGGCGCTTGAATTCGATCAAGACTTTCTGCTCCTGATTTCCTCCTGCGCCACCCTCCCGCGCAAGCACTTCGACAGGTACAATTAGGGCAGTTACGGAATCAGAGCCAGGTACGTATTTTTACGTCGACTTGTTCGCGAAGGTTCGCTTGAAGGCGCCTTGCGCCAAGCTGGCCGCGCCACACTGGATAGATGAAGGGTTGATTTGCGCATGAAGAAGTGGTTTTTTGTCCTCGGGTTGTTGCCCCTGCTGGCCGCCACAGGTTTTGCTCAGGAGAGCAGACAAGATATCAGCATGAGTTTTCTCGGTACGTTTCAGCCCGTCATTACGGGCAACGACGTGATCCAGAAGTCGACCATTGGCATTGGCGACTTGATTGAGTATCGCTTCATGTTGAATCCCAGCAATGCGCTGGAAGCGAATTACTCCTACAGCCAGTTCACGCAGAAATACACCACCAGCTTTGCCAATGCGCGGATTCATACCCGATACCAGGAATTTTCGGCAGAATATGTGCGCAGCTTCACCTTCAAAAGATTCAACCCTTTTGTCGACGCAGGAGTGGGCTATTTTTTCTACAACCCCATTGATGACACGCATACGACGAACGGCGGGGCGGCGAAGGGTACCTCGATCGAGGAATTGTTTGGCGGCGGCATCGCATACGAATTAAGTCCTAGCTGGGATCTACGCATGGAGTATCGCGGAACCATCGTCAAGGATTACTACTTTGGCCTGAACAAAATTTACAATACTGATCGCTACTACGTTATCACTCAGCCAGCGATTGGGTTGGCCTACCACTTCTAGTCAGAATCGCCATTTGCCAGAGTCGTCATTTAGGGAGCAGGGGTTCATCACCGCATGAAGAAGTTGTTCTTATTACTCTGTCTGTTGTCCGTGTTCTCCCCGCTTGTGCGGGCACAGGAAGCACGCCAGGACGTGAGCCTCAGTTTTATGGGCACCATCCAGCCCTATGTGGAGGGCGGCGGTACGAATGACGCGCGCTTCAAGTCCACGCTGGGAGCGGGCATGCTGCTCAGCTATCGTTTTCAGTTCACACCCAACGGCGCAGGTGAAGCCAATTATTCCTACTCCCGCTTCACGGAAAAATTCACCACGAACTCTGTGTGTACTCCCGTGCGCGGGTATACCTCTGTGCAGGAGGCGACCTTCGCCTATGTCCGCACCATCCCGTTCAAACGCTTCAATCCGTTTCTTGATCTCGGTGGCGGCATCCAGTTTTTCTCGCCCATCGTTCCTGGAACCAATGCCTACGACACGGAGCAGACGGATACCTTTGTGGGGATGTTTGGCGGTGGCATTGCTTATGAACTCAGTCCTAGCTGGGATCTCCGCGTGGAATATCGCGGGTACGTGTCGCATCCCCCGAACTTTGGTTTGACGAATAAGCTGGGCAATAATTTTGGCACGGGACGCCTCTATATTGTTTCCCAGCCTGCGGTCGGCTTAGCCTACCACTTTTAATTCAGCCAGACTTGATCCCTTAATGCCAACGGCCTGCGATGTCTCGCAGGCCGTTGGTTTTGGCTGACTAAAGATTTACGAAATATCTTCTGTGTTGAAAATTGGTTTGCGCGCCGGAATGGGCGAGGGAATTGGGGCAGGGTCGTCAAGTAACTTGCGCACCACATCCTCCACGCTGGTGGGGGAATCGACAGCTGCGGCCATCTCTAACGCCGGGCCGGAGTTGTCCAGCTTCTCCAGCAGTACCACGGCATGTGCGATAGCGACGTGATCCTGATTCAACCCTTCGGGCGTCTTGGCTTTGATGCCCACGCAGTTGGGTTCCAGATGCAGCAGCATGGCGACATTTTCGCGCAGCCGCTCGGCAATCGGCCCAATCTTGGGCGCGGCCAGCACCAGCGTCGTGTCTACGTTGGAGATGGCATAGCCCGCGTGAAAGACCTCCTCCAGCGCCGTCTCCAGAAAAATTGCGGAGTTGGCGTCCTTCCACCGCGCATCGCCCGGAGGAAAAAAGCTGCCAATATCTCCTGCAGCCACAGCACCCAGCAACGCGTCTGTAATGGCGTGCAGCAGCACATCGCCATCGGAGTGGCCAGACAGACCCTCCGGGTGATCCAGCGCCAGCCCGCCAATCTTTAACGGAACTCCAGATTTAAAGGCGTGGGAATCCCAGCCATAACCAATTCTCATCGTATGTCTACGCTCACTGATTCTCGCAGGGGTATCGGATGGAGCGATTGCAAATTCAGTTGGGATGCCACAAAATTACGTCCGGGATCAGAATCAGAAAACTGCTCTCACTATTGAAGATACATCAGTTACATTTTTGTTTACACATCCAGGCGATTAGCCGTGGCAACGCGTCCGTACCACAGGCCGGAATCCTTGATGGTGCGCTTCTGATTGCGGAAGTCAACGTAAGTGAGGCCGTACCGTTGGCTGTAACCATCGGCCCATTCAAAATTGTCCAGCAGGCTCCATGCATGAAAGGCACGAACCCTGGCCCCATCGGTGATGGCGCGCGCCAGTTCCGCCAGTTCTTCGCGAAAAAAATCGATGCGCCGCGTGTCGGGAACGTGCTCCTGATCCTCTGCGTAAGGGGTGTCCAGATAGCTGCACCCACTCTCCGTAATTTCGATGACCGGATGGTTATACTCGCGCGAGATGCGCATGACTAAGTCGTAGATGCCGCGCGGCCATTTCTCCAGGCCCGCATCGGTCAAGGGGCCTTCTGTCGGCATCACGGAACTGAAGCGAGTGTACGGATCGCGGCCCCCAGCGGTATCTTCTATCTCGGTGCCGAAGCTGCCTCCTTTGGCGGACGTGGAAGCGCTGGTATCAGAGACAATGCGGCGCGTGTAGTAGTGGAAGCCAATCCAGTCCAGGGGCACCTGCATAACTTTGTCGTCACCGGGGCGGAAGCCCATGGTCTGATATGGCGTCTCGCCGACAAAGGCTTTGGGATATCTGCCGTGGATTGCCGTCTCAAGAAAGTAGACATTATTCATCGCGTGATAGCGATCAGCAGCAGCGCGATCCGCGTCGCTGTTCGTTTTTGGGTAGGCTGGAGCCATTCCGTACGCGCTACCAACGGTGGCATGGGAGGATGCGGCTTTGATCGCGCGGAAGGCTTCACCTTGTGCCAGATTGACGGTGTGCGCGGCCTTCAAAAAGTCCGTGTATCTGGAACGCCCAGGCGGAAACACGCCGACGCCATATCCCAGATAAGTAAAAGACCAGGGCATATTGAAGGGTGCCCAAACCGTGATGCGGTCGCCCAGATGCTGCGCTAGAATTCCTGCGTAATCGGCAAAATAGCCAGCTAAATCCCGATTCGGCCAACCTCCTCGATCTTCAAGAGCCTGCGGTAAATCCCAGTGATAGAGCGTGCAGAAGGGTCGAATACCCGATTCGAGTACTGTGTCCACCATGCGGCTGTAGTGATCCAGCCCCTTCTGATTCACCGCGCCAGTTCCCGCAGGTTGAATGCGCGGCCAGGATATCGAGAATCGATAGCTCTTCTGGTTCAGGCGCTGGAGGATGGCAATATCTTCCTTGTAGCGATGGTACTGATCGCAGGCTATGTCGCCGGTAGCGCCGCCTTTCACTTTCCCTACGGTGTGAGCAAAGCGATCCCAGATGGATTCGCCCTTACCGTCAAGATTCCATGCCCCTTCCACCTGATAGGAAGCCGTAGCCATGCCCCACAGGAAGCCCTCGGGGAAGCGCGCATGTGCGATCTCGCCACTCGGCACCGTTCCGGGAATTGAGTTTGGCGAGGTTACCCCAGCAAATCCGCGATCAGAAAGGAATGCACCGCTGGCGGCTGCCAGAGAATTTCCAAGAAATTGGCGACGATCCATGGTGGGCACCCTCTGGGGACTCAAAGCGTTTTTGTTTCGTATTACGGATGACTGCGTTGGAGGTAAAACTCTGCCAGCTCCAGATCGCCCGGCTGGGTGATCTTGAAGTTGCGCGGCGAGCCCAGCACCACAGTGACAGGAACTCCGGCGCGCTCGGCCAGCGAGGCTTCATCCGTGCCCACAAAGCCATCTTTCTCCGCCTCGGCAAAGATGCGCCGCAGAATGCCCGCGCGAAAGCCCTGCGGAGTCTGCGCCAGCACGATGCGTTCACGGGGGATGGTAGTGCCGATGATGGCGCCCTCGGCGGTTCGCTCCACCTGCTTGATGGTGTCGATGGCAGGCACGGCGACGATGGCCGCACCATGCTTGACGACTGCTTCCACTGTACGTTCGATGGTCGCCGCGTCAATCAGCGGACGCACCGCATCGTGTACCAGCACAATGTCGTCGTCCTGCGCCTGCAACGACAGCAGCGCCGCGCGCACCGAGGCCTGCCGCGTGTCTCCGCCTTCAACGACAGAGGCAATCTTTTCCAGGCCATACTCCGTGATCTGCGCCTGCACGCGTTCCATCTCATTCGCGCGCACGGCCACATGGATGCGGGCCACGGCAGCCACAGTGCGAAAGGCGCGCAGCGTGTGGATCAGAATCGGAATGCCATTCAGCTCTAGAAACTGCTTGGCCGCGGGCGTGACGTGTGCAGCATTGGCGGGCGCAGCCGAATGCGTAGCCGGGTGTGTTGCCACGCTCATGCGCGTTCCCAGACCCGCCGCCGGAATAATGACATAGACCTTCATGGATACCTATCTTCGTTACGTTTCAAAGTATACGAGAGATCGGGCATAGCGTCGCACCCGTTCGTTATCGCCAAAGGTGAAGGAGAATTGTCTTCATGACGACGAATTGCACAAGAATCATCATCGGTAGCGCGATTCGGTAAATCTTGTGAACGCGTTGATCGACGATCCAATCGCGGAACACTCCCAGCAGCACCAGCGAATCCACGCCCACGTAGAACCACGGCCACGGATGAAAGACAACCGGGAAGCGTACGAAGGCGGCTGCGGTCAGCCCGCAGGAGGCGATCAGGATCAGGCGACGGTGGTACTCCGGTCTTTTCCGCCAGTAAATCGCCAGTGCAAATGGAATCGTAAAGGTGGATAGATCCAGCAATGCGGTTCGCAGCAGGGGCGCGGTCAACCGCATATCAGCATATTGCAGATCGAAGCGCCGCATCACGACAGCGGTCATGGTGCCGACAATAGGAATCAGGAAGCCGAGCCCAACGCCAAACCAGCCCAGTGAACGATGGATGCGGACATTGCCGCTGCGGACGAGTGCCGACTGAACAACATAGAAGATGATCCATGACGTAAAAATGGCGGCATGAATCGTGAGCAGAAACGGCAGCGGATGGCTGGGGTGCAAAAAATGTTGGTCGAGTTCGCGCCCGAAGCCATAGAAAACGATAGCGGCAATCAGCAGGGACATGAAGAAATAGAAGTATTCGCTCAGCAATCCAGCGCGCTTGGTCGGCAATGCGGTTCCCTCAACTTCGAATCCACCATCCGGGTGGGATGATTTTTTAATTCCTACCGCAGCAGCATCGCCGAAATTGCCGATAGCACGCCGAGTGCAGCAAAGGCTCCGCCCAGCAGAGCGTACATACTACGCCGAGTCAGCAGCGTGATCGAGGTAATCACCAACCCCACCTCCAGCAGCGCCTCGCCCAGATCAAAGCGATCCAGCCTGCGTTCGGCCAGTTGACCTTCCGCCTCATGCCGACGCGCTTCGTCGGAGGTCGCTTTGAGTTCCTCGCTCCACTTTGCCGAGTGCTGCTGGTACTTCGCCTTCAACTGCGCCGCCGCCGCTGCATCCTTCACGGGTAGTGTCTCCAGCAGGTCGAGCGCCAGCTTGGTTTCATTCTGGCGAATATGCTTGGCCTGATACTCCGCCCACTGGTCGCTGGCGTGGGCCTGCGACAGTACCGCTTCTGTGGAGGCACGCTGGCCCAGCAGCGTTGTCACCGCCACCAGTACGGCCAGAATCGCCATGGTCAGCGCCACAGGGCGCATGGATTGGTCGTGCGCGGCATGTTCCTGGTGCTC
>VFSW01013279.1_pt1 | contig 11456 bp, 9 predicted proteins | sample 5358111 | NCBI WGS metagenome assembly VFSW01 (sample SAMN11554181, study PRJNA540505) | mine drainage metagenome | isolation source: sediment from site ElyBrook_90M | place: USA: Ely Copper Mine, Vershire, VT | collected 2017 | reverse complement strand
GAATTAAGCAGGCTAGCTGTCCAGGTTTACCAAGCCACAGAGCAGTTTCCAAAAGCTGAAACATACGGTCTGACCTCGCAGATCAGACGGGCCGCGGTTTCAGTGGCCTCGAATATCGCTGAAGGCCAAGGCAGACTGACTTCCGGCGAGTTCTTGCATTTTCTAGGCCCGGCGCGCGGCTCTCTGCTGGAACTCGATACCCAACTAGCCATCGCGTTAGATCTGAATTACCTCAAGGCAGACAAATACGAAGTCTTAGACCACGAAACCTACCAGGTGCTGGGTCTCTTAAACCGTCTTATCGAATCCTTGCGTAAGAAGCCTTTGAAACCTTGAAACTCTGAAACCTTGAAACTCTGAAACCTTGAAACTTTGAAACCTTGAAACTTTGAAACCTTGAAACTTTGGTTACTGCGGCTTCTTCTGGTCCGGCGGCGCCTGGCCCGGCTTCTGCTGGTCCTTCGGCAACTCTTTGCCCTCGTACAGAATCTTCACGTTCGAGCCGAACCGTTTGTAGTCCTCATACTTCACGATTTCCTTGATGTGCACGTCTTGCATCGCGAAGTGCAATTCGTCGTCCGCCTTGGTGTACACCGGAAACCAGTATTTGCCGTCGATCTGCTGGCGCCAGGTCGTGAACTTGGGAAACAGGTTCTCTTCGTTTTTTTTCTTGCGGATGTCGGGCACGGTTTTGCCGTAGGTCTTTACGATCTGGAAGTCTTTGTCGTCGACCCAGACGCGGCCCTGGAAGTAGCGCTTCTTGCCTTCGATCTGCTTGGGCGCGATGTCGAAGACGTAGCAGTGCAGGTCGTCCTCCTGCTGCTGGCCTACATACAGAATGTTGTATTCGCGCAGTTGCTCGGTGGTGAGCACAAAGGGTAGCCGGTGGCGGATATCCTCCATGTCTTCCTGCGTCATCGCAATCTTGGTCAGGCTCGATTGCGGGGCGAACACCACGTTCTCCGTGCGCTTGCCCTTGGTGTCGAAGATCACGTCGAACACTTCGCGGTACTCCCCATCGGGAGTGTCGCCGTCGAGGGTCTGTACTTTTACATCCTGGCGGAAAGTGTATTGCTCGCGCGCCTGCGCGAATTCGGTTTCGTTGGCGGCGAAGTGCTTGATGATTTCTTCCGGCGTGACGTCCTTGGGAGCGGAGCTGTCGAGGGGACCCTCCTGGGCGGCGAGCGGCAGAGCCGCCAGCCCACAGACCAGCAGGGCAAAACACAACAGCAGACTCCGAGGCGCGGATTTCATGAACTCTAGTCTATCGAATTACCGCCTGAATAGGCAGGGAGGCCCCGCTGGAAACGCATTTTTGCCTTGGGAAAACCCGGGCTTCATCTCCACCGGCACCGCTACCGCGGCAACCCTGCCTTCGGCCCCTTTCCGCTCGCCAAGACCGGAGGCCAGGGACGCTGCGGTTCTGCCAATTAATTGGATGCCAGAAAACGCAATGGGTTGCCGAAAGCCAAAACTTGGCTTCGGGCTGCGGCTGTCGGGCTTCGGCTATTTCTGAGGCATTATTGTCAGCCAAATCGTCGAAAGTGGGTCCAGAATTCGGGCCAGGGCTGACGCAGGTGATGGCATAAATAGATATCCGGGTGGTCGCGACTCTCTTCGTTCATCACGCCGTAAGGGTTCGTGTTGTGCGCAACCAGCTCGCACCGTTCAAAATGTTCCCGGAGAAAGGCGGCGTCGAGGCCAACCGCGATCAGCGTCTGCGGCTGGGGTGAGGGATAGCTTCGGAACCACGCCGAGTTGGTGCCGCTGATCGCCGACGGAAGGCCGTACTTCGGACCGTAGAGATTGATCGCACCCGCCTCGCCGTAATTTCCCACGATGATTCCGGTTCCGGCCCGCTCCGGAGCCGGGACCGTGTCATACACTCGCGCGACTGTGGCAACCAGGTCCGTCCAACCGATTTCTTCCTTGAAGTTGTCCTGAAGCTTGCCGGTCACGTTCCAAAGCGTGGAATTAATAGGTGCGATCGGAGTGAAGAGAGCGAACGCAGCGATTGCGCCGAGCGCGACCAGAAACCACGTCACGCCCTGAATGGCCAAGGCCGAGGTTCGCCGGCGGGACGCAAGCCAGTGCTCCCACAGCACGCTGCCGCCCGCCAGCAGCACGGGATACAGCGGGCCGGGATAGTACGACCGCGCCTTCGCGACGATGAACAGGACGAAAGTGAAAACGAACATCCATCCGAGCAGTCGATATTTCCTGCCACGGTTGCTGAAATAGAACCGGAGCCCCATGAACGCCAGCGGAAACAGGAACAGACTCACGCAGACATAGAGTTGTTCGGCCAGGAATCCGCGGGCGCGGCCCTGGCCCACGTCGCGCGCGTGGATGTGGCGCAGAAAGTCGAGCGAGACGAAGTGGTGCCGAATTTGCCAAATCAAGTTTGGCAGGAAAATCAGCAGGGAGACGCCTACCCCCGCCCACAGCCACGCGCTGAGCAGATGGCGGCGGAGTTTGGTCACGAGCACTGCTCCCACCAGGCCGGTGACAAAGAAGGCCATGGTGTACTTCGTCATCATGCCCAGGCCGATGACGGCGCCGATCGGGATCCACCAGCGCGGGTCTTCAGAGCTGAACTCGTCTGCGCGGATATCGTTTCTCTGGAGCGCGTCTGGGTCGCGTTGTCTCGAGTTGAGCAGGCGCACGAGGAAATAGGTGAGCAGAACGCCCCAGAGATAGTCGAATGAAACATACTGAAGCACGCTCGTCTGAATGGTGACGATGGGAACGATGGCGACGGCGAGCGCGGTTAAAACCTGAGCCCGGCGAGAGCCTCCGAGTTCGCGAGCCATAAGACCGGACAGCACCAGGGTCACGCTCAGCGCGAGGACGGGAAAGATCCGAACGCCGAGGGTGGAGATGCCAAAGAGCCACAACCCGAGACGGCCAAAAGCCGGGGTGAGCGGGGGATAAGCGACGAATCCCCATTCAAGATTCCGTGCGTCATCAAGCGTAGCCAGTTCGTCGCGATGAAATCCGTAGGGTCCGCTGGTGGCGGCGTGCAGCAGGATAAAAACGAAGGCGAGCAGGATGAGGACGCCGGTGTCGGAGAACTTGGCGTTCGTCGGCCTCATATTGTGCTGAGTACGCATCCTCGGGACGTGCAGTTCATAAAATCAGGTGCGACGGCCTTGATTTCTGACGACCGTGGTGACGCGCGAGATCCTCTTTGGCTTCGCTCAGGGCCGGTCCTCGCTCCGCCTGAAAAACGGCTGCGCTCGGGATGACGCCGAATTAGACCGCCAGTTCGGGTGGACGATGACACCTTGTGATCCACTCGCGGCTCAAGCTTCCGGCATGGGCGGGCAGCCGGGAAATTCCTTCAGGTATTTGTTGCCCATATAGCCCAGATACTTTATGCCGATTTCGCTGGTGAAGAAGCCGTCGGCGGTGAACTTGCGCAACAGGGCGAAAAATTCAATGCCCGGGCCAAGGCTGGCGTCTTGCTTCGCATTCTTGCGATACGCGATAAGATCAAGAATTTGTTTCTGCTGATCGCTCGCGCACCCGAGATAAGGCTTGCCGTAGTGGTCGGCACAGGTATCGTCGAGCCACATCAGGCCTCCGCCCAGCGCCAGTTGATAGTCTTTGTTTTCGCTGGTGATCAGGTCGATGAACTCGGGTGCGCCGGCTTCGATCGCGCCTCCGGTGTGGACATCTCCAGTCTCATCGGCAGGAATGATGGTCTGGCACAGAGCCTGGAGAGTTTTGTAATCGTGCGCGGAAAAGAATTTGGGCGTATAGGCGCCGGTTTTGGCCGCGGCTTTTTCCGCGCTCACCATGCGATGCGCGTATTCGGCGGCCTGCAACGGAATGACGCGCAGCACCGAGCCGGCGACGGCGGTCATGGTCAGCGATCTCAGAATGTCACGGCGGGAAATGGACATGACTATGCTTTCTGGCTACAGGCTCCCTTTCTTGGCCTGGTCAAGCAGATAGTCGGCGGCGCGCCAGGTCAGGGCCATGATGGTCAGCGTGGGATTCTTGTCGGCGTTGTTGACGAAGCAGGCGGCGTCGGTGACAAACAGATTCTTCACGTCGTGGGCCTGGCAGTATTGGTTCAGCGCCGAGGTCGCGGGGCGTTCCCCCATGCGAACCGTGCCTACTTCGTGGATGATGACGCCGCCGTCGGCGATGCCGTAAGGATGCTGGCCGTCGGGGCGAGTAGTGGTGATGTAAGTGCCGCCCGCGGCTTCCACGATCGCGCGGTAAGTTTCCTGCATGTCGCGAGCCATCTTGAATTCGTTGTCGCTCCACTTCCAGTGGAAGCGAAGCACGGGAATGCCCCACTGGTCGGCCACGGAGGGATCGATCTCGCAATAGCAATTCTCGTTGGGGATCATCTCGCCGCGTCCGGAAAACCCGATGTAGGTGCCGTACCTGCTCTTGCATTTCTGTTTGAGGGATGAACCGTAGCCTTCGAATTCATCACACAGGTCGTCGTAATCGCCGACGCTGGGCATGCCGGGTCCGCCGCCGAATTCGGTGTGGTATCCACGCAGAAAATCATTCTTGCGGTCGAACTTCCACCACGGCAGGTACATATGCATTCCGCCGACGCCGTCGTGGTTGTGCGCCGGCATTTTTTCCATCTGGGGAAAATAACCTCCGCCATCGCTGCCCACCGTGTCCATGAGATAGCGGCCGACCACTCCCGAAGAATTGGCCAGGCCGTCGGGAAAAAGCGTGGACTTGGAATTCAGCAATAGCCGCGCGGATTCGCAGGTGCTGGCCGCCACGATGAACGCGCGGGCGTTGACGCGCTTTTCGCTGCGCGAGGCCTTATCGATGTAAGACACAGCCGAGACCTTGCCATCTTTACCCACGATCAGTTCGCGCGCCATTGCGCCGGTGATCATGGTAAGACGTCCGGTTTCCTGCGCGGGCGGAATCATCACCTGGCTGGAACTGAAGTTGGAAGCCGTAATGCACCCGCGGCCACATTGCGCGCAGTAGTGGCACGCCGCGCGGCCGTTGAGCGGCTTGGTGAGAATGGCGAGGCGCGACGGTACGCAGAGAATGTTCAGGTGATCGCAGGCCTTCTTGATGATGATCTCTGTGCAGCGCGGCTTGGGCGGCGGCAGAAAAATTCCGTCAGGCGCGCTGGGAATATTTTCTTTAGTGCCGAAGACTCCGATGTAAGACTCGACCTTGTCGTAGTACGGAGCGACATCCTCGTAACTCAGCGGCCAATCGTCTCCCATGCCGTCGTGGGAGCGAACTTTAAAATCGACAGGCGCGAAGCGCAGGGCGATGCGTCCCCAATGGTTGGTGCGTCCGCCCACGATGCGCGAGCGAAACCAGCGGAAGGTCGATCCCGGAGCCGAGACATAGGGTTCGCCCTCAATTTCCCAAGCGCCGTTGGGTGCGAGGAATTCATCGGCGAATCCTTCGCGAGCTCGGGCGCCGATGCCAGCACCACGATGAGGCAATTCGTAAGGCCAGACGTGTTCTTTGTAATCTTTCTCGGGATAAACGGGAGGGCCAGCCTCAAGCAGAGCGACGCTCAGGCCGCCTTCGGTGAGAACCTTCGCCGCCGTCCCTCCGGACGCGCCGGAGCCGATGATGCAGACATCGTAGAGCTTGGGGGAACGCGCGACTTGCATGGGCGTGAGTGAAATCCTCCTCGTGATCTCGGCTCGGTATAGATGTCGGCGGCAGCGAACCTCAGCGGCTAGAATCCGCCTTCAAGGCTAATGCTTCAATCGCAGCGCTGGAAGCGCTGCGCCACCCAATAATCAAGACCAAAATCAAGACAAAGTTCGCAGCACCGACTGAAGTCGGGCCCTTCCCGTTCGTGCTGAACCGAACGCGTTCCTCGACTGTTGCCGCAGCAATTCTCTAGAAGCGCAGCTTGTTCAGATAGGCGTAGCTCTTGGTGATGCTGTCGAAAGGCTCGGCTGGCCGGTCGTGCTCCACGATGTAGTGCTTGATCCCCGCCTTCTCGGATTGCGCAAAGATTCTTTTCCAGTCGATGATGCCGCTGCCCACCGCGGTCAGGTCCGCCGTGTCGCCGAAGTTCTGCCCGCCCCCGGCGCTGATGGCCGGAAGTTTCTCGAGGTCCTTGACGTGAACCAGCGGGAATCGTCCGGGATAGAGATTGAAATACTTCAAGGGATCGGCTCCTGCCGCAGTGATCCAGCACAAGTCCATTTCCATCTTCACCAGATTGGGGTCGCATTGTTTGAGCAGCTCATCATAGGGAAGCTTGCCATCGACGGGAAGAAATTCGAACCAGTGGTTGTGATAGGCGAACTGCATGCCGGCTTTCTTGCTCTGCTCTCCGCAGCGGTTGAATTTCTCCGATGCCTTCGCCCAGATGTCGGGAGACTTGCGCAGTTCCTCAGGGATCCAGGGGCAGACAATGTACTTCAAGCCGATGATCTTGGAGGTCTCGATGACGGAGGGAAACTTGTCGTCGAGTTCGTCATATTGCACGTGGGTGGAGATCGGCGCGAGATTATTCTTGTCGCACACGGCGCGAACCTGCTGGCCGGTGTGGTCGAAGTAGCCGGCGAATTCCACTTCTTTGTAGCCGATGGCGGCAACACTGGCGACGGTGCTGTCGAAGTCGGCCTTCATCTGGTCGCGGACGGTGTAGAGCTGCACGCCGACCTTTTCGATGCGGTGTTCGGCGGCGGCCCAGCTGAATTTGTTGGCGAGAAGCGTGCCGGCGGTAACGCCAGCGGCAGTTTCAAGAAAAGTGCGGCGGTTCATGGGATGACTCCTCTCGAGCGGTGAAGAATTCGGGAGCATTATACGCAGGACGAAGCGATTCGCGCAGAGTAAACCGCACGGCGGCTGGCTTAATGAGTATAGGGAATCGGCGCGGGCCGCCTCCCCGGCTGTCATGAAGCCGCTTTAGTTTGGCACCACTTGCAGGTTGTTGGTCACCGAGAAAATGCCGGAGACGCCGTTAGCGCGGAGTCCCGCCAAATTCTTGTCAGCCACGCTGTCAACCACGCCCTCCAGATTGAGCCGGCCGTTCTTGACGATGATGCGAATGGGCTTCTGCACTCCCAGCGCATATTTTTCCAGCGCCGGGAAACCGTAGATGGCGCGGAACAGGCGCCGTCGAATGCGGTCGTCCATGGGCGAGGGAGGCAGCACTTCAATCTGATTGTCGACGTGTTCCACGCCTTCGATGTGCTTCACCGCGTTCTCGGCATCGGACTTGAGTGCTGGCCACACCACCTGCCCGAAGAGAGTCACGTTGTAGCCATCCACTTTGTACGCGATGTTATCGAAGACCCCGAAGTAGGGAAGCATCAGCAGTTCGTGGCGGACTTCCTTCTGAATGCGTTCCTGCGAACGCGCAGAAGGCTGGTCCCGTTGATCTTTGTCGCGTAGGTCCTGGGCTATGGTTTGGGCCGGCAGTGTGAGCAAACAGAGGGCAAGAACAAAGAACTCGCGCTTCATGACTTCCTCCTTAGCTGTGAGTTCCCGGGAGCCGTCAAGTCTACTCTAGGCATGCCACGGATTTCGAGCGCAACTCGAAATGAAAGGGCCGCGGCGCCGTCAAGTTTTGCAGCGGGTATGTATCGGAGTTAGGAGCGACGCAAAGGCGAGGAGTGGACAACAGATTCTGCAGGCACACGCCAGTGCGGTGAGCGGGCTGGAGACTAGCACCCGCTCACCTGCACTGACAGGCGGCTGACTAAGCCACCACGCTGAGGCCGCTGGGGGAGCGACTGCTGGTCGTGCCATTCTTCCGCTGCAGATAAGAGCCTCGCCGGTACTGCTAGATAGAGTTGCTGGATACGGCTGCGCTCGACATAAGCTTCCCCTAAGGATGCGACGTCGGACGAGGAATTCTGGCCCAACTTCCCGTTGTTAGGGAACATGATCGGCAACGGTCGCCCAGACTTTAGAAGCCGTGGACTTCTTCCGGGTCTGGATTTGAAGCCTCTGAAGTTGGTAGGCCTGAGAGTCCTACGACTGGGGATCGACCAGCGAAAGTGTCAGACCAGAACTGGAACCGATCAGCCGCACGTCCGCGCAATTGTTCACAACCCAATCCCCACCCGCCTCGCGTAACGCCGCGAGTGGCGCTGTCGTCGTGATGGCGATCACCCGGGCGCCGGCCGCCTTCCCGGCCCGGATTCCCGCCGGGGCGTCTTCCACGACCAGGCATTGAGCCGCAGAAAACCCAAGCAGCGCAGCTCCCTTCAAAAACGGTTCGGGATGAGGTTTGCCGTTCAGGATGTCGGTTGAAGTGACGATCCGCTGTGGAAGCGGCAATCCCGCTGCCCGGATGCGGACCTCGGCCAAACGACGAGTGCACGAAGTAACGATCGTCCAGCGCCCCTGCGGAAGGCCGGCCAACAGATCGAGCGAGCCGGGCAGGGGGACAACTCCTTCGAGGTCCTCGATTTCCCGCCGTTCCACTTCGCGATTCTCGGCCGCGTGGTCGGCTTGAGGCAGGTATTCGCGCACCGTAGTGAGGCTGGGGCGGCCGTGGGCGCGGGCCACCACTTCTTCCGGGTTAAATCCGTGTTCGAGAGCCCAGCGGCGCCACACTCGAGCCACGGCGGGCGTGGAGTCGATCAGCACTCCGTCAAGGTCGAACAGCAGGGCGCTGCATTGGATTTCGTTCATGCTTTCGGAAATTCCACTTTAGGATTTTCGTGATAAGAGTCACCTGGGGCAGTGCCCACGATCACTCCATTTTACGGCTTACTGTAATACCCTAGTGCAAAAGGTCCTGCGAGGACAGCTATGTTGTCGAAGTGCGCTAATCCCGTCTGTTCCGCGACCTTCCGGTATCTCCACCAGGGAAGGATTTTTCAACTGGTCCCCAGCCCTGCCGTGGAGATGGCCGCGCCAGAGAAAGGCCTGCTGCTGGTGGAGCGTTTCTGGTTGTGCGATGCCTGCTCCAAAGAAATGAACATAATCTGGGATGGAGCGCAGGCCAAGGTCGTTCGCCGGCCTCAGAAGGATTTCCTCAACGGCAAGACGCTTTCGCCGACACCCGGATACGTTCCAACGCACGACAGGCTATACCAGGAAAGGCTAGCCCAAGACAGGCTAACCCTAGACAAACTAAACGAGGACAGGCTAAACGAGGGCAGGCCGAGCAAAGAGACGCCACCACCAGAACCACCATTACAAACTAAACTGCCTCCCACGCGACTGCGCGCTGCCTTTGCCTGGCGGAGATCTCGCTGAGATTCAGTTCGCTCCCAGGACTGGCAAAAGCTACGCTCCTGTCACGACTGCACGATTTTCTCCAGCGCCATGCGGCTGCGGATGACCAGGGTCGATCCCTTCAACTGGAGCAGTTGCTTTTTCTTGAAATCGGAAAACAATCGGCTGACGGTCTCGCGGGTGGTCCCGATGATTTCCGCAATCTCCTCGTGGGTCAGCGTCATCTTGACCTGTGCGCCGCCATCATTCTGGGTGGTCTTGGTGGACCACGAAAGCAGAAGCTTGGCAAATTTTTCCGACGGAGACGAAGTCAGGCCCAGGGTGCGGATTTCTTCGTACGCCGTGTAGTAGTTGCGGCTGAGTTGTTCCGCCACACGCAGGGCGACTTCGCCGTAATCTTTCAGGAACTGCAGCAGCGAGTCGCGGGGGATGAAATTGGCCTGCCCCGGCGCCATCATTTCCGCGGTGACTTCATATGGCCGATTGGAGATGACCGCATTCAGGCCCAGCACATCCCCGGATTCGGAAAGTTTCGTGATAATGGTTTTGCCTTCGCGCGAGGAGGTGGAGAGCTTTGCCTTGCCCGCGCACAGTATAAAAACTCCACGCGGCTGTTGTCCTTCAATGAACAGCATCGCGCCTTTGGGATAAACCGCGGTTGATTTGATTTCGTTCAGGCGTTGAGCGGCGGGAAGAGAAAGATTACAAAATAAATGCTCTTCCCTCACCGCACAAGTGAAGCAGTTATCAAGAATATTTAGGCCGTACGGGGCGCGCATGCAGCACCCTCCAGTACCTCGATTCTAGGCATCCGATTTTTCGCGAGATGTGATTCTGGTCACAGGGTCAGGTAACGATGGACATAGCAACACAGACGGAATCCAGAAGACTCTGTCACGATGGGGATTGTGTAACCAGAGAGAGGGCGGGCTGAGCTGCAAACGCGTGAAAAAATGGGGCGCGGGGAAATTGGACGCGTGAAAAGATGAAAGTGCAGGAAGGCGTGCAGGAAGGTGGAGGCCATTTGACGCGAGCGGGTCAGTCTTCGAGCGTGCAGACAGACGAGACGGGAGCCCCCGGCAGGGCCCCGCGGGCGGGGCTCGATGCGCTGTTCCATCCTCGTTCCGTAGCCGTGATCGGAGCCACCGAACGCAGCGACACGGTGGGCCGCAGCGTGCTCGAGAACTTATTGCAGACCCGCGCTGCCATCAAGGTCTATGCCGTGAATCCCAGCCACGGCGAAGTTCTGGGAATCAAGACGCAGCGGCACATTGGAGAAATCGCTGGCGGAGTCGACCTGGCCATCGTGGTGACGCCGGCGCAGAGCGTGCCGCAAATCATCGGCGAATGCGTAGACGCGGGCGTGCGCTCTGCGGTGGTGATCTCCGCCGGATTCCGGGAGCAGGTAAGCGAGGGCGCTGCTCTGGAGGAAGAAATCCAGAAGCATCTGCGCCGCGGGGCTTTGCCCGGGTCTCCGCGCGGGCCTCTTAGTGGGGCTCTGAGGATGATCGGGCCCAACTGCATGGGCTTCATGAATCCGGCGATCGGACTGAATGCCAGCTTCGCGAAGTCGCTCCCACAACCCGGCAGCGTCGCATTTTTGAGCCAGAGCGGAGCCTTGCAGACCGCCATTCTCGACTGGAGCCAGCGCGAGCATGTCGGCTTCAGCGCCATCGTCTCCACCGGATCCATGCTCGATGTGGGTTGGGGCGATCTCATCTATCACTTCGGCGACGATCCGCACACCAAGAGCATTCTCCTCTACATGGAATCTGTGGGTGACGCGCGATCCTTCGTTTCCGCCGCGCGCGAAATCGCCCTGACCAAGCCCATCATCGTCATAAAAGGCGGCCGCTCCGACGCCGCTTCGCGGGCCGCGGCCTCCCACACCGGCGCGCTCGTCGGAAGTGATGAAGTGCTCGACGCCGCCTTTCGCCGCTGTGGCGTATTACGCGTGCAGAACATTGCCGACCTGTTCTACATGGCGGAAGTCTTGAGCATGCAGCCGCGTCCCCGCGGCCCCAGGCTCACGATCGTGACCAACGCCGGCGGTCCGGGAGTGCTGGCCACCGACGCGCTCCTGGCAACGGATGGACAGCTCACGGTACTGTCCGCCGAGTCTCTGCGCGAACTGGATGGTTTTCTTTCGCCGCACTGGAGCCACAACAATCCCGTAGACGTTCTCGCCGATGCCGATGCCGAACGCTACGTCAAAGCCGTCGAAGTGGCTTCGAAAGATCCCGGCAGCGACGGCCTGCTGGCCATCATCGCGCCGCAGGGACTCGCCG
>VFSW01013278.1_pt1 | contig 11456 bp, 14 predicted proteins | sample 5358111 | NCBI WGS metagenome assembly VFSW01 (sample SAMN11554181, study PRJNA540505) | mine drainage metagenome | isolation source: sediment from site ElyBrook_90M | place: USA: Ely Copper Mine, Vershire, VT | collected 2017 | reverse complement strand
GGAAGCAGGGGACGTGATCGAGGGTACGGGTGGGCTGCGCAAGGTGCGCTACGCCGATGTTCGCCGCGGCAAGGGTAAGCGCGGCGGTCTTCGCGTTATCTACTTCTGGTGGAGCGCGGGGAACCAGTTCTGGCTCTACACGCTCTACGACAAGGACACGATCGACGATTTGAGCGCCAAGGAACGCGCGGCATTGAAAGACATGTTGAAGCGGGAGTTGAGCGCAAGGAGCAAGGTATGAAACGCAATGTATTTACCGAGTTGACCGAGGGTTTCGATGCACTCACTGCCGAGCGCGAGGGCAAGATCACCCTGCGCACCCATGCGGTCAAGAGAAAACCGGCAGCCGCAGTGACCGCCAAGGAACTCGTGAGCATCCGACAGCGCTTGAAATTGTCGCGGGCCGTGTTCGCGCGCTACCTGCGCGCCAACGAGCGCACGCTGGAAAATTGGGAACAAGGCCGCGCCAAGCCGAACGCCCAGGCAGCGCTGCTGATCCGCCTGGTTGCGCGTTACCCGGATACGGTCAAACGCCTGGCTGCGGTATGACGATTCAGAAACAAGTGCAGTTGATCAGGGCGTCCAGCTATACTAAAGCGAGTTAAATCTTAGTATAGCGGTGAGATGCTCCGCCCCTCCTATTTCCCCCCTTGCAGCAAGCGGATCTCCGCCGCCGCAAGTCCGTCCGGCTCACCCAGCAGCACCACCACGTCGCCGGCATCGAAGCGGGTCTCGGGCCCGGGCTCGCCGACGCGGATGCCGCGCCGGCGCACCCGCGTCACCCCGACGCCCAGCGCCGCCAAATCGAGTTCGGCCAGCGTTCTGCCCACCGCATAAGCGCCCTGGGTCAGCGTGACCGAATGCAGGCGCGGCTGGCGCTGCTCCGCCGCGTCCACCACGGCGTCGCCCTCGCCGTGAAAAAAACCGCGCAACAGGCTGTAGCGGTTTTCGCGGACCTTGCGCACACTGCGCACCACGCGCGCCAGCGGCACGCCCATCAGCACCAGCGCATGGCTGGCGAGCATCAGGCTGGATTCGAAGGTGTCGGGCACCACCTCGGCGGCTCCGGCCGCCTGCAGCCGCTCCATGTCCGCGTCGTCCAGCGTGCGCACGATCACCGGCAGTGCCGGGTTGATCGCATGCGCATGGTGCAGGATCTTCAGCGCGGCGGGTATGTCCGGGAACGAAATCACCAGCGCGCTGGCGCGCGCGAGGCCCGCCGCAATCAGGGATTCGCGCCGCGCGCCGTCGCCATACACCACGGCTTCGCCGGCGGCAGCGGCCTCGCGCACGCGCTCCGGATCAAGGTCGAGCGCAATATAACCTATGCCTTCCTGTTCGAGAAAACGCGCCAGATTCTGGCCGGTGCGGCCGTAGCCGCACAGCACCACGTGCTTCGCGGCCGCCATGCCGGAGACGGCGATCTGGTGCAGCGCGAGCGAGCGCAGCATCCATTCCGAGCCGACAAAGCGCAACACCAGCTTGTCGCTGTAATGGATCAGGAAAGGCGCGCTCAGCATCGACAGCAGCATGGCCGCGAGGATGGGTTGCAGCAGGGCAGCGTCCACGAGCTGCACGCCGCCCGCCTGCACCAGCAGCACGAAGCCGAATTCGCCCGCTTGCGCCAGCGCCAGCGCGGTGCGCAGCGCATTGCCCGGCGTCGCGCCGAACAGCCGCGAAAGCACGGCGATCAGCGCGAATTTGAACAGCACCGGCGCGGCGAACAGCAGCAGCACCAGCGCAAATCTGTCGATCACCACCGACACATCCAGCTGCATGCCGATGGTGACGAAGAACAGGCCCAGCAGCAGGTCGCGGAACGGCTTGATGTCTTCTTCCACTTGGTGCTTGTATTCGGTTTCGGAGATCAGCATGCCGGCGAGAAAGGCGCCCAGCGCGAGCGACAGACCGGCCAGTTCGGTGGCCCAGGCGAGGCCGAGGGTGATCAACAGCACATTCAGCACGAACAACTCGTTCGAGCGGCGCCGCGCCACGATGTGGAACCAGCCGCGCATCAGCTTCTGCCCGGCGAACAGGATCAGCAGCAGCACCACCGCGGCTTTCGCCAGCGCCAGCGCCAGCACCGGCGCCAGATGCGCGGCCGGCTGCGCCAGCGCCGGAATCAGGATCAAAAGCGGCACCACCGCCAGGTCCTGGAACAGCAGAACGCCGATGATCTCGCGCCCGTGCGCGGATTCGAGCTGCATGCGCTCGGCCAGAAGCTTGCTCACGATCGCGGTCGAGGACATGGCGAGCGCCCCGCCCAGCGCAAAGCCGGTTTGCCAGGGGTAACCCAGCAGCCAGGCGAGCGCGGTCGGCGCGAACACGGTGAGCAGCACCTGCCCCATCCCAAGGCCGAACACCACGCGGCGCATGTTGAACAGCTTCGGCAGACTGAATTCCAGTCCGATGGAGAACATCAGGAACACCACGCCGAATTCGGCCAGGTAGGCATAGCCGGATTCCCTGCTCTCCGGGATCCAGTGCAGCGCATGCGGCCCGATCGCCACGCCGACGAGGAGGTAACCGAGCATGGGCGGCAGGTGCAGGCTGCGCGCCGCCACGACCACCAGCACGGCGCTCGCGAGCAGCACCAGTACCAGTTCCAGGGGATTGCTCATCGGATGCGGGCGCCGGAAAGGGGAAAATGGGGTTCTGCTATACTTTGCCCCATGATACCTGCAGCATCCCGCATGGACAAAATCCTACCGTCCAAGACCGCGCTGGAGCTGGCAAAACAGGTGCTCGCCATCGAAGCCGAGGCCATCCAGGGCCTCGCTGCGCGGCTGGGCCAGAGCTTTCTCGACGCGGTGGCGCTGCTGCTCAACTGCAAAGGCCGCGTGGTGGTGAGCGGCATCGGCAAATCGGGCCATATCGCGCGCAAGATCGCTTCCACCATGGCGAGCACCGGCACGCCGGCTTATTTCGTGCATCCGGCCGAGGCGAGCCACGGCGATATCGGCATGATCGCGCGCGACGACGTGCTGATCGCGCTGTCCAACTCCGGCGAAAGCGAGGAGCTGCTCACCATCGTGCCCTTGCTGAAGCGCCAGGGAGCGCGTCTCATCGCGATCACCGGCAACGCGAATTCGGCGCTGGCGCGCGAGGCCGACGTGCACCTGGACGCGCGCGTCGACCGGGAAGCCTGCCCGCTGAACCTCGCCCCCACCGCGAGCACCACCGCGGCGCTGGCCCTGGGCGACGCGCTGGCGGTCGCGCTGCTCGATGCCAAGGGCTTCGGCGCCGAGGATTTCGCGCGCTCGCATCCGGGCGGCGCGCTCGGGCGGCGCCTGCTGACTCATGTGCGCGACGTGATGCGCACCGGCGACGATGTGCCCGCTGTGCCGCAGGGCGCCGGCTTTTCCGAAGCGCTGCTGGAAATGTCGAAAAAGCGCATGGGCATGACCGCCGTGCTCGATGCCGCCGGGGGCGTGAGCGGGGTATTCACCGACGGCGACCTGCGCCGCACGCTGGCCGAGGTCGACGACATCAAGGCCGCGCGCATCGCCGACATCATGACGCGCAAGCCGCGCAGCATCGGCCCGGACAAGCTGGCGGTCGAAGCGGTGCAGATTATGGAAGAGCACAAAGTCAACCAGCTGCTGGTGGTAGACGACAAAGGCAAGCTGGTGGGCGCGCTGAACATGCACGACCTGTTCCGCGCCAAGGTCATCTGAACCGGAATGGATGACGCATTGGAGCGCGCGAGTGTGGACGGCACGCCGAAGCGCGAGGACCCGGACGGCGCGCTCAAGCGCGCCGAGGGCCGGAAGCTGATTATTTTCGAAGTCGACAGCGTCATTAACGACGGTAACCTCTATTACTCCGAGAGCGGCGAGGAAATGAAGGCGTTCAACATCCAGGACGGCCTCGGCATCAAGCTGCTCAGGCAATACGGGGTGGAGGTCGCGCTGATCACGGCAAGGAACTCGCGCGCGGTCGAACTGCGCGCGGCCAGCCTCGGCATCGCGCACCTGCACCAGGGGGCGGAGGACAAGCGCGGCGCCTACGCCGCGCTGCTGGCGCAGATGCATCTTGCCGCCGAACAATCGGGCTATATGGGTGACGACCTGCTCGACCTGCCGCTGCTCACCCGCTGCGGTTTTGCCGCGACCGTGCCCGCGGCACCGCAGGCGCTGAAGAGCCGCGCCCACTATGTGACGCGCGCATCCGGCGGACATGGCGCCGTGCGCGAAGTGTGCGAATTCATCCTGCGCGCCCAGGGCGCGCTCGAACGCGCCATCGGCGCGCATTTGCAATGAACCGTATCCGATGACACGGAACCGCGTATCCACTCTGTTTCCGCTGCTGCTGATGCTGGCGCTGGCGGCGGGCAGCTTCTGGCTGGAGCGCGCGGTGCAGATGCCTGCGCCGGACCAGTCGGGGCGGATGCGCCATGACCCGGATTTCATCGCCGATGACTTCGGCATCACCAAAATGGACGCCGCCGGCAAGCCCGAATACGTCCTCTCCGCCGCGCGCATGGTGCATTATCCCGACGACGACAGCACCGATATCGTCGCCCCGCGCCTGGTGCAGCGCAACGACGACAAGGCCCCGATCGTGATCCGCGCCGACCGCGGCCAGATCTCCAGCCGCGGCGAGGAGGCGAAGCTTTACGGCAATGTGGTGGTGGTGCGCGAAGCCAGTCAGGGACAAAGCGAAATGCGCATGCAAACCGACTATCTGCAAGTCTTTCCGGACCGCGATTTCGCCAGCACCGACAAGCCGGTGATCATTACCGAGGGCAAGTCGCGGCTCTCCGGGGTCGGCATGGATTTCAACAACAAGACGCGGCAGTTCGCGCTGCTGTCGCAGGTCCGGGGCACGTACGATGTGGCCAAATAAACTCGGCATTGTTCTCGTCTGCGCCTGCTCGGCGGGGCTGTTGGCCGCGCCGGCGCAGGCGGAGAAGGCCGACCGATCCAAACCGATCAACCTGGAATCCGACCGCATGCACGTCGACGACGCGAACAAGATCAGCGTGTTCGAAGGCAAGGTGGTGATGACGCAGGGTACGCTCACCATACACGCCGACAAGGTCACGCTGCGCCAGGATAAGGACGGCTATCAGTACGGCACCGCCATCGGCAATCCGGCCACCTTCCGGCAAAAGCGCGACGGCGCCAACGGCTACATCGACGGCGCGGCCGACCGCATCGAATACAACGGCAAGGCCGACCGGGTGGAGTTTTTCAATCATGCATGGCTCAAGCGCGAGCCCGCGGACGAAGTGCGCGGCAACTACATCTCCTACGACGCCCCCACCGAGTATTTCACCGTGACCGGCGGCGGCAGCACCGCCCCCGGCGCGAGCGTCAGCCCCGACGACAGAGTGCATGCGGTGATCCAGCCGCGCACATCCACCGAAGGAGCCGGCAAGGCGCCCGCTCCCGGCGCGCCAAAACGATAAGCGCAGTGAGTCAGCTCAAAGCCAGCAAATTGAACAAGCGCTACAAGTCGCGCACCGTCGTGCATGACGTATCGCTGGAAGTGCAAAGCGGCGAAGTGGTCGGCCTGCTCGGACCGAACGGCGCCGGCAAGACCACCTGCTTTTATATGCTGGTCGGACTGGTGCGGCTCGACGGCGGAAGCATCGGTCTGGACGGCAAGGAAATCAGCAGGCTTCCGATCCACCGCCGGGCGCGGCTGGGCCTGTCCTATCTGCCCCAGGAAACTTCCGTGTTCAGGAAGCTGACGGTACAGGAGAACGTGCAGGCGGTGCTCGAACTGCAGGACCTGTCCGAAGCGGAAATCGACGAGCGCCTGGAAGGCCTGCTGGGCGAGCTGCATATCGCGCATTTGCGCAATAATCCGGCACTGTCGCTCTCCGGCGGCGAGCGCCGCCGCGTCGAAATCGCGCGCGCACTTGCCGCCCGTCCCAGTTTCATCCTGCTCGACGAACCGTTCGCCGGCGTCGACCCGATCGCCGTACTCGATATCCAGAAGATCATCGGTTTCCTGAAACAGCGCGGAATCGGCGTGCTGATCACGGATCATAATGTGCGCGAGACGCTGGGCATTTGCGACCACGCCTACATCATCAACGAAGGATCGGTGCTGGCGCAGGGAAAGCCCGATGAAATCGTCTATAATGAAAACGTGAGACGAGTGTACTTGGGAGAGCATTTCCGCATGTAGCCCAGGGCCCGACGCGACCCCGACGCTACGCTCCCGCTCAAGATGAAACAAACCCTGCAACTCAAGCTGTCGCAGCAGCTGACCCTCACGCCGCAGCTGCAGCAATCCATACGGCTGCTGCAGCTATCCACCCTGGAACTGAACCAGGAGTTGGAGAAATTCCTCATGGAAAACCCGCTGCTGGAGCTCGACGAGGCCGAAGCGGAGGCGGTCGCGGTGCCGCCCGACGGCGCGCGGCGCGAGGAATATGTCGCCGAGGCGGACGCGGCTCCGGTCGAGGACTCGCGCTCCGGCGAGGCGGCCGACATCGACTGGTTTGCCGATGCGGCCTCTGCGCCGTCGCGGCGCGACGACGGCGAAGAATCGGAATATCCGCAGCTGGCGGCCAGCACTCCCACCCTGGGCGAACACCTGATGGGGCAACTCGCGCTGACGCAGCTGTCGGCGCGCGACAAAAGCCTGGTCAACACCCTGATCGCGGCGCTGGACGAAAGCGGTTACCTGTCGCAGAGCCTGGAGGAAATCGTCGACATGCTGCCGCCGGAATTGGAGGTCGGCCTGGACGAGCTGCAGATCGCCCTGCATCATCTGCAGAGTTTCGACCCCAGCGGCGTCGGCGCGCGCTCGCCCGCCGAATGCCTGGAACTGCAGTTGAAAGCCCTGCCCGCCGACACCCCGGCGCGCGAGCTCGCCATCGGTATCGTCCACGCTCACCTGGATGCGCTCGCCGCACACGACTTCGCCCGGCTGAAACGGCAGCTTCATTGCGACGACGAGTGCCTGCGCGTGGCGCAGCACCTGATCCAGAGCCTGAATCCCCATCCCGGCGCCGAATACACGGCAAACGAGACGCGCTATATCGTGCCCGACGTCATCGTGAAGAAAGTGAAAAACGCCTGGAGCGTCGCACTCAACCCCGATGCCATGCCGAAGCTGCGCGTCAACCGCATGTACGCGGAGATTCTGCAAAACAAGCTGCACTCGGGCGGCCAGATGTCGAATCAGCTGCAGGAGGCGCGCTGGCTGATCAAGAACGTGCAGCAGCGCTTCGAGACCATACTGCGCGTGGCGCAGGCGATCGTCGAGCGGCAACGGCATTTCTTCGACCACGGCGAAGTGGCGATGCGGCCGCTGGTGCTGCGCGAGATCGCCGAAACCCTGGGCCTGCATGAATCCACGGTGTCGCGCGTGACCACGCAGAAATTCATGGCCACGCCGCGCGGGATCTTCGAGTTGAAATATTTCTTCGGCAGCCACGTTGCCACCGAAACCGGCGGCGCCTGTTCGGCCACGGCGATCCGCGCGCTGCTGAAGCAGCTGGTCCATGCGGAGGACGGCAAGAAACCCTTGTCCGACAGCAAGATTGCACGGATTCTCGGCGAGCAGGGCATCGTAGTGGCGCGCCGCACCATTGCGAAATACCGGGAATCCCTGCGTATCCCGCCGGTGAGCCTGCGCAAGTCCTTGTAACCTTGAAAGGAGTCGAAGATGAACGTCCAGGTCAGTGGTCATCATGTCGAAGTCACCCAGCCCATCCGCGATTACGTCCTGTCCAAGTTGGAGCGCATCCAACGCCATTTCGACCAGGTTATCGACATCAACGTCATCCTGTCGGTGCAAAAACTGCGGCAGAAGGCGGAGATCAGCGTGCACATGCGCGGCAAGGACATCCACGTGGAAAGCGACGACGAGGATATGTACGCGGCCATCGACCTGATGATGGACAAGCTGGACCGCCAGATCATCAAGCACAAGGACAAGGCCTACGCCCACCCCCACGACGCCCTCAAACGCCAGGCGGAGGAGGAGTAACTCAGGCGGCGGAATTGGGGTAGAATGGCGCGCCTTGCGGTAGCGCCCTCAAGATCCTGGCCCGCCGCAAACCCGCCGCCCACTTCTCTTGCGCCATGAATCTCATTTCAAAATTGTTGCCGCCCGCAAACATCGTGCTCGACCTCGAGGTCAGCAGCAAGAAGCGCATGTTCGAACAGGCTGGGCTCATATTCGAAAATAACCAGGGCCTGGCGCGCAGCCTGGTGTTCGACAGCCTGTTCGCGCGCGAGCGCCTGGGGTCGACCGGCCTGGGTCAGGGCGTGGCTATTCCACACGGCCGGATCAAGGGTTTGCGCGAAGCGGTGGCGGCGTTCGTGCGCCTCTCCACCCCGGTACCCTTCGACTCCCCCGACGGCAAGCCGGTCAAGCTGTTGTTCGTGCTGCTGGTACCGGAGCAGGCTACCGAACAGCATTTGCAAATTCTGTCGGAACTGGCACAGATGTTTTCCGATCCCGATCTGCGCGAGCAGCTGATCCAGACCGGGGACGCTGCCGCCCTGCACCAGCTCATCAGCAATTGGCAACCTGATGTTTCAGACCAGCATCGCGCGGCTGTATGAAGACAACGCCGCAAGACTCGGCTTAGGCTGGGTTACCGGCCGCGGCGGCGAAACGCTGCCGGTGCGCCGCGACAGCGCCGATACCGCAGCGCTGGTCGGCCATCTCAACCTGATCCACCCCAACCGCATCCAGGTGCTGGGACGGCGCGAGCTGGCCTACATCGACGGCTATAGCGGCGACGCCACCGGCCAGGTCATCGCCAACCTGTTTGCGGCCGAACCGGCCGCCATCATCCTCGCCGACAGCCTGGCCGCGCCGGCGGCATTGCTGCGCGCAGCAGAGTCGAAAAACGTGCCGGTACTGGCAACCGCCTCCGCCGCCGACGCCGTCATCGACACCCTGCGCCGTTATCTCGCCAAGATTCTGGCCGATTCGACCTCCATGCACGGCGTGTTCATGGACGTGCTCGGCCTGGGCGTGCTGATCACCGGCGAATCGGGCGTGGGCAAGAGCGAACTCGCGCTGGAGCTGATCAGCCGCGGCCACGGCCTCGTCGCCGACGACGTGGTCGAGATCTCGCGCATCGCGGCCAAGACGCTGGAAGGTCGCTGCCCGCCGCTGCTGAAGGATTTCCTCGAGGTGCGCGGCCTGGGCGTGCTCAATATCCGCGTCATTTTCGGCGAGACGGCGGTGCGGCCGAAGATGAACCTCAAGCTGATCGTGCATCTGGAGAAACCGGGCCAGGCCGGCGCCGCCCCGGCCGAGCGGCTGCCCCTGCACGAACTCACCGAGGATATCCTCGGCCTGCCGATCCGCGAGGTCGTCATCCCGGTGGCCGCCGGGCGCAACCTGGCGGTGCTGCTGGAGGCGGCGGTGCGTAATTACATACTGCAGCTGCGCGGCTACGACAGCACCCAGGAATTCGTCGCCCGGCAGCAGGGGGAGCTGAAGCGCGAGGTCAACTGATTCATGGCCCTGGCGTTATGGAGCTCGTGGCACCCCAAACATAAACGAACATCAAGGAGAGAAAAATGAGCAAGCTGATGGCTGCACTTGTGGCAGGACTGTTGTGCGTGTCCGCCGCGCAGGCCCAGGACAAGAAACCGGCGGAAAAATCGGCAGCACCCGCGGCGGCAAAGAAAGTGAGCCCGCAGCAGAGCAAAATGCGCGTTTGCAGCAAGGAAGCCAAGGGCAAGAAACTCAAGGGCGAGGAGCGCAAGAAGTTCATGAGCGCATGCCTGAAGGGTTAGTTGGGCAGTTGCCGTGTTGCGCGGACGAAATCGTACGCACTTGCGCGGACGGCGTGCCGTCCGCGCGCATCATCGATTATGCACGGATGAAAAACACATCCGCGCATAATCGATGATGTTGTATGAAACCCCAGCGCTGTGTTTGGGGTTAACCGCCTCCAAGACCCCGTATATGGTTTTCCGCGTGCGGATGCTATCCTGCCGTCATGCAACTGGTGCTGATCAGCGGTCTTTCCGGCTCCGGCAAGAGCGTCGCGCTCAATGTTCTGGAAGACAGCGGCTATTACTGTGTGGACAATCTCCCGGTGGCCCTGGTGGTGCCGCTGCTCGAGTCGCTCGCCGGCTCAGGTCATGAGCATGTCGCCCTGAGCATGGACGCGCGCAGCGGCGCCTCGGTACGCGAGCTGCCGCAGACGGTTGCGGCGCTTAAGAAAAAGGGCGTGGACGTGAGGCTGCTGTTCCTGGAGGCCAAGGACGAGACTCTGATCAAGCGCTTCTCCGAAACGCGGCGGCGCCATCCCTTGAGCCAGGGCGGGCTTACCGTGGCCGAGAGCATCGCGCGCGAACGTGAACTGCTGGACGACATCGGCGAATTCGGGCATCACGTCGATACCAGCGAACTCTCGCCCAACACCCTGCGCAGCTGGATCAAGAACCTGGTCGAAGCCGACCGCTCGCGCCTGACGCTGCTGTTCGAGTCTTTCGGCTTCAAGCAGGGCATACCGCTGGATGCCGATTTCGTGTTCGACGTGCGCTGTCTGCCCAACCCCTATTACGAGCCCGGCTTGCGCGATCTGACCGGCCTCGACGCCGCGGTCGCCGCGTTCCTGGAGCAGGACGAAGCAACGCAGAACATGTACCGCGACATCCACGCCTTCATCGCCGCCTGGCTGCCCGCTTTCGTGCGCGAAAATCGCAGCTATCTCACCGTTGCCATAGGCTGCACCGGCGGACAGCACCGTTCAGTGTATTTCGCCGAACGCCTGGGCGCCGCTTTCGGCAGCGACAACCAGGTCATGATCCGGCACCGGCAGATCCTGTGAAGAAAACTGTCACGCTCGCCCTCACCGGCGCCTCCGGCATGCCCTATGGCATCCGTCTGCTCGAATGCCTGATCAAAGCCGGCGTGCGCGTATATCTGATCTACTCGCAGGCGGCGCAGTTGGTGGCGAAGCAGGAAATGGACCTCACTCTGCCGGCGCGCACCAGCGCGGCGGAAGCGCTGTTCAGCGAGCGTTTCAAGGCGCAGCCGGGCCAGTTGCGGGTATTCGGCCGGGAGGACTGGTTCGCACCGGTAGCCTCCGGTTCCGGTGCGCCAGACGCAATGGTGATCTGCCCCTGCACCATGGGCACCCTGGCGGCGGTCGCGGCCGGCATGTCGGACAATCTGATCGAGCGCGCCGCCGACGTCATGCTGAAGGAGGGACGCAAGCTCGTGCTGGTGCCGCGCGAAACGCCTGTTTCCGCGATTCATCTGGACGCCATGCTCAAGCTCGCGCACGCCGGCGCCGTCATCCTGCCCGCCAACCCCGGCTTCTACCACCGCCCGCAGAGCGTCGCCGCGGTGATCGATTTCATCGTCGCGCGCGTGCTCGACCAACTCGGCGTCGAGCACAGGCTGATCGAACGCTGGGGCGGGAAATAGAAGAACATCCGGCGCGACTGCTTCGCGGACTATGCTTCAAATACTGTCGCATGTGAGCAGCGGCCATTGCGCGCTGCGCGCGCCAA
>VFSW01013277.1_pt1 | contig 11457 bp, 10 predicted proteins | sample 5358111 | NCBI WGS metagenome assembly VFSW01 (sample SAMN11554181, study PRJNA540505) | mine drainage metagenome | isolation source: sediment from site ElyBrook_90M | place: USA: Ely Copper Mine, Vershire, VT | collected 2017 | reverse complement strand
CGGTACTCCAAAAATTCGTAATCGAGCGAGGCATAGCCGCGTGAAATGGATTTCAGCTTATCGTAAAAATCGAAGATGATTTCCGAAAGTGGAAATTCATAGTGAATATCCGCGCGGGTGGGATCGATATAAGTCGTCGTTTTGTATAGGCCGCGCCGGTCGTTTGCGAGCTTCATGATGGAACCGACAGACTCGCTCGGAACAATAATTTGCGCGGTAATATAAGGCTCCTCGACCCACTCGATTCGCCCCGGTTCGGGCATCGAGGAAGGATTATCGACCGTGATGACATCGCCGCGCGTCGAGACCACCCGATATTCCACATTCGGCACGGTGGTAACGAGCGATTGATCGAATTCGCGCTCCAGCCGCTCCTGAATGATCTCCATGTGGAGCAAGCCAAGGAATCCGCAGCGAAATCCGAAGCCGAGGGCGACGGAACTTTCCGGCTCGTAAATCAGCGAGGAATCGTTCAGCGAAAGTTTATCGAGCGAATCGCGCAGTTCCGAAAAATCCTCCGCCGATTGCGGATAAAGTCCCGCGAAGACCATCGGCTTCGAGACTTTGAATCCGGAAATCGCTTCCGTTGCGCCATTCCGAAAATGCGTGACCGTATCGCCGACGCGGGTATCCTTCACATCCTTCACGCCGGCAATAAGGTATCCGACATCTCCCGCCGAAAGCTGTTGCTTTTTCTCGCGGCCCATCCGCAGCGTTCCCACTTCTTCGACACGGTATTTCTGCTTCGTTGCCATAAAGAGGATTTCGTCGCCCTCTTTGATCGTGCCATCGAATACCCTCATATAGACGATGGAACCGCGGTACGAATCGAATACTGAGTCGAAAATAAGGCAGGTGAGTGGAGCGGTTACATCGCCTTTTGGTGGACGAATGCGAAGCCGGACGGCTTCCAAAATATCTTTAATTCCAATTCCAGCTTTCGCGCTCGCAAGAATAATCTCCTCGCGCTTGCAACCAATCAACTCCATGATTTGGTGGCTCACATCCTCGATCATCGCCGATTGCAGATCGACTTTATTCAGAACCGGGATAATATCCAGCCCGGCGTCGATGGCGAGATAAAGATTGGCAATCGTCTGAGCTTCGACGCCCTGCGTTGCATCGACCACCAGCAACGCGCCTTCGCACGCGGCAAGACTGCGGCTTACTTCATACGTGAAATCGACATGGCCGGGCGTATCGATCAAATTGTAAGTATACTCTTCCTCCTCAACCTGCGCCCCCGGGAAGAGCGAAGGGGGCGTATATTTCATCTGGATGGCGTGGAGCTTGATCGTAATGCCGCGCTCCTGCTCGAGCGCCATGTCGTCGAGCATCTGATTATTGGTCATCTCGCGGGCTTCGAGCGTGTGCGTTTCGAGCAGCAGCTTATCGGCCAGGGTCGATTTCCCGTGGTCGATGTGGGCAATAATGCAAAAATTCCGAATCTTGTCGAGAGCCAATGTTGAGCCTGCTTTTCCGCGTTCCGTGCCGTTTTTTTGGGGTTAGGCCCGTGCAACAGAGCGGAGGGGGGAAATGCTCCGAGAGCCATAGAAAGGAATTAATCCATCTCTTCAATGGATTAAAGGTCTATATGAATCTTCTCGATAGAATCACCATTGAGCCTGACAAGTGTGGGGGTAAACCCTGCATCCGCGGAATGCGGATCAGCGTTTATGACGTCCTCGATTATTTGGCGTCCGGCATGTCCGAGCAGGAAATCCTCGATGATTTTCCCGACCTGGAGACGGATGACATTCGGGCCTCGATCGCGTTCGCTGCCGAGCGGGAGCGCCGGCTGATGGGCATGGCCGCATGAAGCTATTGCTAGATCAAAATTTGTCGCCTAAATTAGTGCGATCCATCGAGCCGATTTTCCGCGGTTCTGAACATGTCCGGAATCTCGGAATGCGTGATTCGAGTGACACCGAAATATGGAATTATGCGCGTGAAAATGGCTTCGTCATCGTTTCCAAGGATGCTGATTTCCACCAGCGCAGTTTTACCAAGGGATTTCCTCCCAAAGTTATTGGAATCCTTGCCGGTAATTGCCCCACTTCGGCTATTCTGGAATTGCTGATCTCGAAGCGAGAGAAAAATCGAAAGTTTTTATTCCGATGGTGAGGCCGCATTTCTTCCGCTGGTGGTCGAACGGGGCTGAGCAAAAAATTCAGGATCTGGTGGGGAGCTATTTCTTCACTCAATTCTTCCTTACGGTAATAGGAAAATCGAACACAACTCCATTTTCAACTCTAATCGTGTCCGATTCACTAGTACTGTTAAATCTTCTTGCGGTGAATTGAAAGGTTCCGGCTATTCGGCCATGAGCAGTATTGAGCCGAGTAAGATGGAACTCGCCTTCTAATGATGAGTCCGTCACGTAACTGCCCTTCTTTGCATAATCGTTCACTTTTGCGGAAGAATGTTCGTAATCTCCGGGCCATGTCGAAAAATGATAAATGCCAGTGTCGCGACATGGCACTATTGTGAAGTCCGTTCTACCGGATGCAAGGGAAAGAGTCGAGTCTCCGAAACTCCCATACAGTAAATTCATGCTTGGATCACCAGCAATCAAGCTATCGTGAACGATGGTAGGAATCCCATCGGCAACAAAAGAGATGTACCCATCGCTCAAAAGTTCACTTTGCCCGCCACCAGTGGAAATAATGGGTTGACATGTCTGCAACATGCAGGCAAGAAAGAAAAGTGGAACGAAAGTGTAGTTTCTCATCCGAATTCGGTATCTTCCTGCTCTCAGAAAATAGTGGGATAAATCAAGCGTTCACGCCACCACCGATCCGCACGCCCTGCATTTCCTCGCGGCAGCAGGGATCTTTTCGAGGCATTCGGGGCAGTCCTTCATCGCGGGTTCTGTTTTCTTCGGCAGCAGCGCTTTCATGATGAAGAACACCACGGTGGCGATGATAAGGAAATCGAGCACGGTGCCTGCGAGGTCGCCATATTTAATGGCGGTTACGGTGGCTTTGCCGGCGGCATCCACCGTACTTTTGAGCACGAATTCTTTTTCCCGCCAATCGCCGGCGGGGAGGAAGAGGCTGATAATCGGCATCAGCAAATCGCTCACGACGCCGGTGACGAGCTTGCTCGTCGCTGCACCAATGATAACGCCGATGGCAAGGGCCATGGCATTGCTTTTGGTTAGGAATTCTTTAAATTCTTTGAACATAATTGTTTCTGAAGTTTAGTGAGTTAATGTCTTTTCCCAGGTCTGCGCCATTGTTCTCGGTCCGAACAGGGCGTTCGGCTCCTCATGAACAAGTTTGAAGTCAAAATCCTCATAGAGATGCCTCGCAGCGAGGAGAACATCGTTCGTCCACAGTATGATTTTCTCATATCCCCCCGATTTTGCGAAGTTGATGCATTCCTGAATGAGCCTTCGGCCAATACCCAGGCCGCGCGCTTTTGGCTCGACGAGAAACAGCCGAAGCTTTGCAATGTTCTCATGCTCACGATCTTTCACAAGAAAAATGCAGCCGGCGAATTCGTGATTTAATTCCGCGATCCAGCATCGTTCCCGAGTCGGATCGTGCTGCTTCAAAAAGTTTGAGGCCACTTCGCCCACGAGCGCCTCGAACTGCTCGTTCCAGCCATATTCCTCGGAATACAGCACGGCATGGCGGTGAATGATCCAGCCAATGTCTCCAATCCGAGGGCTGCGAAGCTCGATGCGACGGTCATTCATACATTTTCAATCGAATCATGGAGTTTTTGGGATACCTCGCCGGAATGTATTATTTTTGTAGAACTAAATCAAACAAGGAATCATCATGTCAAACAACGCCTTTTCCAAACCGATTATTCTCGTGCTCGGTGTTTTTCTTCTCTCGTGCGGTAAGTCCGCGCCGCCACCCGGCCCCACGGATGCCGTTCTTGCCACCTATAGCGCGCTGGAAGCCCAGGATACTACCGCGTTCTTGGCCTCGCTGTCGCAGGATAAAGTCGATGCTTTTTCGATGAACCCGAATCGGATCGACACCATTATGAAAAATTGGAAGGGCGAACATGCGGATGTGAAGGTCCTCTCGGTTAAGCAAAATGACTCGACTGCAACCGTGCTTTATAACCTCACCGTAACCGGCCCGAGGCCCCACTCTCACGATTCGATCCATGCGAGCCTTGTGATGGAGGGTGGCGTGTGGAAGCACGGATACTAAGCCCGCTTCCGTCTCCCAGTGAAGTGAAGATCATGCTGTGACCCATTTGGGATACAAATCCATCCCGAAATAATTCAGCACGCGCTTTGCGGGAGTGTCGCATAGTCAAATGTCTTGTACTATGCGTAAGTCACTTGTTATTTTCTTCGTCATTCTTCCCGCTGCCTTTCTGTTCTCGTCCTGCGTCGGCCCGAGCGCGCAGGATTCGCCCGCGAACGCGATCGTGCGGAGCTATGCGGCCCTAAGCGCCCAGGATTCCGCAAGCTACATGGAAACCCTCGCGCGAGATAAAGAGGAAGTCTATGAGGCGCTTCCGGAGGCGCAACATGCGCTGTTCGACCGATGGAAAGGTCAGCGTGCGGACGTGAAAGTCCTTTCCGTCAAGCAGGAGAATGGCGTCGCCACGGTTCTCTACGACCTGAGGGTCACGGGTCGTGAACCAATCACGCAGGATTCCATCGTGGAGCGCGCCTACCTCGAAGATGCCGGCTGGAAAGTTGGGTACTGAGGTTTTAGAATCGGTACTCAATATTCGCTGTGGGAATGAATCCCATGGTTCCATCCGGGTAGGGATGCTGGATGAGGTCACCATGCAACTCGATGGCCGAATTATGATCGCGCGCCAGCAGCGCGGCGTCGATGGCGGAGAGCACATGGTTCAGGAAAATGCCGAACAGGAAATCATTGGCAATGTCCGCCTGGTGTTGAGCGTTTGCTCGCATGAATGAGGCGGTGCTCCAACTGGAAATGGCATCCCAGCCCGGAATATATTGATCATATTTTGAGATCATTTCGTTGTATTGCTGCTCGTCATCGTTTGGGTTAATAAGACGATGGTTAAAGTCCGGCGGATTGAGTTGGTTGCTCGTCAAGCTATCGAGCTCGGCTTCCGCCTGATTGATCAAGTTCCAATCGCTCCGGCTGATCTGCCTCCAATCGCAACTGTGGACGTGAGCAGATGGCGTGGCGCTATCGAGCACCAGTGTTGAATCTAAGAAATTTGCATAACGCTCTACGCAAAAGTGAGCGTCGGAATAGGAGTAGAATGCATTCTGATCGCTATTGTATTGTTGCTGGCAGTGGATCATCCCGATCCAAAGTCCCGCTTCCATTCCGGTAAAGATCATGCCGCGCCATACGTGATCGCCAACGTAATATTCGCCGAGCCCGGGAATAACCAGCGAGAGCGCTGCGGCAAGGAAGCCGCTTTTGCGGCCTGGCGAATTCGCGTCGCCGCTGCCCGCGAATGCCATCGGAATAGTATCGGGCGCCACCGAAGTAACGCTGGTTAATGCATAGCTTGCGAGGAGCGGGTTATGCGGCTGCTCGGTAACCCGCGGGCCGGAAGGATACAGGAATTGCGCGGAGGCGGAAGTGGCAATGAGGAAGCAGAAAACAGGAAGTATGAATGCGGAGCAAGGAACGCCCCGCCAGAATTGTAATAATTTCATACTTCATTAGGGCGATCAAAAAAATCCGAACCTGGATTCCCGCATTCGCGGGAATGACAGCGGCGTGAATAAATTTGCGCTTTGCACTTCATAGCCGTGTGACTCTGTCATCCTCGCGGATGCAAAAATCAAAACTTTATTCCCAGAGTAAACCGAAGCGTGTTGGCAAGCGGGCTATCCTGCACAAGTGCGTCGATGTAGCTGAAATCAAATTGATAGACATCGTAACGCAAGCCCGCGCCGAACGTGAGGTAACTCCTTCCGCCGACGTGCGAGCCTTCCGTGTAATAGCCCGCCCGAAGTGCGAGGAGTTGATCGTACCAGTATTCCATGCCGGTGGACCACATGAAGGATTGCGCTGTGCTATCGTCCCACGAAGTGATGAGGGATTTTGGCAGCGGGTCGGCTGGCTGGCCGGCTATCTGATGCACCATCAGTTTGCCTACGTCGGTTGCGAGGGTGATTTCGTTATACTCATCGTTGTAGAGTTTATAGGACGCGCCGACGCGCAATTCCGTCGGAAGCGGATCGGCTTGCAGCGCATCGACATACTTGATTTTCGGACCGACATCGGAGAGCAGAAAGCCGACCTGAAGCGCATTCGCAATGCCCGCGATATAGGTGGAATCCGGTTTCCAGAGAGCGCTCAAGTCGAACGAGACCGATTCCCCGACGCCATTCGATTGCTCGTTTGCAACATGGAGCGTCGAAAGCACCGATTCGATATAGCGGATGCTGCCGCCAAAACCCCAATCGCTCGAAAGCTTCGTGGCATAAGCCGCCGTGACGGCATATTCGAACGAGCTAAAGGTGGTGATGGGATTCGGTGAGGCCTCCGTCGTGTAAATAAAGGTGCCCAAATTCAGGAAGGTGATGTTGGCCGCGATCGTCCCACCAAAATTGGCATCATCATTCCATTTGAAGTTCAGGTTGTCGTAAAAAAGGTCGTTCTGATTGAACTGTGGCAGCCATTGCGAATGCGTCAGCGCGACGTCTCTTCCCGGCTGGAACGCCAAGCCGGCAGGATTGTAATAAATCGCATCGATGCCTTCGGGGTCTCCCGTGCCCTCATCGCCCATGGCGCTGGCCCGCGCATCGGGCGCGATGAGCATAAAGGGCACTGCGGTCGAGATAATGGCCACCTGCGTGGGCTGCGTCGTTTGCTGCGCGCTCGCAGTGTTTGGGAAGCCGAAGGCGAGTGTTGCGGCAACCATCAATAGCTTTTTCTTATTTTTCTCGAGTTTCATTCGTATCGTTCTATTGTTTTAAAACTTGTTTCTTCAGATTTAGTGGGAGACGACGCATTTGCCCGTTGCTACCGAGGAAGTTCCGTCATCCACGTTTTGCACGTTAACGATAAATACATACACTCCATTGGCGACGCTGGTGCCGGTTGCATCGCGGCCATCCCACGGAATCTCGATCGCGGACTCACGGGACGACGCGGTAAGCGCCCGTACAAAGCCGCCGTCCGTTCGATACAGCGAAAGTGTCGCATTCACCAAACTTCCTGCCGCTCCCGGCTGCACGAAACTGAAGGTCGTGTGGTCGAGAATCGGATTTGGCACGTTCGTCACATCGTACAATTGATAGGGCGCGGATTGCATGGCCACGAAATCCACGCTGGCGAACGTGGGATTGTCATAGGTATTAAAGGCCCGCACATGTAGCGTGTGATGCCCAGCCGGGAGTTCGATCGCGTGGATGCTGGTGCCCTGCGTAAAATCATTCTCTTTGGAAATATACGTGCTGGCCAAGTCGATAGCGGAATCCTCGGCGTTATCGACCCAGGCAATAAAGCTATGCCCGATGCTCGCCGTCGAGGTATTCAGCCCGTGAAGGTCACTAACGTCGACGATGGCGGTCGAATGCATGGAAACGTCATCCCCACTTTGGAACGCGCGGCTGCCAAGCCAGACATGGAGCGTTGGACCGGTCGTATCGAGGATCGCCAACGTGGAATCGGAGCCAGTCAGTTGAATTCCCTTGTTATCGCCGAGCGCCGTTCGGCCATCTGAGCCGGAGTAGGCATATCCAGAAAGCTTCGCCGCGCCGGAATCGAGCTTAACATCCCGCGGAACGATAAACTGAATCGTAAAATTGCCGGTGGTGACGGTCGCCGTTCCGCGAAAGAGGATCGGCCCTTCGATCGAGTAGGCGTCCACGACGGGCGGATGATCCACAAAGGTCGAGGTTGCCGTTTCGGTCGTTGGAGAGTCATACAGCGTTACCGTGACGGTGCCGTTGAAGCTCGGATCTACTGTGGCATTCGAACTGCCGTCGCGGATGCTTCCGGCGATACGAACCTGGGAAAGCGCGGCAAGCGGCGTGGGCGTGCTTGCGAGCAGGCTGCCATTGAGCGAATCGAAAGTGACATACAGCTTCGGCAGGAGGAGCCTCTGCGCAGGATCGCCCAGCAGATAAAAATAAGGATAGTTACCCGAGCCGTTGAGCTTACCCGCGAGAAGTGCCTGCCCGACCGTCGAGGTACCTTTGTCGGAATCTTGTTGGAATAGCGTCTGATAAAAATATTGAACGAGCGGCTCCCCGCTGGTCACTTCGCGAGAGGTTCCCAGCAGTCCGATCGCGCCACCGGCCGGGCTCATCAGAAAGAGCTCGCCACCCGAGAAGGTGTTGAAGTCATCGTATTGGCTGAAGTCGCACGTTGCCGTGGTCACATACGCAAGGCGGTCGAAATTCCTCATCGCATTGATGGAAGAGGGAACGTTCAAAACAGACTCGTGCGTCCAAACTTCCGGATTTCCATGTCCGACAAAGGAGAACAGCACGGTCCCCGTGTTGAACGCATCGATGATCGCCTGGTTGACCGCCGGCTTCGTGCGCTGACCGTCCTTGGAAATGATGGTCGGATAACTGACTTCATAAATCTTATGCACCAGCACGCGATCCTGCAAGTGCGTGATTTCGTCCTGCGTGTCATAAAAATGATCCAGCACATCGTAATTCGGGCCGACATTGCGATCGTCTGCAAGGAAGGTCCCCACCGTCCGCCAGGAGCCCGTGTCCGAGCCATGCTCGTACTGCTGCACTTTTTGCACGTAGGTTTCGGCATCCTGCACGTTCCGGGCGGAGATGCGGCCCACGGCTAGATCGAGGGCATTATCCGGTGTATCTGGCGTAAGACGGACGAAAAAGTCATCGTCCGGGTACGGCTCTAATCCAATACTCGCGCGAAACCCGCCAGCGTAACTCATCGACTCGACTTCATACGGCGGTATCCAATCTGGCGCGGCGGTCTCGTGGTTTAGATAATCGCAGTGCCCGCCGCCCAGCAGCGTGAGATAGACTGGCCGCGTGCTCGCGTGACGAAAGGTGTAAGCCATGAAATCGCGGAGGGCGACTATGTCACTGTTGCCATACCCGAATTCGCGATAAATGTCTTCGATCGTTACCACCGAGGCGGACATCGCCTCGGTCGCCTCGCCGCCTTCTTTGCGGAGCTGCGCCAGTTCGTTCGCCTGCTGAAGGAATGCCTCTGGTGCGACGATTATCTCCGTGGCGCCGGTCTGGCAGACCGTATTTCGAAGCGTGGGGGCTCCAATTGCTTGCAGCGTCGGCGAAAGCACCGACTGCCCGGAGAATGCGATGAACCGGCGCATCGCCTGTTTCTCGCCTTGGAGATCGACGCTCATCGAGTTCCCACTGGCGCTTGCGACGATGCGTGGCGCCTGCGAATTCGTTACATCCCACACTTCGCCGCCCGCCGCATTCGTAAACTGGTATCCCAGGGCCGCTCCGGTATCGAGGAGCATAAACGGAATCGACTGCGAGCCGATGTCCAGCCCACGATCATATACCAATTCGATAAAATCGAGCGTCGCGCTAGCAGAGACGCTGGTGCTGGTAAAAGAAAGGCTGAGATCGATCGGGGATTGGACCGAGGGAGTGAGATAAAACGGGTGGTCCCAATTGCGGTCGATATCATCAGGGGACGCTTGAGAATCGAGGACGCGGCCGGTATCGTTGCCGATGGTCTGGCCGTTCACTTGCACGGTTACATAGCCTGAATTTTGGTACGGAATTTTAGAATCCCAGGCGACGCGTAGCAGGGGATCGCCGCCCAGATAGCCGGGGGCATCGAGCGTCAGTTGAAGCGGTGGGGCGCCAACGTAGGGGATGTCCTGATCGAGCATCTCCCGCCCGATATTGCCATATTCCATTCGATGGTCCTGCTCGTGAACGGTGGCCGCGAGTACCCGGTCGCTTGGCACCGCCGGAAGAAGGAGGGAATCCGCCGCTGTGGCAACGCGCAGCGGAGTTCCGATCGGAGTTCCGCCGATTTTCAATAGGAAGTGTCCGGAAGAGGTATATGGATTGAGGTTATGGAACAGCCCATCCTCGCCGGGAATGGCGGAACTATATTTCCATACGCTCACGCCGGGCGCGTAAAAGTAAATATCGGTCGTGGCGGAGCCATTCGCGCGGACATCGAGCGGGCGCTGAATCCATTCACCGCTCGAATCGGTCACGGTTTCGTTCAGCATTTCGCCACCTATGCCGAAGAGTTCGATCGTATTCGGATCGATCGTGCCCGTAACGCCCGCTCCCGCCAAATCCTGCGCGGTTATATGATAGATACCCTCGGCGCCCGTCGTGACCAGTATCCACTGCCCACCATCGGTCGCGGAGAGCGCGGAAATTCCCGATGTTTTGGACATTGCCCGGTTCCATCCGTTCGCTTGCCACGCTCCCGAATAATAGCTGGTTACTCCACCATTGATAAACAGCGCGCGAAACAGGCTGGCTTCCTCCGACGAGATCGTAAGCGGCGTTGATGTTGGCGGCGTTGCGCCAGAAAATCGGATTCGAAGCGTGAGCGATTTCACCCGCGTCACGCGGCGCGAGCCGGGATCGTAGGAGATCGGGGAAATGGTAATTTGCTCCGAGTAGGCCGTGCGGAATAAATGGACCGGGCCAGCCTGGAAGAGTTCGCCGGAGGATGGAGTAAAATACCGGTCATTCCGCACAATGTATGTTTTAAGAAAGTCGCCATGCGCTTTCACATTTGTCGGAATGGGGGCCAGATCGATATTCGGCAGGACTTCGAGCGATTGGCTCACGATCCCGACCGTTGCCGGCTGGGTATTCGGGGTAAGGAAATTCAGCCGAAGGCGCATGATGGATTGCGCGCCGGTGGAATCGGTCGTGATACCGCCGGGAAACGTCATCTCGGTATAGGCAAAACCGGAGGTATCGCGTACCTGGTGCGATTCATACTTCGGCTGAATCCGAACGATGACCTCCTGCGGCGTTACGGAAAGAACTTCGTAACTGCTCGCACCGAGCGGCTGGGCGCGCAGCGTGGCGAACGGCATCGCTGCCAGCACCAGACACGCGGCGGCTACATAAACGAATGGTGAAAAGCGAATGGACGCGAAACGAACTCGCTCCCAGAGCGAACGCCACGCGAGCGGGTTCACCATGAGCGGGTTACGCAGCTTCGAACGATTGAAAGTATTCTGCATCGAACGATCCCCTTCTAAAGTATGCCCATCGCTCCCCCAAAATTCGATGATAACGGGGAGTGAAATTGACCGGATTAGCTGAAAATAAATTTTCAGCCGTGAATGATAGCATGAGCGATCATGCTTGCAGGGCCGATCATGCGAGCGGCCGCGCTTTGTACTTCAGAAACCGTAGAAATCGTCGATAAGCTTCCGCGTTAGGTATTGAAGAGAGCCACGAAGGATGAGCGATCATATCAGGATGAACCATCATCCGTCCGGCATGGTCCCGGCAGGTTTTCGTGACGCTAATGAGCAAACGTTAAGACATCGAAAGAGTTTCGCCGAAGCAAAAAGAAGTGCCTA
>VFSW01013276.1_pt1 | contig 11459 bp, 12 predicted proteins | sample 5358111 | NCBI WGS metagenome assembly VFSW01 (sample SAMN11554181, study PRJNA540505) | mine drainage metagenome | isolation source: sediment from site ElyBrook_90M | place: USA: Ely Copper Mine, Vershire, VT | collected 2017 | reverse complement strand
CTTTAGCCTTGTGCCCGCGGCTGGGACCGCCTCGTCGCCGAGCCGGTGCTGCAGGCCGACGCAGCCTGCGATCTGGCGGTGCTGCGGGCACCAGGCTAAAGTGGCGCCACGGACGTCGCGCTGCGCAAACCGATGAGCCTGAGCGAGTTCCTCCATTGGGAGGAACGCCAGGAGCTGCGCTACGAGTTCGACGGGTTCGAACCGCTCGCAATGACGGGCGGAACGTCGGAGCATTCGGCGATCCAGCGCAACCTGATCACCGCCTTGACGATCCGGCTGCGCGGCATGCCGTGCCAGCCATACGGCAGCGAGCTGAAGATCGCCGTGGCCAACAGCATCCGCTACCCGGACACCTTCATTGTGTGTTCGCCCATCCCGCGCGGCACGACGGTGGTCACCGATCCAGTCGTCGTGTTCGAAGTGTTGCGCCCGAGCACCTCGACCACCGACCACATCGTCATGAACCAGGAATACCGCGACACGCCCTCCATCCAGCGCTACGTCATGCTGGAGCAGGACTGCCAGGGCGCCACCATGTTCGCGCGCGCCGGCGACGACTGGGTTGGACACGTGCTGTCCGACGACGCGGTGCTCGCCATGCCGGAGATCGGCGTCGATCTGCCGGGCGCCGAGTTGTACGAAGGCGTGTCGTTCGCCGAGCCGCAACCAGAGGGCTGAGCGAAGCGGCTCGCGCTACAGCTGGCGCTCGATATCCATCCGCCGATGCAGAATGCGCACGATCTGGATGCCGGCGCGCCGGTCGCAGCAAGAGCCGCCTGGCTACGGCGTCACCAGGTCGACGGTCGGAAAGTAGCTGCGGTAGCGCTGCGCATCGCGGCTGAGCAGGGTCAAGCCGGCCACGGCGGCGTGTGCGCCGATGAAGAAATCCGGCAGCACCCCGGTTCGCCGTCCGCCGGCAGCCCGATAGCGCTGGAACGCCTTGCCGGCAAGGAACAGCGCCGCACGCGGTATCGCCGCCACCGATACGCGCGCCTCATCCAGGACGGCCTCAAGGGTTTCGATTGCCGCGAAGCGCACCGACAATTCGGCATAGACTACATGGTTGATCGCGAGCGGCCCCTTGAGCGCAGCTGCGTCCAACTGACGGATCGACCAATCCGCCCATTCGGTATCGTCCGTGACGAGGTCCAGCAGCACGTTCGTGTCGATCAATGTCATGCCTACGGCTCGCCGCGGGTCAGCGCCATGATCTCGTCCGTGCTGAGCCCCGTGCCGGAGCGCCCGCGCAGCGCCGCGAACCGGCTCGCCGGGCGGCGGGCACCGAGCTTGACCAGGACGACGCGACCGTCCGGCGCCAATTGGAACTCGACCGAATTGCCCGGCTTGATTCCAAGACGATCTCGTAACGGCTTCGGGATGGTGACCTGACCCTTGCTGGTAACCGTGGTGGCCATGACCGTCTCCTGTAATACCGACATCCAGAGGGGTAATACTATAGAACATGCGACGCGCACATGCCATGCCGATCCGCGCTTGCCGATCGTCGTCATGCCGATCATCGCCGGGCTTGCCAGACGCCCGCCATCTGCGTTGACTGCGCTTGCATCACAACACCCATTGGACCCCCATGAGCGACATGCTCCCCACCGCCTCACGCGTCGCCGATCCCGGCATCCGCGCGCTGTATCGTCTGGAAAACCGCTGGCAAGCCTGGCTCGATGTCGTTGTGGCGGTGGCCCGCGCCCAGGCCGAACTCGGCATCATCCCGCCCGACGCCGCCGAAGCGATCGCCCGCGCCGCGCACCTCGAAAAACTGGATCGCGCCCGCATCGACGAAGGCTTCGCCCGCACCGGCCACACCATCGTTCCCCTGGTCTGGGAACTCAGCCGCATTGTCGGCGAACCGCATGGCGGCTGGGTGCACTGGGGCGCGACCACACAGAACATCACGCAGACCGGCGACCTGCTGGTGCTGCGCCAGGCGCACCGCATCTTCCTGCGGCTGATCGGCGAGGCGCTGACCGCGATGGCCGATCTCGCCGAACGCGCGGCAGACATGCCGATCGCCGGCCGCACGCATGGCCAGCACGCGGTGCCCGCCACGTTCGGCTACAAGGTCGCGGTATGGATCGACGAACTGCTGCGCCATGTGGAGCGGCTGCACCAGGCCGCGCCGCGCCTGTTCGTCGCCATGCTGGGCGGCGGCGCCGGCACGTTTGCCTCGCTCGGCAAGCAGGGACCGCCGGTGCAGGCCGGCATCGCGCGGCAACTCGGCATGCAGTCGATGACCGTGCCGTCGCGCGCCATCGGCGATCACCTGGCGGAGAACATTTGTATCCTCGGCATGCTCGCCGCCACCTGCGGCAAGATCGGGCGGGAAATCTACACGCTGATGAAGACCGAGTTTTCCGAACTGGAGGAGCCGGTGCCGCCCGGCACGGTCGGCAGTTCCACCATGCCGCAGAAGCGCAACCCGAAACTGTGCCAGGACATCATCGCCGCCTCGGCGGAGGTGCGCGCCATGGTGCCGCTGGCGCTGGAGGCGATGCAGACCGAACACGAAGCCGACCGCACCACCAGCCTGATGATGGACTCCGCCGAAGCACGCGCCTGCATCGAGACCGGCGACATGCTTTCTCGACTTGGCGAGGTGATGCGCGGCCTGCGGCTCGATCCGGCGCGCATGCGGCGCAATCTCGATCTGGGCGGCGGGCTGATCATGGCCGAGGCGGTGATGTTGAAACTCGGCGCGGCGATGGGCCGGCAGCATGCGCACGACGTGGTGTATGAGGCGGCGCAGACGGCGGCGACGGAAGGAAAGTCGTTCGGGGATTTGCTGGCGGCCGATACGCGGGTCACCGCGCATCTGGAGGCCGGAGCGATCGCGGCGTTGCTGGACCCGACGGCCTATACCGGACTGTGCGCCGAGATGGCGCGCGCGGCGGCGAGGCGGGCGCGGGATGCGGTGGGGGGATTGTAATTGAACACGCGGGTTGCAATCCGGTGGTGTAACCGAAAACCGATGGTTCTGGATTCGGTCCACCTGACCGTGAAAACCACGGTGGACTGCCAGTTCCCAACGACGATCAGCGAGGGGGGGGTTCTGAACAGGCCGAGAAAATCGCCACCATAGATGAACCAGCTTCCAGAGCTTCACCGAGATCATTGTCCCAGCATGAGACCCTGGCAAGGAAGTATTAAGGGCTAGTACTGTTGCGGTGCCATAGCACCCAGTGCTCTGTTTCCTCGACTACTGTGAACTGCGAACGCAATGCCGCACCGTATATCCGCATGAGTTCAGAGACGGTGGCAGCTTCCCAGACGTCAGGGCCTCCTTGTTGATATTTCCTAACCATCACATATGGTGCGTTACCGAAGAACCGTTCCGCGGTCGGATGGGCAGCTTTAGAGAAGATATAATTGTAGGCGGCCGCTGCGAACCCTCCTCGCGGAGAAGGGCGATCAAGAAGATAGTTGAAGGGGTTGAATTCATCAAAAGTAAGAACACCATCATGGTCCGAATGCCTGCGAATCAGCTCCATACCGTCATTCAACGCCTTGACATATTCCGTCCCCGTGGTTTCCGTTCTGCTTGTCACGGGACGAAAGACCAGATCAGTACCGCGTCTCGGTGAATCGGGTGAAATAACATTCGGCACCGTCGGCCACTGCCGCTCCAGGGCCGCGCCGGTCAAGGACATTACATTCTGGATGAAAAATGGTAGGAAGCAGACTATCAGCATCAAGACTCTAGGAAAGTGCGGCGATACAGCCAGCCATTTTGGAAAGTCCGGTTTTGCAAACGGCTCGTCCCTGGCAGCCAACGCTGCGGCTGCATAAGCGTTCAACGGAAGCGTGCTCATTCGCATGTTGGACACTAAAAGAGCATATCCGGACGCCACGCTCATTAGCTTGAAAAGTGCCTGGCGAGGCCGCACGCCTCTGTAGCTCAAGCCAGCAAAGAGAAACATAGAGACGATCTGGACCCAATCAACGATACCGAGTGGGCGCCACATCAGATCCAGTCGACGGGCGGCAGCGGCTGTCGCCAGGTCACGGAACATGTCGGACAGGTCAAATCTCAAATAAGACAGAACCAGCACCGCCACGATTGCGAAGCCACCGAACAACTGGATGAGCCGGCGGACGCAACCGGGGTCTATGCCAATAGTCGTAACGACGATGAACCCTAGCGCAACGAGCGCATAACTTATCTTGAGAAAAGCCAGCAGACCCAGAGCGACCCCAGTGGACACCGCGCCATTCATGCCTTGTTGGGTTCCGGTATGCGTAGTAGCCGCATAGGCGGCGCACTCCATCATTATGATACCAAATAGTGCGTACCCATACCGGTTGTAGACCATAGCGTAGCCGAAGTCGAAAGGGTTATTGCCTATAGAAAACGGGGCGACAATAAGTAGGATCGTATATATCCCAAGGGCGGAGGCGGTAGCGGATGAATATCTGGGCCTGATAATCAGAAATGCCCATATGGCGGCCGTTGCTCCGAACAAAGCGTTTGCATAACCGAGACCGGACGGCCGCATGCCGGATAGTGCGAGCCCCACAGCGTAGATCAGGAAAATGATGGGCCCCCAGGCAGACGAGAAGTCCCGGTGAGGGACTTGTCCCTGAATTACCCGATATGCATTGTCCAGAAGGAATAATGTGTCGTGACCGAAACTCCCCAACGGGGCGGCAATGCCAACAACCGTCGAGAGGCCGCACACCACAATCAACACTGCGATAAAGATCGCGCCGGTCCGGTTTCGCGCGATCCTGCCCATGTCAATGCGATTCGCGCGAACGCTTGTCCAAATGGCGAGCCTAGTTGACACTTGACACGACGACGATGGCGTTGAATTGATCATTAAAAATTACCGCGTTGCCGATGATCATGCGTTAATTTTTGCACGAATGAGCATCTGCTTGCCAAATAGCTTAATAGGCGATGCCAGATAGGCGGCGACCAACATTGGAGAGACCGGCAACCTAGACTTGACGCTTAGTGGCATGAAACGTGGAACGGTCGCAAACACCTCATATCCGTTCGCCGCAAGGAAGTCTGCCATGCTGACGTGGGAGTAAACGGCAACATGGGTATAGTCGTCAAAATACTCCCGGTATGCGTAGCGGTAGTTTGGCTGCAAGATTGTCAAAGTACCGCGTGCTGAGAGCTTCCTACGCAAATTTGCAAGAACTTTGCCAAAGTCCGTCTGGGATACGTGTTCAAACAGATTGCTGGCGAAGCTGAAGTCGACCACACCATCCGGCACCCCGCTCAGATCTGTCACGTTGCCGACGATCGTTTCTATTCCCCGTTCGATATAGCGGGGAAATTCCGGCCAACTGTCGATCGCGATTCTCCGTTTGGCAACAACGTTGTTGATAAAGTTTCCGTAGCCGCAACCCAGGTCCAGTACACAGCCGTCTGCCGGAACCAATCGGCTGAAATAGAATTTCCAGAGCGCTTGCCAGACTATATCTCGTTTGGCGTCCGGCGTCAGCCTTGATCGGTGATAACCGCTATCCAATGGAGACACATCCCCATCCGAGGATGATGCCTACCAACATTCGGCATCCGACCTTAAGCGCCCGCATATTATCTGTGTTGCCACCTTTGCTTAACCCCACACGAGGGTGGAAGGTAATAGGGCATTCTACCAGCAGGCAATTATCACGGAGAGCAGTATCAAGGAAATGCGCGTTGAACTCCAGGTTGATCCGGGGATCGAGCGCCGGTAACAGGCGTTGCAGAGTCGCGCGGCGGCACAGCTTGTACGTGCTGCCGACATCCGTGATCGTGCTCCTTCCAAGATGCTTGGCTTCCAGCAGCTTGCCGACAAACAGGTTGCCATAAAACATAAAGGTGCTGAGTTGGGTAGAATATTGCCGCAATGTCTCAACGGTACGGGTCCCGTTAACAATATCGGCATGCGGTGCATACGCCACCAGTTTTTCGAGGTCGTAGGCACGGAATGTCCTATCGCCCTCGCAGAGTACGACCAATTCGGTATCTCCAAGCCGTGCTGCCTCGGTGAGACAGCGGTACGCGCAATGTCCGTAGCCTTGCATCTGCTCATTGAATGTGATCGCTCCCGCCGTCTGGGCGCGTTCCAGGGTTCCGTCTGTGCTGTTGTTGCTGACCACAATGACATGATCTACCAAGGGATGAGCCAGGAAGTCCTCTACCGCAGCAGAAATGCTCTGCTCATCGTTGTACGCGGTTAACGCGACCGTCAGCCGGGGGCTGGGGATAGGATCGAAGCGTGCGCCAGCGGTGTGGCGCCTCTTTACCGGAAACAGGATAAAAAGGTCGATGAACGCGAGTCCGAAGCCAATTGTGATGGGCACACCACTGTACCACACGATCCATTCATTCAGGGGCAGCAGCATGTGGTTGAGATTGAGCAGGTATCGTGGCACCACCATGACAACGCCCAGCAAGTAGCAGCCGAGCCCGAAACATATGCACACGATGCCATAAAGCAGCAGCGGTGCCCGTAGGCCACGTGCCAGGCAAACGCCTGCCAAACTGCCTGGAATGGAGGTGCGGTTGATGGGTGTAGCTTGCACTATGGACGGTTTCCGCGACGAGTTGACCGCTAGCCAATGCACCAATGAGACATTCACCCCTACATTCAGGTTACAAAAAAGGGCTTACACCGCCGGATCGCAAACCGCGGGCTCGACGGGTCTGGCCTGCGCAAGAAGGCTTGCGTTCGGGAGCATTCCGACACCGAGGGGTGGAGCAGGCTTCAGGGTGCAATTGTGAGCCGGTCGCTCGCGAGCGAACCAATGCCGTCTGGTGGCACCAAACCCAGCGCGCGGCTCAACCGGGTGCCAGGCTTTTTCGGCAGTGAGCAGTGTGCGCGGCCAATAACCATTGATATTACTGTATCTAACTGCCACATCCTCCCTTCCGTCCCCAGCCAACCGGGCACCGCCATGCACCCCAACCCATTCCTCCCCGACCTGCCGGCCGCCGCCGCCCGCGAGATCCTCGGCACCCTCCCCGCCATGGTCCCGTCGCCCGCCACCGACACCCAAGCGGCACGCGCCACGCGGAGTGCGATCGCCATGGCGATGGTTACCTCCTACCGCCCCGCCGGCGTCTCCGATCCCCCGCTCGCCGCCCAGGCTTGCCACCGTGCATGGCCCGATAGTCGTCAGTGCCGATGCCCACGCCAAGGACTGTCTCCGCCGCGCCGCCCAGCCGGGCTACCATCCCGACGCCACTCGCCGCCGGCGTGCCCAGGCCGCCGCATTGCGGGCGGTTCCTCACCGGCTGTCTCGCCCACTGCGACTTTGTCTCCATTTATATCTCTTGAGACGGAATCGAACCACGCACCACAGGCTATGGCGGCTTGGCCTTCCTTCGTCATTCCCGCGCCTCTGCCGCCCGCGGCAAAGCAAGGGGAAACGCAAATGCACGCAGATCGGCTGCTCGCACGCCCGACGCCACGGCGTGAACCGAAGACGCTACAGCCGGAATCTGCGTCATCCCTGCTTATCCGCGTGAATTTGCGTTTTCACTTCCTGTTGCCCGAGCAACGGTCAAAGCGGCGCAGAGTTTTTCAATGAAAATCTCACCCACCGCGAATTCGTCTCACTTTCCGTTCCGTGAGACTGAATCGACCCGGCCGGCGGAGGTGATGCCCAGGCAACGGCGGCCGCGGTCGGCGCACCCCAAGCCTCACCCCATCGCGTCGGCGAAGCTGGCGCGCAGGCCGCGGGCGGACAGGCCACGGGTGATCAGCACGATCTGCGTCGTCCCAGTGCCCGGCGCCTCGCGCTCCAGAAACACCGGCGGATGCAGCACGTGGTGCACGCCCTGCAACACCACCGGCCGCCGCTCGCCGGCCAACTGCACCAGCCCCTTCAGCCGCAGCACCGCATCGCCACGCAGCGACAGCACCGACTCCAGCCACCGCCGAAGCGCCTCCCATTCGATGGGGCGGTGATGGCGCAACAGCACCGAACCGATGTCGTCCCCATGGCGGAACGGGTCGTGCCGGTGGCCATGATGCGGGTCGCTCTCCGGCGGCCGCAGCCACTGCGCCATGCGCGTTTCGCTCACCGCGGAATCGGGACCCAGATCGAACACGTCGCCGGCGCCCACGTCGCCGGCAACGACATGGCGCAGCGGCGCGCCGGCATTGAGCGCAAAAACCCGCGCCGCCACCGCGGCGATCTGTTCCGCACTCGCGAGATCGGTCTTGGTGAGCAGGACGCGATCCGCCATCGCCACCTGCCGCCGCGCCTCCGGCTGGCGGTCGAGCTGCATGGCCCCGTGCAGCGCGTCCACCGTCGTCACGATGCCATCGAGCCGGCAGGCATAACGCGCCCCGGGTTCCGCCAGCAGCGCGTGCGCCACCGGCGCCGGATCGGCGAGCCCGGTGGTCTCGATCGCGATGCGCCTGAACGGCGGCAACTCGCCGGACTCACGGCGCTGCCACAGCAGATCCAGCGTGTCGGCGATATCGCCGCGCACGGTGCAGCAGATGCAGCCGTTCTTCAGCAGCACCGCGTCCTCGATCGCCTGCTCGATCAGCAGATGATCCAGCCCGACGGCGCCGAACTCGTTGACAATGACCACGGTGTCCGCCAGCGACGGCTGGCGCAGCAGCCGGTTCAGCACCGTGGTCTTGCCGCTGCCCAGAAACCCGGTGATGATTGTCACCGGCACAGTATTCGCTGCATGGCTCATCGGGCACAGCATTGGGGAGAATCGTCCATGGCGCAACCGGAAGCCCACAATTTCCGCCTGGTCTCGCACGACACGCTGGCCGGGTTCGGCAATGTGGGCGAGGGCATGAGCCTGCAGCTCGCACCGGGCGGCCGGCGCATCATGTGGATGGCGCACGAATGCGCGCCGAAGAATTTTACTGGTGTCGACGTCACCAATCCGGCAAAACCGCGCGTCATCGCGCAGACCGAGCTGCCGCACCGCAATGTCCGCTCCAATTCGCTGGAGGTGTGCGACAACATCATGGCGGTGGCCTACCAGACCGGCACGCACGGCGCGACGCCGGCGGGCATCGAGCTGTTCGACATTTCCACCCCCGAACAGCCACGCAGCGTCAGCTTCATCGACCGCTCCGGCCCGCGCTCGCGCGGCGTGCATCAGCTGTGGTTCGTCGACGGCAAAACCATTCACTGCGCCAGCGGGGCGGCGGACTTCATGCCGCGGAACCTCAAAGACGACCAGTGCTACACGGCGATCGACGTGAGCAATCCGACGAAGCCGCGCGAGCTTGGGCGCTGGGGGTCTCCCGGCACGGCGGAAGGCGACGCGGCGCCGCCGGTGCCGCGGCATCCGAAGTTCGACACCGGCTGCCGCGCGCACAACACCAACGTGTATCCGGAACGGCCGGACCGCGCCTATGTCGGCTACATCGACGGCGGCGCCTGCGTGCTGGATATTTCCGATATCGGTGCGCCAAAGCTGGTGGGGCACTGGAACCCGCATCCGCCGTTCCCGGGATTCACCCACACGGTGATGCCGTTGCCCGACCGCGACCTGCTGGTGGTCAGCGACGAGTGCGTGCGCACCGAGGGGCTCGACTGGCCGAAGCTGGTCTGGCTGCTCGATGCGCGGCGCGAGGACAATCTGGTTTCGATCGCCACGCTGCCGCTGCCGCCGATCGCATAGTCCTCCATCGGCGGCCGCTACGGCGCGCACAATATGCACGAGAATCGGCCGGGGCCGTCGTTCCAGTCCAGCACGCTGGTATTCGGCACCTATTTCGGCGGCGGGTTGCGCGTGCACGACATCACCGATCCGCTGCAGCCGCGCGAGGTGGCCTCGTACATTCCGCCGCCGCCCGACGGTTCGCCGATGAAGGCGGCGATGATCAACGACGTCTATGTCGACGAGAACCGGCTGGTCTACGCGGTGGATCGCTTCGCCGGCGGCCTGTATGTGCTGGAGCTGACGCTATAAGAAGCCAATACGGGTCCATGACAACCCACTCGTCATTGCGAGCGCAGCGAAGCAATCCAGTCGTGCGGGATCGGCCGGCGGAACGGGCTGGAAGGCAGCGCCTGGCCGCGCCAGAAATACTGGAAGCTGTCGGGCAGGATCTCGCCGACCCGCATCGGATCGCCCGTGAGCACGGCTGGTTCTATCCGCAGCACCGTAATCCCCGCGCCGCGCAGCGCCGCCGCGCGTTCGGTATCGCGCGCCGAAAGCTCGATGGCAATCGGCTGCGTACCATCCCAGAAGCCGATGTCGGCCGGCAGCATGCGTCCCTCCACCGGCAGCCAAACGCGCGGCAGCGGACGCAGCGCCGACCATGTCCAGTCCTCCGGCGCATAGAGCCCGTCATACCGCCCGAGCCGTTCGGCCAGCTCAACCCGATGCGCCTCGATATGCGCCGCGACAAAGCCGAAGTAGCACGCAACAAATTGCCGTTGCAGCGGCGCGTAGTCGCCGCACAGCCCCGCCAGCCAGTCCGTCGCGGCCGCGACCCGTGCAGCGTGGTCGCCCGTCGCGGCCGGCATGATGTCCGCCGGCAGCGGTTCCGTGTTCAGCCGCAGCCTCTCCGCGCCGACCGTGACACCGCGCAGCCGCGTATCGTCGGGACCCGTCGCCCGCGGCAGGCGATCGAGGCCGAAGGGAATACGGATTGCTATGCCTTGTCGTGGATGAAACGGTCGATCTTGCGGTAGCGGAACAGCCATTGCCCGCCCTGCTTCACCATGTCGTCGGTATAGCTGCCGGCCGAGCCGATCTTCGGCCCCTGCTCGCCGTTCTGCACCACCACCCAGTTGGAGAAGCATTTTGCCGTCTCGCCATCGATCCCGATGACGATGTTGGTGACGTGATGGATCGCGCGCGGGTGCGACGCGGCGGCATCGCGGATGCGACGCACCAGCGCCGCGATCGCATCCCGCCCGGTGCCCTTGCCGAATGCGGTGTCCCAGGTGCCGTCCGCGGTGAACAGCGCCGCCATGTCGGCAAACCGGTCGTTGTCAAGACGGAAGCAATACTCCGCCATGACCTCGCGGATGGCGTCCTTCTCTTCCAGCTGTGTCGGCATGCGAGCCTCCCTGCGATGCTACGCGGCCAGTCTGGGCATTGCGCGCGGTCTGGGTCAAACTGCGCCCATGTCCTATGCCGTCATCGCCCGCGAGGAAGCCGCGCTGGTGGAGCGCACCGGGTTGCTCGGCGCCGGCGGTTCCTGGGCGGGGCGGCAGCTGGTGGCGCGGTTCTTCATCGACGGATTCGGCGATGCGGCCCAGCGCGCGGCCTGGCTGGCGCGCATCGCGTCCGAGGAATGCGTGGCCGCGGTGGCGATTTCCGAGCCGCGCGTGGGCGCGCATCCGAAGCTGCTGACAACGCGAGCGGAACAGGCCGGCGACGTCTACCGGATCAGCGGCGAGAAGGCGTGGGTGACCAACGGGCCGGTCGCGTCGGTGTTCATCGTGTTTGCGGGCATCGCGATCGAAGACGAACGCCAGCGCTACGGCGCCTTCCTGGGGCCGCGCGACAC
>VFSW01013275.1_pt1 | contig 11459 bp, 12 predicted proteins | sample 5358111 | NCBI WGS metagenome assembly VFSW01 (sample SAMN11554181, study PRJNA540505) | mine drainage metagenome | isolation source: sediment from site ElyBrook_90M | place: USA: Ely Copper Mine, Vershire, VT | collected 2017 | reverse complement strand
GAGTAAAACAGCGACAATCGGTTCATTTTTATACTCTGCCATAATGCGCCCATCAGAACTGATCTTAGCTATAAGAAATAGCAGGGGCACCGAGGCTATGCCGTTAAAAACCGACGTATATACAAGAAGTTTAATCGGATCAATACCTATAAAGTTAATACCTAGTCCAATGAGTGTGGCAATAGTTATTACTCCATAAAATCCATGCGCTTTTTTTAATTTAAGGTTCAATCCTTCTTTCCAGTTCAACGCTTCTGAGAGAGCGTACGCGACTGAGCCGGAAAGAACGGGGATAACGAGAAGACCTGCTCCAATGATGCCGAGAGCAAAGAGCAACTCTGAAAGAAACCCCGCGTTTGGAAATGTTTGCACGAGTGGTTCAAGCGCTTTTGCCGCGTCCGCTGCCGTATTTATATTTCCATGAGAATACAAAACCGTTGCTGAAACTACGATAATGCTCCATGTAATAAGCTGTGAAATACTCATCCCTATGATGTTGTCCCAGCGGATCTTTTGTATACGATGCTTCGTATTCACAACCACTCCACCCATTTTGATTAAGTGATGTGCCTTATCTTCTTCAACTTCTTCTGAAGCTTCCCAGAAAAACAGGTACGGAGCAATTGTTGTGCCAATGTTTCCGGTAATTAAAAATAAAAATGCAAAATTCCACTCAATATGAGGAACAAATGTTGCTTTCAATATTTGACTCCATGGTTCATGGACAATAAAAACAGTAAAGAGGTAGGAAAGAGAAACAAATGCAAGCCACTTCAAGTATTTTGCATATGTCCTATACGATGTAAATATTTCTAACATCAGAATACTAGCCGTAAAAAGCAGCATTAAGAGAAAAAACGGAATGGGGATAATAAGCCTTGCCCCCTCGGTCATGGCACCAATATCTGCTCCTATATTAATGGTGTTTGCGAGTAAAATTAAAAAAACTGAGCCATACAATACCTGCCGGCTGTAGTGTTCTTTAATAACTGCAGCCAAGCCCTTTCCTGTTACCGCACCAATCCTAGCGCAAGCATCTTGTGTTGCTGTTAACAGTGGCAGAGTTAACAGAGCTGTCCATAGCTGTCCATACCCAAACTGCGCGCCAGCTTGTGTGTACGTCGCTATCCCAGCCGGATCGTTATCTGCGGCACCGCTTATAAAGCCAGGGCCAAGTAACTTTATAAGCTTAGAAAATCTCTTTTTCATTAAAATACAAAACGGGGCATTCCTACTCTCAGTGTAAACATTCCACTCTTTCATTATATCAATTTCAATTACCTCAGTCTTAACTGAAACTAACTATCACTATTCCCCTCAGTTGTGACTAAGTCATTTAGTGGAATTAAATTGTGTTATTCTTACCCTATGGCTGAGACTAGAAAAGGAAAAAAGTTTGTTGAGATACAAACTTACTCATCTACTAGAAGGGGCAAGAAACTTAAGGTGAGACGACATGACCGTTCTACACCAAGAACTTCCAAGGGAAGAGGCTGATAATAAATTCTAAAATGGCGGCATGCTATAAGGCATTTAGCTCTCCAAACGTGATGCTAGGCATCTAAAACTGTGAGCTCCTGTAGAAGGTTCCTATAGCCTTCACTGGTTAAATGCCATGTCCCAGGTCGGAATGGATTATCAAGATCGTCTACCACGAGAAACAATACAAATGCTAGAAGACTAATCGAGGCTGTGAAAATGTAATCTAGGTAGATGTTGTTAACTGCCACAAAGAGTGAGAGAAAAATGAGCAACGTGTCAGCAAAGACAACCACTCGTTTTAAAATACCTGGCATATGTTCATTGCTGAAACTAAGACGCTGATTGCGTGCTGCAACAAGATTCGTAAATGCTTCCTGCAACTGTACACTAGTGCTACCTAGATAGGAGGACATTTCAACGAGCATTCCTCTCAGGCTGTCAAGCTCGGCATCAAGTTCTTTACTCCTATTCACATGTTCACCCTTTTCCCACTCAGCATCTATAATCTTAAGGTACTCTTCTAGATGCCGATGTGCCTCTTTACATAAAGACGGTTCAGTATAGCCACTCCATTTCCACATTTCCCTAACACTGTCTATTTCCGATTGAACTGATTCGGAAAGACGCCTCCAGGCTTCCCATTCCCGCTGAATCACAAACGCTACAACAAGACCAAAAATGATGCCTGCAGTTGAATAAAATCCGGCAAGGCCGCTTATGGTAGAGCGGGAAATAACTGTCTCAAACTGCTCGTGGATATACACAAATATAATCGAGAACGGAATGAGGAAAATGAGCACCCGATTAAGAATACGCGACATTGTAAGTAGTATATTATAATTTCTTGCATATACCATATATATCTGATACAGTTTTCGCACATACGTAACTACTTTGGATACTCGGATTAATCATCAAATTCGTGCAAAAGAAGTCCGCCTCATAGGACCGGAAGGAGAAAACTTCGGTGTGCTATCCCTTTCAGAGGCACTTGCAAAAGCAGAGGGATTTTCTCTTGATCTTATTGAGATCTCTCCGAATGCTGTTCCCCCGGTTGCAAAGATAATGGAATATGGTAAATTCCATTACGAACAGGAAAAGAAACGTCGTGAGGTGCGCGCAAAATCCCATTCCACTGAAACCAAGAATATTCAAGTGAAGATTGGTACTGGTGATCACGACCTTCTGCTTAAGGCAAAAAAGGCTGCCCAATGGCTTGAAGAAGGCCATCGGGTTAAGGTGGACCTCTTTCTGTGGGGACGGTACAAGTACATGGAATTTAATTTCCTCAAAGCACGGTTGGAGCGTTTTTTAAAACTAATCCCATTCAGTTACAAATTAGCGGAGCCTATAGTAAAAAGTCCAAAGGGCCTCTCTGGGACAATCGAGCGAGAAAGTAAGAAGTAATACATGAAAACAACAAAAGCATTCACAAAAAGACTCAAGTTTACCCGACGTGGGAAAATTGTGGCTCGCAAGCCCGGACAAAATCATTTCAATGCAAAAGAAAAACGATCTACCCAGCTTAATGGTCGACGGTCCCAGCTACTTTCTCTCTCAAAAAAAGTGATGCAGCGCTATGTCACTATTGTTAAATAATTAACACATATGGCACGAGTAAAAGGAGGAACAACTTCATTAAAACGTAGACACAATATACTCAAGGTAGTAAAAGGATACCGATTTGCTCGTAGCAAAAAGAAGCGCGCTGCAAGAGAAGCAATCTTCCACGCTGGTAAGTATGCTTTTGCTCACCGAAGAGATAAAAAGAATGACTTTCGTAAACTCTGGAATGTACGTATCAATGGTGGACTTGATAGTATCAATTCCCCACTCTCCTACAGCAGACTCATTCATACAATGAAGAAAAAAGACGTCTTAGTAAATAGAAAAATGTTGGCAGAACTTGCCGACAAACGACCAGAGAGCTTTCTGAGACTTATTAAGCATCTCTCCTAGTTTTATACCGTTTTACACCTCTGGTTCTGGAGCTGACTGAAACCGAAAAGGGGCTCTGTGAATCTTATCTTGATTGACAAGTGCGGTTATTTTCTCAACAAGTTGTTGCGGATCAGTATCAAAAATAATATGGCCATTTGGTCTGTGTCCATTCTGGAGAATATCTTTAATAACTTCATCTGTTTGCCAATCTGCTTCAAAAATACCTATCGGTTTTTGGTCTTCAAAAGCAACGGTAAACTCGTGTATCGTTCCAATACGACCACAACCAAAAAAGAGAGCGTCACATGAACGTGTGAAAATGAGATCACGTCCAGGAAATCCAAATCCGGTATAGACAATGACATCGAGATATTCAACTGGCAAATTATAGACCTCTATATGTTCTCTCTCTGTACTTGCGGGAGAAAACCCCATGGTAAATCCACCAGCCTGCTTAGCCCCCATGGCAACCCATAGAGGGAATCCGGTTGTAGCACCATTGACAAGAATGGCACCGCTACGCGCAATGGCTTTTCCGAGCTCAATACCCTTATCATACGCATCGACACCACAGTGACCGGTCTCCGCAGCTCCTGAAATTCCAAATTTAAGTTGCAGGTTTTCTTTTTTAGTATCCATATGGGCTTTTTGTAGTGTACTACAACTCTATCGAAACAGACCCTCCCGCCTCTGGTGTCACCGCTTTGACGCTGAGATAGTCACGGATACGCTGTGCCAAGAATGACGAGGATACTGGTTCGCCCATGACTACAAAAACTTCCTTCAAAGAATCTCTGGCCTTACTTACAAATTCAAGTAATCCTTCCCCATCGGGGTGAGCAGAATACCCATATATATGTTCTACTCGACAATGGACTGGGATGATTTTGCCCATAATTTCAACAGTCTTTGCTCCTTCTATTAGTCGCCGACCTAGACTACCTGCTGCCTGATAGCCAACAACGAGGAGAGTCGAGGCTGGATCAGGAAGTATTTCCTCCTCGTGGGAAATAACTCTCCCTCCGCTACTCATGCCAGAACCAGCAATAATGATTACCGGTTTTTGTGTGTAAATAAGCTTCTGTGATTCCGCCATACTTTCAACAAAGTGAAGCTGAGGAAAAGAGAAAATGTCCTCTCCTCCTTGCACACGCTTGGTAATATCAGGAGAAAAGTACTTGGGATACTCTCTGTAAGCGGCAGTAATTTTTTGAGCAAGAGGTGAATCAAGGTACACCGACATAGAAGGCACCGTGCCACTAAGCATGAGAGTCCGAAGATCGAACAAGAGATCCTGTGTACGCTCCGTTGAAAATGCCGGTATGAGTAACACCCCTCCCCGTCGAGCAGTATCCTCGACGATTTTCTCAAGTTGCTCTCTACGATTACCATCATCTTTCCGTATACGATCTCCATATACGCTTTCCATGACAAGATAATCAGTTTTTGGAAGGTCCTCAGGAGAATCTAGAAGAGCGGACTTCCCACTTCCAATATCCCCAGTAAATACAATTCCCTTTTCTTTTCTAGAAAGGTGCACCATGGCCGAACCAAGGATGTGTCCAGAGCGTAAAAATTCAAGTGTTATTTCACCCTCTAGGATCTCTGGGGTATGAAAAGAAGTTCCTCTCCACTGACTAAGAGCTTGGGAGATATCTTGCGCATTATAGAGCTGCTCGCGTCTTTCCTTATGGGCGACGTGCTCCAAGAGTTCCATCCCATCAAATAAAAGAGGCTCCGCGAGAGCTTTGGTTGGCATAGTTGAGATGATGGGTCCACGAAAACCATCCCGTACTAATTTTGGTATACGTCCTATATGGTCAATGTGAGCATGGGTCACAATGAGTGCGGAGATATCTTTTGGTGTATAGGAAAACGGTTTCCAATTGAGTAGTTCGACTTCTTTTGTGCCTTGTGTGAGACCACAGTCAACAAGAAGTCTCGTGTGTGAGTCTCCTAACGTAAGTAAAAAGTTTGAACCAGTAACGGTTCCTGCTCCACCACAAAATTGAATGGTCGATGACATGATTAGCTGCTGTACATGAAATCCCGCCTTAGCCGTTTCTGCGGGCGGGATTCCCTGTTGGATCGCAGAAGTAAGTGTCGAGCAAGGATACGTGGGTGTTCTAAGTGATACGCCACGACGTATCAGCACATCGAACTCCCGAAATCAACACTTATAGGACATTACCTCCGCGCTCCTTTTTTTAGTATAGCATAGGGATTACTCATCAATGCCAAAACGATTATAAGAAAAGATTGTGGCTTTACCAAACCAGTGTGCTATCTCATGTTCGGCTTCTTGCGGAGTTTCCGATGCGTGTAAAATATTTGCCACTGCGCGCTTTTCGCTATTAGCAATGACAGGAGAGTCTATTGAAAAATCTCCTCGAATGGTACCAATGTCTGCTGCGTACGGAAGTGTGGATCCAGCAATTTTACGCACCATATCAACTGCATGCACTCCTTCAATAACCATGCGCACGAGTGGAGCAGATGTCATATAGTCCAAAAGCCACGAGCGCACCGTAGCACCAATTTCTTTTGGATCATTCGTGCCGAGCTCTTTGAGAGGATCAATATGATATTTCTCATAGGTGGCGAGTGTTTTACTCCCAAGCCGTTCAATCCATGCTGAATCTTTTGGGTAGTGGTCATTGATCATTTCTCGAGTAGGTTGGAACATTTCTAAAGCAACAACCTTAAGATCCCGTTGTTCAAAACGGTGAATAACCTCTCCAATGAGACCTTTGCGTACGCCGTCCGGCTTCATGAGCACGAACGTCTTCTCTTTTTTGAGATGCACCATGAAACTTATATCATCTTGACCTCAATAGTGACACCAGAAGGGAGCGAGAGATTGGTGAGTGCATCAATAACCTTTGGAGAGGGGTCCAGAATATCGATGAAACGTTTATGGACCCGCATTTCAAACTGTTCTCGAGCATCTTTATAGATGAAGGTTGAGCGATTCACAGTGTACTTCTTTATTTCTGTCGGGAGCGGTATAGGGCCTACTATTTTTGCATCATACCGTAGAGCAGTCTCTACGATCTGCCGCATGGACATATCAAGAACCTTATGCTCGTAGGCACGTACCTTGATACGCAAACGCTGTGGAATTGCGACAACGGCTTTCGCGCGACTACGTCGAGGAGCTGCTGCTTTTGCTTTCTCCTTTATTTTTGTCTTTGTGCCTGCTGCTGCCATGAGACATTAGGCAAATATTTTAGTGACGACACCAGCTCCCACCGTTTTTCCTCCCTCACGGATAGCGAAACGTTGTTTCTCTTCAAGAGCAACCGGCGCGGTTAATTTCACTTTAAAGGTAATGGTATCCCCAGGCATCGTCATTTCTGTCCCAGGAGGAAGAGTTACCTCTCCGGTCACATCAGTTGTGCGGATATAGAATTGTGGTTTGTAACCTGAGAAAAACGGTGTGTGGCGACCACCTTCTTCTTTAGTAAGAATGTACACCTCTGCTTCAAATTCTGTGTGCGGCGTCACTGACCCAGTCTTTGCGAGCACTTGTCCACGGTGTACATCTTCTTTTTTAGTGCCGCGTAGAAGAATACCAGCGTTATCACCGGCAACACCGGTCTCAAGTTGCTTATTGAACATTTCAATACCAGTGACTGTCGTTTTTGCTGTTGGTTGAAGACCAACAATTTCTATTTCCTCACCTACCTTTACTTGTCCGCGCTCAATGCGGCCGGTCACTACCGTGCCGCGACCCTCAATCGAGAAAATATCTTCAATTGGCATGAGAAATGGCTTATCTGTCTCGCGCACAGGAAGCGGAATATAACTATCGAGTGTTTTTACCAACTCAAAAACTTTTTGTGACCACTCATTATTGAGATCTTTTGATTCAAGTGCCTTAAGACCAGAGCCCTTAATAATGGGTGCCGCAGCACCGTCGTAGCCTTGTTTGGTGAGTAGTTCTCGAACTTCCTGCTCAACCAACTCAACTAGATCCTTATCATCAACCATATCTACCTTATTCAGAAAGACAATGATACGCGGAACACCAACCTGCTTTGCAAGGAGGATATGCTCACGAGTTTGTGGCATAACACCGTCAGTTGCGGCAACAACAAGAATAGCTCCATCCATTTGTGCTGCCCCTGTAATCATGTTCTTGATGTAGTCTGCGTGGCCAGGAGCATCAATGTGCGCGTAGTGGCGCTCTGGAGTCCAGTACTCAGAGTGGTGAAGAGCAATCGTAATACCGCGTGCTTTTTCTTCAGGTGCGTTATCAATACCATCAACACCTTCAACCCGTGCTCCATAGCCTTGGTCCTTCGCCATATCAAGCGTGTGGAGAATTGCGGCGGTAAGTGTTGTCTTGCCGTGGTCAACGTGACCAATGGTGCCCACATTTATGTGCGGCTTATTGCGTTCAAATGTCGCCATAGTAATTGGTGATTAAGAGATAATAAATAACCTAAATATTTTAATACCCTGTTTTTGTCTTTAGCCCAAAATAAAAACCACGCACGGATGCGTTAGTGTCATAGTAACAAACTACGGAAAAGAGTCAATGACTTCAAGAGAATAAATAATCGGAATCTTGACAAAGAGAAGATTATCGTGTATTTAATCTTCAGCTTTCTATCGCTCTTTTAAAACCCCACAAAGGAGGGGGAAACTAGTGAAAAAACTGAAGGCTTCGCTGGTAGCGGTATTCGCATCAGCACTTCTCCTCTCCGCCTGTGGCGGAGGTGGTGGAGGTGGAACCGGAGGAGGCGGTGGCGGAATGCCACCAACTCCTCCACCACCTCAATACGTCAACGTGTACCATCTTCTCGACTCCTCAGACAATTCGGTCGCCGTGATCGTCGACATATCGCCGGCGGAGGCATCAAGCCTCGGTATCTCCGGGACAACGCAGGTCAACGCTCTGGCGAACCCGGTATGTTGCGGATTCACAAACCCAATCATGGGGGGTGACGCAAGCAATACCGGGTATGCTCTCTACGGAATCCCTTCCGGAGACTTCGTCTTTACCATGGTAAATGGCTCCACTGCCTCGGGGCGAATCCCCGCAGCCGATGCCATGTGCGTAACGTACCAGGAAATGCCTAGTGCGACTACGCTCCCCATTACCAATTCCTACTGGAAAGACTACTCCGCTGGGAATACAGTGGCAGAGCCAGCGAACATATCGGCGAAGGGTTCGTGCGGCACGAACTCGGATGACGTATAAGCGTCAAAACAAAAACCGCCCAACCTTAAACAAGTTGGGCGGTAATTTTTTATCGCATTTTTTATTATAGTCGGCCGGGCGGTCTGCCGCCGCCACCGCCTCCTCCGCCCGATCCTCCGCCCGATCCTCCGCCAGCACTCGAGGTTGGTGGTGGGGTGAGGTTCTGCCCGTTGTATAGTTCTATAACCTGACGAAGCTCTTGCACATATTTAGCGTAGATTGGTGCATGCACGGTTGGAACATCAATCCATGGGTACGTTGAGGTACTACAAGATTGTGCAATAGCATCAAGGGCATCGCCAATTGATTTAACTTGTCCCGCATATATAGGCTGCCCGGTTGCCACGGACTGATCAGCATTCGTTTCAAACGTAGCGTAATCAAGAGGTGGTGCAGAGGGGTATGCATTATGCCAAAAGGTATCCACGGGTACACGAAGTTCCTGTATATGTATTGCCTTCACGGATGTCCCTGAAGCAAGGTTTGGATCAGTCCATGTTGTGCTCAATGTAGGCATTGTGCACTGTGCAGCAATAACAGTGTACGGAAGTTGCCCAGTCCAGTTGCTATAAACTGTGCTATCACCTGATCGGTGAAAGCCAAGGGTGATTGGAACATAGTATGTCCCCGATACGACCGGTGCGGTCAGCTTCTGAGAGAAATAGGGAAATTTTGGAGCATAGGTGATACTTTCCTCAACGACAGTGCTCCCCGGATATTGAGATTGGAGAGTTTGTTCCGCTGACGTGATATCTGATGACTGGCATACTTGATAGTCCTGACAATTCCGAGTGTCGCCAGATACAGCACAAAGGTAGGCGGACGCGTAGGCACACTTCGGTCCACCATTAATACTCACGATGTAGATGCCACCATTGTTGGTATTGCCATTTGAACAACTCGCTGTAGTAGGAGAAGTACCAGTTACCCATACCGTCTGTCCGGGGTAGTAGGAGCTTTGGTCAGTATCCGCTGTCATACACTGATCGGCTGTAAATGTATGGCCACTACTTCCCACGAAACTTATATTGCAAAACGTCGTTGCATCAGCACTATGCGAGAAGAGAAAAAACGACATAAGAGAAAACACAATAATAAACGTGCTACGTGCTCCTTTGGTGAGATTCATATGCATTGTTCTATATGATGGCGTTGTGTCCATAATTTTTTATTGTACTCTCCCTACCTGAGGAGGTCTGCCATATAGTCGCTTCACAAAGAAGAACAGCGCGAGCATGAGAATAAGTATGCCGAGTGTAATCCAGAGAGTTTCCATAATCATACTCCAGGGAGACCGCGCCACATTTGTTTTTACACTAAATGTTCTCTGATCAAGTATATTGCCACTACTATCCTTCAGAGACACCGAGAGAGAGGGGTTCATACACGTCGCAGTAATTGGCATCTGTAGTGACACGCTCTCAAATTGAGAAGGTGAGACTTCCTGTGTGATAGGTGCGGCACATGAACTCCCGAAACCATTTACTAATGAGGCACTAAGCGAGAGAGTAGTAGAGGCACTTGATCCTAACCTGGAACCAGAAAACGAATCCGCCGAAGGAGTGATCCCAACAGAAATATGTGCTATATCCCCCCGCGCATACTGATCCTTATCAAGAGAAGCTGTCTGAATTGTGGCTGAATTGCCGTGAAGCACGTAGTGGAAATATTCTGGATTGGAGACTGTATGCCCTGACACATCAACCAATACCATTTTCACATCGTACGCTTGGGATGTTTGAGCATTTGGTAGAGCAAAAGTAACTGTTTTTGTTTCTCCTTTAGTAAAGGAGGCCTCTTGAGTCGGTACCGGATTGGTTGGAACTATCGCTCCATACTGGGTGCGATAGTGTGTTTCAAAACTTGGATAGAGAGATTGTGTAGATGTGAAATAGCTTTCAACTTGGCACGTCGCATTTAGCGTTTCCGATGGAAGGATGTCGACCCCTTGTTGGGGAGTATAGTGTACGTGCTGTGAATCATCTGACACTGTGAGGTAACAGGTAGGAAGTAGTATGTCCGCATAATTACTTTGTATCGTCGGCGTGAAAGTTGCTACCCCAGCAAGCCCGGTACTGAGAGGAAGTCCGCTACTGGTTTGAGATACCACCCACACTTGATAGGTCCCAGAGAAAAATCCAGGCGGAGTGTACGTGATAGAGCGCTGAAGTGTTTGTCCTTGTGAAAGAGAGAGAACTTCTGCTGAAATATCTTCATCAACGGAGAGTTCATTCCCATTTTTATCTGCTTGTATGATCTCCAATCCATACCTCACATCTGGTTGTGCTGAACCGCCGTTCGTGAGTGAAAAATCAACGGTCATAGTATTGCCAATCAATGTTTCAATTCTTGCTTGACGTATAGATACATCAGCAACAACTTGTGACGGTGTCTCGACAGTTCCTGTTGAAGTTTGAGCAGCTAAAGTGGGGGTGGGTCTGGCGATTATAATAATCGCAACAGCCACAAGAAAATAGGGCGCATGTTGTATTTTCATACTAATCTAAAAAAGTTTTTCTCATGTTACTGATAGACAGGAGTAACAACCTGGTTGCTACAGTAAACTGTGCCAGTTGGGTCGGTCCCAAGAGAGTTACAGCTAGTAATCGGCAAGATAACACTTCCTTGAAGAGTGAGGTTCCCAGTTTTTGTCTGTGCACTTGATCCAACGTTGAGTGGTGCCGAGGTATTGTTATTAGGCGCTGTTCCGGAGGGGCCAGTCCAGGCAGAGACGACGGTTGCAAAAAGAATCACTGCCCCAAGGGCAATAAAAGAAACGACAAACTGTCGGACAAAATTTGTAATAATAGTGGTATTCATACTAACT
>VFSW01013274.1_pt1 | contig 11460 bp, 10 predicted proteins | sample 5358111 | NCBI WGS metagenome assembly VFSW01 (sample SAMN11554181, study PRJNA540505) | mine drainage metagenome | isolation source: sediment from site ElyBrook_90M | place: USA: Ely Copper Mine, Vershire, VT | collected 2017 | reverse complement strand
TCGTCACCACCTACGATCCGGATGGCGGCGGCAGCGACCCGCGCATCCTGCGCTACGTAGCACAGGCGCGCTCGAATTGGATGGGGGTTTACTGCGACGTGCCGCGCGCGGGGACCGTGCGCATCGGCGACTCGCTCTCTCTCATCGAACGCTGAACGTTTCGTACAATATTCTCGAGGTCGTCGATGTAGGCGATGAAGCGCGCGCGGCCGCTCGGCGTGATATGAACGACCGTCTGCGGGCGTCCCGTACCGGTACGCCGTTCGGTCGCCACGATCGATTCCTCGGCTAAGGCGTGTAGATGGCGGTTCAGATTGCCGTCGGTGAGCGCGCACGCGTCCTGCAGTTGCGTGAAGGTGATGCCCTTGGGATGGGAGACCAGCGTCGAGCAGATCGCGAGGCGCCCGCGCTCGTGGAAGACACGATCGAGATCGGTCGCGCTCACGGGTGCTCTACCCGGTCGCGCGCGACGAAGATGCCGATCGCGATCTGCCCGAGGCCGAACGCGATGGGGAGCACCCACCACGCAAGCGCGACCGAAACCGGAGCGAAGAGCAGCGCGACGCCGATTAAAAGAAAGAGCGCGGCGATGGCCACGACCGGACGTGGAACCATCGTGCGCGAGGCGAAGAGTCCGACGCCGTAACAGCCGCACCAAATGCCGGGGAGCGCGCCGAAACTCCGATGCGCGATCAGCGCCATGGTGATCGCGGCGCCGAGCGCGAGCGCCGGAAGAATCGAGAGTCCGACGGTGCGCGTCTGCCAGCGATCGCGTGCGCTCGCGTCGCTGACGAACCAGTGCGCGATCGCGCCGTAATTCACAATGAGCGAGGCGCCCCCGCAGCCCAGCCAAATCGCTGCGTAGAGCCGGTCCTCGTACGCGGTGGCGGGCATGGGCGCGATCAGCGCCTGCACGACGCCGGCCACGATGGCTAGGCACCCCGACGCCGCGGCCGCAACCCCCGAATAACCGCGAAAACGCTGCGTCATCGCCAGGCGCTCGCGCACCTCGGCAATATCCAGCATCGCGCGTTCCAGGTCGGTCATGCCATACTTTGTACCACAAAGTCCATCCGCCCGGCAACGCGGGCACCCCCCGCCGCGGCACGCGGATGGAAAGCGCCGGCGCCGCGCCGATCGGCGGGGGCCTTCTTTGGCCGTGGGGGGCCGCCGCGACCCGTACGAGCGCCGCGGCCGCGGCGCTGAACGGCCGCCTGGCGGGCAGCGCGGGCGTCGCCTACCTCACCGACCGGCTGACGGGCGATGCTTCGAGCGCTTTGGCGGTCTACGTTCCGGATACCGACGTGCTGGGCGACGCGAATGCCGACGGGCACGAAGTCGATTTCTTCGCCGAGGATCTCTCTCACCGTCCGTATCATTGGGCGTATCGCTACGACGCGGCAACGCAGACCGTTACGCGCTACAGCGTCGCGCCGGGCGGCGCGATCGCGGGAGAGGCGGTCGCCCGGATCGCCGTCTTCGCCGCCATGCCCGAGCGCGTCAGCGACCTCGCGGGCGCCAGCAGTGCCGCATACGATCCACTTTTCGCCGGTTCCGGTGCAACCGACATCCCGTACGTCTTCCCGTCGCAGCCGAATGCAATCGGCGGTAACCGGTTGGTCGCATTGCACGTCGCGGCGACCGGCGCCGAGCGCCGCGTCACGCTCGCGACGGCCGACGCGCCGACGGCGTTCACGATCGTCGGCGCGTATACGCCGTCGCCGGCGCCGCCGGTCACGCCCACGCCTGCGCCGCTGGCACTGGAAACGCCGTAACCGCTTCGTTCACCACGCGGGAAAACGCTCGCACGGATACGCACTAGGCCGACATGTTCAACAATCGCGTCGCCATCGTCACCGGCGGTACGCGCGGCATCGGTGCCGCGATTACCGACGCATTCGCAAAAGAACGCGCGCACGTCGCTGCCGGCTACAGCAAAGGCGCCGAATCCGCCGAAAAATGCGCGGAGAAATACCGCGCGGAGGGATATTCCGTCTCGACGCACCAAGGGCGCGTCGACGATTACGAGGATTGCCGCCGGGTGGTGAACGAGGTGCTCGAACGCTTCGGGCGGATCGATTTCCTCATCAACAACGCGGGTATCACGCTGGATAAAACCCTGCGCAAAATGACGAGCGAAGATTGGCACAACGTCATCAACGTCAACCTTTCCGGCGCGTTCAACATGACCAAGGCGGTGCTCGAGCACATGATCGAGCGCGGCTCCGGCCGGATCGTGAACATCAGTTCGGTCATCGGCGAGACCGGGAACGTCGGGCAAGCGAATTACGCCGCGTCCAAAGCGGGACTTTTCGGATTCACCAAGAGCGTAGCGCTCGAGATGGCGAACAAAGGTATCACGGCGAACGTCGTCGCGCCGGGCTTCATCGGCACCGAGATGGTCGCCGCGATGCCCGAAGCCGCTCTGCAGAAAGTCATCGACAAGATCCCGACCAAACGCCTGGGCAAGCCCGAGGAAGTCGCTCGCGTCGTGAAGTTCCTGTGCGAAGATGACTCCGCCTACATCACCGGCGCTGCGCTCCACGTCAACGGCGGGCTCGACATGGCATAGCGTCCTGCGCCTCGCGCTGATGATCGTCCTGACGCTCGCGGGCGCAACGTAAAGGCCGCCCCGGGCCGGAGGGGCAACTTTTCTTAGCGGCTCGCTAGGTATACATAGCGGATGGGTACAATGGCTACCCATGACGTTAACCTCCCCCTATGTATCTTCTAGCATTCTTGCGTCCTTGGATGGGCGCGTCGCCGTCGTAACCGGTGGCTCGCGCGGCATCGGCGGAGCGATCTCCGCAGCACTGGCGGCGGATGGCGCGACCGTCGCGGGGCTTGGTGGACCCTATTACCGCGAGCGGACCGAGCACCTGCAAACCGCGCTAAACGGCTCCGCCAAACTCCTGGAGTTTTACGAAGCGAACGTGGCCGACCCGGCGGCCTGCGAGCGAGCCGCGGCGGCGGTGATCGCGGCGCACGGTAAGGTCGATATCCTCGTCAACAACGCGGGAATTACCAAAGACCACACCGCTCGCAAGATGACGGTCGAAGAGTGGCAAGCGGTCCTGAACGTCAATCTTTCAGGGCCGTTTTTCATGATCAAAGCGGTGCTCGCCCACATGCTCGAGCGCGGCTACGGCCGGATCGTGAACATCAGCTCGGTCGTCGGACACACCGGCAACTTCGGACAGGCCAATTATGCCGCGGCGAAAGCCGGGCTGCTCGGCCTCACGAAGACGCTCGCGCTCGAAACGGCGCGCAGCGGTATCACGGTCAACGCGGTCGCCCCCGGGTTCACCGCAACGGAAATGGTGAAGGCGATGCCGGAAGCCGCAATCGACCTAGCACGCTCGCGCACGCCGGTCGATCGCCTGGGTCAGCCGCCCGAGATCGCCCGCGTGGTCCGCTTTCTCGTCGACGAGAACTCCGGCTTCATCACGGGAGCCACCTACGACGTCAACGGGGGCATGTACATGTGATGATCGGATCGCTGCCGCTCGAAGATTTCAGCTACGGAATGGACCTCGCCGGCGCCGATCCGGCCGCCCTCGGCGACGCGCTGCTCGCGGTTACCATGGACGTGATGAGCGACCCGCTGCGGATTGGCTCGATCGTGAGCGGGCTGATGTTCGCGGAACAAGGCGTCGCGATGAATACGCTGCGTCGCATGCAAGGCGACACGCCCGCGCCCGTGATCGAGGCCGCCGGCGACAAGCGCTTTTCGGATCCGGCTTGGCGCGGCAATCCGTTTCTGCTCTCGATGGTCGAAGAGTATTTCGTCCGCCGCAAGTTCGCGCACGATCTGATCGACAACTCGCGCCTGCCCGAGACGACCAAACGCAAAGCGCGGTTCGCGATGACGATGATGATGGACGCGCTCGCGCCGAGCAACGTGCCGTGGCTCAATCCCGTCGTAATCAAAGAGGCCGTCGATACCGGTGGCAACAGCCTCGTGGCCGGCATGGCGCAGTTTCTCGCCGACGTGCAGAACAACGGCGGTTATCCACGTCAAGTCGACACGACGGCGTTCGCGCTCGGCGAGAACCTCGCCGCGACGCCGGGCGAAGTGGTGTTCCGAAACGAGCTGATCGAACTGCTCGCGTACTATCCGCAAACGGAAACCGTGTTCGAGCGGCCGATCCTGATGTCGCCGCCGTGGATTAACACGTATTACATCATGGACTTGGCCCCCGGGCGCTCGTTCGTCGAGTGGGCCGTGCAGCGCGGACATCAGGTCTTCATGATCAGCTACCGTAACCCCGACGAGTCGATGCGCGACTACACGATGGACGTGTACCTCGAGAAGGGCTTGCTCGCCGCGCTCGACGCCGTCGAACGGCTGACCGGCGCCCCGCAGGTGAATCTCGCCGCGCTGTGTTTGGGCGGAACGATGTCGGTGATGATGATGGCCTACCTCGCCGCGAAGGGACAGGCGCACCGCATCGGCGCGTGCACCACGACCAACACGATCGTGGACTTCACGAATCCCGGCGATCTGGGCGTGTTCACCGACGAAGGCTCGATCCCCCAGCTCGAGCGCGCGAGGAACGCGCGCGGCTTCCTCGAACCGCGCGAGATGGCGCGCACGTGCTATTGGATGCGCGCCAACGACCTGATTTGGAGCTACGTCGTCTCCAATTGGTACATGGGAAAGAAGCCGCCCGCGTTCGATATTCTGACCTGGAACGCCGACTCGACGCGCATGCCTGCCGCGATGCATTCTCAGTATCTGCGCTCCTGCTATCTGCACAATCTGCTGATCGTTCCCAAAGCGTTCGTGCTGGCGGGGGAACCGATCGATCTGGGAGCGGTTCAAACGCCGATGTACGTCCTGGGCGCCGAAGCCGATCACATCGCCCCGTGGCGCACGACGTACATGACCTCGCAATACGTCGGCGGTCCGGTGACCTATACGCGCACCAACGCCGGACACGTTGCAGGCATCTGCAATCCGCCCGGCAACCCGAAGGCCTGTTACTGGACCGGCGGCCAAACCGAAGCCGGCGAGTCGCCCGGCGCCTGGCTCGAGCGTGCCGAACGCCGCCAAGGCAGTTGGTGGGAGGACTGGGCCGCCTGGGCACAGGCCCACGGCGGCAACCGGCGGGCCCCGTACGCCCTGCCCGGCACGGGCGCAGCCGCGCCCGGATGCTACGTCCGCAACCAGACGGCAGCTCCGATCGACATTCAGCCGAGAAAAGAAGAGGCCAGCCCCGCATGATGAACAACCGCGACCACCTCAAGAGCCTGGGCGAATTCATTCGGACCCAGCGCGAACTGGCGAATCTCTCGCTGCGACAGCTGGCGGACCTTGCCAAGGTCTCCAACCCCTATTTGAGCCAAGTCGAACGCGGGCTCTACAAACCCTCCGCCGAGGTCCTCAAGCAAATCGCCCGCGCGCTGCACCTTTCGGCCGAGACCTTTTACGCTCAGGCCGGCCTCCTCGACGAGGACGTGCACCGCGAGGCGAGCGACGCCGTAGAGTCGGCGGTGAAGCTCGACACCCGGCTGACGCCCGAGCAGAAGGAGACGCTGATCCGGGTCTACCGCGGCTTCGTCGGGGATCGGTGACAGTACCCGGTTTCTCAGCGAATTCTCAAATCTACCATTTGGTCTGTTTCGTTCAGCAAAGTCAAAGGAACGCTTAAGCCTCCTTTAAAAGAGACAAAAAGGGTAGCTGGGCTCAGTCTGAGTCCACGCCCTTTTTCGCCTACTGTGGAGGTTCAATGCATTCACGAATACTCGCAGCCGCCCTCACAGTCTTATTTGGATTGCTTTCCGTTGGTCCGGCCCTGGCAGCAGGCGGTCAATACGGCAATCTGAGCGGTACCATTACGGACGCGCAAACGCACGCACCGATCGCCGGTGCGACGGTTGTCGCGAAATCGCCGAGTGGTTCCTACACCGCTAAGACTGACGCACGCGGTCACTACTCCATCCTGAGTATGAACGTCGACACCTACGTGTTGACGGTCGATGCTCCAGGCTATACCCCCCAGAGCTTCACCGGGGTGATCGTTTTCGGCGACGAAAACGACGTTGCGAACGAAACGGTCACCAAACACCTCAAGACGATCGCGAACGTGACGTCGACCGCGCAGAACAGCGCGTTCCAACCCAATCAGACGATCGACACGTACACGGTCTCCGGCCAGCGCGTCCAACAAGCGCTGGGCAATGCGTACTCGAACAATGAGGCCGCGCTGATTCAATCGGCTCCGGGCGTCATCCAGACGTACGATCCGACGATGGGCTTCGGCATCTCGATTCGCGGTTCGCTCAACGTCGAGCTGGGCTACCAGTACGACGGCGTGCCGTTCGACGCGCCGTTCTTCAACGAGAACGCGAGCCAAGGGTTCATAAACGGCATCAACGGCGGCTCGGGCGGCAGCCTGCAGATCGTCTCCGGTGCCGGCGACGCGACGCAAGGCAACGTCGGTGGTGGCGTCATCAACACCATCGTTCCGCGCGGTACGTATCCCGCGGCCGGCAACGCCGACTTGGAAGTCGGCGGCCCGTACTACAACCACACGGTCAATCTGAACTACAGCCTCGCTTCACCGAACGAGCGCTTCTCGGATTACGCGTCGTTTTCGGGAAATGCGTTCGTGCCGGACAACGGCCCGCTGGGCGTGTCGTCTGCGGCGCTGCAGATTCCGGGTGTGATCAACCCGTACTACGGATTCTCGTACGAACGTCACAACGACTTCGTAAACAACTTCCTGTTCCGCTTCGGCAAGAACAACAATCAGTCGCTCCAGTTTTTGTATCGAGCGACGTTCCTTCAAACCTACGGAAATTACGGCGGCGGTTTGAACAACCTCAACTACTTCCCCGACGTGCCGGCGTTCCTCAGCCCCTTCGCGCCGTCGTTCTACACGTCGAACGCAGGTCTGCTCGCGATGATTCCGTCGCTGCCATACGCTCCGGCGAATCTCGCAAGTCCCGTCACGGCGCCAGAACTTACCAACTCCAACCCACTCTCGTTCGTGAAGCTGTCCTACACGAACGCGCTCAACCCGCGCACGTTCCTCAGCCTCTCGTACTACAATTGGGGCCTGTATGAGGGCGGCTCGAATTATACGAACTACCTGAACGCCGGCCCGTTCGGCACCGGCTACCAGATCATCGGCGGATCCCGTACCGGCGGCATCGCAAGCCTCACGCATGAGTTTGGCGAGAACGACACGCTGTCGATCGAAGGTAAGGTCGAGGGCGCGCGTCCGTACTGGAACGCGCAGAGCCCCGGCGAGAACGTTTACGCGCTCGCCTTTCTTAGCAGCGGGAACGCCGGTGGCCTCAGCCCGGCATCGGGCGATTGGGCCGTCCCGACCGGCGGAGTCTGCCCCGCTCCTGGGCCCGATGGCTGTTGGGTCTACGACCACCTTCCCGCCGGCGCGGCAATGCCGCAGCTGCCCACGTTCGGCATCAACTACCACAACACGCTGCAGCAGCAGTTCGGCCTCGGCATTCGCGACCAATATCAGCCGACCGACAAGCTGAACTTGGACTTCGGCGTTCGCGAGGACATCGAGAACAACAAGTTCGGTCCGACGCAGTACAACGGTCCGGGCGGAACGCCGTCCGACGTCGGCCCGAGCAAGCTGACCGCGGCTTTCCTGACGCCGCATATCATCCAGCCGCGGTTCGCCTTGTCGTACCGCTTGAATCGCGATAACTCGTTGCGGTTTTCGTACGCACGCTCGACGCTGTTCTTCTTCGGACAGACGCTCGGCACGCCGTTCAACGTGACCGGCATCAATCCGGTGCTGAACACGATTCCCGCCACGACGAATCTGCCGTATTGCGGAAGCGGATGGCACGGACCGGGTCCAGGCTACACGCACAACCCCGCTATTCCGACCAACGGCTCGGGCTATTTCTTCACCTGCCCGAACTACGCGGCCGAGTACGCCTGGTTCCTCGACCAGAACCTCGACGCGCCGGACCTTGGCGGCTACGGCCCTCCCACGTACACCAACTTCGACCTTGCGTGGTCGCATTTGTTCACCAAAGGCGCGCTGCGCGGCTGGTCGGCACGACTGACCGGGTATACGCGCCGCGGTTTCAACGTCGAGCAGAACGTGCTGCTCCTCAACGGGCCGCCGAACCCCCTCACGGGTCAGTCGTCGGCCAGCGTCTTTACGACGACGGCCAGCGGCAACGAAAAAACGGCCGGTATCGAGGCTCAGCTCACGACGCCCGACGTTCGTCCGGGTCAGGCCGGGCTTAGCGGTTTCATCACGTTCGACTACATCAACGAACTGTTGAACACGCCGCCGGTCGCGGGCGCATCTTCGCTCCCGATTCTCAACGGTGCACTGCTGCAGACGGGCCAGCTCTTCAAAGCGAGCTTCGTGCCGCCGGTCTCGGCCGTCATCGGTGCGACGTACCACTTCAAGCAAGGCATGACGATCACGCCGACGATCTTCGTCAACGACGGCTATCCGTTCGGTGTCGGACAATCGGCGATCGGGTACGTCAACGGCGTGCTCTATACCACGCCGCAGACGAATTACGGTGCGGCCAACCTGCCGTACGCCGGCATCTCCGGACCCGGTAACCCGTACAACGCCAGCTACTACGTCGATCCGCAGGTTCCGGGATCGATCCTCAATCCCAACATCGCCGGTTCGCGCGGCTACGCCGAACCTGCGCTCGCGGGTGAGAAGAACAGCCCGCCACAGGCCTACGTGAACCTCGACATCGAAGCGCCCATCGGGAAGACCCTCACGGTCGGTGCAGACGTGTTCAACGTGTTCGATAACCACAACAACGTGCCGCTAACCAACCCGCTCTACCAGGCCGCGGGCTTCGGCGTCGCGGGTCCGCAAACGGGTACCACGGCGGCTTCGGTGCAGGGCTTAGCCGGTGCATCGGACCTCTACTATCCCGGCGGTGCCACGTTGCCGTACCTGAACAACTATGGTTTGGGGACGTCGTGGAACTTCTACATCCGGACCAAGCTGTAAAGGCGGATCGATGAACTTGAAATTCTCACCATTGATTGCTAGCATTGCCGCCGCCGGGGTTCTCCTCGGCGGCTGCAGCGGCGGCGGAAACGGCTCGAGCGGCATTCCGGCAACCACGAGCAAAAATCCGATCCCGGGCGGAAAGCTTTCGTTCGCCGTCGGAACGGCCAACATCGCCGGAACGTCCGGTCTCAACGTGGTCGCCATCTATCGCGCGGGCAACGGTCTTTCGAACTCCCTCGTGAATACGCCGACGATCACGGGCCCGTTTACCTTCACGGCGGCAGCCGTGACGGCACCAGCCGGGGCCGCCCCGTTTAGCACGATCCCCGGTGGCCCCAGCACGAGCGAAGCAACGGCCGGCGGTACCATCATGGGAACGCCCCAAACGGTACACCAAGGCACGACGCCGAGTGCTGCGAATGAAACGTCGTTCGGCCAATCCGGCGGCGTTTTCACCAACAGCATCGCGCCGGCAAATTCGACGGTCAACGGCGTGCCGTACACCAACGTGCCGTACGGCATCGACGTCTACGGCTTGACCGCCCTTGCCGGAGATCCGGCAAACGCGCCGTGGGGCGGGCCGCCTGCGTTCGATCCGGACAAGAACGGCATGGGGTTGCGCGACGGTCTCAACAACCTCGGCGCCGGGGTGCTCGGCATTCCGGAAGGCTTCACGACGTTCGAAGGCGTGACGCCTAGTGCAGGCGCGTACAAGTTGAGCGTAGCGGTTCCGACCGGCTTCAGCGGGTCGACGCCGCAAATCGGCACCGTAACCGCATCGGCGACGCTCGCCTCGACGGCCAAACTCCCGACGCTCACCGCGCCGGCGATCGCCCTCGACGGTGGCGGCGGCGGCACGATCACGCTTCCGGCGGCGGATTTCACCGGCGGCATTACCGAGGTCTACATTCAGGTGATCGACACCGGTAACGGCGCCACGAACTGCCAAGGTCCTCGCGGCGCCACAGGCGGCGCGGGCCCCGTCTACTACACGGTCATCGCCAAGGCGGCAGGGCCCTATACCCTGCCGGATACCGATGGTCCGAACACCAACACGACCGGCGGACCCAGCGGCTTGACGCCGAGCCCGTCGATCTGCACGGTCGCCCAGAACACCGCCGCGAACGGCGGCACCGCTTCGCCGGGTGACAACTACGAAGTCTACGTCGTCGGAACGGATTACGACATGTATGGTGCCACGTTCCCGATCACGAATGCTCAAGCTCCGACGATAACCGGCGCGGCCGGCCAGTCGGACATCACGGTCTCCGCACCCCTGGCCGGCACGTCCACGTAGCGGGCGCTCGGTCCTCTGGAAAGGCCTCCGCCTCGGCGGGGGCTTTTCTTTTGCGTCCGATAGTTGACGAACTTCCCACGAGCTTGGTATACTTAGCGCATGAGCACCATGAACACGTACACCGAATTTCTCGAGAAGGCCCAGGGCGAGTTCCTGAACGGCCTCAAGCAAGCCCAGGAGCTGAACATTGCGACGCTAGCGTCGTTCAAAGATCTGGTGGCTTCCGTTCCGACCGCCGACGCGACCGAGAACAACGTCGTAGCGAAGCTGCCGACGCCGGCCGAAGTGGTGGAGCGCACCTTCGCGTTCACGAACCAGGTCCTCGAAACGCGTAAAGCCTACATGCTCAAGCTTGCCGAGATGGCCGGCGAGACGCAGAAGCAACTTCTCGACGCCGCCAATCGCGCCGCCGCAAAGAACTAAGCCGGCTCACGCCGTCAAAAACAGCGAAGCCCTCGGCAATGCCGGGGGCTCTTTCTTAGCTAAGGTTCTTGCTGCTAAAGAGCGCGAGATAGCAACCCGGAGCGATGCCGAGGCTGGCTTGGATGGTCGTCAACTCGCACAGGCCGAGCGTGCGATGACGGATCATGAACGGCGGAATGCCGGGCGGCAGCACTTCCCAATCGCGCCACATCCGCGCAAAATCCGGATGTACCAGCATCGTATCGATCAGCTCCTCGAATTGCGGATCGCCGTAATAGCTTGCGTGCGTATGGCGAAACACCGCAACGGCGCCGCGCGCTGCGCTCTCCCAGTCGACGTAGAGCCGCCGCCGCGATTCGTCGAAAAACATGCGCCACAGCACGTTGCGCGCGAGCGCCTCGCCGCGGCTCTCGTAACCGAAGATCTCCGCGACGTAACGGTTCCACACGAGCAGATCCAGCCGCGGCGTCGCGATGTAGGCGGGTGCCGCCTCGTGAAGCTCGACGAGATTGCGCAGCGCGTCCGGAACGTGCGGATCGAGCGCGCACTGCAGCGGGGCTTCCTCGGACGCGAGCAGCTTGAGGTACGAAATCTCGCCCTGCGTCAGCAGCAGCGCGTTGCCGATGCCTTCGAGCACGTCGGGTGAGAAATTGATCTCGCGCCCCTGTTCGATCCAGGTGTACCAGGTAGTCGATATGCCCGCCAACGCGGCCACCTCTTCGCGGCGAAGACCGGAGACGTGCCGGCGCACCGACGCTT
>VFSW01013273.1_pt1 | contig 11460 bp, 8 predicted proteins | sample 5358111 | NCBI WGS metagenome assembly VFSW01 (sample SAMN11554181, study PRJNA540505) | mine drainage metagenome | isolation source: sediment from site ElyBrook_90M | place: USA: Ely Copper Mine, Vershire, VT | collected 2017 | reverse complement strand
CCGCCCTGTCACGGCGGAGGTCGCGGGTTCGAGCCCCGTCGTCCCCGCCAGATTCGATCGAATCTGGCCCCCAGCACAATACTCCCTGAACAAAAAAACAATCCCTTCTACATGCCGGCCCAAGGGCCATCTCTGTGCCTGGGCTGTCGATATTCCGCTCCACCATGGTGTTTCCCATGATGACAGTTCGTGATTGTTAGCCTGAGGCGATAACATCATAATCACAAAGGCAGAACACACTTGGGGGTAGCAACAGGATGACGTATTGCGTTGGCATCATCACGCATCAGGGTCTGGTGATGGCATCAGACTCAAGGACCAACGCCGGGCATGACCAGGTGAACACCTGCCGCAAGATGCATACATTCGTGCAACCGGGTGAGCGTGCGTTCGTGATTTTGACCAGCGGCAGCCTGTCGCTGACGCAGTCCGTGATTACGCTCTTGCGGAACGACTTTGATGCAGGCAAGGGGCTGGCGCAGGCGGAGTCATTTTATGCTGCGGCGCGGGTGGTGGGCGATTGCGTGCGGCGCGTCTCTGACATGGACCGCGAGGCGCTGGAGAAGGACGATTACAAGTTCAACATCAACCTGCTCCTGGGTGGGCAGGTGAAGGGCGAGAAGGCGCAGCTCTACATGATTTACCCGCAGGGAAATCCGATGAGCGCCTCCATTGACTCGCCGTTTTTGCAGATTGGCGAATGCAAGTATGGACGGCCTATCCTCGACCGCGGCATTGCGATGGGTTCGACTACGCTTGAACTGGCGGCGATGTATGCTCTGCTTTCCTTTGACGCGACGATGCGCTCGAATGTGACGGTGGGTCCGCCTGTGGAGGTTCTACTGTACCGGAACGATGAACTGGCGCTCAGTCAATATCGGCGCTTCACAGCGGACGATATTGAGTTGAACGCGCTTCATGCGCGCTGGGAACACTCGTTGCGCAAGGCTGTGGAGGAACTCCCACAAATCGAGTTCAACGCCTGCCTGGGAGACATCCGGTAAAACTCAGGACAGGTGGAAGTCCGCTGGTTCGCAGGGAAGAGTGCGGCCTTTATGGCTGCTTTCGCGGGCCAGTTCCAGAAGGCGAATGACGTTGTATGCATCCTGCGGCGTAACCGCCAGAGCAGAGACGCCGAGCAGCGCATCACGCACGTTTGCGTAATAGTTTCGATAGTCTCCGCGTGCCGTTGGTTCAGCCCTGCTTGCTAGGTTGCCGGGCTGGTGGAGGTCGGGCGCGGTTGTGATGGTTCCCCATGCCGATTCAGGCTCATGGAGCCATGTCCCGTCCACTGGGCGCTGGCCTGCGAGCAGAGTAGCCTCCTGTGGATCGAGGCCGCGTTTGAGGTAGCTGCCGCGGGTTCCATGCACGGTGAAGCGAGGCGCCGGGTCTGCGGCCAGCATGGTGGAGCGCAGCAGGGCGCGCAGTCCGTGCCCATTTTGTCCAGGATAATGCAGCGTGATGTCGAAGGCGTCCTCGATGCGAGAGTTGTCGCGATCAAAGCGGATGTCCGCCGTGATGGCTTCCGGCATGCCGAACAACACCAGTGCCTGATCGACCAGGTGCGGCCCCAGGTCGAATAGAAGACCGTTGCCAGTGTCTCCATCTTCCTTCCATGTGCCAGGACGGAGGATGGGACGGTAGCGGTCAAAGTGCGACTCAAAGGTGGTGATGCGGCCCAGTTCACCGCTGGCTATGATTCGCTGCGCAGTGAGGAAGTCACCGTCCCAGCTGCGATTGTGGAAGGCCGTGACGGTGCGGCCCAACGCAGCGGCAAGCGTTATCAGTTCGCGTGCCTGGTGCGAGGTGGCAGCGAAGGGTTTGTCGATGACCACGTCGCGCCCGGCCAGCAGGCATTGCTTGGCCAGTTCAAAGTGAGTCGGATTCGGCGTGGCCACAACGACGAGCTGGATGGAGTCATCTGCGAGCAACTCTTCCACGCTGCGGAGGAGGCGAACGCCGGTGGTTGCCTCAGGATAGGCCAGGGCTGCAGCGTCGCCTTTGCGCTGGACAATTGCGGCCAGGAGCAGGCCGGGCACTGCGTGAATGAATGGCGCATGGAAAACCTGGCCTGCGAGGCCAAAGCCGATCACTCCGGCAGAGATAGGGTTTGCATTCACTGGCATCGAGTTACCTTCAATTGAAAAATATGCTTCCGTACATGATGCAGAATTTTATATGGATAGCCGCCGGTAGTCGGTATGGTGGGGCGCAGCGAGGCTGTCGTGTCTTCAAAACCGCAAGCCGAGTGAGTCTGCGGTGCCCCATATGCCAATGATAGTAAGCATAATGCCGAACATCGGTTCCAGTGTCCGCACGGGAAGACGGATGGCGGTTCTAGCACCAAGATAAGAAAAGGGGATGGAGCCGAGGGCGAACAGCAGGACAATATGCCAGTCGATGTGGCCGAGTGCGACATGGACAATCGTTCCCGGCACCGCCAGAGCAGCCGAAACGAGCAATGAGCAGGCAAAGGCAGTCTTCAAAGGCAATTTCAGTACTTTGTTGTAGAGCGGCGCAAACAGAAATCCACCAGAGTTGGCGAGCAGACCGGAAACAAGACCCACGATAAGCGAAACCACAATGATGCCGGCCAGCATAGGGTTGTCCACCTGAACGGATTGAAGCGAAGCGGGTGTTTCCGGAGTGGTTTCGATCTGATTTTTATCCGCACCCGAGAGACGATGCGGCAGGAGAAATGATATTCCCAGGCCCACGATGACGAGGTTGCTAGCAAGCAGGAGTATCTTGCCCCCGACGAACTTGCTGAGCCATGCTCCCAGAAGTGTGGCGGGCAGGCCAATGGCGATGCTCCACATGACCAGGCGCTTGTTATAGAGCCCCTCGCGCAGATATGCGATGGATGCGACAAGGGTGCCTGGTATTGCAGCCGGTAATGGGGAGGCCACTGCAAAGAACGGTGGGATGCCAATGAGTTGGAGCAGAGGAGTGGCGATTGCGCTTCCACCCTTGCCAAACAGGCCGCTTACAAAGCCCACAAAAAGGCCGACGAGCAGCAGGAGTTTGGACGTGGAGAGTGTGGTGAGCGAATGAAAAGCCGGAGCGGAAGCCAGGAGGTGCATGGGTGATAGCATCTGGGAAAAGCCTAGCAGATGAAAGTGTGTGGCTGCTAACGCGGCAGGTTAAGTCGGATCCCAAAGCTGACAGTGCGCGGTGAGGCGAGCGTGAGGACTGGCGTGCGGCCCGCATCGATAGAGCGGTCAAAGAGGTTCACGGCGGAGGCAAACAGAACCGCACGGTTCTGAAGTGCGCGAGTGGGGAAGGCATGCTCGACGTAGGCGTTGAGGCTGAAGTAGCCATGCAGCAGGTAGGTGTTTTGATCATCATCGAACTGGCGGCCGCTGGTGCGGGCCAGCAGGTTGAGTGTTCCCCATCGGGCGCTTCCTGCGCGCAGGTCTGCCGTGGCCATCTGGTGCGCCACTTGTGGAATCCACTTGCCGATGAGCGCAGGTTGCTGGTCGAAGCGGGTCACGGTTGCGTCAGCATACTGGTACCCGCCGATGAGGGAAAGCCAGGACAGGGGATGGAGTTCATAGTCGAGCGCGAGGCCGGTGCTGCGAATCTGGCCGAGGTTCTCTCGCTCCTTGAGGATGGAAATGGGTGTGGCTTTGAGAGTGAGTGCCGTCACGGGCCGGTTGACTACAGTCCAGAAGTAGCTGAGGTGCAGCGTCCCGTTCAGCAGACCAGATTTGTTTGTAGCCAACTGCGTTCCGGCCTCGACTCCCGTTGCGCGCTCTGAGAGCAGATTGGGGTTGGCAAGAGTCGTCGCCTGGCCCACCTGTCCGGAGCGGTACAACTCGTATAGCGTGGGTGACCGAAAGGCGCGGAATGCGGTTGCGGTAAGGGCGACGTTTGGCGTGATGCGGCGAACTACGCCGACGCGTGGGCTGGCTACAATTTAAAGCCGGTCCGGAATGGATGACGTGGTGGTAGGTGCACTGCTGCTGGCTTGTTTGCGCTGGAGCGCGTCGAAGTTGCTGAAGTGGTCCACGCGCACCCCGGCGGAGAGTGTCCAGACCCGAAGGTTGAGCAGAGCTTCGCCGTATTCGCCGATGTCCCGTTGGCGGCCCGTGGTATTGGAAAGGCCATTTGGCTGGTTTGCTGCAAAAGGGATTTCGGCGTCGGTGCCGCGCACGTCATAGGCCTCAATCCCGCCGAGAAGCGTAAGGCGTTTTCTGATGAGAGTAGACCATTCCAGCTTGCCGCCAAGTTGTTGAGAGGGGGTTTGCAGGCGGCGCGTGAGCCGTTCCGAGGCCCGTCCTGGCGCGATGGCTGAAAAGCTCTGGCGATAGTGCTCGTTGGAGCCGTAAAGGCGCAGCAAACCGTTGCCGTAGCGCGGGGATGACCAGTTAGCCCCTGTAGAGTATCGCCATAAGCGGGTTGCGTTGGTCTGCAGCGGAGTGCCATTGGCGCGGGCGTCGTTGTATGCGTTGGCGCGCAGGAATGCAGAGGCGGACGTACCTAGCTGACGTTGAAGGTCGGCGGACGCATTTTCCAGATGGACGTTGGAGTTGGTATCCACCGGGCCGCGCAGGCTGGGTGCGATGAGAGTGTAGCCATCGGTCTGGATCGTGCCCAGCGCAGCCAGGCCAGCCCACTGCCGCCCAGCAGCGCCGTGGGCGAAGCTGCCATCCAGTGAGCCGGTGTGCGTGCTTTCAGAGCCGTCGCTGCCTTCAAAATGAAATGCAGTCGGTGTCTGTGTGGGATCGGTGCGGATGATGTTGACCACGCCGCCGACGGCACTGGAGCCATAGAGGTCAGACGCGCCGCCGCGTACCACTTCAACAGACCGTATGGTGAGGGGAGGGAATTCCTCCCAGTGGACCCATCCGCCAAAGGCGTCGTTGAGGGGGATGTGATCGCTGAGGATCAGGGTACGGCTGGAGGCTGTGGAGCCGAGTCCGCGAAGGGACAGTCCCTGTGCTATGGGGTTTGAAATCAGGGTGCTGGAGCGGCGAAATAGCTCAAGGCCGGGAACCTGGCGGAGCGCGTCGCCGAATGCTGGGCTGGCCGACTCCTGCAATTGCTTCTCTGTGACCACGCGTGTGCTCGCAGCACTGGCGTCGGCGGGCAGCGCTGTGCCATAGGCGGTGACGGTGATCTGGTCCTGACGTGCGATTGGCGGCTTGGATGGCGCTTGCGCAAGGATAGCTGGCGCGGACAGGAGCAGTGGCGCAAGATAGAAAAATGGGCGCAGGATTGTGCGCATTCCGGGGCTGGATATGTTTCTGATTCGCATGCTGTTCTATTGAGTATGACAGCATGACGAGGTTGCGGCCCTAATGTGTGAAACCAGGGCAAAACTGGCCTGGCATCGCCTGGTGTTCACAATCTTGTACGTCGCAGGCTGAAAAATCTTGTACGTCGCAGGCTGAAAATGGTTTTGGCGATTTGGTGGCATCAACAATTTTGACAGTAGGATTTGATTCGCATATAAGAAAGTCTCCAGCTTCGACGAGCGAACCTGCTTTGTCCGCTGGAACCTGCGGTCCTGTGAAGTTGCAGACTGCACACCTTGAACCCTTGTACCGCAAGAGGATGTTCGGGAAGCGCGGTGAAATTCCGCCACTGCCCCGCAACTGTGAGCGCGCACCGGCCTGGCTTTGCAGCAGGCAAGTGTACTGCCCGGATGGATTTGTGAGCACCACTGAGGCTGCTATGGCTTTGGGAAGGTGAGTCCGGCAACCGCTTCGTGAAAGCGAAGCGTCGCGTAAGTCAGGAGACCGGTCCATTGCTGACATCAGCCACGTTCCGCGGGGGACGTAGGAGACGTATGACCATTCTTTCGAGGCCATTCGGCCGAATCGCGTCTATTTCATGGCAATTTCGCCGCAGTTATTTTTCCTTGCTTGCCAGCGCCATGTTGCTGGCTGGCGCCTTGTCTGCGCAGGCGGCCATCGTACGCGGAATCATTACAGATCCATTAGGTGCGGCCGTTGCCAACGCCCGCGTGCAGCTCATTTTAAATGGCAAGGTCGTTGGCTCCACAACTACGGGGCTTGACTGCCGCTAGGAGATCAAGAGCAGCGAAAAAGGCCGCTGCGTGCGGCTAGCGGCGGGTAGATCGTTCCGCCAGGCGGTGAGTGGGGGCTTGTATGCCGGACAATTGGACGTTGTGGAACGCGATATTGTGCTGCAGCCTCAGGGCGTGACCGAGCAGGTGGTGGTGACGGCGACGGGCACGCCGACTCCCAATGCGCAGGTAAGTTCAGCGGTGAGCCTGATACCGGGCGAGAATCTTACGACGCGCATGGGAGTTTCAGATGAGCTGCGGCAGATACCTGGACTTGATGTGGTGCAGACAGGGCAGCGTGGCGGCCTTACCTCGCTGTTTATTCGCGGTGGAAACTCGGACGCGAACAAGGTGCTGGTGGACGGTATTCCCGCCGAGGACGTAGGAGGCGGCTTCGACTACGGAACGGTTTCCAGTACGGGAGTTGCGGGCGTGGAAATCTATCGAGGTCCGGACAGCGTGCTGTACGGTTCTGACGCCGCGGCAGGTGTTGTGAGCTTTCAATCGCCGCGCGGAACCGGCCCCAGGCCAGTGCTTAACTACTCCGGCGACGCGGGAAACTTTGGCACGTACCGCAATGAGGGCAGCCTTGGCGGAACGCACAAAAAACTGGACTACTACGGCGCCTTCTCACGGTTTGACACCGGTAACACGTTGCGGATGGACCAATACCACGACGCCACCACGGTGGTGAACCTGGGCTATAGCCTGACCGGTTCAACGCAATTGAGAGGGACACTGAGGAACAGCGTTTCCGCGACGGGATTGCCGGATGCGCATGACTTTTATGGCATTTCAAACGATGGCAAGCAGGGCGACCAGGACCTGTTCATGGGTGGAACCCTGGACAACCTGACGACAGGTCTATGGCATAACCTTGTCCGCTTTGCCGCCGCACGCAAGCGTGAACAGGCAAAACAGTGGTACGCGGCAGGGAACCCAATTGCCGTATCGCAATTCGGCTACACGTCCACAAACTATTATGGCGACGTAATGACGATCCGCGGAGCTAACGGGTACACAGCCACCGGGCAGGCGGTGTTGAACTACGGCGGCGCCACCTATCCTATGGGTTACGACCAGGCCAACAACCGCGACCAGTTGCAGTACCAGAGCGACTACAGATTTGGCACGCATCTGGTGGGACTGTTTGGCTTTGTTTATGAGGATGAGCGCGGCGTCTTCAACTACCCGGCATACGGCGAGAACCAGAGGCTGGAGCGCAGAAACTACTACTACACACTCGGCTTCCAGGGGGACTTCAAGAACAGGCTTTTTTACTCCCTCGGCGGCGCGGTGGAAAAGAACCATCTGTACGGTGTTGAGGGAACGCCTCGGCTCGGGCTGGCGTGGTATCCGGTGCGGCCTGGGTTGGGCGCGTTCCATGGCACCAAGCTGCGCTTCAACTTCGCAACGGGCGTGCAGGAGCCGAGCCTGGCAAGTGAGTTTGCATCCCTGAATTCGCTGCTGAACCAGCAGGGCGACCAGCAGGATATACAGAAGTACCACATTGCTCCAATTGGCGCGCAGCGTTCGCGCAGCTACGACGGTGGCGTGGAGCAAAGCCTGTTGAGTGAGAAAATGGTGCTCAAGCTGGGCTACTTTCACAACGAATTTGGCAAGCAGATAGAGTTTGTTGATGCCGGGACGCTGGGCACGGACTTTGGCATCTCACCCTCGATTGTGGCGGTACTCAACAATACGGATGGAGGGGCGGACCTGAATTCGCTGGACTTCAGCGCCCAGGGGTTTGAGACGGAGTTGGAGTGGCGTGTGGTGACCGGCATCTTTCTGCGCGGTGGCTATACCTACCTTGATGCCAAAGTGCAGCATTCCTTTTCAGGCAGCGCACTTTCTCCAACAATAAACCCAAACATTCCGGGAGTATTGATCGGAGCATCGTCACCACTGATTGGTGCGCGCCCATTCCGTCGTCCACCGCATACCGGCTTTGTCGCGGTGGAGTATACGGGAAGCAGGCTGAGCGCTACGCTGAAAGGAGCTTTTGTCAGCCGAAGTGACGATTCCACATTCTTGTCGTCGTACTCTGCGCTGGCGGGTGACAACTCCCTGTTGCTGCCGAACCGCGACCTCGACTTCGGCTACCAGAAGCTGGATGCCAGCGTGAACTACAAGTTGGTGACGCGGATGAGTGTGTTTGCGCAACTGGATAATCTGCTGAGCCAGCAGCACATCGGGCCGATCGGATATCCGGGGCTGCCGTTCAACTTCCGCGCGGGCCTGAAGCTGCGTCTCGGGGGCTTATAGGAGTTTCTTTCAGACCAGAAAACTAGAGATCGCCATCCTTGCCCTTAGCTGTGGCGAAGGGTAAGGATGGCGCAAAGCACGCATTCTAGAAACTGTGCTGTGGCTTGAACTCATGAAAGAGGTTGAGCAGTAGATCTCCAGCCAGGTTGAATCCAATGGTTTTGCCTAGCACCGTATTTTTCTCAAGTCCGTCTACGCCGAGCATGGGGTAATAGACCTGTTGGGCGATGTAAGCAGCCCCTGTGGTGCCTGCAAGCAGGCTCAGATTAACCACCCTTGCTCCTGAGTTGGTGCGCGTGACCACCAGGCTGGTGAACGCATGACCAACACGTTTGCCGAAGCCGCCATCAGTGCGCGGGATATAGCGACCTTCCTGCCTGAAGACAGCAGGCAGCAGAAAGTTGGTGAGGAAGCCCTGCGTTTCGCTCTCAGAAAAACCTCCAAGGGCGCGCCTTGCATCGTAGCGAAGGTTTTGTTCCAGGCCCTGTCTCCAGGCTTGTTCCTGGTTTCCGTAGGCGATCAGTGACTGGTCATAGGCCAATTGCTCCGCGGTGGTGTTTATGGGGGGCGCTACCGGGTAGGTAGGTTCGGTGGTGATCTTCGGAATTCCAGCCATCAGACCAGCTGAAATGAAGTGGCGGGGACTATAAGTGGTTTTCGCCCAGTTTGCCGCTTTGCCTGCGACAGTCAAGGGATAGTAATTGCTGTCGGTGGCTTCACCCTCGTTGCTGACACGAAGCAGGTCAGGCTTTATGGCGGAACGAACCAGTTCACGTGTGAAGTTTGTGGCAATGTCAGCCGCCAGGCTGAACCCGGCATCTCTCATCAGGAATTGGCCGGTGTGCAGTTCGGGAGCGTCGAACTTGTCTGCGTAGAAGTATTCGCCCATTGCGGCCGCGCCAAAGGTGCCTCCCAGCTCCGAAAAATTGGGAATAATATGGCCCCCGCGAGTGCGAGTGACAAACACGGAACTGACAGCGTGCGCCATGCGTGCGCCAAATGGCAAACTCAGGTCAGCGGGTAGGTAGCGGGGGTCCTGCCGCAGGATCACGGGCAGAGCGAGGTTGCTGAAGAAGTCGCGGGTTTCCGCAGTTGCCAACCCTACGGCTGCTCTGCGTCCGCGGTAGCGAAGCTCAACCTCGTTGCCACGCCGCCAGGTGTCCATGCCATCGCCGTAATTCGACATCGCGTTTTCAAAGGCAGTACCGGTGGCGCTGTTCAAAACTGCTGGAGGTATTGGTTGGGTTGGCGCTTTGGTTAGATGTGGAATGCCGCCGACAAGTCCTCCTTCAATAAAATTCCGGGGAGAGATGGCGCTCTTCAGGTAGTTGCTTATCAAGGTGCCGAAGGTGAAACCTTTTGCCTGTGCTGGCTTGTAGGTTTGATAGCTGATATTGGTGGCAGCGATTGCCGGTGCGGGGCCGGCCAGCGCAGGTCTGGCAGGCGCTGGGGCTGCCGCCGATGGCGCGTTGGGCAACGGAGTGGTTGTCTCTGAGGGTAGCGCAGTAGAGCGGCCATTTTTCTGCACGTTTGTCTGGGCAACAGCATGTGGTGCGGCGCTGGAGACATACAGGCAGAGAACGGCGGCCAGTGACATGTGGCGCATGCGAATCATTTTGCGAAGAGTCCTCGGGAGTGGTGAAACAGGCTTCTTGAAATTGCGTTGAGCCTGGAAGGCTTTAGTAAAAGTCTTTGAGAAGATGCCGAGAGACTGGTCCACTCTTTTCCTCAATCAGCACAATACCCGCAAGCCGACGGGAAAAGCCGCCAAGACCACGCAATTGTGGAAAATATTTATACCTGTATAAGAACACAGCAGCCATGAGGGGCCAATGGCACTTTTAGGGGAGGCATCTGGAAAGTACCTGTTGAAAATAGCCTGTTTCGGGCCTGAGCAAAACAAGTACCCTTCGGGACGGAGCAATGCTAATGTTGCCAGGGCGCACATTCTACGTATAAGACTTCGGGCAGGGCATGCTCTTGACGATGCGTAAAGTCGCAGTAAGGGCGGGATTTGCCCCTGTTTTGGTTGTGCTTTACTGTCCTGCAAAGCATTTATTCAACATGCCCGCCATGGTTTATCTGCGCAACATGTTTAAAGATGGCGCGGGGTATCGACCATGGTTGATTGGCGTCTTACAGTAGATTTGAAGAGGAACAGCACGTTGAAAGGCTGAAAGGAAAACAAATGATCCGCTCCGCAAAATATCTTGACTATAAATTCACGGCACTAGCAGCGGTTGGGTTTGCCCTGGCCGTTTTCTCTACTATCTCTGTCACAGCACTGGCGCAGGGAACTCCGACTCAGACTGTGGTGACGGTGGTCCCTAAGGGTGATGCCGAGATGGTGCCGGTCACGCAAAAGGATGTTTCTATCAAACTGGATGGAAAGAAGACGCCTATCACTGGATGGTCTCCCATGATGTCACCCGGCCATAATGTGCAACTGGTTTTCGTCATGGATAGTGCACTCAGGGTGCGAGTAGGCCGGGAAATAAACGACATTGCGGATTTCTTTCTGTCGCTGCCTCCATCGGTAGAGGTAGCGGTGGGATACATGATGGAGGGCAGCGTTCTCATTGAACAGAACTTCACCACAGACCATACGCTTGCGGCCAAAGCGCTGCACCTTCCGGGTGGGTCCAGCGGCACTAACGCCAGTCCCTATTTCTGCTTGAGCGACCTGGCCAAGCGCTGGCCCTCGAATGGAGAGCGTAAACCCAGGGTGGTGATGATGGTGACGGATGGAGTGGACCGCTATAACGGTGCGCGGAGTCAGGACCTGGACGACCCATACGTCAACACTGCCATACTGGATGCGCAGAAGGCTGGTATCGCCGTATCTTCAATTTACTTCACCGACATGGGGATGGTGGATCAGACGCAGATGGCGACGAACAACGGGCAGAGCCTACTGGAGCAGGTCTCCCATGAGACGGGTGGCGTGGCTTACTACCAGGGGCAATTCAATCCCGTGTCCTTCACGCCCTTCCTCGACGAATTCAAAAAGAGTCTTACGAATGAATACGTCGCCAGTTTCATGGCGCAAGGCACAGGTCTGCAAGCCCTGAAAGTGAATGCTGAGAGAAAGCATTTGAAGGTGTCTGCCCCCAGCCGTGTAATGGTGGGAAATGTTGTGGCTTCTGGTCCGGCCAACT
>VFSW01013272.1_pt1 | contig 11460 bp, 7 predicted proteins | sample 5358111 | NCBI WGS metagenome assembly VFSW01 (sample SAMN11554181, study PRJNA540505) | mine drainage metagenome | isolation source: sediment from site ElyBrook_90M | place: USA: Ely Copper Mine, Vershire, VT | collected 2017 | reverse complement strand
CGGCAAAGGCGTGGGTGGGAGCGGAGCGCTGGGCGCGCGCAGGACGGGCAGAATGTTCGGCTTCACCGACACGCTCGAAATAGATGCGCACTTCGTCCTCTTCCGGCGACCAGGTGTCCGCGGAGGCGTTGCGGCGCTTGCTGCGGCCGTTTTCGCTGCAAAGCTCGACGATGGCCTGGTAGCCGGGAGGGGCGAGGAAGTGAAGGGCGCGGGCGAGGCCCGGATCTGAGGAAAAAGCCAGGTCGTTGAGGGCTTCTTCGACGATTTCTTCCGCGTCTGGAATGGAGAGGTTGCTGACGTCTACGCTGCCCGGTGCAGCTTTTAACGATTTCATTTTCATTTCTCCGTATGCCGTGCGTTTCCGCCTGGCTATGCAGCGACTATCCCGGGGCTTCTCAAGTCTTATTCCGGGAATTGGTTACGCCGCGCCGCCGGCGAAGGACAGCGGTATCAGTTCTAAGTCATTTCCATCCCTAGTTCATTTCAAGCCATGGATGGATTTGGTTGAAGGCCAGGGTTATCCAACAAAAAATAGAGTGGAGAGGTCTTCCCGCGATTCTCAGAGTTTCTGTAAGGCAATCCTGCGCAATTTACTGGCTCGTTTACAAAATAGGAGCCTTCTCTTGCTTGTCTTCTTTTACCCCACAGGGATTTGAGAACGTTTTAGGCTAATCCCTCGGCTCAAAGCTATACCTGCCACAGTGTATCCGATTCCCGGGCTTCGCGCGCGGGGAAGCAGGGCGGCTTTATCCTCGCTTGCTCAGCGGCAACCCCGAGGCGGAGAAAAAGTTGTGGCGCTGATGAGATTATCCAATCCACCGGAGTTCGTACAATAGAAGTATGCGCTGTTGCTTGCAGGTTTTGTTGCTTTGGTGTTTTGCGTCGACCGGACTGTACGCCGATGGCCCGGCATTCGATTTGTTGGGGCCAAAAGTGGACGTGCACGTGAAGCGCGGGGCGGTGACACTGCCGATCGGCGAGGTGCCCAACCTGCAACCCGGGGACCGGCTATGGATCCATCCCGACTTGCCGGAGAGCCAGTCTACCCGTTATGTACTGATTGTGGCTTTTTTGCGCGGGGCGACCAATCCGCCGCCGCCGGAGTGGTTTACGCGGGTGGAGACCTGGAACCGCGATGTGCGTAGCGAGGGCGTGTTTATCACGGTTCCGGCGGAGGCGCAGCAGGCGCTGATGTTTCTGGCGCCGGAGACGGGCGGGGACTTGAGCACGCTGCGAACGGCGGTGCGGGGGCGGCCGGGGGCGTTTGTGCGGGCAACGCAGGACCTGCAGGCGGCCAGCCTGGACCGGATGCGGCTGGAGGCCTACCTGGCGGAGGTGAAGGTCACCTCGCAGACCGATCCGAACCTGTTGAAGGTGCGGGCCGGATTGTCTGCGCGCAGCCTGGGAATCAAGCTGGACAAAGAGTGCTTCGACAAGCCAAGCGACCAACAGGCGCCCTGCCTGGTAGAGCACACAGACGGGTTGGTGCTGGACGACTCGAACGCGCAATCGAAGGTGAACCAACTGACCAACGGAGCCACCGGGGACCTGATGAACCAACTGAGCTACTCGTCGATGGCCGGAGGGGGGTCATACAGTCCGTACATTGGCGCAATCGTGGATACGGCGCGGATTCTTGCGTCGCTGCACACGGCGCATTTCCAGTACATTCCGGCACTGGCGCTGCCGACCAAAGATACGCTGAACCTGCGGCTGAACGTGCCCCCTTCGTTTCGCGACCCGAAGTCGGTGGTGGTGGTGGCGCTGCCGCCGATTGGGGCGGCCAAGCTGCCTCCGCTGCACCCGGTGAATACGGAGGAGAAGTACTGCGCGGAGAAGCCGGGTCTGGTGCTTGCGGCCGAGGGCGCGCCGATGGTGTTTTCGACCCAACTGGCCTATGGACTGACGCTGCACATCGATACGCAGGTCAACGGGAAGGCAACCTCGCTTGACCTGCCCCTGAAGGTCGATCCTTCGGAGGGCGGGCTGGTGGCGGTGACCCCCATTCCGCTGCTTGGCGAGGGTGACGTGACCGCGGTGGTGCTCGGCAAGTGGGGCTTTGCCGACTGGGAGGGACCGCACTACCACTTGCACGGGGCGCAACCGGGCAAGTGGACGCTGGCGGCGAGCGAACAGTCGGCGCTGATTGTGGGACGCGACGACACGCTGCACCTTGAAGACGACAGCTCGCTGTGCGTGGACCGGGTGGAGGCGGAGGCGGGTGGAGGCGAACCGCAAAAGGTGGCCTGGAAGTCGCCCAAGCCGGACACGCTGGAGGTTTCGGTTCCCATGAAGGATGCGGCCCCCGGACCGGTGACGCTGAAGATTTATCAGTTTGGGCTGGAGAAGCCGGACCAAGTGCCGCTTCGGGCTTATTCCGAGGCTGCCTCGCTGGATCGGCTTACGCTGAGCGCTGGAGACAAGGTGGCCCTGCTTCGCGGCAGGCGGCTTGACGAAGTGGCGAAGGCCTACCTGGAAGGGATTACGCGGACGCCCTCTGCGCTGAGCCGGGTGCAGGACTTCGACCAACTGGCGATGACGACCGACGTCGGCACGGGCAACCTGGAGCCGGGAAAGCCGTACGCTGCCGTCGTGTATCTGCAGGACGGACGGCAACTGAAGGTTCCGGTGACCGTGGACGCGGCGCGGCCGCAGGTGGCGCTGCTGAACAAGGGAGTGCAGGAAGATGCCACAGCGCCACCGTCGCCGGTACACTTTGGCAGTCTGGACGACCTGCCCCTGGATGGGAAGCTGGTCTTCTTTCTGAAGTCGCGCGTGCCGGTGAATTTTCCGCGCACGGAGAGGGTGGAAGTGGCCGCGGTGGACGGCAGCTTCAGCACGGTTCTGTCGCTGGCCGACTCGGGGCTGATGCTGGAGGACGCAAGGACCGCAATGGGGACGGTTGAGCCGCTGGCCCGGTTCGGCGGTTCGGCCTTTGGGCCGCTGCAGGTGCGGGTGATGTCAGCCGATGGGGTGACCGGGGACTGGCTGCCGCTGGGAACGCTGGTGCGGCTGCCGGGATTCAAGGAACTGCGCTGCCCGCGCGCCGTGGCCAAGCCGTGCATCCTGACGGGGAGCAATCTTTTCCTGGCCACCGACATTGGCGTGTCGCCGGATTTCAACAACGCCACAGACGTGCCGCAGGACTTTACCGGAACGCAACTGAGCTTGCCTCACCCGACGAACGGCACGCTGTATGTGCGGCTGCGGGACGACCCTGCAACGGTGCAAACGGTGACCCTGCCGGTAACCCTCGTAAGCCAGCCTGGGCCGCAAATGCCGGCCGCGCAGTTACCATCCCCAAGCGCACCGGCTCAGCCAGCCGCCGCACCGGCCCAGCCGACGGCCACTCCGTCAGCCGAAAAGTCGGATGGCACTCAGCAGCAGAGTGTCCCATCTCCGGAAGCACCGAACTAATTGAAGTAGGCCCGGTTCATCTCCGCAAAGTGAGCTTTGTCAGCGGGCAGATCGTCGATCGCGAAGACCGCATGTTGCGCGCAGACCGCGGCGCAGTTGCCGCAATCGATGCACTCATCGGGGTTGATGAAGACCTGCGAGACGGCGCCAGCCGCTGGATCGCCAACGGTGGGAGCTATGGCGGCGGTTGCGCACTCCGCCACGCAAACAAAGTCCTTCGTACAGGCATCGGTAATTACATAGGGCATAAAAGGCTCCTCGTGCGATTCTTGCGGGGCGTTGTCACCTGCGTCCCTGATTCTGAAGCTATCCAGCCTGCTGCCGGGGCTCTGTGACCAGAGTCACGATGAGTGCGACGAAATCCCATGCTGCGGTAGCCTTCCGCCCGCTCTGCGGCGTCGAGGGTTCCCGGCTTATTGCCGTAAACTGACCCGCACGGCTGCCGCAGACGCTATGCTGATTGCATGCCGAAGCTGCCTGTCTCCGTTGCGCTCCTCGCGTTCGCCATACTCGTTTCCTGCCGCGCCGGGGGCCAGACAGTTGCGTCTCCATGGACCTTTGCGGTGAGCGGCGACAGCCGCAACTGCGGCGATTTTGTGATGCCCGCCATCGCCGCCAAGGTGAAGGCAGAGAACGACTCCTTCTACTGGCACCTGGGCGATTTCCGCTGGATCACGCTGGAAGATCAGGACATGAAGGCGATGACGCCCGCCGGCGGCCTTCGATCGCACGAGGAATACCAGCGCGAGGCCTGGGACGACTTTCTCGCGCACCAGATGGCCTCGTTCGGCGCGATGCCGGTTTTCATTGGCCGCGGCAATCACGAGAACGTGAGGCCCATGACGCGCAGGGGATACATTGCCAAGTTCTCCAGCTTTCTGACGCGCCCGGAGATTGAGGCGCAGCGCAAGGCCGACGGCGACAGCGGCGCGCAGGTTGAGCCGTGGTACCATTTCAGCCGCAATGGCGTGGATTTCATCACGCTGGACAACGCCAGCCAAGGGGAATTTTCCGAAGCACAGATGCACTGGCTGCGCTTGGTGCTCGACCGCGACATGGCCGCCAACTCCGGCATACGCACCATTGTTGCTGGTATGCACGAGGCGCTGCCACACTCCACCGCCGCCGATCACAGCATGGACGACTGGGATCTGGGCACACGGACCGGCGAACTGGTGTACAACTGGTTCTTCGATACGCAGGCGGCGGGCAAGCGTGTGTACATCCTGGCCAGCCACTCGCATTTTTACTCGCCCAACATCTTCAACACTCCGTATTGGAAGCTGCACAGTAGCGGCGTGCTGCCGGGGATCATCATCGGCAGCGCCGGAGCACGGCGCTACCAGTTGCCGAAGGATGTGGACAAGGCTTCCAAGACCAACATCTATGGCTATCTGCAGGGCACGGTGCGCGGCGACGGTTCGATCGACTTTACGATGCACGAGTTGAGCGAGGCCGACCTGATGGCGGCGAAATGGCCGAATGCGCCGCCGGATGCGATTCACGAGTGCTTCATCCACAACTCCGATGCGGGGCAGTAGCGAGGCTCGCACCTGGGTGCTTCCCTGCAGCCTTCGTGGTCATTGTGTGATGGTCAGGGTGAGATTCTGCGCCTGGACCTGGCCGCTGGCGACGCCGGCGCCGGTTACCTGGATGGGCCGGGTCTGCGATCCTGCTTGTTGACGTGAAGGGACGTGCAGCCGCCGGCCAACAGGGCTGCTGCGCAGAGGAGCAGCAACAGCGTACATCTGGATGATCGGCGGCGGACCAGGAAGCAACTTGTGAAGAGGCCGAGCGGCAGGATCAGCCCCGCCAGGGAAACGCCGCGGTCCACAAAGAGCCCATCGCTTGCGGAGCCGGCGGTGGGGACCACGGCGCCGGCGCTGATAGTCAGTTGCGCGGTCGCAGCGCCGCCGGAGGGCAGCGCTACGGTGGGGCTGGAAAACTGGCAGGTGACCCCGATGGGCAAGCCGGCACAGGCCAGGGCGATGCTGTCGCTGACGCTGCCGATGGAGGTGAGGGTCACGGCGGCGGTTGCACTTTCACCGGGAGCGAGAGTGAAGCTGGAAGGCGAGACGGTGAGGGTGAATGCGGACGGCGCCTCGAGCACCGAGACCGCCAGCGAGGCGGAGGGGGAGTGCAAGGCGTCTCCGCCGTAGGAGGCCAAGACGGTGTAGGTTCCGAAGGCAAGTGTGGGAGCGAGTGTCGCCACACCGCCGGCATTGAGCGACGCCGAACCGAGGGTCGCCGTTCCGATGGTGAAGGTGACCGTGCCGGTGGGTGTGGGGCCGGTGGACGCGGAGCCGCTGCTGCCGGCGACCGTTGCGGCCAGGGTTACGACTCCATCGAGGGACGATGCCGCGAGGGCGGTGGTGGTGGGAATGGGGTCCACGACCTGGCTGATGGCCAGCGAGGTGCTGGCGGCGGTGGTTGTGTTTCCGCCATAGATCGCGGTGATGGAGTGGGTGCCCGGCGTGAGCGCGGAACTGGTGAGCGTGGCCACTCCGCCGGCGTTGAGGGTGGAGGAGCCGAGCGACGCCCCGTCGGCAAGAAAATTCACACTGCCGGTGGGAACGCCGTTGTTGCCGGTGACGGTTGCCGTGAAGGTTACAGCGGCATCCGCGGTAGATGGGTTGGCGGAGGAGATGAGAGCCGTGCCGGTGGTTGCGAGCTGCACATTGACCGCAAGCGGCTGCGAAACGCTGGCGGCTGCGTTGGTGCTGCCGGCGTAGGCAGCGACAATTGAGTGCATTCCGGCGGCAAGCGTCGGGTTGATAACAGCGGTTCCCGATGCGCCGAGGGACGGGCTGGCCAGCGTGACGGTTGCGCCGTTGCATGTGTCTGTGAAAGCCACCGATCCGGTGGGCGTGGCTGAGTTGCCTTGCGCCAGGACGGTAGCGGTGAGGACAACCGATGCACCGGCCATGACCGGGTTTGGAACGGCAGTGACGAAGGTGGAGGTTTTCTGAGCCGGGTTCACTGCGTTGTTGACCACCTGGGTGACGGACGCGGAGGTGGACGGGAAGTTGTTCGCATCGCCCTGGTAGGCTGCCGTGATGGTGTGCGAGCCCACGGCCAGCGACGAGGTGGTGAAAGCGCCGGCGCCCGTTGAACCAGAGAGGCTGGCAGACCCGATTTGGGTTCCCGCGTCGAGAATATTGACAGTGCCGGTGGGTACGTTGTTTCCGGTCGATGTAGCGGTTACGGTGAAGGCGACCGTTTGGCCGAAGATGGAGGGGTTGGGACTGGGGGCGACCGCCACGTGCGACGAGACCAGCACTTGCTGCCGGAGCAGGCTTGACACGCTGGCCGAGATCTGGCGCGCGGCGTCTCCGCTGTAGGTTGCGGTGATGGCGTGTGTGCCGTTTGCCAGGGCTGCCGTGAACGCGACAACGCCGCTCGCATTGAGGGGGATGGTTGCCAGCGTTTCAGCGCCATCGCTGAAGACGATGCTTCCGTCCGGCGTGACTCCGCCGCCTCCGGAAGCAGTCACGGTGGCGGTGAAGGTGACGACCTGGGCCGGGGCGGACGGGTTGAGGCTGGAAACGAGCGTGGTGGTGGTGGCTTCGAGGACGGCCTGGCTCAGGGTCGGTGAGATGACGGCGGACTGGGTGCCATCGCCGCCATAGGAGGCGGTGATGGCGTGCAGGCCGACGGCGAGCGAGGAGGTGGTGTACGCAGCCTGGCCGGACGAGTTCACGGCCACCGGGGCGGCGAGGGCGGTGGCGCCGTCGAGGAAGGTGACGTTGCCGGCGGGGTTGCCGGAGCCGGCGCTGGAGACGGTTGCGGTGAAGGTGACGGACTGGCCGAAGCCAGAGGGGTTGGCGCTGGAGGCGAGGGTGGTGTTTGCGCTGACCTGCGTGGCGTCGCCGATCAGCTCGATTTCTAGGGACGAGTTTGCGGCGTCGGCAGCGACCAGCGCTTTGCCGAAGAGCGGATCGGCTGCCATGGAGGGGGCAAAGGCAGCGGCGATCAGGCAATCGCCGTTGACTCCCAGCGACGGAGCAGCGGTGGTGCAGGGGTTTGTGACGCCGGCGAGCGCGGCGTTTGCGCCGGCGGCAATGGAGGAGAGGTCGAGAGCGGCGTTTCCGTCGTTTTCGATGGTCAGAGACTGCGGCGCGGATTGCGATCCCTCGGCGACAGGCGTGGCGGTGAAGTCGAGGATGGCGAAGTTGCTCTGGATCTGCCGGATGCGATTGTTGAGCGCGTCGGCGAAGTAGAGGTTGCCGGCGCCATCGAGAACCAGGCCGGTGGGACCGTGGAGACTGATGGCGTAGGGACCGTTGTTGTTGTAAATGAAAACGCCAGTGTTGTTCTGAGCGATGGTGGAGATGAAGCCGGTGGCCGAGCTGACCTTGCGAATGGCGGCGTTGCCGGTGTCGGCGATGATGAGGTTGCCGGCGGCATCGGCGACGACGCCGGAGGGCGCAGCGAGGGTGGCTCCCCTGGCGAGTGCGCCGTCGCCACTGTAGCCTGCGGCTCCGGTTCCGGCGAAGGTGGCGATGGCGCTGGCGGCGGTGATGAGGCCGCTTACAGCCGCGACCATGCGGATGACGTTGTTGGCGGAGTCGGGGATGTACATATTGCCGGCGGCATCGAAGGCTACGGCAAGGGGAGAGTTTAGCTTGGCCGCGTTCGCCGGGCCGCCATCGCCCATGTAGCCTGGGGTTCCATCGCCTGCTACGGTGGTGATGAAACCCGTGGCCGCGTCTACCCTGCGGATGACGTGGTTGGCGGTGTCGGCGATGTAGAGGTTGCCTGCGCTGTCGACGGTCACGCCATGGGGCTGGTTGAGTGTGGCGGCGATTGCGGGGCCGCCGTCGCCGTCGCTGCCCTGCTGGCCGTCGCCGGCGACGGTGGAGATGAGGCCGGTAGCGGCGGCAATCTCACGGATCACGTTGTTCCCGGTGTCGGCAATGTAGAGGTTGCCCGCGCCATCGAGGGCCAGGGTCGAGGGTGCGTTGAGGCTGACATTCTGGTCTGTGGAGGGCAGGCCGTCGCCGGTATAGGCGGGGGTTCCATTGCCGGCCAGGGTGGAGATGATGCCGGTGGCGGCGACGACCATGCGAATGCGATTGTGCCCCTGGTCGGCAATATAGAGGTTGCCCGCGCCATCCGCAGCGACCCCGGTGGGATTGTCGAGGGAAGCCGAGTTGGCTGCAGCGCCGTCGAGGATTGGGCCGGTAGCAGTGCCGTCGCCGGCCACGGGCAGAATATTGCCAGCGCGCAGCACCTCCAGGCCTCCGATGCCCGTGCCAGAGAGGGCTGCGGAGCCCAGAACGTTGCCCTGGCCGTCGATGAGCACCACTGCGCCCACGCGCAGGCCCGGATAAAGCGGAGTGAAAGTTACTGATTCCGTGCAGGTTGCGCCGGGAGAGAGGTTAGCTCCTGTGCAGGTCAGGGCGCCATTGCCGGGCGCGTAGTCAAGGCCGCTCGCGCCCAGGGTGAGTATTTCCACGGCGCTGACGGCGCCCGGGGCTTGCGCGGTGACGGTGACGTTCTGCCCGCCTGAGACGAGACCTACCGGCTGGGAGCAAAAGCTACCGCCCAGGGCAATGCAAGGGGGGGGTAGGATCTGCGCCAGCGCCAACGGGCTGGCCGCAAGCAGGGAAGCCAGGACTGGCCCGCGCCTTATCCATCCGGCATTCTGACCGGAAAACCGGCTTATCTCTGTCTCCATCCGTCTCCGGTTGCGCATGCTGTCTACCCTCGGAATATCGGCTGGGTTGGGCCGAGTATTAAGGCAGTTGCGCTGCCTGGGCAGGAGTCGAGGCAGATTGGCCACTCGCCGGCCGCATGGATGGAAGGCCGGCGCCGCACCGGGACCTGAGCCAAACCGCTCAGATTATGAGGCGGGACAATGCCATGCTGGACTGGTGTGCGATGATTGGTCACCCCGAAAAGGGGAGCCGCTCCCCCAGCGATGCGAGGCGCGGAGCGCGGTTCACCGCCACCGGAGCCGTTTCGAGGAAGAGGCTGCAGCGATGGATGGACGAACAAAAGAAATATTCGACCCTGCAAATTATCTCAGCACCGAGGCTGAGGGGCGCAAAATTGTCCGCCTCAAGGCGAAGCAACTGTTCTTTGCGCAGGGTTCCCCGGCCGACTCGGTTTACTATCTGCAGTCTGGGCGGGCCAAGCTAACGGTTGTCTCCAAGAAGGGCAAGGAAGCCACGGTTACGTTACTGGCGGCAGGAGACTTTCTCGGCGAGGAGTCGCTCACGGCAATCGGTGCGGTTCGATCGGCCAGTGCGTCTGCCCTGGTGGTTTGCGTGGCGCTCAGGATCGCGCGGCAGGAAATGCTCAAAGTACTGCACGAGCATCATGAATTCTCCAAATTCTTCCTGAACTTCATGCTGCTTCGCGGTATTCGGACCCAGGCGGACCTCATCGACCAGCTTTTCAATTCCAGCGAGCGACGTTTGGCACGGACCCTGCTTTTGATGGCAGATTTCGGCCAGCCGGGCGAGCCGCTGACGTTGATTCCGCCGGTGACGCAGGAGACGCTTGCGGAGATGATCGGGACCACGCGATCACGCGTGAGCTTCTTCATGAATCGATTCAGGAAGCTTGGCTATATTGAGTACGACGGACGCATTCGCGTAAACAGATCGCTGCTGAACGTGGTTCTTCAGGACCATTTGCCGGGGCAGAACGCATCGCAGCCCGAGCTGCTCGACCCGCCGCCCGGCAAAGCGCGGGCCGCGCTGAGAGCCAAGCTGGATTGAGGGTCAAACAGCCGCACGAGCGCATTTTCGATTCACAAGTTGGCGTTTTGAGATTGTGCAGGGTGGCATCTTGATGAAAACGCCACTTGGCTTCCAGGTTTCTGTAAAGGTCGGAATCGAAACAGCCGCACCGGCTTACAGCGAGGTTCGCGGACGAGCCGCCACGATTGGAGACTTATGTCGTTTGGAATTTATGCTGCCGGTTACGCAATCCTGATCGGCGGGCTCATGTACGCCGCGTACCTGATGCACATACCCACGCACTGGATTGCCGCGGGGGCCGTTGTGCTGTGCGGTGTCGGGATTCTGTCGGCTGTCAAAGCCACGCGACCGAAAGACTCGGCCTAAGCGCGAGATTGCCACGATCCGCCTGTCCCGCGATTCAATCGAGTCGCATCCGCTTAACCTTCCATCAATACTCAACCCTGCTGGACGAAGCGATCCAGGCGGCAAAGCAGGTCCAGGCTTCGGCAGCATTGAGTTGCGTGGCGGGCAGCGCGCGCTGCGGCTGGTCCTTGCGGAATTCCTCATAGAGAAAAGCGTCGTCGAAGCCGGCGCGAGCAGCGTCGGCCGCGCTTGAGCCGTAGTAGATGGCGTCGAGCCGCGCCCAATAACAGGCGGCCAGGCACATGGGGCAGGGCTGGCAACTGGTGTAGAGTTGGCAGCCGGCGAGGCTGAAGACGCCGAGCGCCTTGCAAGCGGCGCGGATGGCGTTGACCTCACCGTGAGCGGTGGGATCGAGGCTGGCGGTAACCGTGTTGACGCCCTCGCCGACAATTTTGCCGTCGCGCACAACGACCGCGGCAAAAGGGCCTCCGCCGCCGGCGTCGACGTTCTGGATGGCGAGCGCGATGGCGCGGCGGAGAAACTCTGGATTGGGTGGGTTGGACTGGGGCAACTTGCTCATTACCTCGCTGAGAGATAAAAGTAATCACAGTATGGCACAGGCATTCCAATCGACCCGGGTGGTGACCGCCGGTGGGCTGGCTCCCGCTACGCTGCTGGTGGAAGGAGAGCGCATCGCCGCCGTACTGGGCTGGGACGAGACGCCGGCCGGCGCAGTGCTGAGGGACTTTGGCGACGCGGTTCTGCTGCCGGGGCTGGTGGACTCGCACGTGCACATCAACGAGCCGGGGCGCACGGAGTGGGAGGGATTCTGGACGGCTACGCAGGCCGCGGCGGCGGGCGGCGTGACGACGCTGGTGGATATGCCGCTGAACTGTGTGCCGGAGACGACCGATGAGGAGGCGCTCAAAGCCAAGCGGATAGCGGCGCAAGGCAAGGCCTGGGTGGACTGGGCGGCGTGGGGCGGGGT
>VFSW01013271.1_pt1 | contig 11460 bp, 7 predicted proteins | sample 5358111 | NCBI WGS metagenome assembly VFSW01 (sample SAMN11554181, study PRJNA540505) | mine drainage metagenome | isolation source: sediment from site ElyBrook_90M | place: USA: Ely Copper Mine, Vershire, VT | collected 2017 | reverse complement strand
CACCAAGAGGCTGGCAACAAGCGATGCCAGTTTCAAAAAGTGCATGATCTTCTTCATGGGTTACGCTCCCTACAGTTAGAGTTGGTATTCGATTCCAAACAAAGTGTTGGTTTGCCTCGTGTGGCTTGCCGGTTCAATGAATCCGTTTGAAATTGTTGACTGGCTGTACTGGCACTGTTCATACCGGATGGTGGCGACCGCGCGCCAATGGTTTTTTATCCGGTAGCCTGCCGATGCCCCCAGCGACCACAATGTCTGATTGCCCCGATCCCCGGAAAATCCGAGCTTGGGAACGTCAGTCTGAGCATGGAGTAGCTTGCCGGCACTGGCTTCCCCTTCCAGTGTCCACAACGGGGATGCGCGCCATTGACCGAGCAGCCCCACAACAGCAGCATGGTGCTGGGATGTCTCCCTGTACTGCACGAGTTCGCGCGTCCAATTCTGGTAGCGGTATTCGATGAACGGCACCCACTGGAAATTTTCCGTTTTGGCAACCGGCAGCCCTGCGCGCACGGCATAGTCGAGCATGACGTTGCCGGTGGAGGCGCTGTAGGGGGTGAGCAGATTGCCCGATTGCAGATAGCCGCTGTAGCGGGTGCCGCCGCTGCTGCGGTGGGCGGTGGCTTGCAACAACAGGGGGAGTGATTCGAATTGCCAGCGCGCGCCGAGCTCCACGCTGTTGAGAGTGCCGCGCTCGGTGTCCAGCGTGCCGTCGGTGGTGAGGCCGGAGGGGTCGTTCTCGGTGTAATCCTGCCGCAGGGCGCCGAGGCTGGCCGTGATCGTGCGGTTATGGGCGGCCCATGAATTATCGTTCGGTTGCGCGGCCAGCGGGCCGGCGAAAAACAGAAGCGCGCCACCCGCAAGGATTGCAAACCCTGATCCAAGAAGGTCAAGGAATTTTTCTACGATTAGGTGTAGCCGCTGATTATCGAGTGCGCTCCCTATAAATTCACAAATATTCAATTTTCCGTTTCGAGATCAGCCTCTGAGAGACAAATCTTCTCCATGCCGCGTTATTTTTAGCGGCCAGTGGCCACTCAATATGACAAATTGATCAATTCCAAATATTACAAATTGTTAATGTATGCAATAATCATACCGACCATTGATTTTAGGCCATCTTCCATATTTCAATGCTCTTTTGCGTTACGAATAGGTAACTAAAGATCGCTCTGTCTAACAACCCAGGTTACCAAAACGGAACACGACTAATCCCAGCGCGAGTTATTTTCGCAAACCCTAAAAATCGGCGGGTTGATCTTTCAGATTGAGCCAAAGCGAGAGGTTGGTCTGAGTGGAGAATTGATAGGAGAATTGATAGTAGTTCAAGAATCAAAGAGGTCCAGTATCAATAATTTCCAACTTCATATGTTCAGCTCCGTCTGCAATTCTGCTCCTATGGCCGGTGACGATCTCATACCTGCCGGTGGCATCTGGATGCCACCGGCAGCAATGGCCGAATTACTCGCGTAAACTATTCGGCAGGTTCTCTTACTGTACCTGCCTGAGCACGTGCGTATTCGTGACGGTGCCACTCGTGTTCACCATTTTCACCTCACCCACATTCGGTGCGATCCACGTGTCAGAACTCGCTTGGGCAGTGCCGGCAACATTTGATGAAGTTGAGTCGGTATGGAACAAGCATGCGTCGAAGGTTCCTGCGGGTACGGTCACACTCTCACGTCGTACAAGTGTGGTGGTCAACTGTACGGTCGTGTTTAGGGTTGGGTCTCCTCCAACCATTACCAGTTGGCCAGAGTAAGTCCCGGTTTGTCCAATGGCCCACTGCTTCGCAGTGTGGATCGCTGGTTGATAGGTGACGGTTGAGCTTCCGCCAGACCAAGTCGAGGTTGATCCTAATTCGATCCATTCAGTCGACAGATTCTGTATGTACATAGAGGTTGTCACGGTAGGCGTGGCTACATTCTGATCGATCACCTGCTGTACTGACTGACCGAGAAAGGTAGTGTCGGCACCGAACGACCTAACAATAGTGCTCGTAAGCGTCGGATTTCCAGGTATAGACATAGAGCTGTCTATCGTCATCACTCGACCAGGGACATAAAACGTTGAACAATCCGAGTTATCGGACGGAAGAGTGCCGGTAGAGGTTGTGGTGCAATTCACCGCCACGCTTGCTACGCTGGCTGTCGCTGTGCCACTACCGCCTGTTACGACACAAGACTGGCCTTGTGGCTGCGTGATGACAGTGACGTTGAATGTGTTGCCATATGCCACGGTGGCGGGGAAGGTGAAGCTACCGTTTGTCGAAATCGTGTCGTTGTTGCCGCCGCTGTTTTGCAACACTACGCTACCGTTTAGCCCCGTAACTGTTCCGCCTATGGTGTAGCTGTTGGCGGCGCAGGTGACGACAACATTACCGATGTTGGCTTGAGCAATCGTGCCGGTGCCGCTGGCTACGCTACAACTCTGGCTTGCCGGATGGGTAAGGACCGTCACGCTGTAGTGGCTGCCGTTGGCGACCTTGGTGGGAAAAGTGAATGCGCCATTAGTCGCAACGGTGAGGTTGTCGCCATTATTGTCTTGCAGCACCACGGAACCCGAGAGACCAGAAGCCGAACCGCCCACGCTATAAGTATCGGTAGCACAGACCACGGACACATTGGTAACGTTGCCCGTAGACACTGTTCCTGCACCTGAACTCACGGTACAGGTCTGACCATTTGGCTGAGTGAGGGTAGTGACATTGTAGTGACTACCACTGGCGATCTTGGTGGGAAAGGTGAATGTGCCATTAGCCGCAACGGTGAGGTTGTCGCCGCTATTGTCTTGCAACACCACGGAACCCGAGAGCCCGGATACTGTGCCACCGATAGTGTGGCTGTTGGCGCCACTCGTCGTGCCCATATAGGCAGTCGCCAGGGCTGTACCGAAGCCGGTGGCTGGTGCGGTAAAGGCAGGAGTCGATGCATTGCTCAGCAAGGACGGGTATGAAACGCCAGCGTTGGTCATGGCCGTTGCCAGTGCAGTCAGCATATCGTCGCTTACGTTGCCAGAAGTGGGCGTGAAGGTCGTGGTAATCGGGTTATTGGTACCAAGTGGGGAAAGTCCGCTCAGGGCGGTGCCCAGTTTGGTGAGCGCTGAGGTCTCTTGTGCCTGAGTGATGGCAGTGAGCGGCGTTGGGGCGGCGCTCAAACCGGCGAACCATACACTTGGTGTTGCCGTACCAACCATATTAGCCACTACCAGATCAGTGAGAGGCGTGACATTCACGACACCTGCGGCTATGGCAATGGAATGGTATGACTCGGGGTTGCTTGCACCGTTGATCGTGCCACTGGATACTTCCACGGCACAGGGCAGGGTTTGCCCGGAGAGTGTGACTTGCCAAGCGCCCGTGGTGCTCGTGGTGGTTGTGAGCGCACTACCTGCCGCGCAAACGACGTTGATTGTGCCGCCAGCAATCGGGGTGCCTACTGCCGCAACACCGCTCAAAGTGCTTGCAGCAGGAGTGCTGCTTCCTCCACCTCCACCACCGCATCCAGCCAGAAAAACCGCAGCTATCATTGCCGCCAGAAACCCCGAAAATCTTGTTGTCATTTCCATTTCCTTTCATGAGGATATTGGTTTTCTTGCTAAAGGCTGGACGGGCTCTTTTTTTGTGGGCTGCACACCAGTTTCCCGTTCGGCAGTCAAAAATGACTCGATATTTATTTGCAAACATAACCCATTTTGGGATATTCCACAATAGGTTATTAGTCTGGACGAATGCCCAGTTCATTGCACAGCTTTCAATATCAGGTTTTTCGTTCGCTTCTCATCGTTGCGAGAGAAGCATCTGGATTGACGCAGGTTCAGATAGCCGAAAGACTGGGAAAGCCGCAAAGCTTCATTTCGAAGTACGAACGCGGAGAACGTCGGCTCGATTTTTCAGAATTTATGGAATTGGCGGATGTTCTGGGCATAGACACGCATGCCTTCATTGATGCGTATCGTTCAGCACGTACTGTGATGCCAAAACACAAGAAACAGAAATAAATTTCTCCACGCGCCCTGCGTCTTTCCCCGCAACAAGACTGCGGAAGTATTACTGGAATAATAGAGGGGTCACAAAAGGGGGCCATGAAAATAGCCGTCCACGAATAGCAGCAGCGCCGTCAGATGGAATATCTCGTACTCGCACGCCAGGGCGACATTTTCACTTTCACCTTGAACAAACGCGCCGCCATGCCTGCCAGTACCTGTGGCAATACGGCATCGGCCTTACGGCGTATGCCGCAGTGCGCGCCTGAAAACAGCACCAGACTGGCCAGTCGCAGGTAGAAATCCGATCCGGTCAAGCTTGCAAATTGCACAATGCTATAATCGCGCCACGTTTTTTCAGGGGAACTGTCCATGACCACTTTCGCCATTCTGTTCCTGATGCTGATCGTCATTTTAATTGCCGCCGAGGTATTTACCAACGCTTTAGAGCATTTGGGCGAAAAGCTGAAGATTTCGGAAGGCGTCACGGGATCGCTGTTTGCCGCCATAGGCACCGCCCTGCCGGAAACCATGGTGCCGCTGCTGGCGCTGATGGCGGGCACTGCCGACACCCGCCTCAACGAAGAAATCGGGGTCGGCGCGATCCTCGGCGCGCCGCTGATGCTGTCCACCCTGTCGATCTCACTGATGGCGCTGGCGGTGCTGAAAAAACGTGGCGTCCACGGCCATTTCACGCCGGAGCGGACTGGCCTGACCCGCGACCTGAACTTCTTCCTGGCGGCTTTTTCATTTTCCGCCATCGCCCTGTTCGTGCCGCACCAGCAGGCAGCGATCCGTGCGGCTATCGGATTCACCCTGGTGCTGACCTACTTCGTCTATATCATGATCACCCTGCGCGCTTCCGCCCATCTGGTCAAGGAGGGCCATGGCACCGAAGCCGAGGAAAAGATGTTTCTGTGCCGTCTCGGACTGCCGCAGAACCTGTTGATGATCCTGACCCAGCTCGCCCTCGGCCTGGCCTTGCTGGTGGCCGGCGCCAAGGGTTTCATTTACGGCGTGGAAGATGCCTCCAGGCTGCTCGGCATCTCCCCCCTGCTGCTGTCGCTGCTGATCATCCCGATCGCCACCGAACTGCCGGAAAAGGTCAACAGCATCCTGTGGATCCGCAAGCGTAAGGACACTCTGGCCTTCGGCAATATCACCGGAGCCATGGTATTCCAGGGCACCCTGCTGCCGGCCATCGGCATCATGCTCACCCCGTGGGAACCGCGTCAGGAAGTGCTCGCCGGCATTGTCATCGCCCTCTTGGCCGCGCTATGGGTCAGGCTAATGGTCAGCCGCGGACCGATCAAGGTCTGGCATCTGTGGGTCAATGGGGCGATGTATGTCACCTACCTGGTTATTGTACTAAGCTGAACAACGCCCGATCAAAACCAGCGCCCTTTACCATTGCCTCCTCTCCCGCGAGCGGGAGAGGATTGAGGTGAGGGCGATCCCTCCGGGAGAGTTTGGGATGAGGGTTGCCCCCTGAGAGGGCATGGGAAAAAATTGTGTGCCTGGATTTAGATAACGGAAGATAACGCAATGGCCAAGAAACCGGCAGCCACGGAACCGTCACCTCAACCGGCGAAAAACGAAGACCCCGCGCCATTCTGCCACGCGCTCGCCAACCACCTCACCTATTCCGTCGGCAAGGACCACTTCACCGCCACCCACCACGACTGGTTTTCCGCCCTCGCCCATACCACGCGCGACCAGATGACCGGGCGCTGGATGGAAACCATGCGACGCTATTACCGTGCCGACACCAAGCGGGTTTATTACCTGTCGATGGAGTTCCTGATCGGTCGCACCCTGACCAACAGCCTGATGAATATGGGCCATTTCGACGAGTGTCTCAAGATGGCGGTCAAGGCCGGGCTGGATTTGGATCTGGCGCGCGCAATGGAGCCCGATGCCGCCCTCGGCAACGGCGGACTGGGGCGCTTGGCCGCCTGTTTCCTGGATTCCATGGCCACCCTCGGCCTGCCGGGTTACGGCTACGGCATCCGCTACGAATATGGCATGTTCAACCAGCAGATCGAAAACGGCTGGCAGGTGGAGCACCCGGACAACTGGCTGCGCTATGGCAATCCCTGGGAATTCCCGCGCCCGGAAGTGCTGTATCCGGTGAAATTTTACGGCAGGATACTGGAATACGTCAGTGAGGACGGCAAGCTGCACCACCACTGGGTGGACACCGAGGATGTCATGGCGATGGCCTACGACACACCGGTGCCGGGCTACGGCGGCAAATCGGTGAACAACATGCGGCTGTGGTCGGCCAAATCGTCGAGGGATTTCGATCTGAAATATTTCAACGAGGGCAACTACATCAAGGCGGTGGAGGACAAGAACGAGTCCGAAAACCTGTCCAAGGTGCTCTACCCCGACGACACCACGGTGATGGGACGAGAACTGCGACTGAAACAACAGTATTTTTTCGTCAGCGCCTCGCTACAGGACATGCTTTACCGCTTCGATAAATTCCATAAAAACTTCGATGAATTGCCTGACAAAGTGGCGATCCAGCTCAACGACACCCACCCCTCAATCGCGATTCCCGAGCTGATGCGCATCCTGCTGGACCTTTACCACATCGACTGGGATCGTGCCTGGAACATCGTCACCCGCACCTTCTCCTACACCAACCACACGCTCATGCCGGAAGCGCTGGAAACCTGGCCGGTGAAGCTGTTCGAGACGATCCTGCCGCGCCATCTGCAAATCATCTACGAAATCAACCAGCATTTCCTGAACGATGTCCTCCACCGCCATCCCGGCGATGTGGAACTGCTGAAGCGCATGTCCATCATCGATGAAGACAACGGGCGGCGCATCCGCATGGCGCACCTGGCCATCGTCGGCAGCCACCGGGTGAACGGCGTGGCGAAAATTCACACCGAACTGATGCGGCAGACCATTTTCGCCGACTTCGACCGCTTCTACCCCGGCAAGATCATCAACATCACCAACGGCATCACCCCGCGCCGCTGGCTCAACCAGGCCAATCCCGGCCTGGCCGGACTGATCAAGGAGCACATCGGCAGCGACTGGATCACCAACCTGGAACAGCTCGGCAAGCTCGCCAGGTTTGCCTCCGACAAAGCCTTTCAGGACAAATTCCGCGCCGTGAACCGGGTGAACAAGGAAAATCTTGCGCTGATTATCAAGAACAAGCTGGGCATCACGGTCAACCCCGACTCGATGTTCGACGTGCAGATCAAGCGCATCCACGAATACAAGCGGCAACTGCTCAACCTGCTCCATATCGTCACCCTGTACAACCGCATCCGCGCCAATCCGGCAACCGACCGGGTGCCGCGCACCGTGATCTTCAGCGGCAAGGCGGCCCCAGGTTATACGCGAGCCAAACTGATCATCAAGCTGATCAACGACGTGGCGGACATCGTCAACAATGATCCCGCAGCAAGGGATCTGCTCAAGGTGGTGTACATTCCCAATTACGATGTGACCACCGCATCGGAAATCATTCCCGCAGCGGATATTTCCGAACAGATTTCCACCGCCGGCACCGAAGCCTCGGGCACCGGCAACATGAAGCTCGCCTTGAACGGCGCACTGACAATCGGCACCCTGGACGGCGCCAACATCGAGATCCGCGACGAAGTCGGCGCGGACAACATTTTCATGTTCGGGCTGAATGCGGCGGAAGTCGCCGAACTGCAGAACAAGGGCTATAACCCCTGGGATTACTACCACGGCAACGAGGAGCTGCGGCAGGTGCTGGAGATGATAGCCTCAGGCTTTTTTTCGCCGGACGAGCCTGGCCGCTTCCATCCGATCGTCGACGCGTTGACTGGGGGTGGCGACCATTACATGCTGCTCGCCGACTACGCCGCCTACGTCGAATGCCATGAAAAAATCGAAGCGCTCTACCGCAACCCCGCAGAGTGGGCGCGCAAGGCGATCCTCAACGTGGCGGGCATGGGCAAGTTCTCCAGCGACCGCACCATCAGGGAATACGCGGAAAAAATCTGGGGGGTTAAATCAGTGCTGAGTGCTGAGTCCTGAGTTCAAAGATTATCGCGCAACGATACCACGCACTCAGGACTTTCCACTCAGCACTCAGGACTGTTTTTCCTGTTGTCAGGACTAATCCATTCCCAGCCGCTCCAGCCGGTATCTCAATGCCCGGAAGGTGATGCCGAGCAGCTTGGCCGCCGCAGTCTTGTTGTAGCGCGTCTTTTCCAGCGCGCCCATGATCGCCTCTTTTTCCATGACATCGAGATATTCTGGCAACGGCAGGCCCTTCAGCCGTGCCGCGTCTTTCTGCGGCTTTGCCGCGAGTTGCAAATCCTCTCGACATATCTCGCCCCCCGTGGTCAGCGCCATCGCCCGCTCCAGGATATTTTCCAGCTCGCGCACGTTGCCCGGAAAATCATATCCCTGCAGTTCTTTCAGCGCCGCCAGGCTCAACTTGGGCGGCTCAGTATCCGGGCTCGCCATTTTCCTGAGCATCTCCCTGGCCAGCAGCGGGATATCGTCGGTGATTTCACGCAGCGTCGGCATTTTCAGCACGATCACGTTGAGCCGGTAATACAGGTCCTGGCGGAATTTCCCGAGTTCCACACATAGGCCGAGATCCTGGTGGGTGGCGCTTATAATGCGCACGTCAATGGGCTCTTCCTGGGTGGACCCCACCTTGCGCACCATTTTTTCCTGGATGACGCGCAGCAGTTTCACTTGCATCGGCAAGGGCAGGTCCGCCACCTCATCCAGAAACAGCGTACCGCCGGCTGCCGCCTGAAAAAACCCCTCCTTGTCCTGGTTGGCGCCGGTAAAAGCGCCCTTCTTGTAGCCGAAAAACTCGCTTTCCATCAGGTTCTCGGGAATCGCGCCGCAGTTGACTGCGACGAAGGGAGCCTCGCCACGCGGGCCATTGAGATGGAGCAATCGCGCCGCCAGTTCCTTGCCGCTGCCCGACTCGCCGGTGATGTGAACCGGGGCCTGGATGCGCGCCAGCCTCGCTATCAACTGACGGGTTTGCTGCATCGGGGGCGAGTCGCCAAGCAACACGGGCTGACCGTTACTGAAATTTTCGCCGGTTTTTTTCGGTTGCCCGTCACGAGACAGTTTTAGCGCGGAATTGACCAGCGCACGCAACTGGGTCAGGGAAACCGGCTTGGACAGGTAATCGAAAGCACCCGCCTTGAGCGCGGCAACCGCGTTTTCAGCGCTGCCATAGGCGGTGATCACCGCCACCGGCGTACCGGGATAGTCCTTGATCACATGTTCCAGAAGGCCCAACCCGTCGCCATCCGGCAGCCGCATATCGGTCAGACACAGATCGTAGGACTGCTTGCGCAGGTACTGCTCGGCGAGGAAAGTGCTGGATGCCGTATCGGCCTCCAGCCCCATGCGCTGTAAAGTCAGCGCCAGGAGTTCACGAATGTCCGCCTCATCGTCCACCACCAGAACGCGGCGAGGCGGCACGGCACCCTCACTTTCAGGTATGGTAACTTGCGGCTTACGGCTCAATACATTCTCCCTATGCGTGCGTTCTTTCATCCGCTGGCAGTTTCCCACTTGCGGGGAGGCCAATTCTGAACCGGGCGCCCTGTCCGGTTTCAACATAACCCAGCAGGGCTCCATTGGCATCGCACAGCTCGCGAGCGATATAAAGCCCGAGCCCGGTGCCGGTGCTGTCGGTGGTGGAAAAGGGCTCGAACAGCTGGGCGCGCAACGCCTCCGCAACACCCGGCCCATCGTCACTCACGTCCAATTGTACAATATTCCCCGACCGCGAGAGCGCCGCGCTCAAACGGATACTGCCATCCTGCTGGCGACAATAGCGCCAGGCATTGCGGCACAGGTTCCACAGTACCTGGTCGAGATGCTGGCGATCGAAGCGCACTGTCAGTTCCTCTTTCACCTCCAGAACAACCGTCCCGGCTGGAATTTTTTCGGTCTGACAAAAAAAATCGACGAATTGGTGCAAGGTCGCATCCAGATCCAGCACTTCCGGCATGGCGCGGTCCCTGCGGTTAAGCTGCAAGACATCCTGAACCATCCGGTCGAGGCGATGGGTGTTGTCATGAATGATCTGCAACAGCCGCGCCTGGATCGCATCCTTGCCGGGCTCTTCCTGCAACAATTCAGTCGCATGGTTAATCGCGCTCAGGGGATTGCGAATCTCATGCGCGATGTTGGCCGTCAACCTGCCCAGCGCCGCCAACTTTAACTGCTGCGCCCGTTCCTGCATCAGGCTCAGGTCCTCCAGAAAAATCACCGCACCCAACGCCTCATCCCCGCCGATCGCGGTAAAGCGCGCCTGAATCCGCATTCCGTTGGCCGGCACGGTCAGCTCGAATCGATCATTGCACGGGTCTGCGTGCCAGCGCTGCAGGCACTCGGATAAGGCGGGGAAATAGTCGTTGAGGATGAGCCCGCTCCAGCTCGCTGACGGCTTTCCCAGCAATTTCTCGGCTTCGCCATTGTGCTGACGCACCCGCCCCTGCTCGTCTACCACCAGCACGCCGTCCTGCATATCCTGAATCACCAGCTGGTTGACCTGGGCAAGGTTGGCAAGGTCGATGCTCTGCTTCTGCGCCAGCTTCTCGGTCACAGCCAGACGTTTAGTCAGGACAAAGGCCAGCCCGGCGATAGCGAAAAAACCCATGCTGGTCAGGCTGGCTTGCAGATAATCCTTGGGGTTTCCCGCCAGCACCAGCACCTGATAGGTCTGCTCGAGCAAAAGCGCAATGCTCGCCATGGCGGCATGGAACATTGCCAGGCGGCCACGGCTGACCATCCCGGTGGCTACCAGCGGCCCCAGCAGGATCAGCCCGAGGCCGCTCTGAATACCCCCGCTGGCATACATCAGCAGCACGATAAACACAATATCCGCACTCACTTGGATACTCAGGAGCAGATTGAAGCGCGGCCATCGAATATCGATTGGCACGATCATCAGCGCCGCAAAAACCACGTAAGCAATGCTGGTGGCGTAGAACAAGGTGGGGTTGTAGGCGCCAAGGGTGCTGATGACGCCGAACAGGGTATAGGCGACGGCAAAAGTGCCAGCGAGGGTCAGCCGGAAAAGATTGAAATAGCGGAGAGACCGCCAGTATGCATCAGGTTGAGGTGTGACCCGAACCTGTAGCAAATCTGTCAGCATTAAGAATTACTTCTGGTGGAATTGGCGATGCTCGTTGGTGCAAAAGTACTCACCGTGGCTGACGATGCTTTCGCTCCTCGGCAGATGCACCCCACATTGGACGCAACGCACCATATCCTCGCCGATTTCGTTTTTTTGCGCGGATTCCCGCTTGACCGTGGTGCGGCCAGAGTTTTTGACGAGCCGGTAGACAATCCAGGCGCCCAGAACAAGAAGTATCAGTTTGATCAACATCACCCCACCCCGGTATGACGAGGCGCCTCAGGGTTCAAGATTCGGACATGAACTGGTCGGGGTGAGAGGATTCGAACCTCCGGCCTCTGCGTCCCGAACGC
>VFSW01013270.1_pt1 | contig 11460 bp, 8 predicted proteins | sample 5358111 | NCBI WGS metagenome assembly VFSW01 (sample SAMN11554181, study PRJNA540505) | mine drainage metagenome | isolation source: sediment from site ElyBrook_90M | place: USA: Ely Copper Mine, Vershire, VT | collected 2017 | reverse complement strand
TCAGCCCGGCCACTTCCAGTCGCGTATCCCCGGCATGTCGTCCCCGCGGGCCCGGATGTACTCCGCGTGCTCGACGAGCTTGTCGGCCATGAGCTGCCGCAGATGAGCCTGACGCGTACCCAGGGAGGGCACCCGATCGACGACGTCCTGCACGAGGTGGAAGCGGTCCATGTCGTTGCGCACGGCCATGTCGAAGGGCGTCGTGGTCGTCCCCTCCTCCTTGTAGCCGCGCACATGCAGGTTCCTGTGGTTGGTCCGGCGGTAGGTCAGGCGGTGGATGAGCCACGGGTAGCCGTGGTACGCGAAGATGATCGGCCGGTCGGGCGTGAAGATGCCTTCGAACTCGGGGTCGGGCAGCCCGTGGGGGTGCTCGGTGGAGGGCTGCAGCTTCATCAGGTCCACCACGTTGACCACGCGCACCTTGAGCCGCGGCAGGTGCTCGCGAAGCAGCGCGACGGCGGCGAGGGTCTCGAGCGTGGGGACATCGCCCGCGCAGGCCATCACGACATCGGGCTCGCGGCCCTCGTCGTTGCTCGCCCAGTCCCAGATCCCCAGGCCCGCGGTGCAGTGCTTGACGGCCTGATCCATCGTGAGCCACTGCAGCGCGGGCTGCTTGCCCGCGACGATGACGTTCACGTAGTTCACGCTGCGCAGGCAGTGGTCGGTGACCGACAGCAGCGTGTTCGCGTCCGGCGGCAGGTACACCCGGATGACGTCGGCCTTCTTGTTCACCACGTGATCGATGAAGCCCGGGTCCTGGTGACTGAAGCCGTTGTGGTCTTGCCGCCACACGTGGGACGTCAGCAGGTAGTTGAGCGACGAGATGGGCCGCCGCCACGGGATGTCGCGCGTGACCTTCAGCCACTTGGCGTGCTGGTTGAACATCGAGTCGACGATGTGGATGAACGCCTCGTAGCAGGAGAAGAAGCCGTGCCGGCCCGTGAGCAGGTAGCCCTCGAGCCATCCCTCGCACTGGTGCTCGCTGAGCATCTCCATCACGCGGCCGTCGGGCGACACGTGGTCGTCCGTGGGTAGGATCTCCGCGTCGGAGGCGCGCGTGGTCACCTCGAAGACCGGAGCCCAGCGGTTGGACGCCGTCTCGTCCGGGCTGAACACGCGGAAGTTCCGCTGCTCGGCGTTCTGCACCAGCACGTCGCGGATGAGCGTCCCCTGCACCCGCGTGGCCTCGCCGAGGGTCGTGCCTGGCTTCGGGACCTCCACCGCGTACTGCGTGAAGTCGGGGATGCGCAGCTCCTTGCGGAGCAGCCCGCCGTTGGCGTGCGGGTTGGCGCTCATGCGGCGATCGCCTCTCGGAGGCAGATCGAGCAGCTCGCGGACCGGGGCGCCCCGCTCGTCGAAGAGCTCCTCGGGTCGGTAGCTCTTCATCCAGCTCTCGAGCATCGCGAGGCGCGCCGGGTCGTGCCCCACGTCGAAGGGGACCTGGTGGGCACGCTGGGTGCCCTCGACCGGATGCCCGTCGACGACCTTCGGGCCCGTCCAGCCCTTGGGAGTGCGAAGGACGATCATCGGCCACGGCTGGCGGGTGCGGACGCCCCGGGTGCGCGCTGCTCCCTGGATGCGCGCGATCTCGGTCGCTGCCTGATCGAGCGCGGCGGCCATCTCGACGTGCATCTCGGCGGGCTCGTGCCCCTCGACGAACAGCGGCGCCCAGCCGTAGCCGCGCATCAGCTGCTCGAGCTCCTCGCGGGGGATGCGCGCGAGGACCGTGGGGCCGGCGATCTTGTATCCGTTGAGGTGCAGGATGGGCAGCACGGCGCCGTCGTGCGCGGCGTCGAGGAACTTGTTGGAGTGCCAGCTCGTCGCCATCGGCCCCGTCTCGGCCTCGCCGTCACCGACGACGCAGAAGACCAGCAGGTTCGGGTTGTCGAACGCGGCACCGAACGCGTGGCTCAGCGCGTAGCCGAGCTCCCCACCCTCGTGGATGCTGCCCGGCGTCTCCGGCGCGACGTGGCTGGGGATGCCGCCCGGGAACGAGAACTGCTTGAAGAGCGCCTGCATGCCGCGCGCGTCCTGCGAGACGTTCGGGTAGACCTCGCTGTAGGTGCCCTCGAGCCACGTGTTCGCCACCACGCCGGGCCCGCCGTGCCCCGGACCCGCCACGAAGATGGCGTCGAGGTCGCGCTCGACGATGAGGCGGTTGGCGTGCACGTAGACGAAGTTCAGGCCGGGCGTCGTCCCCCAGTGGCCCAGCAGGCGCGGCTTGACGTGGTCGAGCCGCAGGGGCTCGCGCAGCAGCGGGTTGGCGAGCAGGTAGATCTGCCCCACGGACAGGTAATTCGAGGCACGCCAGTAGGCGTCGATGCGGCGGAACAGGTCGTTCATGGGTTTTCCCCCGTCAGGATGCGAAGGGTCTCGCGAGCGATGACGACTTCCTCGTCCGTGTGCACGATGCGGACCGTACACCCGCTGACGTCGGCGGAGATGACGGGCTCGCTGCGCGCGTTGCGCCCCTGGTCGAGCCTGACCCCCAGATGGGACAGGCCCGTGCAGACGCGGGCGCGCACCGCAGGCGCGTTCTCTCCGATGCCGCCGGCGAACACCAGCGTGTCGAGCCCCTCGAGGACCGCGGCGAGCGCCCCGATCGCCTTGCGGACGCCGTGGCAGTAGAGCGCGACCGCGTCGGCGCACGCGGGGTCGCTTCCCTCGCGTGCCAGCAGGTCCCTCATGTCGCCGCTCTGGCCCGACACGCCCAGCAAGCCCGACTCCTTGCTCAGCATCCCGTCGAGCGTCTCGGCGTCGAGGCCCTCCGTGCGCAGCAGGTACACCAGCAGCCCCGCGTCGAGGTCGCCCGAGCGCGTGCCCATCGGCACGCCCGAGTTGGGCGTGAAGCCCATCGTGGTGTCGACGCACGCGCCGTCGCGCGTCGCGGCGAGGCTCGATCCCGAGCCCAGGTGCGCCATCACGACACGACCGCGCGCCGCCGAGGCCCCGCCGACGCGAGCCAGCTCCTCGAGCTGATACTGGTAGGACAGGCCGTGGAACCCGTAGCGACGCACCCCGCGCGCCTCGTACCGGCGCGGGATGCCGAGCAGACGCGCGACGCGGGGCAGCGAAGCGTGGAAGGCCGTGTCGAAGCAGCCGACCTGCGGCAGCCCGGGCGCGCGAGCGCGGACCGCCTGGACGATCGCCAGCTCCGCGGGCAGGTGATCGGGATCGACGGGCTCGAGGCGATGCAGCGCCTCGCGGGGGCGCTCGGCGAGCCGCTTCGGAGCCGTGAGCTCGCTGCCGCCGGGCACGATGCGGTGGCCGACGGCCGCGAGGCCCTTCACGCCGCCGTGGGGCGCGAGGCGCTCGAGCACGGTTCCCAGCGCCCCGGCCGCGTCGCCCGGCGCCATGCGGTCCACCGCGCCGCGGTCGACGCGCTCGTTCCCCTCGAAGAGGGCGTACTTCAGCGAGGAGGAGCCGGCGTTGAGGACGAGGACGCGCGGGGCGGGCATCGGGGGATGCGGGAAGGCTAGCGCAGGAGCGCGCGGGCGGAGGTGACGTGACTCAGCGCGCGCACCGGAAGCCCAGGTTGACGTACCGGCCCGCCGCAGGAGAGTGCGCGCGACGAGAGACCCCGACGAACGACGGGTAGTCGCTGTACCAGCTGCCGCCGCGGTGGACTCGCGTCGTCCCCTGCGAGTCGTAGGCGCTCGCGGTCCACTCCCATACGTTGCCTGCGAGGTCGTGGAGGCCTCCCGGCGCGTCCCCTTCCATGTGGCTGCCGACCTCGCAGGTGCCGTTCCGCTTGGCGACACCGGACCAGCAGAGCTGCAAGTGGGGAGTCTGCCGTCCCCAGGGATACGTGTTGCCCGCGGTGCCGCCCCGCGCGGCCCACTCCCACTCCTCCTCGGTCGGCAGCCTCTTGTCTTGCACGCGGCAGTAGGTCGCGGCGTCCTCCCAGTCGACGCAGTTGATGGGATGCCCGGCCCGGGTGTCCGCGCCGTAGTTGCACCGGTCGTCCTCGATGAACGAGCGGCCGTCGTCCGACCATTGCCCGAGATGCGTCGCCGCGCACTTGCCCTGCTGCACGCAGGAGGCCTCCTGCTGCACGGTCACCTCCGTCGCGTCGAGGCAGAAGCGCTGCACGGTCACCCTGTCGCCGCGGTCTCCCATCGTGAAGGTCCCGCCGGGGAGCTGCGCCATCCCCGCCGGGCAGCTCGCGCCGGATGGCATCCCCGCGGCTGCGGGCGCAGCGCCCGCCGGCACGGCCACGCACTCCACGCCGTCCCATTGCTGGCCCGAAGGGCAGGTGGGCGCGAGCGGCTCCGCCTTCGCGAGGGGCGCGATCTCCAGGCGGATGATCGCCCCGCACTCGGGCGGCGGCGCCTTGTCGTCGGGTGTCGCCCTCGCGCACGCGGCCTCGTCGCCGGCCTTGGTCAGCGTCTCGCGCTGGGCTTGCGACCGGCCGCCCGCCGCGATGCCGGCGATGCCCGCCTGCGCGCCGACGTCGCCGTGCCCGCCGGCGTAGAAGTCGAAGGCTCCGATCGCCGCGGCGTAGATGAAGTGAGTCGCCCCGTCGCAATCGCCGCGCAGATCGTCGGTGCGCACCTCGGGGCCCACGGCCTCGAAGCGCCCCACCAGGTCCATGTCGACGGTCAGCCGCCCGGCGCGCCGGAGCTGGCCGGCGAGACTCGCCGCGCCCACGGGCAAGCTGGCGTAAAGCTCGTCGTCGTCGGTCACCACGACCTTGTCCACGGTGCGCGTCGCGCCGAGATAGGCGTACCTCGCCGGAACGCTGCAGCGCTCGAGCACGCGCATCTCGCAGCCTGCGTAGTGCACGATGACGACACCCTCGTGCACCTTGTTCTCGAGCTCCACTCGGTCGGGACTCGGCCATTCGACGATGAGGGGTCGCAACGGGCTCTTGACCACGCCGCAGAGGGCCTGTCCCGCGGGTCGGAACTCGGGAGCCCGGGCCAGCGCGGAGCCGACGTTTTCGCCCGCGCAGGAGAGCAGCGCGATCGAGACCAGCGCGGGAAACGCGCCAGGCGTGCGCTTCGAGACCAGCATGATCCGACAGCATACGCGCGCTGCGCGTAGCATGGATGGACGATGCCTCGCTTGCTGTCCGCGCTCACAGTTTCACTCTGCTGCGCTTGCGGCCCTTCGGGTCAAGCAAGCCGATCGGCGGCCCCGTCACTCCACCGCATCGACGTGCTCGCGACGGGCCAGTCGCCCACCAGCGTGGCGGCCGACTCGACGACCGTCGTGTGGACCGACGAGGGCAGCGATCCCGGCGCATGCCGTGACGGCACCTTGATGGCGACGCCGCTCGACGGGGGTGCTGCCCGCGTCCTCGCGAGCCAGCGCCGCTGCCCCGTGGCGGTCGCGACCGACGGCGTCTACGCGTACTGGGTCGATGGCGGACCGATTGGAACCGAGGCCGGCTACGGCTCGCTATCCCGGGTTCCGCTCGTCGGCGGGCCGAGCGTCGTGCTCGTCGACGAGCAGGTTCACCCGAATGGCCTCCAGCTCGATGGCGGGTTCGTCTACTTCACGACCGAGGGCAACGGCGGAGGTGGCACGCTCGTGCGGGTTCCGCTCGCGGGCGGCACCGCGACGACGCTCTGGTCCGGCCCCGAAGAACCCAACGGCTTCGTCGTGGACGGCCAGTTCGTCTACGTCGCCGCCCGTTCGCGCGCGCCGTGGCGTGGTCACGGACTGCTGCTCCGGGTGCCAACCGAAGGCGGGCCGGCCGTGACGCTGTGGCGCACGCGCGGGAACCCGCAGAGCCAGCCGATCACCAAGGACTCCATCGACGGCGGATGGATCTCGGGCGTGGCGATGGACGCCGGTTCCGTCTACTGGTCGGAGGAAGCCGGCAAGCACTCCGAGGTGCTCGCGATGCCGCGCGACGGTGGCTCGATGCGCCTCGTCGCAACCGACGCGTTCCACGCCACTCATTTCGGACGCGACGACAGGCGCATCTACTGGACCACCAACTGGGGCGACGTCCGCGGCTGGACCCCTGCGGGCGGCGTGGAGGAATTCCTCGCCTCGACCCAGGGTATGGCGCGCGGCCTGTGCGTCACCCCGGGAGCCCTTCTCGTTGCGGCAAGGTCGCCCGGGCGGATCCTCCGCATCGACACACGGTAACCCGTCCCTCAGGCATGACCGGCATCAGCGTGCTAAGCCGCTGCAGGAATGCCGGCCGAGCGCAAGCGCCCGTGGTTTCTGGTCCTGGCCCTGCTCGGCGCGCTCGCGCTCGGCACCACCGGGGCGTACGAGGGCTGGAACGGAGCGGCCCTCTACTTCGTGTCCGTGGACCCCAGCAAGGTCGGCCAGGGCATCACCGACGACCACGACCGGGCCCTCGTCGTGTCCCGCGTGCAGGACTACGTGCAGGTGCTGGACGCCGAGAAGTCGCGCGGCTGGCCCTTCTCGGTGGCCGCCCTGCTGCTCGGCAGCGCCACGCTGCTGTTCGCGATGCGAGCGCTCGGCGGCAGCCCCGGGGCCAGGACCGCGCTGATCCAGCTCGTGGTCGCGCAGGCCGCGACCGGGATCGCCGCGCACTACCTGCTGCGCGACGTGGTCGACGCCGATCTGCGCTGGAACGAGGCCGTCGCGGCGGCCGAGGCGCACGCCGCCGGGTCGTCGGGCCAGCTGGCCCCCGCGCCGTCGCTGGCCATGTTTCGCGCGGCCAGCACGCTGTTCCTCGTCCTGCGCACGATCGGGAGCGCGCTCGTCGTCGTGGGCCTGACGCGGACCAGGTCCCGCGCCTACTTCGACGAGGCCGCGACCGCCGAGGAGGGATAGCGGGTCATGGGGCACGTACGGCGCCTGCCGAGCGACCTCGCCAACCAGATCGCGGCCGGCGAGGTGGTGGAGCGGCCGGCGAGCGTCGTGAAGGAGCTCGTCGAGAACGCGCTCGACTCCGGCGCGACGCGCGTCAAGGTCGAGCTCGAGCAGGGGGGCGTCGCCCTCGTGCGCGTGACCGACGACGGGAGCGGCATGGCCGTGGACGACGCCGTGCTCGCGCTCGAGCGCCACGCGACCAGCAAGATCGCAGCCAGCGAGGACCTGTTCCGCCTGCACACGTTCGGGTTCCGCGGCGAGGCGCTGCCGAGCATCGCGTCGGTCTCGAAGCTGCGGCTCGTGACCCGCGAGCGAGGCTCCCGGGAGGGAACCGAGGTCGTCGTCGAGGGCGGCGCGAGCCCGGTGACGCGACCCGCGGGCGCCGCCGAGGGAACGAGCGTCGAGGTCCGCGACCTGTTCTTCAACGTCCCGGCCCGCCGCAAGTTCCTCAAGTCGACCGGGACCGAGGCGGCGCACGTCACGGAGGCCATGCTCCTGTCGGCGCTGGCGCGGCCCGACGTCAGCTTCTTCCTCGTGCGCGACGGGCGCACCGCGCGCGAGTGGCTGCGCGCCGGCTCGCGCGCCGAGCGCGTCGCGCGGACCATCGAGGGCGAGCGCCTCGAGGCCTGCATCGGCGAGCGCGGCCCGATGCGAGTCGAGGCCCACCTCGCGCCTCCCGAGCGTGCGCGCGCCGGCGCCGTCGGGCTTCACCTGCTGGTGAACGGTCGCCCGGTGCGCGACAGGGCTCTGGCCAGGGCGGTCGCGCAGGCCTACGGCTCCGTGCTCGAGCCGGGACGCTACCCCGTCGGCGTCGTGTACATCGAGGTGCCGCTGGACCAGGTCGACGTCAACGTCCACCCGCAGAAGGCCGAGGTGCGCTTCGCCGAGGGGCGGGCGCTGTACGACGCGGTCACGCGCGAGCTGCACCTCGCGCTCTCGCGGGCGTTCAACCTGCCCGCGCTCGGGACCGGAAGGCCGTGGGCGACGCCACGCCCCCCGCCCTCGTCGGGCGACGTCCCGACCACCCGCTTCGTCCGCGAGGCCAGCGAGAGTGCCGGCGGCGCTCCGCCGGATCCCTGGGATCTCGCGGGCCGCGAGGAGCCCGGCACGCTCGAGTCGCTCGCCGAGCGCACGACGCTCGAGTCGGTCCAGGACGCGACCTCGGCGCCTGCCGACGTGACCTCTCCGGCGGGCCTCTTCGAGGGCCACGGCTTCTATGCGTCGCTCGAGTTCCTCGCGCAGGTGCGCGCGACCTTCCTCGTGTGCGGCGGCGCCGACGGTCTCTACGTCCTCGACCAGCACGCCGCCGCCGAGCGCGTGACCTTCCACCGCCTGCGCAAGGCCTTCGACGCCCGCACGATGTCGACGCAGCGCCTGCTCATCCCCGACATCGTCGAGCTGCTGCCGACCGAGGTCGCGACCCTCGAGGAGCACGCGCGAGCCGTCGAGGCGCTGGGCGTCGAGCTGAGGCCCGTCGGGCCGGGCGCCGTCGCGGTGCACGCCGTGCCCACGCTGCTGGGTCGCAGCCGCCCCGAGCGCATCGTGCGCGATCTGGTGGCCGAGCTGGGACGCGCCGCTCGCCGGCCCTTCGGCGACGCCGCCGACCTGGTGCTCGCCACCATGGCGTGCCACGGCAGCATTCGCGCGGGCGACGTCGTGACGCGCGAGGAGGCCGCCTCGCTGCTGCGCGCCCTCGACGACATCGACTTCGCGGGGCACTGTCCGCACGGCCGGCCCGTGGTCACGCGCATCGGGTACGACGAGCTGGAGCGACGTGTCGGTCGTTGAGCAGGCGCTGGCCGTCGCGCGCGAGAGCCCCGACCGGCTGCTGGCGGTGGTGGGACCGACGGCGAGCGGCAAGACCGAGCTCGCCGTGTCCCTCGCCGAGAGGCTGGGCGGCGAGGTCGTCAGCGCCGACAGCGTGCAGGTCTACCGCGAGTTCGACGTCGGCTCGGGCAAGCCCACGGCGCGCGAGCTGGCGCGCGCCCCTCATCACCTGGTGGGCACGCACGCGCCGCTCGATCCGATCGACGCGGCGTCGTGGGCGCAGGCGGCCTCGCGCGCGATCGACGACGTGCGCGCGCGCGGTCGCGTCCCCATCGTCTGCGGCGGGACGTTTCTCTGGGTGAAGGCGCTGCTCTTCGGCCTCGCGGAGGCGCCGTCGGCCTCGCCCGAGATACGCGACCGGCTCCGCATGATCGCGGAGACGGAGGGGCGCCCGGCGCTGCATGCACGTCTGCGCGAGGTCGATCCGGTCCTCGCCGAGAGGCTGCATCCCAACGATCGGGTCCGGGTGAGCCGGGCGCTCGAGGTCTGGGAGACGACGGGCAAGCCGCTGAGCGCGTGGCAGAGCGAGCACGCCTGCGGGCGCGTGACGTCCCCGGCTCGACGGGGGGGCGGGGCCTGCGACGGGGTCCCGCTGACCGAGCGCATTCGCGCGCGCGCGCGCGCGTGGCTCGCGGAGGGCTGGATCGAGGAGGTCGAGGGGCTGCTCGAGCGCGGGTACGGGGACGCACGCGCGATGGGGAGCGTGGGCTACGCGCAGGTGCGGGCGATGCTGGCGGGCGAGCTGCCGCGCGAGGAGCTCGAGACGAGCATCGTGCGCGCGACGCGCGTCTTCGCGCGGAGGCAGCGGACGTGGCTCAATCATGTGGACGTCACGTGGCTCGGCCACGAGAACCGGGCGGAGAGGACGCGGCCGTAGCCGGGCGCGCGGTCATTGGTGGAATCGGCGGCCCGGTTTTCGGGTGTCAGGTCCGCGTCAGCGACAGCGTCGGTTCGGAGGTACCATTAGGTTAGGCTCTTCGCCCCATGCGTCGCCGCCAAGACACAGCGCTCACCATGGTCCTGTTGGCGTCGATGCTTGGGAGCATTGTAGGTGCCTGCGGCTCATCGGGGTTGATAGCCCAACGAGACGGGGGCGGAGCGTGTGACGCGAGCGAACCGATCGCCTGCGTTTGCCCAGGCGGTGCGATGGGCCTGGAAGCTTGTGGGGCAGGTGGTGGGGACTCCGGATCGTGCCAGTGCGCGCCGCCGGACGAAGCTGGTTTCGATGCTCAGATCGATGTTCGCGACGAGATCACGGCCGATGCCACAAGCGATGAGCGCCCGGAGGCGATGGTCGATGCAACCTCCGATGCTCGCGGAGATGCCGACTCGGGCTCGTGCAGTTGGCAGGGGACTGATGCTGGAGCCGGCGGCACCGTGGCATGGGCCGAGAACTTCGGCCTGACGGGAATGATGTACCCCGCAGGGGTTACCATCGCCCCTGCGACGGGCGATGTCGCCGTCACGGGGGGCTTTACCGGAACGGTGAACTTCGGCGGTGGCGTCTTTGCCAGTGCTCCTGGCTTCGACGCAGCTACCCCGGGCTACTACATGTTCATTGCAGTGTTCGATGCATGCGGCGCCTACAAGTGGGCCAGGGCGTTTGGCAACGGGGCAGACGTCGGCGCCGCCGCCGTGGCCGTCGACGGGGAAGGCAGGGTGGCGGTCGCAGGGATCTTTCAGGGCAGCGTGAGCCTTGGGGGCGCTCCCCTCACTGCCGTCGGCTTCTTCGATGTGTTCGTCGCCGAGTACGACTCCACGGGAACCTATCTGTGGGCCAAGAGCTTTGGTTCCTTCGACAGGTTCCAGGGCCTGGCTTCGGTCGCCGTCGACGGTTCCGGGAACGTCATCCTCGGAGGCATAGCGCAAGGAGGCGTGAGCTTTGGCGGGCCAGCGCTCACCGGCTATTTCATGGCCAAGTTCGACCCTACGGGCGGCTACCTGTGGAGCAAGGCCATCCCTGAGAACTCCGCCGGTAATGACGAGAGTCTGGTCGTCGATCCGTCCGGCGACGTCATCCTGGCTGGCGGCTTCACGGGGCCGACGGACTTCGGCGGCGGGACCCTCACTCCGCCCAGTAGCGGGAGTGCCTTCGTGGCCAAGTACGATCCTTCGGGTAGCTACCTCTGGGCACGGCAATACCCCGAAACCGTGGACGGTGGCACGATCACGCCCGCCGTGGCCAGCGGGGGACTCGCCGTCGACGGAGCGGGCAATATCCTCGTCAGTGGCGACTTCGACGGGACGATCGACCTGGGTAGCGGCCAGGTGACCGCCGCCGGCGGTCCCAACCACGTCTTCTTGGCGAAAATCAGCGGCACGGGCAGCGGCATGTGGGCCGACGAGTTCGACGGTGACATGAGCGCGGGGCTGCTGGCATCGGACGGCGCGGGTGGGGTTACCCTCGCGGCCCAGCTGGGCTCCGGGGCGGTGGACCTCGGCGGTGGCATGCTCACGGGGGGTGGCGCTGGTTCGATGGTCTTCGCGGGTTTCGACGCCGCGGGGGTATTTCGCTGGTCGCGATCCGGTGGCCCACCGTCCACCGCAACCTCGTGGGTGAACGGAGTTGCGGGGAGCGCAACGCGCGGGGTGATCGTCGGCACATTCGGTTGCCCCGGTACTTGCCAATCGCCCGCGACGCTTGCTCTCGGGAGCACAACCCTCTCGGCGGTCAGCAACGCGGACTTGTTCGTCGCCAGCTATGTGCCGTGACCCAGGCGCGTGGCTCCACCGCGACGCGGGGGAGGGCGCACGGCCGTAGCCGCTGCATCACCGCAGCGCGACGACATCCCTGCCATTGTCCCAAGCCGGTGCAGACACAGCATACGTACT
>VFSW01013269.1_pt1 | contig 11463 bp, 10 predicted proteins | sample 5358111 | NCBI WGS metagenome assembly VFSW01 (sample SAMN11554181, study PRJNA540505) | mine drainage metagenome | isolation source: sediment from site ElyBrook_90M | place: USA: Ely Copper Mine, Vershire, VT | collected 2017 | reverse complement strand
GGCTGGGATAACGCGGCGTATCTCGTCGACGAGCACTTGGTCTTTCGCTTCCCTCAACGCGCGGTCGCAGCGCCGCTCATCGAGCGCGAAAACCATCTCTTACCCTTGCTCGCTCCGCAACTTCCGGTTCCCATACCGACGCCGCGCTTCGTCGGCGTTCCCACGAGCGACTACCCGTGGGCGTTCGCGGGTTACGAGATTCTCGTCGGCGTGAGCGCCTGCACGCGCGTGCCGAACGATGACGAGCGGCGCGTGCTCTCACGTGATCTCGCGCGTTTTCTGCGCGACCTGCACGACGTCGATCCCGAGCCCTTACGCGAAGCGGGCCTGCCGCAGGACCTCATCGGACGCCTCGACCCGGCACGGCTGAAGATCGACGACGAACCGCTCGCCGGCCCGCGTTGCGTGGTGCACGGCGATCTCTACGCACGCCACCTATTGCTCGATGCGGACAAACGCCTGAGCGGCATCATCGACTGGGGAGACGTACATTACGGGCATGCGGCGGTCGACCTCATGGCGATCCATCAAATGGTTCCGCCGCACCATCACGACGCATTTTTTGAAATCTACGGACCGGTCGACGCGCGCTCGTGGGCGTTCGCTCGGTATCGCGCGTTACATCACCTTCGCATGGTCGAAGAGTACTGCAAAGTCATCGACGACCCGGCACTGCAAAGCATGGTACGGATCGCGCGCGAAAATCTCGGCGTCAGCTAGAGTTTGAGGATCGTTGCGAGGTTCGCGTCCGCATCGCGTTCGACGTCGATTTCCCCCTTCGTCGAGGTGAGCAACGTCGTGACGCCGGGGCCGTGACCCGCAACGAACGACCGTCCGTGGACGACGACGCCGACGGAAACGGCGCCCGTGCGGTAGTGACGACCAAAACTATGGTCGGCGTCGACGATCGCAACGATGTCGCCCAAACGCAGATCGCGCAATCCGTGCTCCCGCGCCATCGCATCGTCGAAGGTTTGAATGTCGTAGTCGCCGCGCACCACCGTCGAGCGACCTAATCCCGACCCCATCACGGCGGCGGGAATCGTCGCCGCGACGCGCACGCGTACGCGCCCACCGACGACCTCAACGTTCATACGAGCAAACAGATCGGGATCGGCATTGAACGCTTTCACGCCGGGCGCGTCCAACAGCCGCATACCCAAACCACACGACCAAATCTGAACGCGATCGCCGACCGTCATCTTTCGCATAACGTCGGGGTGAAAATCCACCATGACGTGCTCGATGCCGCCGTGCTTCCCCGTTACCCACCCTCGCTCGCCTTTAGCGTCGCCGCTTACTACCACGGCCTCGTTACCGATGCAAGCGAGCGTATTGAGCGCCGTATTCTGCGCGACCTCGGGATGGCGGAGCGTCACGCCCGGTTCGGCGTGGTCGGCCATGAACGCAAACGCCGAATGGCCCACGCGTACGTTAGGCGTGATACCCCCGACCGAGGGCAAGATCTGGGGTTGCCCATCGAAGCTTACTTCGTATAAGCCGGTATTCAGCGACATCGGCGCGGCTTCGCCGACCACCGCGGCGACGACGAGTTCTTCTCGATTGATTCGAACGGCCACGCGGGCTTTCTTGAACTCCGGCGCGAAACTTCCTCGCGAACGCCCATGCAGATTCGCAAGCACTTCCGCTTTGAAGCGGCTCACGTACTTCCGCACCATCCCGGCAAATGCGCCCGGATGCACGGTCACTCGTACCGGCTCGAGGTGGCTATTCGAGGCCCCATACAAACTGACGGCCCCGCTCGCGGCATGATCGAGGATTTCGACACCGTTAAGTCCATCGTGCGCGAACACGTGATCGACGCGCTCGATCATCAAACGCTCAACGACTTTATGGAAAATCCAACCGCCGAGCAAATCGCGACGTGGATCTGGCAGCGCTTGGAAGGCGCGCTCGTCGGGCTCGACGAGTTGGTGCTGTGGGAGACCGCCAATAGCTGCGCGGTGTTGCGAAAGTCGGACTTTGAGGGTTGATGCTGCAACTCGCGGAGATATTTTACAGCATTCAAGGTGAGGGCACGTGGAGCGGGACGCCCGCCGTATTCGTGCGGCTGGCCGGCTGTAATCTCGCCTGCGAGTTTTGCGACACCGATTACTCGCTGAAAAAACTCGCGTCCATCGATGACGTCGTGGCTCGCGTGCGAGAACTGGGCGGCGACTGTCCGATGGTGATTCTTACGGGCGGAGAACCGCTCGCGCAAAGCGCAACGCCCGCGCTCATCGACGCGCTTCGTCGCGACGGACGACGCGTACACATCGAATCGAACGGGACGATCTATGCGAATCTTCCAACCGACGTCTGGTTGTGCGTTTCGCCGAAGGAGCGCGTCGACGTTCGCATGGCCGAACGCGCCGACGAAGCGAAATTGATCGTCGATCGGCGCGTGCCAGAAGAACATCTACCGCTCTTTCCAAAACTGCCGGTCATTCTATTGCAACCTGAAGGCAACAAGAAGGCCAATATCGAGCTCGCGCTCGACTACGCGCTCGCGCACCCGCAGCGCTTTCGCGTCTCACTGCAAACGCATAAAATGATTGGAGTCCGATGATCCTCTTAGTCTGCGCGGTTTCGGCGGAGCTCGAATGGCTCGGCTCGCGCGCCGGAGTCGAAACGCTCGTAACCGGCGTCGGCCCCGTCGATGCCGCAGCGCGCGTCGGCCGCGCGCTCTCCGAACGCTCCTACGAGGTGGTCATCAACGTCGGCATCGCCGGAGCGATGCGCGGCGTCGCTGCCGTCGGAGCGGGCGTAGTCGTCGGCGAGGAATTGATGGAGATCAACCTGGAAACCGGCGAGCGGCTAGCGCTTCCCTCCGGCAACGTCGTCGTCGACCGCGTCCCCGCCGATCATCAACTCAGCGACGCGATCATCGCGCTCGGCTTCCCCCTCGTGCGCGGCATTACCGTCCCACGCGTCACCACCACCGACGCAACGGCGAAGCGCCTGCACGAACGCGGCGCGGAAATCGAGACGATGGAAGGCTTTGCAGTACTGCGCGCGGCCCAGCTCGCGGGGGTGCCGGCGTTGGAGCTGCGGGGTATTTCGAACATCGTCGGCGATCGCGCCTCGAGCGAGTGGGATTTCGAAGCCGGCCTTCGGGGACTGCGCATGGTGCTCAATGCGACCCTCGACGTACTCTATACGACGCCCGCAAATGCCGACTAGCGCTGCGACCGCAACGTACGCTCTCGCGTACTCGCCCTGTCCGAACGACACGTACATTTTCGCCGCCCTAACGAACGGCTTACTCGAAGGCGCGCCGCAGGTTCGCGTCCACCTGGCCGATATCGAAGAGCTCAATACGGCGGCGCTCCGGGCCGAGCACGCGCTCACGAAAGTGAGCTACGGCGCGATTCCGTATCTCATGCGGGACTACCGCATCTTGCGTTCCGGCGGAGCGCTCGGGCGCGGCTGCGGTCCGCTCGTCGTTACGCGCCCGGGAGCCTTCGCATCGCTATCCGATTTGGCCGATGCGCGTATCGCGATTCCCGGCGAGCGCACGACGGCGTTCATGCTTCTGCAGCTCGCTCTCGGTAAGCGTCCGCGCGCGGCGCAGATGCGCTTCGACGCGATCATCCCGGCGGTTGCGCGGGGCGAGTTCGACGCCGGTCTCATCATTCACGAATCGCGTTTCACCTATGCGCAATCCGGTCTCGTATCGATAGCCGATCTCGGCGATTGGTGGGAAACGCAATCCGGCATGCCGATTCCGCTCGGCGCGATCCTCGTTCGTAACGACGTCGGCGACGAGCAGGCGCGGCAGATCGACGACGCCATTCGCGCGAGCTTGCGCTACTCGCGCGAACACGAAGCCGCAATCATGCCGTACGTACGCGACCACGCCTTTGAAATGAGCGACGACGTGATGCGCAAGCATATCGATCTCTACGTCAACGAATTCAGCGACGACGTCGGCCCGATCGGAATCGCCGCAGTACAAGAACTCTTCCGCCGCGCTCGCGTCGCGGGAATTCTGGAAGCTGATGCAACGCCGCGCTTTTCTCGCTAGCCTGGCGGCTGTCGGCGCGGCAACGGGTGGCTCACTGCGAGCGGCTTCTCTACCCGCGGCAAGGGTGCGACTGGGCGATGAAGTCTTTCTTTCCGGAAAGTGGAAAGCGCTACGCGGTTTAGGCGTAGGCGTCATCACGAATCAAACCGGCGTCACATCGCGCCTGCAGTCGGTCGTCGACGCGATGCGCCGCAACCCCGGGATCGCCCTCAAGGCGATCTACGCACCCGAGCATGGTTTTCGCGGCGACCGGCCCGCCGGCTCGTACGTGCCCTCGTACACCGACCCTTCGACCGGGCTCCCCGTCTATAGCTTGTACGGACCAACGCGTCATCCGAGTGCCGAGATGCTGCGCGGCATCGACGCCTTGGTGTTCGATATTCAAGACGTCGGTTCGCGCGCGTACACGTTCATCTCGACGATGGCGTACGCGATGCAAACCGCCAAACAATTCGACAAGGAGATCTGGGTGCTCGATCGCCCCAATCCCGTTGGCGACATCGTCGAAGGGCCCGTCCTCGAAGCTCCGTTCGAATCGTTCATCGGCTTGTATCCAATTCCGATGCGTCACGGCATGACCGTCGGAGAACTCGCAAAACTTTTCAACGAGCATTTCGGCATCGGCGCGAAGCTCACCGTGGTTCCAATGACGGGATTTCGCCGCGACATGATCTGGCCCGATACGGGCCTGCATTGGGTGCAGAGTTCGCCGAATATCCCCACTTGGCAGACGACGTTCCCCTATCTCTGCACGGGGCTCATCGATAACGCCGGCGTGAACAACGGCGTCGGTACGACCAGACCGTTTTTCTACGCGGGCGGATACGAATTCAACGGCGATGCGCTCGCAACTCGCCTCAACGCCCGCAATCTCCAAGGCGTCTATTTCCGTGCGGCCTCGTGGTCGCCGATCGCGGGTTTTTGGGCCAACAAAGAACTCCGTGGCGTAGAGCTAGAGATCTTCAATCCACGAGCGTTCCTCGCCGTGCACGCGGCGGTTGAGATCCTATGCACCGTACGTGAGATCGCCCCGCGCGCGATCGAGATCAAGGAACCCGCATCGCTCGACCGCGACTGGGGAACGGACACGCTGCGCACGGGCCTACTCGCGGGCGAGTCCTCCGCCGACATCACCGGCAAGTGGGCGCCAAGGCTCGACGCCTTCAAAGCCCTACGCGAAAAATATCTGATCTACTGAGATCTACCGATTGTGCGCGAACACAGAGCTCCGTACGCAACCGATCCAGGCCCACTTAATCACAATGCAGAGAACCCCCGATTTTGTTCAGATTGAGGAAGCGAAGCCCGACGTTTACTATGGTAAACGAGGGCCGAGCTGACGAAGAGCTGGGCAAAATCCGGGGTTCTCTATTTGTTGGCTTCGGCGCGCAGGCGGATCTGGTGCAACTGCCAGAGATGGATAAAGCGCGTTAATTCTTCGCGCGTTCCGTCGTCGACGTCGACGAATTTCGTCCCGTGCGCGAGTTGCTTGGTCGCTGGAATGTAGAACGTCGAGAGCACCATCGCGGAGACGCGCATCGGTTCGAACGGCGGAGGCGTCGTCTTCACCGATTCCGAGCGCAGCCCGAAGGGCGTCTGCTCGAAAACTTCCTTGTCGATCGTGAGCTCGCTCAAGAAATCATCGGGCAAGCGAAAATCGAGATCCAAGATCGATCCCTTGATCAAGTCCTCGTCGGTCGAGATGCGCAGGCCGCCCGCCGAAAGATCGTTTGCACGCGCGTGCCGCCGGCCCGTTCGGTCGCGTAGCGCGTAAAGCAAATCGAACTCGACCGGCATGCGAAAAGCCGCGCGCTTCTGCGCCAGCGACGGCTGCGCTTTTTGCGAAGGCTTCTGGTCGGCTTTCTTGCTGCGCCAAAAAGAGAACACGGGATGAGGGCGTTGGGCGGGCAGGCCTGGCTTCCTGCTCCTCTAAACTCCCGGGCATGCTCCTCACGCGACTGATCGATGCCCTCGGCGACGACGCAGTCAAATCGCAGCCCGAAGACCTCTCCGTTTACTCGTTCGATGCCTATACGGAGGGGCCACTGCCGGCTGCGGTCGTGCTTCCCTCGACGACCGCCGAGGTCAGCGCCGTTGTAAAGATTGCACGCGAGTTCGATCAACCCGTCGTTCCTCGCGGTGCGGGCACCGGCTTGTGTGGTGGTGCCACTGCTATGCGGGGAGGCATCGTGATCGCATGCACCCGCATGAATCGCGTGCTCGATCTCGATCTCGCGCATCGACGCGCGCGCGTACAACCCGGCGTGATCAACGCCGAGCTCTCGGCGCACGTTGTCGACGATCGCCTCTTCTATGCGCCCGATCCGTCGTCGCAAAGCATTTCGACCATCGGCGGAAACATCGCAACCAACGCCGGCGGACCGCACTGCCTCTCGTATGGCACGACGATGAATCACGTCCTCGCTCTTGAGATCGTCGATGACCGGGGTGAGGTTTTTCTCACCGATATCGACCGGCCCGGCTACGACCTCACCGCCGCGATGGTGGGAAGCGAAGGAACCCTCGGAATCGTCACGTCGGCCTGGGTGCGACTGATGCGGATGCCCGAATCGGTCCGCGTATGGCTCGCGACGTTCGACGACATCGAGTCGGCATCGAGCGCCGTTTCGGCCATCATCGCCGCAGGCATCGTTCCAAGCGCGCTCGAGATGATGGATGCGATCGCCACGCGCGCCGTCGAAGCCGCGTTCCACGCCGGGTATCCGACCGATGCGGGCGCGGTGCTCCTCATCGAACACGCCGGCCTCGAGGAGGATATGAATCTCGTCGAATCCGCGATCGAAGCGATCGCTCGCGAATGTGGAGCGAGCTCTTGGCGCTCCGCCCGCTCGCAATCCGAACGCAATCTGCTTTGGGCCGGCCGCAAGGGTGCGGCAGGTGCGATGGGTCGCGTCGCGCCCAACTACTACTTGCAAGACGTTTGCGTTCGGCGTAGCACGTTGCCGCGAGCGCTGCACGCAGTCGGCGAAATCGCTCGCGAGTACCATCTCACCGTCGCCAACGTCTTCCACGCGGGCGACGGCAACTTGCATCCGATGATCTGCTACGACCGCTCCGATGCCAAACAAGTTCAAGCCGTCATCGAGTCCGGAAACGAGATTTTGAAAATGGCCATCGCTCTGGGCGGAACGGGCTCGGGAGAACACGGCATCGGATTCGAAAAACGCGACGCGATGCGCGCCGTCTATTCGACCGACGATCTCGCCACGATGGCACGCGTGCGCGAAGTTTTCGATCCCAAGCAGATGCTCAACCCGGAAAAAATCTTCCCTGCGGGCGCGCAATGCGCCGAGGTGCGCGCTCCGCAATGACGATCGACGCCATTTCCGATTTACTGCGAAGCGCCAACGCCAACGGCGAATGCGTGCTCGTCGAAGGCGGAAACACCCTGCGCGGTATGGGCCGTCCGCCGCTTCGCGCGGACGTCACGCTCTCGACGCTCGGCCTCGACGCCATCGTCGAAAACGCGCCATCCGATCTCACCATCGCCGTACAGGCCGGCGTTACGCTGCGAAAGCTCGCGCACGCGCTCGCTCCCCATGGAACGCACATTCCGTTCGATGCCCCCCGGAACGCGGAAGCAACCGTAGGCGGCACGCTCGCGGCCGGCTGGCTCGGTCCGCGGCGGCATCTGTACGGGCGACCGCGCGATTTCGTCATCGGTTCCGTCGCGGTGCTCGCCGATGGAACGATCGCGCACGCAGGCGGAATGGTGGTGAAGAACGTCTCGGGATACGATATGAGCCGCCTATACGTCGGCTCGTTCGGCACGCTTGCGGTACTCGTGCAAATCAATCTTAAAACCATCGCGGCGCCGCAGACGCAACGCGCCTTCTCGATGCGCCTTCCCGAAGGAACGCGCGAACGCGCGCTCGACGTGCTCTCGCATCTCGACGTCACGCCTGCGGCCGCGTTTTGGATCGACGGATTTCGCGGGACCATCGACGGCGACGACGGCCAAGAAGGGCGCATGCTCGTTCTACTCGAGGGAAGCGCGACCTCGATCGAGCGCCTGACGCGCGAGGTGCGCTCCGCACTCGGACGCGCCGGCGTTCCCGAGACGCGCGTTATCGACGCGGGGGCGCGCGAATCGTTCGAACGCGTGCTCGACGCTTACGTTGCGAGCGTCGGCGAGCGTTCCATCACCTACCGCATCCCGGTTTTTCCCGACGAAGCCCTCGCGTGCGCTCGCGATCTCACGGCGCTCGCGGCGCGCTTCGAACTGCGACACGATGCAATCGTCGATGCGATGAACGGCGACGTGATCTTCCGAGTCAACGATCTCGATGCGATGGCCCTCGCCACAAAAATTGAAATGTTCGACGACGCGCTGCACGACATGCAGCCGGGCGCCATCGTGATCGCCGGAAATCACCCCCATCGTCCGCTGCTTGCAGTATGGGGATCGCAGCCGAACGCGATCGAACCGATGCGCGCGCTCAAGGCCCGCTTCGATCCGAAGAATACCCTCAACCCCGGCCGCTTCGTGGCCGGCATCTAGACTCGCGCGGTGCTCGACGACATCTCGTTCGCGCTTCGCACGGTGTTGCGTAGCCCCGATCGGCTCCGCGCACTGGTCGCGGCCGGACCGTCGATGCCGCTCGACATCGTGCGTTTCCTCGCGCGCATCGTACCGCAAGCCGCAAGCGCTCTTGCCGGCATTCGCGACGATGCGCTGGCGATTCCGGATCCGCTGTTGCGCGCGCAAGCGCTGGCCAGCGTCGATGGGAAAGCCTACCACGTTGCGGGCGCGTGCATCCTCGCCACGTTTCTTACGCCGGAGAGGGCGGCCGCGTACGTCGCGATCGTCGCGCCGCTCGAAACGATTTACGATTATCTCGACAACCTGTGCGATCGGCACCCCGACGTCGCACGCGCGGCATACCCGGTGCTGCACCAGGCGATCGCCGACGCGCTCGACCCAGGCGCCGCGCCACGCGACTATTACGCGCTCGGACCGAGCGGCGACGATGGCGGCTATCTCCGTAACCTCGTGCTTCGCACGCAATCCGCCCTCGCGCAAACGCCGCATCTCGAGTTACTACGCGCCCACTTCGCCGAGGCGGCGCGTTTCTACGGCGAGATGCAAACGTTCAAGCATTACCCACAAGGCGAGCGCGAGATCGCGTGCGTCGAGTGGTATGAAACGCATCGCTCCCGTTTTCCGCAAATCGATTGGCACGAATTCGTCTGCGCCTGCGGCTCGCAATTTCAAGTGTACGGGCCGCTCTACGCGGCGTTCTCGGAGCGTCCGGATGAAATCGCCGCCACCTACGACGCCTATTTTCCGTACGTTTCCGCCCTCCACGTCCTCCTCGATTCGTTTATCGATCAAGCCGAAGACGCCGCGCACGGCGAGTTAAACTTTGCCGCCGTCTATGGTGGCGCCCCAGCGTTACGTTCGCGCGTGGCATTCCTCCGACGGGCCGCGCGCGAACGAATGAGCGCCCTTGGCGATCCCTACCGGCATCGGTTCGTCCTTGAGGTGATGGCGCTTTTCTATCTCAGCCATCCCAAAATCGCCGAGCAGCGCCTGGATAGCGAGGCTCGAGCCCTGCTGCGCGCGAACGGAACCCCATGACCCGCTGCATTGCCGCGCTACTGTGCGCCGCACTTCTCTTGAGCGTCGCCGGCACCGCCCGCGCCGACGACCGCGCGATGGAGCAGTATCTGCTCGCCGTACCGACCGCCGCTTCGGCCCAGAGCGATGCGACGCGTATCAACGCGGAGTCGCATTACGCGGGCACTCCAGGCGACGAACACATCGCCATCTGGATGCGCGATCAGCTCGCTGCCGCCGGATTCAACGCGTCACTCGAAACGTTCACCTCCGACGTTCCTTTCTCGCGCAAGCTCGCGCTCTCCATCGTGAATACCAAGAAAGGGACGTGGCTCCCGCTTGGCGAGATCCCGATCCCGAGCGATCCCGACGGATCGCGCAAAGACGCCGGGCCGCCGTTTAACGCCTGGAGCGGCAACGGCAGCATCACCGCGGCACTCATCGATGCCGGTCATGGAATGGACGCCGATTACCGCGCGCTCGCAAGGCGCGGCATCAATCCTCGCGGCTCGATTCTTTTGATCCGCTACGGGCGCGAGTTTCGCGGCCAACTGGCCAAGCGAGCGCAGGATCACGGCGCCCGTGGAGTGATCTTTTTCTCCGATCCCACCGATCGCGACGGCTCGCAGCGCGGACCCGCCTATCCCGACGGTCCGTACCGTCCGCTCGGTTCCGTGCAACGCGGCGCCCTCGACCGCAACGTCGTGATCCCGACGCTACCGGTCAATGCCGTGGTCGCGCAGCGGTTGATCGACGCGCTACGACCCGACGGTATCTCGAAATGGGTCGTGCACCTAACCGTTGAGATGAACGTCAAACACAACATTCCTTTGTGGAACACCGTCGGGGTTCTCGTCGGTAAGGATCCGACGCACGAAGTCATCATCGGCGCGCACCGCGACGCTTGGGTGTATGGCGTCACCGATAACGGCGATGGAATCTCCAACGTGCTCGAGGTCGCACGCGCGCTCGGGTACATTTATAAAGCTGGTTGGCGCCCGCAATACTCGATCGTCGTCATTGGGTTCGACGGCGAAGAAATAGGCGAGGTCGGTTCGAAAGCGTACGTTCGCGCGCACGCAAATGCCCTCGCAGCGGGCGCTCTCGCGTACATCAACTCCGACGAGAGCGAGACCGGCCAATTCTTCGGCGCCTCGGCTACCGCCGCGCTTGAAAATCTCGTGCTACCCGCCGCATGGACGGTGAAGGACCCGGCGCAACCCTCGCGTCCGCTGGTCGATCGGTGGCAAGCGCAACAAGGTGGCGTACAGATTCACGGCCCGGGCGGCGGTTCCGATTTCGAATCGTTCCTCTACGACATCGGCACGCCCACGATGGAATTTGGCTTTCAAGGGGTATTCGGCGTCTACCATTCATCGTTCGACGATCTGAACTATGCCCAGACGCAAGCCGATCCGGGGTTGGTCGATCACACGGCGATCTCGCAATTGATCGCGTTACTGGCCATGCGCATTGCGAGCGGCGAACAGCCGTATCAACTCGCCGCTTATGCGCCACGCATGCGCGCCGCCGTCTCACAGTTAGCCGCGCGTTCGTCGAGCCCGTCGGACTTCAGCCCGCTGATCGCAGCCATCGGACGCTTCGAGAGGCGCGCACGCAACGCCGACGCTCGTGGAGCCGAGGGTAATCGCGAAATCGCGATCGTCCAACGCCTCGATAAATTCTTTTACGGACGCAGCGGCTACGCGGCCGTGCCGTTCCCAATGGTGAGCGGCGCACTTGCCGGCGGGAGCGAGGCGGCGCTCTCCGCAGCGGTTGGGCTGGCGGCACACGATCTCGACGACATCTCGAGCGCGATCGTCGACGCGACCCGCCGATGACGCCGTACGCACTA
>VFSW01013268.1_pt1 | contig 11463 bp, 6 predicted proteins | sample 5358111 | NCBI WGS metagenome assembly VFSW01 (sample SAMN11554181, study PRJNA540505) | mine drainage metagenome | isolation source: sediment from site ElyBrook_90M | place: USA: Ely Copper Mine, Vershire, VT | collected 2017 | reverse complement strand
TCCTGTGTATTTCTAAAAACTTTTATTTTTTTAAAAACCCCCACTTGGGTTTTTTCTTTTTTTTTATTGGCTGTCGTAACTCCCTTGGTGTTCGCCCTCACCAACGCTACGTCAGAGCTTCGGGCGGAGATTCCTGCCGCGGCGCGTAACCGTTCGCTGATGCGGTCGCTTGCATTCGATTATGCCGTGAGCATCTGCTGCGTGTGGATCGTCGCCGGCTTCTTCCTCGATGCATGGGCGCACGGCCACGTCCCCGTCGAAACGTTTTTCACACCGTATCACGCCGTCTTTTACTCCGGCATGTTCGTCCTGTTGTTCGTCGTCGGGGGATTTGCAGCGCGCAACCATGCGCGCGGCTTGCATTGGTCGCAGAGCGTGCCCCGTCCCTATCGGCTGGCGCTCTTGGGTTTTCCGATCTTCGTGCTCGCCGGCATCGGCGACCTTCTGTGGCACCTGCTATTCGGAATTGAGATAGGCATCGACGCGTTGCTCAGCCCGACGCATCAGGCGCTCGGGCTTGGAATGTTCTTTCTCGCGAGCGGACCGATCCGCTCGACGCTCGCGAACCGCGCTACGAGCACGACGCTTTGGCGGCAGCTTCCGTTCGTCTTCGGACTCCTTGCGTGGTATGGGCTCGTCCACTTCGGCACCGCGTACGCCTTCATTCCGGGCGCCGCGCGCACGGATGCGCCGCCGTCGATTACCTTCTCGCCCAACTACATGACGGCACTCGCCTTCGCGTACTACAAGGTCGCGATCGGCGTGCTCGTCCTCATCTTTCAGGCCGTCCTCACCGCCGGGTTCGCCCTGTGGGCGGCATCGTCGCTTCGCCTGCGGCCCGGCGTCTTCACCATTCTCTATCCCTGCGCGACCGCGATGGCCGCCGCGCCCTTCACGAACGCGACTCCCCTGCTTGCCGTGACGCTGGCCGCGTCGCTCGTTACGGGCATAGCCGCGGACGTCATGGTCGCTCGGCTCGACCCGCAGCCGTCGCGACCCTCTGCATATCGCTGGTTTGCAGCGCTCGTGCCGATGATCTACGCCGGCACGTTTCTGCTCTGCACTGAGGCCGCTTCGGGGATCTGGTGGGATTGGAACGTCACGCTCGGCGCGTGGTGCTGGACGGGCGTCGCCGGATTCGGCCTCAGCTTCATCGGCCTCGCGCGGAGGTAAGCGCCGTTCCACGTGCCGCTGTCCTCCTCGCGCTCGCATCTCTAACGCTGCACGCGGCGACGGCCAACCGGTACGGCTACTTTCGCGATGAGTTGTACTTCATCGCCTGCGCGCACCATCTCGCGTGGGGATACGTCGATCAGCCGCCGCTCGTCGCCCTCGCCGCGTGGCTCGCCGCACCATTCGGATACGCCCTACTTGCGCTGCGCGCGCTTCCCCTTCTTGCAAGCGCGCTCACCGTCGTATGCGCGATCGCGCTGGCACGCGAGCTCGGCGGCGGCGGCTTCGCGCGCTGGACCACCGGAATCTTGACGCTTCTGCTTCCGGCATATCTCTTGCTCGGCAACACGTTGACGACGACCTCGTTCGAGCCGCTCGCGTGGACGCTTGCCGTCTACGGCGCGGTGCGCCTCGTGCGCAGCGACGGAGCGTGGCGCTGGTGGATCGCTCTGAGCGTCATCTTCGCCTTCGGCATCTACGGTAAGTACTCGATCGCACTCCTTGCGGCAGCGCTGCTCGCCGGGCTGCTCGCGACGCCCGAGCGGCGCGTGCTGCGCTCGCTGCGCTTTCCGGTTGCCGTAGCGATCTGCACCGCCCTGATTGCCCCCAATGCCGCGTGGCAAGCCGCACACGGGTGGCCCATCTTCGAAGTGCTCCGCGCCGATGCCGCGCATCGGCCGGCACTTCAGAACGGCGTCGCCTTGCAGCATCGCGCGCTCTTCCAGAACGCGCTCGCCTTCGTCGTCGAGCAGATCCTGTACGCAGGCCCGCTGTCGGCACCGATCTGGATTGCGGGCATCGTGGCGCCGTTTCGGATCGGACGCCTCCACGACGTACGGTTCGTCGCAGTTGCGGCACTCCTGACCCTCGCCGCCGCGGTCGCGCTGGATGCAAAGGGCTACTACGTCGTCGGCATCTATGCATCGCTGCTCGCCACGGGCTGCGTTTGGCTCGAATCGCTCTCTGCACGCGTGCGCTCGGCATATGCGACAGCTGCCATCGCGACTGCCCTCGTCGCCGCGCCGCTTGCCGTACCGGTACTGAGCGTGCAAGGCCTCATCGCGTATACGCGCGCGCTCCACGTTCCCGGAAGTGACGGCGTCACGGCGCGTCTCGTGCAGCCGCTCTTCGCAGAAGAGTTCGGTTGGAATCGCCTCGCGCGCGACGTCGCGCGAGTGTATCGCGCCCTCCCGCCCGGCGTGCGCGCGCACACTACGCTCTACGCCGACACGTACGCCGACGCCGGCGCGCTCGACTTCTTCGGCCCGCGATACGGGTTGCCGGCTGCGATCTCGTCGCAGAACACCTATTATCTGTGGGGAACGCGCGGTGAGAGCGGCCAGACGCTGATCGCCGTCGGCGCGACGCGCATCGACCGTCTTCGCCGCTACTATCGGCGCGTGCGCCTCATTGCGACGTCGTTCGATCCGTACCGCTGGATCGTCGAGGGACCGGCGCCGATCTACCTCTGTGAAGATCCCGTCGCGCCGCTCTCGGTCATCTGGCCGCACCTACGCTGGTACGGCGCCTAGGGATGTCCCGCGACCGCGCACTGCGGGCACTCGTCATCACATGGGTGCGCGGGAACGCGGCTTCACGCTGCTCGAGGTCCTCGTCACGGTTGCGATCCTCGCGTTGCTGCTCGCCGCCGGCGCCTGGACCCTGTCGCTGCATCCGAGCGCCCTCGCTGCCGCAGCCGACGACGTCGACGCAGCCCTCGCCTCAGCACGCGCGATCGCGGCATCGAGCGGCAACGGCGCAACGCTCGTCTTCGCACCGCGCACGGACGGTCGCGGGAATCGTCTCGCAGGCTTCACCCTGCGCGTCTACAGCGGACGTCCGGATGCGCCCGGAACGGTCCGTGCAACGTCGGCGATGCCGGTGGTCGCGGATGCCAGCGTGCGCGAGCGCACGCTGGGAACGCCGCCGTTCTCGCTCTTCGTAGACAGCGCCGGCGATGCTAGCGGTGCGTCGTCGTATCCGGCAATCGATGCAGAGGGCAACGCGAGCTTTGCGGTGATCGCGCAAGAGCCCGCCTGTCCGCCGGGCGGATTCACGCTTACGTTGCGCAATCCACAATCGCGCGCGAGTGCGACGCGCACCCTCTCTTGCCGCGTCTCTCTCAGCGCTCCCGGCGGTGCGAACGCTTCGCCGACCCCCAACGTGCCGATCGTCACGCCGACCGCGCTGCTCTTTCACTGGCCTCAAGACGAGCGGGAGCAGTTCGTCGCAACCGAGTGGGGATACGCGCATTGGTTTGCCGCCCCCGGTTTCGCGTGCGGGAATGGCGTCGCAGCCTTCCCCGACGTTCTTCCCTCCCCGTACTCGCCGGCGTATTCACCTGCCGAAGCGGCACGCTCGCCGTCGCCTCCGCCTGCAGTACCGTACTCCTATCCTAATGCAAACGGCGCAAGCATGAACGACGCCCCCGCCTCTTTTCCGTTGGAGCCGCAGAGCGCCGGACTCTGCAACGCATCGGTGCGCGACGCATACGGCCAGAGCGCATCCACGTCGATCGCCGTCATGGGTTGGCTGACCGCCGCGTACGGATCGGCTCAGGCGACGCACGCTCAGGGTGCGATCGCGATTCCCGCGAGTGCGCTCGCGCATGCCGGAAGCAGCGTCACCATCTCACTCGCCAAGACGTTCGACGCGGCGTCTCTCGCGCCGCGCGTAGCGTTTACCGGCAACAGCGCCGCCGCTTGCGCGACCGATCTGGCGATCGCGGCGGCCCAGGGAACCACACCCGCAACCCCGTCGCCGGCACCTGCAACCGCCGCGATCGCGCTCACGGTAACGCTCGTGCCGCCCTCGGCACTCGACTGCACCGGCATCATCTACAATCACTATGCCGATCCGGGCGCCCCGTCGGATTCCGTCTCGGAGAGTTCGGAGGGCGTAGCGTTCACCGCCTCGCTCGCGCCCGCTACCGGGCCCCTCTCGACCCTGGGCAAGATCGTCTTTTGGCTGAGTCCAGGGAGCGGCGGAGCCTGTTCGTACGCGCAACTCTACCTGCAAAACGGCAGCCTCGATGCAAACGCGCCGAACCATAGCGACGCCTACAACGCTACGGACGCCAATGGCTGCGTGACGAACCAAACGGTCCGCCTGTGGGCTGCCGAATCAAACTATACGGGGCAGTTTTCAGCGAGCCTGAGCAACTGCGCGAGCTTTATTTCGGCAACGCCGGCGTCTTGGAACTCGACAACGAGTGCCTCCCTTGCGGCGCTTTCCTCGACGACCGGCTGTACGTTTCAGGTACAGTCGGCCGACCAAACAAGCGCCAACGGCGAAGCGCGAAACGTCGATGCAGTTGTCGATTCGTGCGAGGGGAATCCCATGGCGGTAGCCGTGGGCACGGGCTGCGCCGTGACGATTCCCGATCCCGGAACCACGGGAAGCCTGGATTGCACCGGCGGCGGATCCGGCGGCAGCGAAACCGATACGAACGTTACCTGGAATCCGTCGCTACCGACGCTCGGAACGTTCGATGGAACGATATGGACGCGCACCGCACCGGGAACCCAGATCGTCTCGTGGGTCACGGTGACCCTAGCATGCTTCTTCAGCGGCGATCACGGCACGCCGCGGGTCGTAAACACGTCGCACGGGAGCTACACGTTTAACTGACTACTGTCGTGGAAGCGGCGGCGGTCACGTCGGGAAAGGTTATCGTCGCGAGCGGCGCGCACGTTTAGGCGCATGACGCTGCTGCGCACGGCGCTCGTACTCGTCCCCATCCTCGCGCTGACGATCGCCGTGCCGTTCGTCAACCGTCTCGATCCGACGGTCTTCGGACTCCCGTTCGTCCTGTTCTGGGTCGTGGCGTGGGTCTTCGCAACGCCCATTTTCCTCTGGTTCGTAGGCCGCGTAGAGGGACGTTGGTGACCGCTGCCGGCCTCGCGCTCGGCATCGTCACGCTCGTCATCGTGGCGACGATTCTCTTTGCTCTGTGGAGCTCGTGGCACGTTCGCACGAGTCCTGCGGAGTTCATCGTCGGCGGACGCTCCTTCGGTGCAATCTTTCTCTGGCTCTTGCTCGCCGGAGAAGTCTACACGAGCTTCACCTTTCTCGGTGCCGCCGGCTGGGCGTACGGCCGCGGCGCTCCCGCCTACTACATCCTGGCCTACGGCACGTGCGGTTATGTTATGGGATATTTTTTGCTCCCCGCGATCTGGCGTGTCGGCAAGGAGCGCGGCCTGCTCACGGGTCCCGATTTCTTCATCGATCGCTACGGAAGCCGAGCGCTCGGCGTCGGCATCGCGGTCGTGCAGCTCGTGTTCATGATTCCGTACGTGACGCTTCAGTTGAGCGGCTTGCAAACGCTGCTCGCGCTCGCCGGATACGGCGCCTTCGACGCGACGGGCGCCGTCGGCGTCGCGTTCCTGCTCATTGCGCTCTTCGTGTTTTCTGTCGGATTGCGCGGCACTGCGTGGGCGAGCGTCGTCAAGGACGTCTTCGTGCTCGCCGCAGTCGTCTTTGCCGGCATCGCTATTCCTCTACATTTCTTCGGCTCGATACCGGCGATGTTCGCGCACCTGCGAGCGGCGCATGCCTCGATGCTGACGCTCGCTCCGGCGGGAGCGCCGAGCGGCACGGTTTGGTACGTCTCGACCGTGTTGCTGACCGGCATCGGGTTCTTCATGGGGCCGCAATCCTTCGCAGCCACGTACAGCGCGCGCAGCGAGGACGTCTTGCGGCGGAACGCCGTCTTTCTGCCGCTCTATCAGGTCGTGCTGTTGCTCGTCTTCTTCGCCGGCTTCAGCGCGCTGCTCATCGTCCCGGGCCTGAAGGGAACCAAAGTCGACGAATCCTTCCTCCTCGTGGTCCAACGCTTCTATCCGCCATGGGTCATGGGGCTCGTCGCGGCAGCCGGAGCGCTTGCCGCCCTCGTGCCCGCATCGGCGCTGCTCCTGGGAACGGCAAGCGTCGCTGCAAAGAACGTTCTGAGCGATGGGTTCGGCCTCGCGCGCAGCGATGCCGCCCGGGTACTCGCGACGCGCGTCTTCGTTCTCGTTATCGCTCTGCTCGCGCTCGCCTTGTGGCTCTTCGAAAAACAGACGCTGGTCGGGCTCCTGCTGATCGTGTACAACGGCATCGCACAGGCCGCGCCGGGCGTCGTCAGCGCGTTCGTTTGGCGCCGCGCGACGGCGTGGGGCGTCGGCGCCGGCGTAGCAGGTGGGATTGCGACCGTCGTGTTGCTGAGCGCGACGACGACGCCCTGGGGCGTGAACCCCGGTTTCCTCGGCTTGCTCGCGAACGTGGTGCTGCTCGTCGTGGTTTCTATCGTGACGAAAAGCAGTCGCGACAGTACACCGGCTTATCGCCGCGCGGGTTGAACGGCAGCTTCGCGACCGCGCCGCAGTTGCTGCACGTCGCAGTGAACATCTCGCGCAGCCGCGCCCTACCGTTTCCGTCACCCGGCCGCGCGAAGCCCCTGCTACGTGGGCCTCCCGAGTTCCGCCGCCGAACTCCAGGGTCATGTCCATGCTCGCGGTCCCTTCGGAGCTGGTCGACGACGTCGTCGCCGTGCGACGTCACCTCCACATGCAACCGGAGCTGGGCTTCGAAGAGCAGCGCACCGCGGCGTTCGTCGCCCAACGCCTCCGATCGCTCGGCTTCGAAGTGCACGAGCGCATCGCGACAACGGGCGTGGTCGGCGTCATGCGCGGCGCGCGGCCGGGGCGCACGATCATGCTGCGTGCGGACATGGACGCCCTGCCGATTCTCGAGGAAACCGATCACGCGTACCGCTCGCGCATCGAAGGCACGATGCACGCCTGCGGTCACGACGGCCACGTCGCGATTCTGCTCGGTGCCGCGACGCTCGTCGCAAGCGCGCGCAACGAGCTCGCGGGAACGCTCTGCCTCGTCTTCCAGCCTGCGGAAGAGGGCAAGGGCGGTGCGAAGGCGATGGTCGATGAGGGGCTCATCGAGCGCTTCGGCATCGAGCGCGCCTACGGGCTGCACTTGTCGTCGAAATATCCGACGGGCACGCTTGGTTTCCGCGCGGGCCCGATGTACGCATCCAGCGACTCCATCGAGATCGACGTGCTCGGCCTCGGCGGGCACGGCGCGGCACCGCACGAAACCGTCGATCCCATTCTCGTCGCGGCAAACTTCATCACGTCGGTGCAGCAGATCGTTTCGCGTACGATCGACCCGCTCGAGCCTGCCGTCGTTACCATCGCCTCCGTTCACGGCGGAACGATCCACAACGTCATTCCGCGCACCTGTCGGATGTTGGGGACGGTCCGCGCCTTCTCCGCCGACGTTCGCAACGCCATGCCGGAGCGAATCGAGCGCGTGCTCCGCACCTGCTGCGACGCGGCTGGCGCTCAGTATGCGTTCGATTACCTCTGGCGCTATCCGGTGACGGCAAACGATCCGGATCAGACGGCATACGTGCGCGCGCTGGCGGCGGGGTTGGTCGGCGACGGACGCGCAATCGAGGCGGATCGTCTCATGGGTGCCGAAGACTTCTCGTTCTTCGCGCAGCGCGTCCCCGCGTGTTTCTACATGCTCGGTTCGCGCGGCGGCCCGGCGACGACGCACCCGCACCATTCGAGCCTCTTCGACATCGACGAATCGGCACTACCGACCGGCGTTGCGATGATGACTGCGCTAGCGCTCGACGCCACTCGCAACGCGCCGTGACGGCGCCCATGCTGCAAATCGTCATCCGTGCACGCCCGACGACTATTCGGCGTTACCCGCGCAGCGGAGCCAGCCCGGATCCCGGCGAGGCAGTCGGTGCGGGCGCCGGTGCGGATTGCTGCCTGCCGGGAATCGACGTGCCTCCGTTGGGGCGGAATTCCGGCCGTATCATATAGATGCCCAAGGCGGGTGCGTAGTTCAACTCGGGGACGTTCTTTCCGTCCCACCCGCGCTGCTGCAGCTCGACGACGGTTGCGCCGGCGACGCGGCCGCAGCGCAAGAGCGCGCCAAGCGTTGCCGGATCACCGGGATCGAGTTCGTACCACGTTCCCGCCCTCGCAGCGTGCGCCGTAATCGTGAAGCTCGGTGCGGGCGAGCCCTTCGTGAAGTGTGCCCCTAGCTCGCCGATGAGCTCGAGCGCGGTATTGCGCTCCGTTCCCGAACACGATCCCCCGCTGCGAACTTCGAACGGGTTTGCCGGAGGCGACGAAGGGAGGACGTAGACGCGAAAGTTCTCTTGTCCCGGCTGCGGCGGGCGCGGCGCGAAATACAGTCCGACGGAGGGCATGAACTGCAGCTGCGGGACCATGAAGAGCTGCGTCAGCGGCTGGTAGAGATGGCGCGCCGTCACGTCGTCCGGCGTCGCGCGATGAACCGTCAGGCAACCCACGATCGGCCGCATGCGCTCGAACGATCTCGGCGTGACGGTCAGAGCATACGCCGAGCCGAGACCGTGATACACGATCGTCGCGTCTGTGACGGTTGGAGGAGTCATCGTCGCGGGATACCCCGCCGGGGTCTTCGCGGCTTGGATGCGTGCCACGAAGGCTGCGAGCGCGGCCGAGAGCTGTCGTGCGTACGCGACGTCGCTCGCTCCGCACAACTGCGCTTCGTTCCTCAATGCAAACGGCTGTGCGGGCGGGCTCGCCGGCAGCGGCGAGAAAAGTTCGCGCAAGCCCGAGCCACGCGCGGCGCGCGACCCTCGCGGACCACCCGGTCCGCCGAAGAACATCGCGGGACCGCGTGGGGCTTCATTCTCAAGAGCCGACTGCGTCGTCACTTGCTGCGCTCCGGCCCCGAACTTCACCGAGTACGTGACCGCATACATGCGCGGCTGTAACGGCCGAGCCAGGTTCGCGATCTGCGTGCCACCCAGGGTCACGTAGGGCACTTCCCACTGCGCGCTCGTAAACACGCCGCCGTACGCGTTCGTAACATTGCTCGCGATCGCCGTCAACGTACCGTGCTCGAGCTGTGCGCTTAGGCCCGCGTCAAGCGTCAGGTAGGCCGGCAGATGACTCCAGTTGTTGCTGCCCGTGTACTGTGCGTCGAGCAGATATTCGAGCGGCGAGCCGGGCGTCTTGTAGTCGAACGTGATTCCCGCGCGATTGAGTGGAACGTTCGGGATCTGCCGGCCTGGAATGACGATCGAGTACGGATTGTCGATACGCGGGTCCACGGAGAACACGGTTGCCGACGTGAGATTGTAGAATGGCTGCACGACCAGATTGCCGAGCGTCAGGTACGACGACAGCTCGACGCCTTGATAGACGCGCTGAGTACCGCCGATCGGCGTCATGAAGTAGAGCTGCGTCGCGGAGAACGGCGTTCCCGGCGGTTGATCGCAACCCGCAGGGGAATCCCAGATCGGCTGCACCAGCGAAGCGTACGCCGGCGGAACGACGCCCATCGACGTAAGCACCGACCCGTTCACCTCGACCGGAAGCACGACGTCGTTCTGGACTTGCCGATAGAGCTGCAGGGAGATGTTGCCGCCCGGCAGCGTACGCGTGTAAGCGGCGCGCAGCGAAGTGGACGAGCTGGCACCGGGCTGGTCGCCGGGTGCGCTTCCGTACGCGACGTTGCCGTAGCAGTCGAACTGCAGCGATGCCGGATCGGTCAACGTCGTCTGCCGCGTTCCGCCGGCGGCGACGCCGCCGAGTGCGTACGAGAGCGCGTACGTGTCCCGTGCGGTCGGCCGCCACGTCATGCCGGCGTTCGCCAGGAGCGTCGATGGCGCGTGCGATGCGTGACTGATGCCGACGGCATCGGTCAACGTCAGCTTGTCGTTGGAATGGATCGTATCGGTCACTTGAAATGCGTCGTACGACGACTGCGCCGCTCCCAGATAGTACGGAATCGCTTGCGCCACGAGCGGCGTGCTCGTCATTTGCGTCGTCGTGCCGTACGTAGAGATCGCGATCGTGTGGCGCTCCCGGGACGGCAGCATCGCGTTGATTGAAAACCCGTGGCTCGCAGCGTTCGTCGCGAAGCCGCTGGGATCGGCGACGCCGCCGACGAAGCGGTTGAGCTCGTTGCGCACGCTCTTCGCGTCCATGCCGTAGATCGACGCCTGTACGGTCGTTGCGCCAAAGAGCGCATCGTCGGTCAGCGAGTACATGTCGAAGTTGCTCTGCATGCCGTTGTTCGGGCCGTATCCGCACGGCAGAGAGCCGTCGATGCGCAGGCACACGAGCCCGCTCTCGCGCGTCGCGTTCATGAACGTACCGACCAGCGTCTGCGTGTCGCTGAATGCGTAGTGCAGCTTCACGAGCTCGCCGCCGATAGAGGTGTTCCCGTTGTGGATGTAGTCGAGACCGCTTGCGTCGAGGTAGCGCTCGCCGTCCACCAAGCTCGGCGTGTAGCGGTCCGTCGTCTCGAGTGCCACGCCCAACTTGCCGTCGGAGCCGGTCTCCGCCAGCGAGTAATTGTACCGCCCGTACGAGCCCGCCGAGAACGTGAGATAGGAGAGCCAGCTCAGCGTCGGCTCGAGGGTCGAGAAGTTCACCCCGCCGCCGAGTCCTCCGAGCTGCGGTCCCATGCGAACGGACGCACCCGTAAAGAGATCCGTAGCGAACATGCCGAGGTTGCCGGCCGTGCCGGGAGCGCTGAGCGGGATTCCGTCGAGCGTGAGCTGCGTCTGACTTGCGTCGTGGCCCTCGAGCGAGACGGTCTGCGTCGCGTCGCTGTCGTCACTCGCCGTCGACACCGAGACGCCCGAAAGCTTGTTGAGCGCGTCCGCGAGATCGCTCGACAGGCGCCGCTGCGCGGAGTCTTGGTTGATGGTATCGGCGGATACGGCGGTCGAAGAGTGCACGGTCACTCTGCCGATCACGCGCAATCCCGACGCTGCCGCCAAGCTCACGCTCACCTCGACCGCGCGGCCTTCGATGATTTCGAACTGCGGCGACGTAGCGGCCTCGTAGCCGTTCTTCACGACGCGCGCGCGATAGATTCCGTCCGGGACGTCGGTGAAGAGCACCTCTCCGTTTGTGCGCGTCAGCTCGCTCGCGATCACCGGTCCGGTAAGCAGTACGCGCGCGAGCGCTACCGGGGCCTTCGACGAAGCGTCAACCACAACGATACGGATCCGGCCCGAGTCGCTCTGCTGTGCGAAGCCAGGAAGCGGCGTCACGGCGGCGATCGCGAGTGCCGTCATCGTGTGGAAAACGAGCCGGCGTATCATCGCTGGCGATTGTCGCGGAATTTTCTGGAAGCAGGCTGAGAGGGTGCTAGAGCGTGATGCTCACCGTGGTCCCGCGTCCCGGCGCGCTCTCGATGCCGATCGATCCTCCGGCGCGTTCGACGGCGCGTTTGGCGATCGAGAGGCCCAGGCCGCTTCCGGCGATCTCC
>VFSW01013267.1_pt1 | contig 11463 bp, 10 predicted proteins | sample 5358111 | NCBI WGS metagenome assembly VFSW01 (sample SAMN11554181, study PRJNA540505) | mine drainage metagenome | isolation source: sediment from site ElyBrook_90M | place: USA: Ely Copper Mine, Vershire, VT | collected 2017 | reverse complement strand
CTTATTGGCTTGCGTGTCGTCTCTGCGCGGACACCGACGTGTACGCGCAGTACCTTTGCAGATAATTCATTTGAGGAGTGTCGCTCCATGTGCTCCTGCAAAGACTGGTTCTTCAATGCCTCGCTCCGGCATATGAACATCACGACCACGGCCAGCGTCAATGACGCCAAGGCCGTAAATGTGGACATCAATCCCCGGGCACTCGCCGCCGGTATCGGCACCGACTTCTGAGTCGCAAGGCAGCCGTGGGGGCGGTGATTGCTTTGTGTGTCTATGCAGACAGTCAAGGAGGCCCTGTCTGCCGGGCTGTCGTCATTACCACACCGCCCTCATATAATCCCGCGCCCGACAGGCTGATGCTACGGCAGCACGCACGCCAAGATCTGCCACTCGCCAAATCCATCGAATGTGATTACCATATCGCTGCATATTATCGGAGATTGCCATGACTTTTGTTGTTACGGAAAACTGCATCAAGTGTAAATACACCGACTGCGTCGAAGTCTGTCCCGTGGACTGCTTCCATGAAGGCCCCAATTGCCTGGTCATCGACCCTGAAGAGTGCATCGACTGCACCTTGTGCGAACCCGAATGTCCTGCGGAGGCCATCTTCGCGGAGGATGACGTACCGGAATCGCAGCGTGCCTTCGTTGCGCTCAATGCCGAACTCTCCCAGACTTGGCCGGTCATCAACCGCAAAAAGGATGCCCCACCCGATGCCGATGAATGGAACGGCAAGCCTGATAAACTCAAGCTGCTGGACCGCTGACAGGCGCACACGGCAACGCATATGATGCACAGCGACCATGCTGATCGGACATGAGCCGCGTGCCCGCAGTTGCCGGCAGCGACGCCATCTACTGGGTTCCCTACGCTGACGACCCCCTTGTGGTAACTGCGGCGCGCCTGCTGGCACGTTGTCAATCACACTTGCCGGATCTCGACTCGTCGGTCGTGTTGCTCCCTGAGCGCCAGGCCGGTGCGCGGCTGCGCGCACTGCTTCAAACCCTGGCCGAGCAGCGCGGTTACCACGCACTGCTCGGCCCGCACATTTATACCCTGCGCGATTGGGTTGCGACGCAACCGCTCGACGGTGCCGGCGTACTCGGCGCCGCAGCACGCGAACTCATGTTGGTCGAAGCCCTGCAGGACAACAAGGCGCTGCTTGGCGCCGCCAGCCCCTGGCGACTGGCGGAGAATCTGCTGGAACTGTTCGATGAGCTGACACTGCACCGTATCGATCTTGACGATGCCTTGGATGCACTGCTCGAACGGTTGCGGCGCGGTTACCGCATCAGCGGCGACACGCCAGCCGCATTAAGCCAGGAAGCGCGCCTGGTACACACACTGTGGCGCGCCTATCACATGCAATGCGGCGCCGAGCATGTCATGGACCCACAAGCCGCCTACCTGCTGCGACTCGAGGTATTACGCCGACAACCGGATACCACGCGCTACATCTCTATAGTCGGCAGCGATAGCCTGAATCCCGCCGAGGCGCGGTGGTGCCGCGAATTACTGGCCCACGGGCGTGGCGAACTCATACTGCACGGCCCGGACAGCGCGATGCCGCTGCGGAAAATAGTCCAGGTACTCGGCGCGGTGCCGGCAACGCCGACCGCCTCGAGTGATAGCTTCAGCGCCTGCCTCGACAGCTGTTTCCAATCGGAGGCTGCGCCGCTCGCGGAACGCGCCCGCCGCTTTGCCGCCGCAACCCCGGTTAGCCCGCTGCATGAGCGACTCGGAGTTCTCAAAGCGGACGGCGCCGAGCAGGAAGCGGCGGCGATCGATATTCAAGTACGGCGCTGGCTGCTCGAAGGTAAGCAGCGCGTCGCCATCGTCACGGAAGATCGCCGTCTGGCGCGGCGCGTGCGCGCGTTGCTGGAGCGCGCCGGGCTGACGCTGCAGGACAGCGCCGGCTGGGCTTTGTCGACCACTCGCGCCGCCGCCACGCTGGAACGCTGGCTGGAAACCGTCGAGGACGATTTCTCTCAACAACCGCTGTTGGATCTACTGAAATCACCGCTGCTGTTTCACGATCAACAGCGGGAATCCATCCTGCGCACGGTACAGCACTTCGAAATCGACATCGTACGTCAAGCCAACATCGCGCGAGGCCTGCACCGTTACCGCCGTGAACTCGATGCGCGCCGCCACCAGTTGCCGCACTGGACACTGAATATGACACAGCAACTGGCGGCGCTGCTGGAAAATCTGGCACACGCCGCAGCACCGCTGCAACGCCATCTCAATGGCCGGACATTCGCGCCGGAGGATTTTCTGCTGGCTTTGCAGGAAAGCCTGCACCGTCTCGGACTTGACCGCAGCCTGTCCGCCGACCCCGCCGGCACGCGCGTGCTCGATGAACTCGCCCACATGCTGGCCGCCCTGCCCGGCCGGCGCCTGCGCATGAATTGGAACGAATTCCGCGCCTGGCTGGGCCGCAAACTCGAACAGCACAACTTTCTGCCATCCGGCGGCCGCGGCCCGGTGCAATTGCTGAATCTGGCGCAGAGCCGCTTGTTACGCAGTGATGCGCTGATCATCGCCGGCGCCGATCGCGCGCACCTGCCCGGCGATTGCACACCCAGTCCATTCTTCAATCAAGGTGTACGCCGCGAACTCGCCCTGCCGACTTGGCGCGACACACTGGACCTGCGTCTGCTGCATTTTCGCCGACTGCTGGAGAGTGCGCCACGGGTACTGATCACTCTGTGCGCGGAACAGGACGGTGAAGCGATCACGCCCTGCCCCTGGGTCGATGCCTTGCAAACCTTTCATCGTCTGGCCTACGGAGATGACCTGGGCAATACCGAGCTGCAGCCATTGACGCAAGACCCGCGCGCCCAGATATTCGAATGCGACATCGCGGACACGCCTGCGCCGCAGCCGCAACCCCGGCCGGTCCTGTGCGAGGCATTGCTGCCGCGCACTCTGACGGTCAGCGCGCATCAGCACCTGATCGATTGCCCCTACGCGTTCTACGCAGCCGATTGCCTGCAACTCAAGACGCCCGACGAGATCCGCGAAACGCTCGACAAAGCCACTTACGGCCAACGCGTGCACAAATGTCTACAGGCTTTTCATGGCGGCCTAGTCGGTCTGAGCGGCCCTTTTCCGGAACCGCTTACGGCTCATAACCGTGCCGCCGCGCTGGAGATACTGCGCGCGATTTCCAGCAGTGTGTTTGCCAAGGATCTCGAAGACAACTTTGAACACCGCGGCTGGCTGCAACGTTGGCGACAATTGCTGCCGCACTACATCGACTGGCAGATCGAACGCAATCAACTCTGGCGGGTGCGGGAGGTGGAACACAGCAGGAAACGCGCGCTGAGCGAACGGCTGACGCTCAAAGGGCGCCTGGATCGCATCGACTACAACAACGACGGCCTCGCCATCATCGATTACAAGACCGGCGCGGTGCGTCACCAGGAAGACGTCGATAACGGCGAAGACGTACAGTTGAGCAGTTACGCCCTATTGCTCGATGCGGTCGCACGTGTCGAATACCTGCAGCTCGATGCCGCACGCGTGCATGTGAAGGCGCAATTGGAGGGCGCGGATCTGACGCAACACGCACAGGCTGTCGGTGATCGACTGCTGCGCATTACGGATGCCTTGCGCGAGGGCGCGGCACTACCGGCCTGGGGTGATGCCGCGACCTGTACGCATTGCAATCTGGAAGGCGTCTGTCGCCGCGAGTCCTGGGAAGCGAATGCGGCGCAGGGTGATTGAAGTGAAAAAACAAGGCGGCCCGAAGGCCGCCTTGGTGTCTCCATCCCGGGCATGTCCCGCCCGCTATTCCATTCCGTGTGAATTCCCTCCCTAGGTATCCCTTACCCATCCCTGCACAGGGTCAAGTGAATGACACTAGAGCGCTTTTCGTCCGGATTTACAAGCGCCGCACAGACAACAGAACTAGGACACTACTCACACGGAGATGCGGATAATTACGTATTTACTCTTTCAAGTCATACCCTTAAAAAAGACCGGCCCATGTTGTGCAGGGTGCTTTCAGGCATCTTTTACATTGCACTTTCAGATTTTTCTTACAAGTAATATTATGGCGGCGGTTCAGAAACGACCCCGCGCATAACCGTTTGACAGCATCACAACTCAAACAGCGTACTGAAAACTTCAGCGGACTGGGCTACCCTATGCTTGGACAATGCCAGCCAATAGACCAAACTTTCGTATTAGGGAATTGCGGTCGCAAATGCCCAACACGCATCAATACCTCGCAGCAGCCCATCCAGATCGGGAGGAGATTCATCATGTCCAACAGCAAGATTTACGGTGTATTGCTCGCTACAGCCGCCGCCACTTGGTTCTGCACCACAAATATTGCGGGAGCCGCTGAACCTGCCGCGCCCGCGCAGATAAAATGTTCCGGTGTGAATGCCTGTAAAGGCAAGTCGGACTGCGCCTCCGCCACCAATGCCTGCAAAGGTCAAAACAGTTGCAAAGGGCATGGCTGGATAAACATGTCCAAGTCCGATTGTGTTACCAAAGGCGGCACGGTAATGACAGAAGAACACAAGTAAACACGCCACTTCTGCGGGCACCGGCCGGGGTGCCCGCTCTTTCATCCGGAATTGTCCGCACATGCAGCCAACCGCGACGTTTGAATTTCCCTTCCTGGGTTACGGCTTGGGCCTGCGGCACAATCACTATACCGACATCCTCGCTGAGCGCCCCGCCGTCGATTGGTTCGAGGCGTTGACGGAAAATTATCTGGTTCCCGGCGGCAAACCACTTTATTTCCTGGAGCAGGTGCGCGAGCACTACCCGGTCGTGCTGCACGGCGTGTCGCTGTCGATCGGTGGCAGCGCGCCGCTCGACAGCGACTACCTCAAGCAGGTCAAGGCACTGGCCCGCCGCATCGATGCCGTCTGGATCTCTGATCACCTGTGCTGGACCGGCGTGCACGGCATCAATCTGCACGACCTCATGCCGCTGCCCTACACCGAAGAAGCCATCCGACATGTCGCTGCCCGCGTCAGTCAGGCACAGGACATTCTGGGCCGCCGGTTGCTGCTGGAAAACGTCTCCAGCTACGTTACCTATCGCGCCTCGCAACTGACCGAGTGGGAATTTCTCAGCGCCATCGCCGAGGCCGCCGACTGTCTGATCCTGCTCGACATCAACAACATCCACGTCAGCGCCTTCAACCACGGCTTCGATCCGCACGATTATTTGAACGGTATCCCAACGACGCGTGTGCGCCAGTTCCATCTCGCCGGCCATCAGAACCACGGCGACTACCTCATCGATACTCACGACCAACCGGTCATCGACGCGGTCTGGGAACTGTACGCCGCCGCCCTGCGCCGCTTCGGCCCGGTCTCGACCATGATCGAACGCGACGACAACATTCCGTCGCTGGATGAACTGTTGACCGAACTCGATCAGGCGCGCCGCATCGGCAATGAAGTCCTCAAGGCCGCCGCATGAACGACACATTGCGCAGCCTGCAGGACTGTTTCCAGGCCCACGTCCTCGACGGCGCAACAGCGATGCTCGACCAGATCGCTTCGGACGCCAAATCCAATGCCGCCGTGCGCCTAGCGATTTATGCCGAGGGCTACCGACTGCGTTTATTGGAGGTGCTCAACAGCGACTATCCCGCGCTACACACTCTGGCCGGCGATGCACTCTTCGATCAGATCGGTCGCGCTTACCTCGAAGTCAATCCTTCCAAGCATTTCTCGATTCGCTATTTCGGCCAACACCTCAGCGCTTTCCTGGCTGTCACCACACCCTACAGCGACATGCCGGCACTCGCCGAAATGGCCTCTCTCGAATGGTGTCTCGGACTGTCCTTCGACGCCGCCGACGCCGCGGTCATCACATCTGAGACACTTGCCGCACTATCGCCTGCCGCCTGGCCCGAACTGCGCCTGCGCTTTTATCCTGCCGTACAGCGCCATGACTTTCACTGGAACATACCGGAACTGTGGAGCGCCATCGACGCGCAGACCGACCCGCAAGCGCCGCAACAATACCCGCAACCGCAGGCCTGGCTGATCTGGCGCCGCGATCTGCAAAATTATTTCCGCCCACTCGATGCCGCCGAAGCATGGGCACTGGACCACATGCATAGCGGCGCCGCGTTCGCGACGATGTGCGAAGGCTTGTGTGATTTCATCAGCGCCGACCAAGTCAGCCCGCATGCCGCGGGCTTGCTCAACGGCTGGATACAGGCAGGTTTAGTGACGGCGGTTTACGGCGCTGCGGTTGTGAGGTGAATGACGCACCCGCGCCGATACCTCAGCGCCCACGAAAACGTCCCGCAGCGCAGGATGATGGGCAATACGTCGCCTACCCTACATTCAAGTTTATTGAGCACCACATAACGCGATGACATGGAGGTGTTTAATGCGTTCTTCCCTTGAGCCATTCGTGATGCTTACCGATTCCAGTAACGTCGCGCCGTGTTCCGGTAGCTGATGGGATTGCTCACTCCCGCCTCCGGATCGATGTGAAATTCCAACGCCCCTTCGACATCCGTATCCAGACGCCGCGCACCGATGTCGGCGTAGCGCGCGGCCACATCGGGCCTCGGGAAGTGATAGCGATTGCGATAACCGACGGGGAATAACACATACCGCGGCGCCACGCCGGCGATGAAATCGCGCGTCGATGAGGTACGGCTGCCGTGATGCGGCGCTACCAGAAGAGTGGCGCGCAGCGCGTTCCCTTGTGTCGCCAACAACGCTCGCTCGGCGTCTGCTTCGATATCGCCGGGTAACAGCACACTGCCTCCCGGCCCTTGCACGTGCAACACGCAGGAAGCGTTATTGCCGCGCCACTTCAATCTCTCGTCAGGATGCAGAATGCGGAATTCCACGCCGTCCCAGTTCCAGCGCTGACCCGCACGGCAGTGTCCGGCGAGTGTATTGAATCGCTGCGGTACGCTGCTGAGCAGTTCCGCGATGGGCATGCCGGCAAGAATGGCCGCCGCGCCACCGCTGTGATCGTTGTCGCCGTGACTCACGACTAGCATGTCGAGAAATGCGACGCCCTGATTGCGCAGATACGGCAGGACCACGGCGGTGCCGGTGTCGAGGTTGGCGCTGAACCGCGGCCCCGTGTCGAATACCAGCGTATGGTGCCGGGTGCGTACCACAGCAGCCAAACCCTGGCCGACATCGAGCAATGTGAACCAGACCGCGCCCGGTGCCGGAGACACCGGACGGATCAGCAGCATCGGCACCAGCAACACCACGCCGACACCACGCGCCGGCAGACCGCGCGGCGCGAGCAGCAACCCCACCCCCGCCATCGCCACCGCCGCGATCCATGGCGCCGGCAACGCCCAGGCCCCGTAGGCACCGGGCAGATTCGCGCATACCACCAGCAGCGACCAGAGCCAGCCGAGCAAGGCACTGGCCACGTGCAGCAATGACGCGCCCAGCCACGCCGAAACCGGCAACAACACGGTGCCAAGCAATGTGACCGGTGTTACGACCAGACTCATCCAGGGTTCGGCAACCAGATTGGCGAGCGGCGCGATCAGCGAGGTGCGTTGAAATAACACCAACGTCATCGGCAGCAATCCCAGTGCCACCAGCCATTGCGCCCGCCCCCATTGCCGCCATCCGACGGGCAGCGCCAGCCGTCCACTCATGCCATACAGCAAAACGCCAACGGCGCCATACGATAACCAGAATCCGGCGGTGAGTGGCGCGGTGGGATCCAGCCACAGGATGACCAGCAGTGCCAGTGCCAGTGTGCGGCTCGGCACCAATTGCCGATCGCAGAGACGTGCGCCCAGGGCGATCGCGATCATCACCAGCGCGCGCCGTGTCGGTATCGAAAAACCGGCCAGGAACGCATAACCGGCGGCGCTCAACAAGGCGGCGCACACAGCGGCCTTGGGCGCGGCCAGACGCAATGTCGCGTGCGGCAACCAGGCCCAGGTGCGGCGTACCAGCAGTGCCACGAGCCCGGCGACCAGGGTGATGTTCAAGCCGGAGATCGCCACCAGATGGCTGGTGCCGGTACGCGTGAACACCTGCCATTGCAGCATGCTGATGCCGTCCTGAGCGCCGATCACCAGGGCGGTGAGTATGCCCAGATAGGGACTCTCCGGCACGGCGCGCGCCATTTGCGCACCGACACGTTGGCGCAGATGATCCAGCGCATAATGCCAGCCCACCACAGCCAGGCGCTGATTGTCCGGGGCATTGCGCACAGAACCGGTAGCCTTGATACCCTGCTGATACAACCAGCCTTCATAGTCGAAACCGCCGGGATTCATCAGGCCGTGCGCTTGCTTGAGCCGCACCCGCAAGCGCCAGTGTTCACCAACGTGCAGGTTCGGCACGGGTTGATTCCAGTACAAGTGCACGCGCCCGGTCCAGGGCTGCACGCCGGTCTTGTCGCGCAGCTGCGTGACATCGAAGAGCACGCGACTGCCACGCTCCTGCATCTCGGGGATCCCGGCGAGATAGGCTTCGATACTGCAATCGACGCCTTCGAAACGCGCCGGGAAGGGCTGGCTAAGCTCAAGCGTGGCGTGCAGCAGCGACCAGATAAAACCGACGGCGAACCAAGCCGGCAAGCGCAGAAAATGATATCTGCACGCTGCCAACAACAACGCTGCGGCCACTAGACACCAGGCCAGCGAGGGTAACTGCGCGAGTCGCTGCAGAGCCAGACAGCCCAGCAGGAAGGCGATCGTCCCTGTACGCATTTCCGCTCCATGGAAAAGAATGGATAATACCCTGCCCCGACGCTGGGTGCCTGGATCATAGCAGCAGTTTATGCCAAAAAGATTCATAAAACGCTACATGCCGAATCACAACAAGATCCGCACGCACAAATCCCTGCGCCTCTTCGGCACGCTGCTGCACGATCCGAACCTGTGGCATCTGAACCGGCGTTCCGTGGCGGCGGGCATTGCCATCGGTCTGTTCGTGGCCTTTCTGCCCCTACCACTGCACATGCTGACCGCCGCGGCTCTGGCCATCCCCCTGCGCGCCAATCTGCCGCTAGCCGTGGCCGCGGTATGGGTGAACAATCCGTTCACCATGGTGCCGTTCTACTACCTTGGTTATCGGCTCGGCGCCGCGCTCATGGGCAGCGGCGCCACGCCGCTGGCCAGCGATTTCGATCCCAGCATCGCCGGGTTGCTCAATGAGGGCTGGGGCATTCTGGAGCCGATGCTGCTTGGCGGCCTGATCATCGGTCTGAGCAGCGCGCTACTGGGTTACGCCGGTATGCGCCTGCTGTGGCGCTGGCATATCGTACATCGCCTGCACACCAGGCACAGCGGACTGCGGCACCACAGGCGCCCATAACGGCGAAACGGGGTACGGCACTCCGTCTTCGTACATCTGACAAAACCAGTGCTTGCCGCAGAAGCGCAGAGCACGCGGCATGCAACCAGATATGATGCGGATGAGCTGTCGGCGTGACAATTGGAGCATTCAACAACTCTCGTTATCTCGGCGCTGGTACACAGCAGACAGCGATGCCTGCAAACCTTGCGTTTGCGGTCAACGACTCTCGTCGCGCAGCGAGCCATTCTCCAGGCGCAGGACGCGGTGCATGCGACTGGCCAGCCCGGCATCGTGGGTGACGACGATGAAGCTTGTCCCCATGGCTTGATTGAGTTCCAGCATCATGCCATAGACATGCTCGGCGGTCTTGTGATCGAGGTTGCCAGTAGGTTCGTCGGCCAGCACACACTGTGGCTGCGTCACCAGGGCGCGCGCCACCGCGGCACGCTGCCGCTCGCCGCCGGACAATTCACCCGGTTTGTGCAGCAGCCGTTGCCCGAGACCGACCTGCTCCAGCAATTCCTGCGCACGCTGTGTGGCTCCCGCAGCACTGATGCCGCCGATCAGCAACGGCATGGCGACATTCTCCAGCGCCGTGAATTCGGGCAGTAGGTGATGGAACTGATAGACGAAACCCAGCGAACGGTTGCGCACTCTGCCGCGCGCGGCCTCGCCAAGCCGGTTCATGAGTTCGCCGTTGACGAACACCTCGCCCTGTGTGGGCGTATCGAGACCGCCGAGCAGATGCAGCAGCGTGCTCTTGCCGGAACCGGAGGCGCCGACGATGGCGACCTGTTCGCCGGCGGCGACGCTGAGATTGACGTCCTCCAGCACGCAGACATTGAGACCACCTTCAGTGAAGCTCTTGGACAGGCCGATGCACTGCAGCACCGCGGGCACGTCGACTGCCGGGTTCCGAGCGCCGCGATTACTCATAGCGCAGTGCCTCAGCCGGCTGGACCCGTGCAGCGCGCCACGAGGGATAAATCGTCGCCAGCAGACTCAAGACGAAGGACATGCCGCACACCCGCCAGACATCGTGCCAATGCATGTCGGAAGGAAATTCGCTGATATAGTAGACACCCGGATCAAGGAAGTGTATGCCGAAGAGGTGTTCGATGGCCGGCACGATGGTCTCGACATTCAATGACAACGTCACACCGCCAAGCATGCCGAGCAAAGTGCCGAGTGTGCCGATCAAGGCACCCTGCACGAAGAACATGCCCATGATGCTGGCCGGCGTCGCGCCCAGAGTGCGCAGTATGGCGATGTCGGCCTGCTTGTCAGTGACCACCATCACCAGCGCCGAAACTATGTTGAACATCGCCACCGCGACAATCAGCGTAAGGATGATGAACATCACGCGCTTTTCCTGCTGCACCGCCGAGAAGTAATTGGCGTGCTGGCGCGTCCAGTCGGTCACCAGCGCGTCGGACGGCAGTTCGGCCTGCAGTGCCCGGGCCACTTGCGGCGCCTGGTACAGGTCGGCGAGCTTGAGACGCACGCCGCTGACGCCGTCGCCGAGATGGAACAGCAACGCGGCATCCCGGATATTGATCAGCGCCACGCTGCGATCGTATTCGTACATCCCGACTTCAAACAGACCGGTAACCGTAAAACGTTTGATGCGCGGCAGAATACCGGCCGGTGTTACCGTGGCCTGAGGGGTGATGACAATAAGCTTGTCACCTACGCCCACGCCCAAGCTGGTGGCCAGCTCGCGGCCAAGGATGATTTCGAAGCTGCCCGGCTGGAGCGCATTGAGATGGCCGCTGACCATCTTTTCACCCACTTCGGACACCTTTGGCTCCGCGACGGGGTCGACACCGCGGATCAGCGCACCGCTGACCTGTCCACCGAAATTGAGCATGGCCTGACCCTCCACGAAGGGTGCCGCGCCGATCACACCGGGGTGCTGCGCGGCGGTCTTTTCCAGTGTCTGCCAGTTCTGAAGTGACGTACCGGTGCCAGTAACCACCACATGGGCCGCCATACCCAGAATGCGCTCGCGCACTTCCTTCTCGAAGCCGTTCATGACCGACATTACCGTAATCAGCGCCGTCACACCCAGCACGATGCCCATTACCGAGGTCAAGGCAATGAAGGATATGAAGTGATTGCGGCGCTTGGCGCGCGTATAGCGCAGGCCGACGAATAATTCTATGGGATGGAACAT
>VFSW01013266.1_pt1 | contig 11465 bp, 14 predicted proteins | sample 5358111 | NCBI WGS metagenome assembly VFSW01 (sample SAMN11554181, study PRJNA540505) | mine drainage metagenome | isolation source: sediment from site ElyBrook_90M | place: USA: Ely Copper Mine, Vershire, VT | collected 2017 | reverse complement strand
ATTTTCCCGCTAGGTCAATTTCTTTAAGTTGCCTATGTTGACCAAGTTTTACCAAGTCGACTTTCAGCTCTCAACTATGGATCACAAAGATTGCCTCCGATAAAATACTGATAGGAGAGGTCTCTGTGGCAATAATATGGAAGAAATGTTAGAAGCTTAATCCTTTAGAGAAGTCGTGCTCAAAGACCCCTTTTATGACGATTCTATACTATTAGCTATAGAACCATTTGGCTTTGCCATTTATCTGAGATGCTTTTGCATTTTTTTGTTGAGGAGAAAGCAAGATGGAGAACAAAGACAGCTCTCAACATGAGTGTACTTTTCCGAGGGCTGACGCAATAGAGAGTGCAAATGAAATCGATGAATTACTCTCAGGTCACGATTGGAAATTAGAGTCGGCCAAAGATTATGCTGGCGGGTTGCTTGCAATTTTAACTTGTGAGATATGCAAAGCGAACCGGGCCATGATTATCAATTGCCCGGCCTGAATTTGAACCAAGCTCCTTCTTATCCCGAGATTCAGATTAGAATCGCCAAACCTCTAGCTATGATCTTTCCTTAGACACTCGGAACCTGCACTCTCAAATGAAAAATCGGAACACTTAAGTTACAGTAAAAATGCAGTAACAGGTCCCAGAAATGTACAAGGAGCTCGGTTAGAAAATGGAAGAATTAGAACTAGTTCAGAAAAACGGAGAGAATAGATTTTCACCTGATATTGAACGCGAAGAATCCTCAGTTTTAGCAGAAGCAACTACACCCAAAGCCCAAAATGGAAAGAGAAATCCACCTGCGAGAAACACATCTCGGTTTTGGTTTGAGCGATTTCTTGCAATAATTCAAAGGCAGAATCCGACCGTGATTGATTCGTCTTTTTTGAGCCAGGTAGCGCCGAATAACGAGGGAAAACTGCTCGCGCAGCTCAAATTTCTTCATGTTATCGACGAGGAGGGTAAACCTTCGGAGCTTCTTTCAATGCTTAACATGGTGGGTGCGGAACAGAAGAAAGGATTCCAGAAAATGATCCGCGAGTCCTATGGCGAACTGATGTCAGAAATTGTCGTTGAAAAGGCCGTTCCTGACGACCTGGTAAATTTCTTCATTCGACGCTACGCTTTTAGTCGAGACAAAGCTATCAATGCCACAAAGTTCTTTCTTTATCTTGCCGAAAAGGGAACGCTCACCGTATCTTCCGAGCTCTCCTCTCTATTGACAGAAAAAAGCGCAAACGCAGCTCCACAGGTATCAGCTTCCACATCATCATTAAATTCAGTACCAAGACTCACAGTCGAAAGAACGACTAGATCTGGCCGAGAATCACGAATTTATTCAACTAGTGTCCCTAAAAAATCTCGTCGTGATTTCGAAGGTAACTCATTGCCCACAATTCAAACAGTGATTAACATTACACTTGACAAAGATACTCCCCAAGAGTACTGGGATCGAGTTCTGGCTCTGATTGGAGAAAACAAGAATGAACGATCCAGCGAGATTCCAATCTCAGAGTCTTCATTGCAACAACACGAAAATGGAAACTCGCCCTAAAACTGTCCGCTTCTGCTAGACCTTCACAGTTACTTCGGCTGGTTGGGGGGCCTGTACATGCGCAGCCCCTCCGTCCACCCATGCCATTTTCCTTTGCAGCGTAGCAGTATACAACACCTTCCAATCTAATTTTATTCTATCCGCCCAGCTCTTGAATACGCGAGGATCAATGTAGTTTCGAAGAGAAGTGTTGAGATTGTAATCTTTGGTTTGTTCGCTGAGTTCAATTTGTTTCTTGAGTTTTGCGATTCGTAGCTTCAGTTTCTCTTTCTGTTTGTCCGTTTTTGGCGTGCTCTGCTCCAATTGAGCTAGCCTATCTTTTTTCTTCTGAAGCGTTTGCTCAAACGTCTTTGGAGGCGTTCTCTTGTGATTACATTTCAATGCGGCTTCAAGATTTGCAAGGCGTGCCTCGTAGATCTTGTCGTGCTCAGGTGTTCCATCTGGGAATGCACTGTGCTCTTTTAGATAGTCTTTGACTACGGAAGTCGCAATGTACGTGCGGAAGACTTTGGCTGTTAGCCCTTGAGAAGCGTTTCCAAAAAATTCGTTCACATGCCTTGATGTTATTCCATCAAAGATCAGATCTTCGGGCTGCTTACCTTTGCAGAATTCTTTCAAGTTTTCAATTGCAATGCCTTCGCTAGGGCTAACCTCAAGAGTTTTCTGCCAGCGGACATAGTCTTTTCCAAAGAAATCAAAGTCTACCGAGTTCGGCCTGGGAAAAATCAGATGCTCTACTCTTAGAGTCGAAGCTCCAACAGTATCGGCCTCGTCTTCATCTTTTTCATCTCCGACTCTCATAGCGAGTCTGTGGATCAAAAAACAAGCCGTCGCTATTTTGCGTTCTTTTGGATCTTTTGATTTCATCGCTTTCAAGATGAATGAGTCGACCTTCCTGATGTCTTTCTCTAGCCTCTGCGCCTTGTCGTACTTGCTCTTGTCGCGCATCTGCCGCAAACTCGAAGAATCGTGCAGCCAAATGTACTTGACCTTGCCTGTGAGTTTATCCGTCCAGCAAGCAACCCACATATTTTGGGGCTCGTGAACTATTTTCCACTTGCCCTTTGGAACTTGAGCGTTCTTATCGAGGTTCAGCGTTATATCTTCTTCCAATATTCTAGGTTTCCAGTGGCCGCGAATCGGAATCTGGCCACGCCCCATATAGATTCCTGGAGGCTCAACAACCCAGTTTGCGATCTCGGTTTTTACGCCATCTACCAGCGCATAACCAAACTTCTCCTTTAGCTCTAGTCTCTTTTTCTTTCTCTCAGCAGCAAGAGCTTTCTTTTGTTCTTTTGTAAGTTCGACCTTCTCTGGCAAAGATGGAAAAATAATATCTGAGATCTTTGCGTTTCTGTATTTTTCAGGGAATAGCTTCAAAAAATCAGACAGGAAGTTCTTTTGGAAAACAGGATCTTCGACGTAAGGAGTGCCTATCTTCTTCGCCCAGGCTACTGCCATTTCTTCCTGGGCCAAGTTCATTACGATTTTTTCTCCATTAATCGAAATCGTCTTTGTCCTTGGATCAGATTTGTAGGGCTCTGGAAATACGACTCCGTTGTGGGATAACGTCGCCCATTGCTTCTTTTTTGAGCTAACTCGAGTCTGCTCTTCCTCGGGCTTCTCTTCCTCTGATTCGATTTCTGCCATTACCTTTTAATCACCAAGGAGATAAATTGCCAAAGCTCAAAATAGCAAAAGCTTAATTCCAGCTATGCGCAATATCTAGGCCAGGACCCGCTCTTAAAGATATATCAAATTCGTCAAAGTCCGCGAAATTCAATCACAAAAATCTCATGTTACTGGAACAAAATCATCCGGCGACTTGAATATTCGAAGAATGGCATGGCTCTTGCTGTCTCGGAATACTTTTCCATACTTTGTCCGAAGATTCGCAATGTACTGATCGTACTCCTTCGTATTTCGAAACGCCAGGATCTGCATGATATCCCACTCGCCTGTCACTGAAGCATCCATTAGAACGTGATGACTTGCTCTAAAATCGTCTAGAGCCGCAGATAATAGCGCTTCGTCGAAAGATCCCAACTTCAGAAACAGTACGAAGAATATATTGTATCCAAGCTTGGAGTAGTCTATCTTCGCGCGGAATCCGTCAATAATCTTTCTTTTCTCGAGTTTCGTGATTCTAGACGCAACAGTCTGCCTTGTGACTCCAATCTTCTCGGCAAGTTTCTTTGTCGATTGCGAAGAGTTTCTGGCAAGCTCATTAAGTAATTTGGCATCAATTTGGTCCATTTCTCGACTCATGAGTTAACACAATGTTAAACTAGAATCTCGATCATGCATTAAAGTGTTAAACAAAGCTTTCACTTTCTTTACTTCTGACAACTCTTAAATCATATTTCGTGCTCAATGTAGGATTGCCATCTTTAGAAGTTGAGATTATGAGCAAAATCAAAGACCCTTCACTCGCGCCTTCCGGTAGGAAAAAAATCGAATGGGCTGAATCTAGGATGCCCGTTCTGATGAAATTACGATCTACTCATGCAAAGAAAAAAAAGCTGTCGGGCTTTAGGATTTCAGGCTGTCTTCATGTCACAAAAGAAACTGCAGTTCTAGTTGAAACATTCAAGGCAGCAGGAGCCGAGGTTGCATGGTCGGGTTGTAATCCTCTCTCAACTCAGGATGACGTCTCGGCCGCTCTAGATGCTAACGATATTGAAGTCTTTGCATGGCGCGGACTCACTCCTAAAGAATACTACTGGAGTATTGAAGAGACTCTTAAAATCAAACCTCAGTTGACTCTTGACGACGGCGCTGATCTTATCTTCACAGTTCACAAGAAACATACTGAATATCTGAGTGCTTTGCAAGGGGGTACGGAAGAAACAACTACTGGCGTCCACAGGATTAGGGCGATGGCCAAGGATGGGAAACTAAAGTATCCAATCATTGCTGTAAATGATGCAGAAACGAAATCAGATTTTGACAACGTCTACGGTACAGGTCAGAGCGCTATCGATGGAGTGATACGGGCTACAAATGTTCTCTTCGCGGGAAAAAATGTTGTTATCTCTGGATACGGTCATTGTGGGAAAGGTCTCTCTTCAAGGGCTAGAGGATTTGGCGCGAAAGTAATCGTGACTGAAGTCGATCCAATCCAAGCGTTGCGTGCAAGAATGGAAGGCTACGATGTTATGACCATGGACAAGGCGGCGAAAGTCGGAGATATTTTCATCACAGCTACTGGTTGCAAAGATGTGATTACGAAAGATCATTTCGCTCAGATGAAAGACGGAGCAATACTTGCCAATGCTGGGCATTTCAATGTTGAATATTCCATAGGGGATCTCGATTCTCTTGCAAAGAAGAAAAGAGAAATTAGACCAGACAACTTAGAGTACACGCTTCCTAGCGGAAAGAAACTATACGCACTAGCGGAGGGAAGACTCGTGAATCTCGCTGCTGCGGAAGGACATCCAAGCGAAGTGATGGACATGAGTTTCGCAAATCAGTTTCTCTCCATTTTGAGACTTGCGAAAGAAGGAAAGAATCTGCGACCGGATGTTTACGAGATTCCGAGATCCCAAGACGAGGAAGTGGCGCGTCTGAAACTCGAAAGTATGGGAATGGAGATAGACTCTCTTTCAAAGGAGCAAAAGGATTACCTTTCTGGTTGGGAGCAAGGTACTTAGAAAGTGCTTGTATACGAAGTATGCGCGATTCTTCGAATCAGTTAAGGCGTTATGACGTCTAACAAAATTCTACTTACTATCCTTTTTCGACTTTATCGATAAGAAAAGGAACTTCACTCAAATTATCTATTGCAAGATCTGCGATATCTACGAGCTTTCTGATTTCTTCCTGACTCTTGAGACCATTTTTTGCGACATGCCCTCGCATAAAAACCACTAATCCAAAACCCGCGTCTTTGGCTCCTGCGAGTTCTTCGCTTGCTCCATCGCCTACATAGACGGAAGATTGGGCCGGTGTTACTAGTCTATTCAACACAAGAGAATATGCTTCTTTTGAAGGCTTCATGTAACCAATCTCGCATGAAAAACACACTGCGTCAAATAACGACGCGAGACTGGAATAAGGCCATGCGGAAACTTCTCTTTCGTCTACATTTGAAAGTATACCCAGTTTCATTCCATTATACTTGAGCTTTGCCAAGGTTTGACGAACCATGGGGTCAGGGTTTCGGATCGCCAAATCTTGATATCGCCCCAGTATAAACTCCGCAATCATAAGATCATCCTTTGAGCAGGGTTTTCCTGTTGTTTTCTGAACGTATTTCTCGACATAATCTAGAGTCTTTCTTGACCTAGAAGTGCATCTTTCGACAAGAGTTTCAGACCAGTATTTCGAAAATGTATCTTGATCGAGTTTGAAAAGTTCAGCGATCTTGCTAGTCCTTGTAAAATCCTTCGGTCTGTAATCTTCTGGATCAACAAGTGTATGAAATAGATCAAACACAACGGATCGGACTTTGAAATGTTTGATCGAGCTCATTTTGTCATTCTTATCCCAGATTGCAGTTGCTTTACCCTGCGTTGCGTATTTCTTTCACTGGAAATATTCATCGCATAATGATATTCTTCACTTTTTTCTATTTTGTAGCCTCAACTAATATAGCAGCAAAATCAGGTTTCTGAGAGAAGACGAACAAAGTATGGTAGAATACAAGCCTGGGGTATTGGCTGGACTTATCTCAGGTGCGCTCTGGGCTACTCTCATCTCTGCTGCTGGAGCAATAGTCGTCGCAGTGTTCTATTCGCAAACCTTGGATTATTATAATGGGATTTGGACAGCGAATCAAACTGCTCTAGGTGGAATGACACCCCTCCAGTACATGAGTTTCACTCTTGAGGTTAACACTGCTGTTGCGTTTGCAGGTGGCATTGGTTTTGGTTCCTTGATTGGAGTGCTTTTTGTTTGGATTGCGCCACGATTCCTAAGCAAACAAAACTACATGGTTAAAGGAACTGTGGTGGCGGTCTTTTTCTGGTTGCTTTACGAATTAGGGCTGGCCGGCTTCGTTGACCCGATCGAAATACTTTCGTCCCTAGCGGTTTCTCTGCTCGCAGGATATCTTTTGGGCTTTCTCTATCTGAGATTTACTAGTTCCCGAAGATTTACTTTTCCAGGTCAGGATTCTTTGTCTGGACAGGATCCAACCCAGCCTTCGTCGTCATCGAACAATCAGCCATAATAAGTCGGCGAGTGTTCGTCACGAAAATTTGAAGAGCTCTCAAAATGGTTTCTCAAGTACTCGTAGTATCTTAGGTCTTCGGATTTCAAACTAGGCCGAACGGTCTTCAGCGCGCTTTCAAAGTATTGCATCGAAAGAGCTTCTTTCTTATTCGAGATGAACTTTTTCACCCATGCGGTAGTTGCACTGTTTACTAAGAGTTCGAGATCTGCCCCAGTAAACAAGTTAGTCTTTTGCGTCAATTGCTCAATGTCTATCTTACCAATTGGTTTTCCAGCCAAGTGAATTTTTAGAATTTCTTTTCGCTCAGCTTTGTTTGGAGGAGGAATGTAAATCATCTTATCAAAACGACCGGGTCTCAGAAGAGCTGGATCGAGCCTATTTGGCATGTTTGTCGAGCCAAGAATTGTGACTTGGCTCAAAGGAACAAAGCCGTCCATTTCGGAGAGAAGGCTTGAAAGAAGCGAAGTTCTGGCGTCTTCGATCGTAATCGCCTGTCTGTTCGGCGCAAGGCTCTCAAGCTCATCAAAGAAGATTATGGAGGGTTTCGTCTTGCTTGCTTTGGAGAAGAGCTGCTTCACTCTTCTCTCAGAGACTCCGAACCATTCGCTCATAATATCAGAAGATCTGATATGATAGAAAGTCGCGCTGCATTCTTTCGCGATAGTCCTAGCAAAAAGCGTCTTGCCAGTTCCAGGAGCTCCCCAGAGAAGAATACCCTTTGGCGCTCTAATTTTTAGACGCTTGTACAAGTCAGGATGGCGCATAGGCATTACTATGGCATCACGTATTTCCTGTTTAACTGCATCATATCCTCCGATATTCTGGAAAGTAAAATCTAGTATACGCTTTCTAGGCTTGTGCTTTGCTTCCTTGAGGGGTTTTTTCTTTAGTCTGAACGCCATTCGTTGGCTAGTCCCTCTAGCTGATGCGCATTTAATTTGATTGGATAGCTGAAGACAAACGCAAGTTTCACTTCATTCAAAATGCTTTTGCTTTTGATGATCTCTAAATCGCAAATGCTTTATGACATAATCTTAACAGTCCAAAAAAGCTTTGGCAACCTCATTTCCAGGTACGAAACCCGACTGGCTTAACCCGCCGAAGACGGTACAGGCTGTACTTTGTTACCTTGACAAAAATAACCAATACCTTTTGCTTCTAAAGTCAAAGGGAAAATTTGGAGAGGGACTTTGGAATGCGCCAGGAGGAAAGATTGAGCCAAAGGAAAAGCCTGAGGAAGCAGTAAAGAGAGAGGTCTTGGAGGAGACAGGCCTTCGAGTACTCGAGCTGATCAAAGCAGGATCTCTAAAGTTCTTTTTTGGCAAATCAAAACAAATACCAGACTGGTTTGTGAATGTATTTGTCTGCTCTAAATTCGAAGGGGAAGTGAATGAAAGTCATGAAGGAAAGCTTCTATGGTTCAACAAGAATACGCTGCCATATCACGAAATGTGGGCAGATGATAGACATTGGCTCCCTCTTTTGATTGACGGAAAAAAGTTCGAGGGCACGTTCATTTTTAGCGAAGATTCAAAAGAACTGTTGAAATCTTCAATCACTTTGCTTTAGATAATTCCTTTTTCATTTTTGAAAGATCTCCGCTTTTTGTGCTCAACACTAGTTCAGTTCCGACAGTCAATAGGAAGAAAATACCTCCGAGAACTAGAGAAACTGTGTTGAATTTAAAATCCAGTATTGCAAATGACTCGATTAGTGCGAGTACTATTACTCCCACCAGCGCGCCGGATCCTAATATCCACGCTCTACGAGTTTTAGAAATAGCCAAAAGTCTTGAACGATCAAGCTTCGTTCCAACTGTAATCAGATAGGGGGAGATTTTCTTTACAATTGAGGGCCCATTCTTACCTATATCGCTGGACCCAATGAAGAAAAATAAAGTGCGCACACCATAGATTTTCGCGACCGCGAAATGGGAAAGAGGATGAGCTGCATACCAAATGACCACCATCGAGACTAGGAATAGTATTGCTTGGAGAATTACTTGAGTAATACTCGATGAGAGAAATAAAATAGCGATTCCGAAGGCTTCTACAATAACTAGCAGCGAAGGTCCTAAAGCAGCGGATAATCTCTTTTGTGCTTTTTGAGGCAATTTTTGAAAATCACAATCTAAAGAAAGACGATTACTGCGCTCATGTCATCAGATTTAAGGCCAGTCTCCATTGCAATTTCAACAAGAGCTTTCGCACTTTTGTTCTTCAAAACTAGATCTCTTAATTTAGAAATATCATTCGTTGTCCCAAGAATATTGTCGCTTATTCCATCTGAACACAAAAGCAGAATGTCCTCCTTATCATAATCGGTCGATTTTATGTGAATAGTAACCCTTCCACCAAAACCTAGATACTGATTTATCGACCACATGTTACCTGGATCTTCAAATCGTTCAGAGTCATCTTTGTACAAGAGAATCACCTTATCTTCTCCGCCTTTAATCAAAAAGATCGGGCTATCCCCCACGTTCGCAGTTAGGATCGTTTTGCTCTCAGGCAAGACTTTTGCGAGTGCCAGAGTTGTTCCCATTCCTAGATTGTGAAGCTCTTTCGCTCTCTCCTTGATTTTTCGGTCTATCTCCAAGACACAGGTTTCAAGTGCTTTTTCACTGTCTAAAATCATCAATCTATCTTTGATGATTTGCACGGCAATCTCACTTGCCTCCTTTGCACCGAGATATCCACCCACGCCGTCAGCGATAGTAAACACAAAGTTAGTCACGGACGCAAATAGCGAATCTTGATTTTCGCTATGGAATCCTCCGACGCTGTTTGAATCGGAGAAATAGTACACTAGGATTTCGCCTTTCTTGCCACTTGAGATGGTTCAGCTCACCCCTTTTTCTTGATTTGCCTCATTTCGAGATATCGCGCTCTAAATTCGTTGTAATGATTCGCATTTACCTGAATCTGCTTTATTTCATCTTCTGTAAGTTTACGCTTTGCAACTGCGGGTGAACCAATGACTAGGGAGTTGCTTGGCATCTCCTTTCCTTGAGTTACAAGAGATCCTGCAGCCACAAGGCAGTTTTCTCCTATCTTTGCTCCATTGAGCAAAGTAGCTCGCATTCCGACTAGGCAATTTGATCCAACAATTGCGCCATGAATGACTGCCCCATGGCCTACAGAAACTCTGTCTCCGATATCGACTGGAAAACTTAGATCAGTATGTATGACGCAGTTGTCCTGAATATTGCTCTGTTTTCCGATTAAGATTGGTTCGAGTTCGGTTCGAATGACCGCGCCAAACCATACAGAGGCTTCTTCACCAATGGATACGTCGCCGATCAGAGTGGCGCTTTCTGCTACAAAGGAGCTTTCTGAGATTCTAGGAGACTTGCCGTTGAAACTATGAAATGGCAATTCAAATGAAAGACAATGAACTTTGGATAAAGTGTTTTGCTTTCTTTCAATCTCCGGGATGCGTTCGTTGCCTGCTTCATCCCGCAAACAAGAAACCTCTTGTTCACTTGATTACACAGAACTAAGTTTAGCGAGAGTTTTAGTAAACTATCGGATTGTCTATAGCTAGGAAAAAGTTAGTATCTCCTTTAATCTCTACGGCCAAAGGAATTATCGATGGCTTCGTCTAACTCCGAGAAACTATTTGGGATTCCCGTATACACTTTAACGCCGTTTACGTAAAAGGTGGGCTTTACCTCAAGAGAAGAGTCTCTCCCACGAAGGAAAGTATTCAGCAATTTGTTCGAAGACCTTTCGAAAACGCGTACCTCGACGCCTCTCCCATAAGCTCTTTCAAAATCAACTGTAATTGATACTATTTTGTTGTATAGAGCAAGTTGATCCTTTGGAATCGAGGCAAGTTCAGAATTGGTCGGAGCTAGATTCGAGCTCTCGGTAGAGACAAGACGTTCTTTGCCTCTCGATTGCACAAGAGTCCGATTATTTTCTCTACACATCAAAAATATTCTGGGTTCCAGACCGACAATGTCCAAGCGCACTGAAGGGCCACTTGCTCGCTTCATAATACAGATCAGAATAGAGAAAAAAGTATAACTAAAAGTTTGCCCATAGTCGGAAACCGAGTAATCGCTTTAACTACTGCCTTGACTTTTTCACGTCGCCGCGATTTAATTTTAGAACTTTACCTTTCTTGACGAGCCTGACTATTACACGCCCGTAAGGAACAAATTGTTCTATGATACCGTGGTCTTCTTCATCGCTAACGTACACAGTATCGCCTAGATTGAGGCGAACTCGCATTATTCCCACTTTGGATACACCTGATAGTGCTGTGCAACTCTTGGCTTTGGGATATTCCCTGCCCAGAAGTACTACGATAAATCCCTAGCTTACCCGAAGTTGCATATAGGTTTTTGCTTCTGTTTTAAATGTGCAGGGCGATCTGCATTTTTTACTGAATGGCTCTTGAGGGTTATTGTTCAATCTGTAAAGTTATGAAGAGGCAATTAATCCAAGGCCTTAATGCCAAATGCATCAAGAGACCCTGAAGATTGTTTCATATGTAGGAAACATAGCGGAAGAGAGAAGCAATCGCCAGGAATGAAGATCTTCAATTAATTTCGATAAGCGATCGCAAATTTGATTCTTTATTTTCTTCGTCATGGCCGCGCTCAATCAAAGGCAAGTTTCACAGGCGACGAAGACCGAGTGCTAACTTCTGAAGGAGCCGCAAAGGTAAGAAAGGTTCTTTCAATTGCAAAGTATACCTACGGCGTCGAAATAGATCGCATACTCTCTAGCCC
>VFSW01013265.1_pt1 | contig 11465 bp, 11 predicted proteins | sample 5358111 | NCBI WGS metagenome assembly VFSW01 (sample SAMN11554181, study PRJNA540505) | mine drainage metagenome | isolation source: sediment from site ElyBrook_90M | place: USA: Ely Copper Mine, Vershire, VT | collected 2017 | reverse complement strand
TGGACACCCGCTCGCTGGCGCCATGCTGCAGCGAGGAAACGCCGAAGCTGCCGACGATGCGCAGCCGCGCCTTTCGCCCCCGCCGGACGCTGTCTGCCGTCGATAGCGCCAGCAGGCGCGACCAAGCCCCGGCCAGGGCCTCTGGTTCGCGCGGCGGCACAATCTCGCCACAGTCTCCGAGAATCCACTCGGCATCCCCGACCCGCGTCGCTACGCACAGTCGTTCGCAAGCCATCGCCTCTGCCAGGCTGTTCGGGAAGCCCTCCCCGAAAGCGGAGCAGCAGGTGAAGACATCAAGAGCGCCGTAAACGGCAGTCACGTCTTCACGCGGCCCAGCCCAAAGTACGCGTGCTGAGACCCCGAGCTGTGCCGCCAGACTCTGCAGGGTGCGCAGACTGTGACCCGCGCCGGCGCCGACGATGACGAAGCGCGTCGTGGGATGCTCCGTGGAGGCGAGAGCGGCAGCCCGTAAGAAGGTTGCGTGATCCTTCATTGGATCGAGACGAGCAACGACACCGATCAGCACCTCCTCGTCCTTGACGCTCCATTGCCGCCGCACCCGTTCCCGCTCCGCAGCGCTGTACGCGAACCTTCGGGTGTCGATGCCATTGGGGATGACGCGTAGCTTGCCCGCCGGATAGCCGATGCCGAGATGAAAGCGCCGGCCTGCCTCGGAGTTTGCGATAATCAGGTCCGACCAGCGCGACAACCACGCCCCGCTACGGTACAGCATCCGCGTCGCCATATCGTAGTGGCGCATCTCCAGACCCGAGGCGCGTACGCCCCACACGACCGTGGCACCGGTCAGGCGCCCCAACACCAGCGCGAGTTCATTCGCGCCGTACATATAGCCATGGACTACCTCCGGAGCCGCGCGATGCAAGATCCGCATCAGGCGCACGAAGAAACCGAGCAGGTCCCACCGGCCGTGCTTTTCTGCCGACACCACCCGAACGTTCGGCAGATCCTCGAGCTCCCCCCACAGCTCGCCACCCGGATAGAAAGTCGCCACCGTGACCTCGAACCGGGTATGGTCCAGACCGCGAATCAGTGTCACCAGTTGGCGCTCCGCTCCGCCGCTTTGCAGCGCGCGGATCAGGAAGACGATGCGCACTTGCGAAACACGAACTGGTTGCAACCGTGGCGGCTTCCGCAACTCACCAGGCGCTCGAGACGGAAGCCCCGCTCTCGATAGAACGCCTCGATGCTTTCCCGCGATGCGACCTCGAACGGAAATCCCCCGAGCCAGTCGATCCAGTCGTGTAAGTGCGACATTCCGCGCACGTGGGCGCTATAGCGCGCGAGTGGGTTGCGAAGGTGAAGGATGTCGAGAGCGGCCGCCCCAACGATGCTGTACGGCACGAAGACAGCGAGCGTCGCGAGCCGGCCGACGACACCGGAATTGTAGGCCCTCTTGACCCACCACCAGGCGCGCGAGCGCCGTCCCTGGTTGTTGTAGATCGCGATGACCAGCTGTCCCTCTGGCTTCACTTTGGCCGCGGCGTTGGCGAGCGCCTGCCGCATCTTGCCCGTGTGGTGCAATACGCCCCACGAATACACCACATCCCAAGTGCCGAGCTACAGCAGAAAAGCCGAAACGAGGACGTCGCCAAGGTCGACTTGCCAACGCGGATCGTCGGCGTAGTAACGACGCCGCAACGCGCGCGTGCACTCCACGGAGTCGACGTCGTAGTCGAAGGAACGAATGTGGCTGGCCCCAAGCTTCAGCGCGGCGAGCGAAAACAGCCCGCTGCCCGACCCGATGTCGAGAAACGATTTGTCCTTGAGCGTCGTGCAACCCAGCAGCTCCCGCAGCGAAGCCTCGGCCGCGCATAGGCGCTCTTCGTTGAGCCCGGTGAGAAACCGACGCCAGTTGCGGCCGAAGCCGAATCTACGGTCAGCGGCAGCGTCAAACAACGGAGTATTCACGTCGGGTGCCACACGAGCCGGTCGCGCCAGCTCAGGATGATGCCGGCAAGCAACCAGAAGAAGGGCTGCGCGACCAGCTGCAGCTGCACCGAGCCGCTCAGCGTCAGGATGAGTACCGCGAGCGTCGTTAACACGGTTGCAAGCATCCGCGGGTACTCGGCGGCCAGTGAGCGCCACAGCGGCGCGACCGGGTATGCGACCAGCCAGACCAGGAGCAGCAAAGCGGGAATGCCGCCGACGGCGCCGAAGTGCAGGAAGGCGTTGTGAGCGTTCTCGGTCGGCTCCGGCACGACATCGGGGTAGAGGCGCTCCACTTGCGGGAAATTTCGGAATCCCAGACCGAATACCGGATGGTCGACCATGGCGTAGATCGCCGCGAGGCCGAACTGGTAGCGATAGGCGGCGGTCTCATTCTCCTCGGTCGTCTCCATCTTGAGTCTGAACAGATCGACGAGCAGGTCCCAGTACGCGTAAGTGATCACCCCCGCGAGCCCGATCAGTACGATCGTCACGGGCAGGAAGCGCATCAAGCTAATCTGGCTGCGTCGCACGGTCATCAGCAACGCCACCACGCACCCCAGCAGGCCGATCAGGATCATCAGCCAAGTTCCCTTGGAGAACGTCGTGACGCTCGCGATCGCCAGTGCGAGCGCCGCCAGGAACGACAACTTCACGTAACCGTTGAGAATCCCAAGAATGCAGTACAGCACGCCGATGCCCATCATGTTACCGATGACATTTGGATCCTTCAGAATGATCAGATATTGCAATACGACAGCCGACGCCCCCTCGGTATAGGCGTCGTAGAAGCGCCCGAGTGTCAGCACCCCGACGCCCGTGATGAAGCCGGCAATCAGCACTCCGTAGCCGCACTGTCTGACAGTAATGCAGGCGAAAAGGAGGATCGCACAATAATAGATGAGTCGGCCGATGGCAAAAATGTCGGTCGGCCCCGCTCCCCATGTGTAGCAGTTCACCACAGTCGACAGCAGCAGCCAGCTGGTGAACACCAGGATCAGCAACACGAACGTGCGAAGCTGCCACAGAGCCGCACTGAGCGCCAGGCGTCGCTTAGGATCCACGAGTGCGAAAAGGAACCAGGCGAAGAACAGGATGTCCAGCCAGCTGATGCCCCGTAAAGGGTAATACCATTCACCGAGCCAGTTTGTGCCGATCGCCCAGGTTATCGCGCTGATGTATGCCACCCACGGCAATTCCCGGAACCGCCCGTCAGCCTCTGCCGTCATGGCACCGACTCTGCCTGCCGCGGATAAGCCGCGCCAAAGACTTGCCGGTGCGCTATCGGCTGACGCGCGAACCGGCGCTTGATATGGGGCTTGTCAGGATAAATGTTGCCGGTCTCAATCCACGCAATATCGAATCCTGAGCGCAGCAGGATGTCGCTGAGACGCTCACGTGTCGTCGGGTTGCAATGGGAGAGGTTCTTGATTCGCTCCTTGTAAGTCTCACCGGTTACCAGCAGCAGTCCGGCGTCCAGCAATGACGCGTACGCGCGCGTCAGGCGCGAGAAGCGCGCCGGGCTGAGCGGCCTGAGCGGCAGCAAGGGCCAGCTGAGAAAGTCCCTGCTGAAGAACAGATAGTCGAACTGAAGTGGAAAACTGTAGAAGATCAGCGTGCCACGCGGGCTCATTTCCCGGCGAATCGCGCGCAGCATCGAACCGAGTTGATCGTCGTGCAGATGTTCGAAGATGTCGAAACAGAGCACGATCTCGAGCGCGCGGTTCGCAAGGTCCCGCCAGTCCGCAACATCGCCGCAGTAGAACTCGACGTTGGCGCCCTCTTCCCTGCACAGCGCACGGGCGATGTCGAGCGCCGCACCGTCGAAATCGACACCCGCCGCCCGATAGCCGCGCAACGCGAACTCGATGGCCATCGTTCCCACCGAACAGCCGACATCGAGGATCGAGATGTCCGCAGGCGCGCGCCCCGCAAGCCGCGGCAGCGCCCATCTTTCGACCAGCTCGTGCGCCAGCGCGATCCGATCGCGCCAGCGATTGGACGCGCGCGCACGATGCTTCTCCACCTGCTCGAGCTGATATGCCTCCCCGTACGGGAATGCGGGGTCGCCGGAGGATTTCATGGTCATCTGGCAGCAAGCGCGGGCACGGCGGAGGCCGCGACGAGCTTCTCGTAGGCGGCGTTGTAAGCCGCGATCAGCGTCCTGATTTCCTCCTCGGAGAAAGGATCCACGTAGGGACTGACGCGACCGATAAAGCTGTTCGCGATCTGCAGGGCCAGGAACTCGACTATCTCCGTGTCGTGATGACCCCGGTCGCCCGACAGCACCTTCGCGAGAAGCGCAGGCAACTCGAGCGGCGACGCACAGCGGTGGACACCCGGAAGACTGCCGAAGAACTGGGGGGCAAAGATGATCGAGGGCACACCGTGCAATGCGCCCTCAAACGACATCGTGCCGGTCAGCGTCAGGATCGCTTTTGATCGGAGCATCAACTCGTGGCTCGATACGGACGGCGCGATCAGGCGCACGCCCGGAATGCGCTTCAGCGCGAGCAATTGCCGGCGCCCAAGACCGCCCACGTGGTCCTGATGCGGCTTGACGTAAAGTTCGTGGTCGGAAGGCAGCGAACGGGCAATCTGCTCGATCACCGCCGGCTGGTTGGAGAAATAGGAAGCCAGCACGTCGACCGTCGACTCGGGTTGCATGTGATAGGCGTAGATCACGAAGGGCTTGCTGCCTAAAGGCTCGAAGGGGGGCGCGATAGCCAGGTGCAATGCGTTGAAACGGCGGCGCAGGTACATACGGACGAGCTGCGTAAGACTGTAGCGCGTGTAGTCGTTGCCGAGGTCATGCAGCCCCCTGGCGAAGAACGATGCGTAAAGCTCGATGTCCTTGGGCAGCCTGCGCAGAAAAGAGTTATGGCGCCGCTCCACGAAGACGTTGTGCGGGACCGGCCGGGTCTCGCGGAACAGCCGCAGAAATGCACGCGCCTGCGCCCGCTCCGCTTCGCCCGCGTGATGGAATCTCACGAAAGCCGCCTCGGTGTGCCCGACACAGAATCCAAACCGGTTGTCCGGCAGTCGGATCGCGGTTGGCACGACCGACACGATACCCAGTTGCGCGCAAACCTTGGCGCACACGATCTGCAGCGCGGTATCCCGCCCCGCGGAGACGAAGCGGATGTCGCGCTCTTGCAGGAAGCTGCTGATGGCTCGATAGACGTGCGCCAGATACACGTAGGCGAAGCCGTCGGGCTTCAGCTTGAGTAATCGGTCCATCAGGATGATGTCGTTGACGTACGGCGAGCCGCTGCAGTCCAGACGCTCGAGCCAGTGCTGCACCTCCTCCGCTCGCATCCGCAGCCGGTCGAAAGTCCCGAGCGTATCCAGAATGCGTGCTTCCGGAACGCCGTTTTGTCGCAGCCAGTTACGCTCGTAGCCCCGGAAACTGATCCAATGCACCCGGTACCCGTTGGCCTCGAGGCGCTGCGCAAGCGGCAGTACGTCCCGCGTGTACTCGAATGACGAGGAAACGAATGCAAAGTCCTTGCTCATGTCTTCACTTGCGATCCGGATCGACTACGGCCCGCGACCGCAGCACGTAATATAACTGAAAGAGTCCCATCGCTGCATATGCGATCACGGTGGCCCACGCTGCGCCCAGGCTTCCGATCGCCGGAATGAGCAGGAAGTTAAGCACCGTGTTCGTCGCTGCGGCGATTACGACCCCAAACAGCAGCACCATGTCATTGCGGCGCGCATAGATTATGACGCCGGGAACCTGAGCGACTGCGGCCGCTGCGGCAGCGAGCAGGAGCACGGCCAGCACCGGCATCGCCTGCGCATACTCGGGCTTGCCGAAATACGGCAGGAGCAGCGCCACCGCTCCATACACCACAGGAACAGCGAGGAACATCAGGCCGACGGTCCCCACAGCCAGCGTGCGCATGGCAACACGGTAGCTGGGCATATCGCCGCTTTGCCACGCATGGACCACGCGCGGCACGAGAATTGCCGACAACGTAGCGCCGAGCAACGCAGGCACGGCATTGGCAATCGTACCATAGAAGGTGTAGACCGCCACGGCGCGCTCGTCGACGAGAAAATGCAGTATGTATCGATCGGCGAGTTCCGTGATCCGGTAGGACACCGCCGAGGCCATGAACGGCATTGCCACGAGTATTCCGCGTCCGATCCAGCGCCAGTTCACCGCACGCTGCCGGCTGATGTTCCAGTCCATGCGCGCGAAGGCGATCGCCGATAGGGCCAGTGAGACGCCGTTGCCGAGCGCCCAGGCTGCGAAGATACCCGTAAGTCCGACCGACCGCGGATACCGCAGCCACAGCACCGCGATAACGAGCGCCCAGGCTGCGCTGCGGATAAAGAACAGGAACGTGGCCAATACCGGTCTGAACAAGGCATTGAGCACGCGCGTGACTTCCTGCGAGAGATGCTCGCCGATCGCCAGCGCAATGAACCATCCCATGAGCGACCACGGCAGGATCCCCGTCGCGAATACCGGCACTGAGAGCGGCAGAAGGAGTGCGTATGCGGCCGCGTGAAATGCCAGCTGATCGCGCATCACCACGGTCTGCTCTTCTGGTGTGCGGGCAAGCAGCTCCCTGATGCTGAACGCGTAGAATTCCACCCCCGCCAACGTCACCGTGATTCCCACGGTCGTTGCCATCAGGCCGTAGATCGCCATCTCCGCGACAGTGAGATTGCGAACCGCGAGCAGCAGGAACAGCAGCTTGGCGACAAGCGTGACCGCGCGCAGGACGAGGTTGGCTCCGCCGGTCCGGATCAGCCTGGCGATGAGTTCCTTGCGCCCCCGGACCGCGCCCGCAGACGCGTCCGCGATCATCCGCGCTCACCGGCGTCCGATTGGGCGCCGGCATCGATGCCAGGCAGCGGCCGCGCCGGAACCCCGGCGACGACACTGCCGTCTGCCACCGATCGCGTGACCACGCTTCCCGCGCCGATCGTCGCGCCGCGCCCGATGCGCACCCCGTCGAGAATCCGACAGCCGGAGCCGATCCAGACGTCATCGGCGATGCTGATCCCCTGCGCGCGCATACCCTCTAGCGCACCCGACCGTCCACGACTGCGCAGGTGGTTCGCGGGTATAATCACTGTGTGCGCTGCGATGCGAACCCCACTGCCGATGCACGTGCCGCCGTGCCCGTAGATGATCGAAAATGGATTGACGCTACAATCCTCCCCCAGCTCGACATCACCTCCGTAGGTCAGAATCATGGCGTAGTCGTGAATCTCGCAGCGGGCTCCGACGGTAATTGATCCGCCTCCGTTCGTCCGCAGTATGCAGCGGCGCGACACCCATGCGGTGGGATGCACCCGCACGCTCGCGCCGGCGAAGCGCAGCCGATGCGACAGCGCACGCGCGTACAATCGCAGCCAGTCGATAAGGGCGCGCATCGCTCAGACGCCCACGCCGTCGGATGCCCGCTGCACTGACCAGTGCGCGCATCCTTCACACGAGTACCCGATCAGCGCTTGATCGGGCCGTAGGCGGTGGAGCCGCCCCAGATGTTGTCTTTGATCCATTGCCCGTTTTCCACGCGCCATACACGCTTGTCGCGGAAGCGGTCGGCGGTCGCCCAGAACTCCGACTCGCTCATACCCACGTAGTCGAGCCAATACGGCAGATCGCTCGACACGACGTGATCGTACTTGCGCACCATCTCGATGCCCTGCGCTCGGGTCATGTACCCGGTGCGTATGTCCTTGCTCGCGTGATCGGAAGCCCTGCCGTACCCGAACTTGACGAACTTCAGCAGATCGTGGACGCCGTTCTCGTACCGATCATCAAGGTTGGATCCGCGGCGATAGGTGCGCTCGAACGGCTGCTCAGCTATTTTCCAGCCATAGCGGTCCCGGACCATCTCAGTCTGCCGGTTCGGATCCCATTTGAAGAAGTTGCCGATGTAAATTCCGCGCACCCCGACGCTGACGATCTCCTCGTCGGAGGGATACTTTGCCCACGAGAGATCCTTCTCGCGGAGCGGCTCCTGCGCATCGTTCAGCATGTCGTACCATTCGAAACCGCGCAGATCGTGCTCGTGGCGCACGCGGGCGCTGAATTCGACGAAATCATCCGGCGCATACATGCCTGAGATGTCCCAGTTGGTTTCCCCCCAGACGATCAGCGGAATCTGGAACTTGACGGCGACGATGATCGGATAGGTCATGATGCCGCAGTGCGCATGCCAGTTCATGTCCCCCATTTTGCGGAAACACAATCGATTCAGCTTCTTGAGCACCGCGACGCTGGGTCCGAAGACCAGATGGTCGGCGTCGAAGACTTGACGCATTCGATCGCGGTTGTAGTCGCCTTCCGGCAGGTAGTTGTTGCCGTGATAGGTCACCAACAGTGGCTTGAGGCCATAATCGCTGACCATCTTGTGCGTCTGATAGTAGCTGTCCTTGCCGCCGCTCACCGGTATTACGCAATCGTAGCCGCCTTTGCTCCCCGCAGTCGTCTTGGCGACAACATCCTCAAACAGACGTCGGCGCCCAGTCCAAAATTCTTCCGTGAGATGCTCGAATTGCTCCGCGACACGGCATGCCGAGCAGACGCCGTCGCTGTCCGTATGCAGATTCACTGCCAATACCGGGTATACGCAGCGCTTGCAATATTCCATGCTTTTCGTCTCTCCCTAAACGTGATGATGACAGTCCATTGCGGGCGCTCAGAGCGTGATCAAAGCGGGTTCACGAACGTTGCAACGAGCTTCAAAAAGATGCTTCTTGGCATAATAGACGCTTTGATCCGTGTGCTGGAAGATGTTTGCGGCTGCAACTGCTTGGACCGTTGTTCGTTCGAGTGCCTCTTGGAAATGCTCCCAGCGGCCCACCCCTCCCAGCGCTATCACGGGAATCGTGACGGCGGCACAAACCTCGGAAATTGTATCAATATCGTAACCGCTCTTGAGTCCATCCCGGTCAATGGAATTCAGGAGAATTTCTCCGGCGCCCATTTGCTGAAGCAATCTCGCCCAGCAGACTGGATCCAGCCCAGTGTCGCGCTTGCCGCCTTCCACCATCACCCGCTTGCCCCCGGCTGTCTCCTTGTAGTCTATCGACACGACGATACATTGCGATCCGAACTGCGCCGCGGCCCGGCGCACGAACTCCGGATCGTCGAACGCTGCGGTATTGATGCTGACTTTGTCAGCGCCAAGTGCAAGGCGGACCTCGATGTCCTCGAGCGTGCGTATCTTGCCCCCGACGGTCATCGGCATGAAGGTGACCTTGGAGACGTCGGCGATGATCTCCAGGAAGGTGCTGCGGTTGGCGGCGCCGAGATCGTCGCGCCGCATGTCGTAGTGCTCATCTGCGGTGATGTCCAGATAAATCAGCTCATCGGAAGCCCACTCGCTGAGGCGTTTCACCGTCCACACCGGGTTACCGAGATTCAGGTAGCGCGAGAACTGAATGCTCTGCACCAGCCAACCGCTGCGCAGCAGTACCACCGGTATCACACGACGCTTGATCATAGGCGCAGCCAGGACTCTTCCAATGTTTTCAGAACAGAATGAGCCGGATGCCGTATCGACCTGATTCTGGGAACGCCGGAGTATGCGGAAGCGCCGAATCCAGCGGGGATATTCTCAAGCAGATTCCGCTCAGAGTCTGTAACATTTTGTAAAGTTTGCGCGTGCGCGTGAGATTCAGGCGCTTTTTGATGAGGCCAGGTAGCGTTCACGGTCCAACGCTTCCGACAGGCCTGAGGCGCAGGAAGTTCCGTATCAGCAGCATCCCAGCCTTCTGACTCTTCTCCGGATGGAACTGCGCCCCGACGATCGTCCCCTTGCGGATGATGCTCGCGAACTCCTCTCCGTACCGGGTCGTTGCGACGACGTGCTCCTGATCAAGCGCCGCGAACACGTAGCTGTGCACGAAATAGAAATCGAGCGCGGCGTGCGGCCCGAGCATTGCCTCAGGGGCGCGCGCGCGCACCTCGTTCCAGCCGACGTGCGGAATCGGCAGCCCGTGATCCTGCAGCCGTCGCACGCTTCCGGGGATCCAGCCGAGTCCCGGATGGCTGCCGAATTCCTCACCTCGGTCCGCAAGCACCTGCATACCCACGCAGATTTCGAGGAATGGCTTGCCGAGCTGGTGTACAGCCGCCGTCAGCCGGTCGAGAGGAACGCGCTGTCGGATTTTCTCCATGGCTGCGCCAAAAGCCCCGACTCCCGGTAGCACGAAGTGCGTTGCCGCGTCGATATCAGCCTCGTCGTTCGAGACCCGATGCTCGACCCGTAGATGCTCGAGCAGGTTCGCGACCGAACGAACGTTGCCCGAGCCGTAATCGAGCAGGCACACATGCGGCGCTCCGGCGATTGCGGTCACAGCAAATCCCAATGCATGGGCGTACCGCGCTTGACCGCCAGGCGCACGCGTTTGCCGAGCAGAACCTCGAGGAATTTGGGCGGCAACCCGCGGCCGGGACGGATAGCGCGCAGGTTCTCGCGCGTGAGCACGTCGCCCGCCGCGAGATCAGCGCAAACGTACAGACTGCGGCGGAACACCAGCGAGTCCTGCTCGTCGGGACTCGGGCCGAGGCGCGCATGGCCGAGTGCCTCCCATGCCGCGCGAGTCTCGCGGACAAGCTGCCGTAACTCCTCCGGCTCCAGGGAAAACCCCGCATCGACTCCGCCGCCAGCCCGCGTGAGCGTCAGATGCTTCTCGATCACGGTTGCGCCGAGAGCAACCGCGGCGACGGCAACGCCGATCCCCGCGGTATGATCCGACAGGCCCACTTCACAACCAAAGGTGTCGCGCAGGAGCGGAATGGCATTGAGGTTCGACGCCGACGGACTCGCAGGGTAGTTGCTGGTGCACTTGAGCAGCGCCAGATTCTCGCAACCCGCCTCCCGTGCAGCCCGGACCGCCTCGTCTATCTCGGCGAGAACCGCCATACCTGTCGAGATGATCACCGGCTTACCAGTGACGGCCACCTTGCGTATGAGTGGCAGATCGGTGTTCTCGAAGGAAGCGATCTTGAACCCAGGTACTCCGAGCGAGTCCAGAAACTCGACTGCAGTCGCGTCGAACGGGGTGCTAAAGGCGACCAGTCCCAGATCACGCGCACGCGCGAATAGAGGCGCGTGCCACTCCCAGGGGGTGTGCGCTCGCCGATACAGCTCATGGAGGCTCAGGCCGTGCCAGGGACTGCGGGGATTGGAAATGTAGAACTCCCGCTCCGCGAGGTCCAGAGTCATCGTATCCGCCGTGTAGGTCTGCAGCTTCAGCGCGTGAGCGCCGCTCGCTGCAGCCGCGTCGACGATCGCCAGAGCGCGCTCCAACGATTGATTGTGGTTGCCGGACATTTCCGCGATCACGAATGGCGGCGATTGCCGGTCGATCAGGCGATTTTCAAGTAGCATTAGGGTCGTGCCTCAGGAAGTTCGCGCGGCGAAAGCGCGCCGGTACTCAATCATGGGACCGTCGGCCGCGTTGACTTCGAAGCCCAGGTGCCTGAATACCCTGTGCCACCGCGGAATATCCGCAATTACTCGCGCCGTGCCCTGGCA
>VFSW01013264.1_pt1 | contig 11466 bp, 10 predicted proteins | sample 5358111 | NCBI WGS metagenome assembly VFSW01 (sample SAMN11554181, study PRJNA540505) | mine drainage metagenome | isolation source: sediment from site ElyBrook_90M | place: USA: Ely Copper Mine, Vershire, VT | collected 2017 | reverse complement strand
TTGATCGGACGCCAAGGCGTTGTAAGGCAGGAAACATACGCACGTCCGCAGCATGCTAGGCAAATTGAGCAAGATTGGCTATTGCAGCCAGCAACAAAACCCGCCGGAAGGCCCTCTCCTTCAATATCCCTCAGATAAGAAAGCACCACAAGTCCCGCCTTAGCTTCAATCCCTACCTAATGAAAATCATGGGAGTCCGTCATGGCAGCAGTTATTGCGAGCGGTTGTATGCTCCGTGCCTTCAGATGCACGGCATTGTCCTGATTCTGAACCACGCCCGAAACCAGGACGAACCTTTCGTTCAGCACGGTCATGCGGTTCTTGTCGTAAAAGTCTGGACTGATAATCACTCTCGAAGTTCCCGTCTCGTCTTCCAGAGTCATGAAGATGATGCCTTTAGCCGTTCCCGGCCTCTGGCGCGTAATCACACAGCCGGCCACGATGGCCTTCCGTCCGTCGGCAAGAGTTCTCAATTCGACTGCCGATTTGACGCCTTGCGCTCGAAGAGCGTCTCGCGGATAGGCCATCGGATGAGGCCCCGTGGTCAAGCCGGTGCCGTGATAATCGGAAACCAGTCTCTCTTCAACATCCATCCGCCGCAATGGTGACACAGAATCCACTTCCGCGATACCTTCGAGCAAAGGCCCAGACCGTCGCACTGCTTTCTCGACCTGCCACAACGCATCGCGACGGTGGAACTTCATATCTGGGCGCAGACGATTAAGCGCGCCAATCCTCGCCAGCATGGCCAGGTTGTCGCGGTTGAGTTGCGGCACCCGCCGTGCCACCTCATCGACCGAAGCGAACGGCATTGGTGCACGTGCCGCCACCAAAGCTTCTCCGGCAATCTGCGGCAAGCCGCGCACATAGCGCAGACCAACCCGGAGCGCGAAGCCTGCTTCATCGTCCGGTTCGAGCGAACAGTTCCAGCCTGAGCGAACGACATCGACCGGTCTCACTCTCAATCCGTGCCGCTGTGCGTCTTTCACAATCGTGGCCGGATGGTAGAACCCCATCGGCCAGTTGTTCAGTAAGGCCGCGGTGAAGGCCGCGAGATAACGGACTTTCAGGAATGCGCTGGCGTAAGCGATCAGAGCAAAGCTGGCCGCGTGCGATTCCGGGAACCCATACAGCGCAAACGAGCTGATGAACTTCACAATCTGATCCTGTGTCTTCTCAGGGAATCCGTTTCTCGTCATGCCAACCCGGAGTTTCGCTTCAATCTCTCGCATCCGCTGTTGCGAGCGTTTGCTGCCCAAAGCGCGGCGAAGTTCTTCCGCCTCTCCGCCGGTGAAGTTCGCACACACCATCGCGAGTTTCAGAAGCTGCTCCTGAAACAACGGCACACCCAACGTTCTCTTGAGCGCGGGAATCAGGGACTCGTGCGGATAGGTGACGGGCTCCTTCCCCTGCCGTCGCTTCAAGTAAGGGCTGGTCATCTCACCCGTAATCGGACCAGGGCGGATTAGCGCAACCTGCGTAACCAAATCGTAGAAACGGATCGGATTGTTGCGCGGCAGTGACGCCATCTGCGCGCAGCTCTCGATCTGAAACATGCCGATGGTGTCAGCCTTCCGAATGGTGTCGTATACGTCGGGACAATCCTGGGGCAGGTGCGCGAGATCCACCTCTTCGTTGTAGTGGTCGCGAATCAATCCAATGGTGTCTTTGAGCACCGCCATCATCCCGAGTCCCAACAGGTCCACTTTGATCAGACCCAAGTCCGCGCAGTCGTCCTTGTCCCACTGCACGACCACTCTTCCAGGCATCGTGGCGGGTTCAAGCGGCACCACCGAGTCCAATTGCCCCTGGCAGATGACCATCCCGCCAGAATGCTGGCTGAGATGACGCGGCAAGTCCTGTACCCGTTGGCAGAGACTCAGATAAACGCGCATCTGTGGATTGTTCAGATCGAGACCTGTGTTCGTAAATTGCCGTTCCATCGTGTCGTCGGGATCGCGCCATTCCCACCGGCCTACAATAGCTGATAGCCGCGACAGTGTGGATTCATCAAACCCGAGCACCTTCCCCATTTCGCGCGCCGCCGAACGCCCGCGATAGGTGCAGACATTCGCAGTCATCGCCGCGCCGCGTTGGCCGTATCGTTCGTAAACGTACTGAATGACTTTCTCGCGCTCGTCTCCGCTGGGCAAATCGAGATCAATGTCGGGCCACTCGCCGCGTTCTTCGGAAAGGAAGCGCTCAAACAACAGGTCCATGCCAATGGGATCGATCGCGGTAATACCGAGCGAATAGCACACCGCGCTGTTCGCGGCGGAGCCACGGCCCTGCACCAGGATTCCGTTTCGCTCGCAGAAACAAATCAAGTCCCACACGATCAGGAAATAGCCAGCTAGTTTCAGTTTTTCGATGAGTGCCAGTTCTTTATCGAGTTGCGCTTTCACGCGCGCGCTGACCGGGCGATAGCGGCAGCGGGCCCCATCCCATGTCCGTTTTCTTAAGAACGAATCCATCGTCTCGCCTTCCGGCACAGGGTAGCGTGGGAACTCGTAACCCAGTTTTTCCAGCGTGAATTCCAACCGCGAAGACAATTCGCATGTATTGGCGATAGCTCCCGGCACATCCGCAAACAAACGACTCATCTCTTGCGCACTGCGGACATACCGATGAGAATTCTGCGCGAGTAATTTGCCCGCGGTCGCAAGCCGCCGTTTGTTTTTGAGGCAGGTAAACACATCGGCAATCTGGCGCTCGGCCGGAGTGGCATAGCAAACTCCGTTCGTGGCCACCAAGGGAAGATGCAGTTCCCGCGCCAAGGCAATCGCCGTCTGGTTTCGCGATTCCTGATGGCGATTGCCATGCCTCTGCAACTCGACGTACACGTTTTCCCGCCCAAAGACAGATGTGAGCTTTTCCAACATGCGACGACCGGCCGCAATGCCATCTTTATTATTAAGAGCCCAGGCCAGAGGGCCTTTTTCATCCCCGGTGAGGCAAATCAGGCCTTGGGCGTGGCTTTCCAGTTCCGCGAGCTCGACCGTGGCGACGCTCTTCTTGTCTGTTCGCAATTTCGCGCTAGTAATGAGGCGGCAGAGATTCTGATATCCAGTACGCGAGGCGACCAACAAAGGAAAACTACCGGCGTTGGCAACAGCAACCTCAGCTCCGACGTGGGCCTTGATCTTGCGTTGCTTCGCCGCCATATGAAAACGCGGTGCGCCATAGACGCCATGCCGGTCGAGCAGCGCCATTGCCGGCAGGTTGCGCTCGGCGGCCGTGCCGATCAAAGATTCCGGCAACGAGGCGCCTTCAAGAAAACTGAAAGCCGAGCGGGCATGAAGTTCGACGTAAGACATAACGGTCTAGTCAAAGACACCTTCCACGAACCAGCGCTCGCGGATTCTGTCCCGGCTGATTCGGTAGTAGGCAACGCCTTCCAGAGTTTTAAGAGCAACGTCCCACTCCTCTCGCGCCCAGGCCGCCGCTTCGTTCCACCAATTGCCGGAACTCGACCATGGCCCGGACGCAGCCAGCACGCGACGGTGTCTCTTCCACAGGCGGACAAAATGCGGAGCCTCTCCGGTCAGTTCGACTGAGGTCTCTAGCGCCGGACGGAACATGCGCAAGGCAAGCGTGGGAACGGGTTCCCGCGAGCTGGAGGTTTCATCAGCACTCGAAAAAGATCGGACGGCAAACGCACCGGGTTGGTGCGTATCGAGAATCTGTGGAGCGCCCACACAACCGATGCCCTCGGCATCGCTCGTACCCACGACTCCGCGAATTCGCGCAAGAGTAATTTCCAATTTCTCCATTTCGGGGGAAGGTGGCGCGAAGAGATGGCCCTGCGCAATTCGCGGTTTCACCGGCACGGCATCAATGGTCAGCCGTTTGATTGGAGCCGCAAACGTGTGGCGCTCCAAGTCCAGTCTCAGAAGCGTGAAGAGCATGTTGGGGTTCTGCGTGGGAACCGGCAACTTCCACCCATGTTGGTATTGCTCTCCGTCCTTTCCCTTCTGCATCTGCCGCACTTCGAGATCGAGCGTCAGTCGTACTTCGTTCGTGGACAAAGACTGCGCATTCAAGCGGTCGCAGATCTCGTGCAGCACGCGGTTGAGGACGAAGGCCAACGACTCCATCGTTTCGACGGGGTCTTCGAACTCGTAGCTCTCGACAAAGTCCGGCAGAGATTCGACAGGCTTCAAGGGCCGGTCTGTCCGACCCTGTGCCAAGTCTTGCAGCTGGCGGCCGGGCTGGCCCAGCCGTTCGACCAGCGCGACCGTGGGCAAGACGGCCAGGTCTTTGAAAGTATGAATTCCCCAGCCTTCGAGGATTTCCAAAATTTCGGGCGTGGCCGGAAGCTGGCCGACGGACAACGGAGCAAGGGTTCTGGCTTCTTCGCCAGCGGGCACAATCGTGATTCCGGGGAAGCCCAACGCGACATGCATCGCTGTGTCCGGATTCTGCGCGATAGCGATGCGCACATGTAAACCGTTCCTTCGCGCACACACGCTCATCTTGCAGGCCGCTTTTTCTGGCAGCCCGAACAGTTTTTGTGTCCCCGCCAGGTCGAGAATCACCGTCCCCGGATACGTCGATTCTACTCGTGGAGAGAATCGGCTGGCGCACTCCAACAACGCAGCTTGGGCGGAATCTTCCTGCTCTACGGATCGCGGCCGCAGCAACACGCCGCCGCAGGTTTCCACTTGCAGCTTGCTCATCCCCGATGCGATGCCAAGCTTCCGGGCAGCATCATTCAGCGCGGCAACTCGGGGCAGATTCGCGGGACCGTCCAACACGGCGACCGGTGAGCGACGAAGGGTCTCTCTTGAATCCTCCGGCTCGGACCGCAACACCGCTTGCACCGGAAAATCGGGAACCAATAAACACGCGAACATACGTCATGCCCATTCCGCTTTCATCGAAAATTCGGGCGTTGCCGAATGAACGCCCTTCTTCTCCCGTGTGCGCACTACGTCGGCGTACAGCGGGACGTGGGTAAGCAAGTTTCCAGAAAACCTTGCTGATCCCGCGACCAGTTGCAGAACTACGCCTGCACAACTGGTCGCATGAGGCTGCCGGGATATGAACACGAGCGCGGTCGTTTGGTTCTCCACTGTGCGGCTGAAGCGGAACCACGAACTGAGCGGCACATTGCGAATGAGCCTCTCCGCAATCTCACTCAGGTCTACGACAATCAGGCCGAAGCCGCTGCTCTGCAGCAGCATGTCGGCCACCTTGAAAGCCTGTTCAAGCGGCTTCAGCTCCTGTTTCGTCTTCCCGCATCGCACCCACAGCAGGTGGGATAAGTCGACTCCGGCGGCCTCTGCCGTGATCGGATCGAAGGCATCGGTGGCATCTACCAAGGCGCAGTAATGCTCACGCGAGGCGCGCGCCAACAGAGAAACCAGTACCGAGGTTTTCCCTACGCCACAGATCTCCGTGAGCGCGTGCATCGGAACCCCACCCGTCGCCCGATCAATAGCAGGAATGCCGGTCGGGATCGTCCTGCGTTCCGGACGCTTGTAGAGAGCGAAGGCCGAGGGCATTCGGGCTTCAATCTGGGCACGGATGAGGGATGCGGACATCATGGCGGCTGGAGGATTTTCGCTTTTTATTCGCTACAGAGTTACGATTGTGCTCCCCCGGCTGGGAGTTGTCAAGCTATCATGGACACAGAACAGACGGTCAGGGAGCGGATTTTCTTATGTGCGGCCGATTCCGGCAAACGCGATCGCAAAAACAGCTTAGAAGAGCGCTTTCAAGCCGGCGGCGGAGTTGACCAAATTGTCGTGCCAGGAGTGTACGAACTCTGTGAGTGCCCGTCCTTCATCTTCGCAATCCGCGCATCCTCGTCCGCAGGACTCTTCCACTCTGTAGGGGAGGATTTTGTATTTACTTTGCAGAGCACAAGTCCTGAGGTCGCTCTGGGCGTAGTCGGGCATCTCCGAGAAGGGCTAGCCGAAGCTGTCAGTCCACTTTAACGGAATGCTCATTGGAGTGACACCTTCGTTCGGCGTCGCCCCCTTGGACCCCGATTTCAGTGTGGAACAATGCTTGGATTATGCCGATCAAGCTCTCTACAAAGTGAAGTCAGCCGGACGCAACTGCGCGCAGATGTGGGGAAGACCTGACGCAAGCGGTGCGTGATCCGATAAGCGATCGAAGGCCATGGCAGGTATGTCGCTTGGACTGTCGGTTGGCTGAGATCAAGGAAATCGCCGAGTTCGATCCGGCCGAATCACAACTTACTCGCGTTTGGCGCCGCTGAGAGACTTAAGAGTATCAACCAGAGCGCACAGGTGAAACGGCTTACGCAGGAATGAGATGTTGCCATGTCTGGCCATCTCACTCACTACCGATTCCTCGATATACCCCGACATCATTACAATCGGAACGGACGGAAACAGCCGCCGAACTCGCTGCGCCAGCGACCACCCGCCTTCCCCGTGTAATACCAGGTCCGTAACCAGAATCATGTCCCCAGATTTTCGATCCGACAGAACGGCCAGGGCCCCCTTGGCGCTCGGAGTACCCAGCGTTTCAAATCCGGCTCCCCGGAGACTCTCACAAACAACACTCCGAAAACTATCGTCATCCTCCACAACAACTATCGTATGCCGCGGTGCATTAGGTGCATTTGAGAGGTCGCTGTTTCGGTCGACTTGGGGAGCTTGTAATGGCACGGTTCGTTCGGACATGAATGCATCGACCGCTATGGACATAGGCTGCATGTTAAAGCCACCCCCTCTCGATCCCAGAACGACGACTTCAACCCGATCTGCCGCAGGACGCCCGTGCAACGCGTCCCCTGCTGTCTTGCTCCGACTATCGAATCGCGACAAAGGCAACCCAGCGCGTGATCATCCCCAGAGGAGCCCCTGATCGCGATGAGACGTGGATGGAAAGTTGCTTCTATTGTGAGAGACAGGGGCCATGGCCCACGCAGATCGCCACCTGTGGGAACCATTCCCATTGTCCGCCGATTCCCCAAAAGATCATCCCCGTTCAAAGTAAATTGCGCGGTCAAACCTGTCTCTACAAACCATCAGACGCCCAGATTCCACCGTACATAGCCCGCTTGTCTGTGATCAATTGGCGTCGGAGGATTCCTCTCCATTGCCTTTGAGCTTTGGCAGACACTCCGGGCATATACTGTGGCTGAAGCTTGCGGCCGAGTGCCTTGTGATGTATGCCTCCAGCTCGGTCCACCCGCCATCCTCAGCTCGTATTCTCTTGCACCAGGCGCAAATGGGAAGAAGTCCTTGGAGTGTCTTTACTTCGGCAGCGGCTTTCTCGAGCTTGGCAAGCGTGAGCTGAAGTTTACGCTCGTTCTCTTTTTGCTCAGTCACATCGGTCGCGTGCCCAACTACATACGGCGGGCTACCATTCTCGTAGACGGCCAGATTGCGGTATAACCATACTCGCTTCAGGCGGTCCCGGCCTATAACCTGCATGTAGCCTGAGTCGTAGCCGTTGCTTCGCACTCGTTGGAGGTATTGCGGAAACTGATGTCGAACTGAAGGGGCAAGGAAATCCGCCAGGCTTTTGCCTACACAGGCACTGGTTTCATAACCGATGGCCCTCGCGGCCGCGGGATTCAGTGACGCCAACACTCCGTCCATATCGTGGGTACAGATCAATCCGAGGCTGTTCTCGAACAGACTTTGATATCGGCGCTCACTTCGACGCAATTGCGCCTCGACTCGTTTGTACTCGTCGTAGAATGAGCCGACGGCGGGGGGTTCCAGGCCGAAGATTGACTTGTTCCCCTCAAGGCACTCCAGCCCAACGTGCCATTCGGGCTCGGTGCCTTCGCCTCCGATCCAGACGACTCGATAGCGGGCCCCGTGCTGCTCGAACTCCAGCAGTAATGTCGTACCGATTACCAGGGGTGGCAAGCCTCGCAGTCGCGCTCCCCGGGCGGCAATCTCGACCGTGAAGGTATTTTGCGAAAAAGGATTGCCTAAAGCATCCTGCCCGGAAACCGTCACAGGCTTGCACGCAGAGATACGCTGTTCTTTGCGAACGCCTTTGGCCCAGCCTGGTTTCGCCCCAGCAGACATCCAATTCCCCCAAATCGCACGTTGCAATCAGGATGCCAATAGGCCGGCTGGTAAAAGATTCTGCTCAGTCGATTCTGTGCAATCGAACCGACAACTGACCCAATGGCATCAGTCCCTTCCGCCACATACCAGATCTTCTGCTGTCCTCTTGCCGAATATGCCGAGCAGCCATGTCCGCGGCTTCGACGCGCAGAACCAGATTGGTCCGCTTAGTGGATTTATGTCTCTTTCCCGGACGCTTGTTGCCAGCAGGCTGAACAGGCATTATCTTTAATCCTGTGTGGTCAAAGTGTGTTGCGAACCGCGCGGGTAGAGTGGCTTCTTAACTGCGGACGGAACGCGAGGCGGAAATCCTCAGTCGGCGAAGTCGGTGTCGTAGGTACGGTGTGGAACGGCCAACTCTGTTGTCTGTTTCGGCCTGCACCCCGAAGGGCGGCTCCTGTTCTGTTGCCGGTGGTCCGCAGGACTCAGCTAAGGGCTTACGCCGGCTAGGAGGGATGGATTTGCAGAACATGATCGAGCACGGGCCATTGCCCTTTCTGGACAGCGGAACTGTTTCGGAGGACATTGGGCTGAAATTCAAGGTTCTGGTCGTCGATGATTCGCCGGTCTACCGCAAGCTTGTGGAGCAGTCCCTCTCGAATGAATGCCTTTCCGTTCTGCTCGCCAAGAATGGTGGCGAGGCACTCGAGCTTTTTGCCGAACAGCAGCCGGGTGTCGTCATTACGGACTGGATGATGCCCGACATCAGCGGACTTGAGCTGTGCAAGCGAATCCGACAGGACTGTCAGCATCTCTACGCGCACCTTATTCTTGTTACGAGCAATACGGATAAAGAGCAGGTGATAGAAGGGCTCGCAGCAGGTGCCGACGACTACCTGACCAAACCATTTCACCCGGGTGAGCTCGTCGCCCGTGTCGGAGTGGGTCGCAGAATTGTCGAACTTCATCGCCAGGTTCGAGCAAAAGGCCGTCAACTGGAGGAAATGGCGCTGACTGACCCGCTCACCGGCCTGGCAAACCGCCGTTCGATCGATCTTTGGGCGTCGCACCAACTCAGTGCCGCCGCCAGGCATGGTTTTCCGGTCTGGGCAGCAATCGCCGACCTCGATCATTTTAAGAAGATCAACGATACCTATGGACACGATGCTGGCGACACGGTGCTCAAGAGGTTTTCTGAGGTACTCAAAACGAATACGCGGCAATCGAACATTTGCGGCCGTTTAGGAGGCGAGGAATTTCTCTTGCTTCTCACCCACATCGACGAAGCACAAGCCTTCATCGCGATTGATCGCATCCGTAGATCTCTTGAGGAACAGGAGTTTCGCTTCGGGAACGGGACCGCCCGTGCAACGGCCAGCTTCGGAGTCGCAGGCTTTCGAGGGTGTCAAACCATAGAATTGCGCACGCTTTTGATGTGGGCCGACACCGCCCTCTACGCGGCAAAGAGCAAGGGACGGAACCGGGTGGAATTCGAGGCCGACGGAGTTCAATTGTGACCAGGTTCCGCATCGTATTCCGACCCGCCGAACAAGCGACCTCTCTGGCGGCATCGGACAAGCGCAACGACGCCTAGTACGAGATCTTGCCGAGGGAGATCTTGCCAAGGAAGAGCGCCGGGAGTCCGAGAGAGGGCAGCACTGCGGCTGCCGATCTCGACCGCAGGTGCCCGGTGCCACTTGGGTCGCTCTCCAGACCTCATCGCTGGTCAGACAAATTCAGCCCGTCCCCTTCCTGTTGCTTGGAATCAATCGTTTACAGCCATGTTGGATGTTCCTGCTCGGGTGAAAAGAGGTGCCACGGCGCAAAATATGCACCTTAATATGCACCGTTTATTGCGTCACAGAACAGGCGCGACTGATCGCACGTATGACCAACTTGCGAGTCGGGACCACAAATCGGCCATCTCATCAAATCTGTCGCTGATGAAACACGACATTCACATTGGCCGAGGTGAAATTCAGAACGAAGTTGCCGATTACCAGATCGGGCTTGCCATCTCGATTGAGGTCGGAAGTGGCCATTGCGATGGCAGAAGCGCCTGACGCAAAAGAAAGAGAGCGTAAACTCGCCATTTCCACTATTGAGGAGCAGGCAGGCTTGCTGGCTAAAGAGCGTTCCTAAAGCTACATCGGGACGCCCGTCGCCATCGAAATTTCCTACTGCCATAGCTCCAATTTCTTGTCCGCAATCCACGAACGCGCCCCAGTAGAAGCTCCCATCTCCCTTGCTATACCAGATCACCACGCCAGACCCGCCCAGCGGAACAATTGCCACATCGTCTTTGCCGTCTCCATTGAAATCGCCCACGGCGGCGATGGCGCCGTCCAGGAGCGGAAGGGCATTTGTCACGATCTCTTGGAATGTTCGCCCCCCGGTGTTCAGAAACGTGCCGTAATCGGTTGCAATGTCAACTTTCCCATCCCCGTTAAAGTCTCCAACAATATAGGTGGGGCCAGTCTAGAGCATTTTCATAGTTAATATAGAGTATAGGCAGGTGATTTTCCGACAACTACGGAGATGGCGAGAGCCTATGGGGATGATCTGCGGCGGAAACTATTGCAGGCGCACGACCGGAAACAGTGGTCGCTGCAGGACTTGGCGGAGCACTTCGGGGTGAGTGCCGGGTAGGCATGGAAGATCTCGGCCATGCGACGGCGCAGTGGGATCTGAAAATGTGATTGGCGAAAAACTGAAGTCGAGACTGCCGTTGTTCGGCCAAATCTCCAGATTGCTCGTGCCCCCGAGAGGATCAACCACGCCTTTGCCCGTTAAGTCGGAAACCATGAAGGAACTCCGGTCGGTGTTGGCAGCGAGTTGGAAGGAGCCGTTTCCCTGATTCAAGAACACGGTGGGCGAAATAGTCGTCGTGGTGACATACATTTGCAGCGGCTGCAAGCGATCGTTGTACGTGTCTGCGATGTTGATGCCATTGAAGCCGGTAGCCTTCCCATTGACCATGCCAGTGAGGCCGCCAAAGGGAGCATACGTCGCGCTCTCAACATAGTTGATCGCGCTGGCATTGTCCTGCGCGGCAAGGGGGACGACCCGCACCGCTTGGAGCATACGTAATGACCTTTCCGGTGCTGGGATACGTCAGCGTCGCCAGAGAGCTGTCTAGATTGTAGGTGTAGAAGATCGTCTGGGTTACTCCATTGATGGTCTGTTTTTCGCTGAGCTCCCGTCCGAGCGGGTCATGGCTCCATGACTGGCACGCTGATTGGGTTTTCCCTATGCGGAGGGGCGGTTCCCAGATTACGGTCGCGACGAATGCGATTATGAATCGCGGTCCACAGCGCAAGTCTTGCTTCGAGCGCCCGTGCTGCTGCGTGAGCGGCTTCGTCCCAGCGTTTTTCGTCATCACCGCACAGATCGGCAATCATGCGCAACGCCATGGGGCCGTGGCTGTCTCCGTCTACGTCGATGTGGCGCTCCAGATAGT
>VFSW01013263.1_pt1 | contig 11466 bp, 12 predicted proteins | sample 5358111 | NCBI WGS metagenome assembly VFSW01 (sample SAMN11554181, study PRJNA540505) | mine drainage metagenome | isolation source: sediment from site ElyBrook_90M | place: USA: Ely Copper Mine, Vershire, VT | collected 2017 | reverse complement strand
TTCACGAGCAGCCCCGCTCCCGCAGCTCGGGTGACCCCCCTCAGCTCCCCCGCGAAGACGCGCAGGCTCGCGCGCGCCCGCCTCTTGTCCCGCAGCTGCACCGCGAGCCAACCCGCCGGCATCGCCCGGGCGGCCGCCGTCCCGCACCTTACGATCCCGTCGTCTCCGTACGCCGGATCCGTCCCGAGCGCGCCCCGCGGCGATCCCATCGTCCGGCCCGATGCTCCACCTCACCGGCCGCCCCCGTCGTGCGCGACGCTTTGCCCTGCGTCGGCCAGACTCTCCCGCGCGAGGCGCGCCCAGCGGCTCGAGGGATAGCGTTCGACGAGGAAGCGCATCGTCTGTCTTGCGGCGGCTTCGTCGTGCTCGGCTTCGAAGCGCTGAGCGAGCTGCCAGAGGGCGTCCCCGGGCGTCTCGTCGAGACGGAGTTCGCTCTCGGGGGTCTCCCCGCACTGGATCGGGGCCCTGCCGAGCAGGAGCACCGTCGGGCCGAGGATGAGCATCGTCGCGCCTGCCGCGCGAGCCATGGCTCTACTCGATTAGCCCCGCCGTAGGGCTCGAGGCGTTCGCGTAGCGCTTCTTGGGAATCCTTCCGGCGACGAACGCCTTGCGCCCCGCTTGGACGGCCTCGCGCATCGCCTCCGCCATGAGCACGGGATCCTTGGCGTGAGCGATGGCCGTATTCATGAGGACTCCGTGGCAACCGAGCTCCATCGCCACCGACGCGTCGCTCGCCGTGCCCACCCCCGCGTCGACGATGACGGGGACGCGCGCGTTCTCGAGGATGATGGCGAGGTTGTGGGGATTGCGGATGCCGAGGCCACTTCCAATGGGGGCGGCCAGAGGCATGACGGCCGCGCACCCGATGTCCTCGAGCTTGCGGCATACGATGGGGTCGTCGATGCAGTAGGGAAGGACGACGAAGCCCTCCTGGACGAGCATGCGCGCGGCTTCCAGCGTCTGCTCGTTGTCGGGGTAAAGGGTCTTCGGGTCTCCGATGACCTCGAGTTTGACCATCTCTGCGATGCCGAGTTCGCGGGCGAGACGCAGCGTGCGGACGGCTTCGTCGGCGGTGTGGCAGCCAGCGGTGTTGGGCAAGAGCAGCCATTTCTTGCGCGTGAGCAGGGACATGAGCGAGCCGCTCGAGCGGTCGTTCAAGTCGACCCTGCGGAGCGCGACGGTGACGATCTCCGCGCCCGAGGCGTCGATCGCGCGCTCGGTCTCGGCGACGTCCTTGTACTTGCCCGTGCCGACGATCAGGCGGCTCTGGAAGGTGCGGCCGGCGAGGACGAGCGGGTCTGGCATGAGGACGCGAGCATAGCCGAAGATGCCCCCGTGGCCCCCCTCCAGCGACGGTGCAGCCACAGCCACTGAGAGGGGTGCAGGCGGACGAAGCGGTCGAGGGCGAGCGTTGCGGCGCGGGTCGTCTCGTCGATCCAGGCGCGCCCGGGGCGAGCAGGGGGGAAATGAACGTCGAGGACGTAGAGGCGATGGCTCCCGCCGTCCAGGCGGCGGCTCGCGGCGACGACCAGCGGAGCGCCGGAGGCGGCGGACAGGACCGCCGCGGCACGGTCGGCCAGAGCGGGGCGGCCGAGGAAATCGACAAGGAGCACGCGGCGCCCGTAGGCCGGCACCTGGTCGATCATCATGGCGACGGCGCCTGCCCTCCCGAGAGCTTCGCGAGCGGCCGCCATGGCGCCTCTCGCATCGACGAGATTCACGCCCAGCGAGGCGCGGGTTTTCTGCCACAGTCGGTCGAGCCACCGCACGGTCAGGTGCTTGGTGACCACTGTGAGCTCTACGGCCCGGGCGATCGCGCATGCGGCGAGATCCCAGTGGCCGGTGTGGGACGCGGCTATCACGACGCCACGGCCGCGGGAAAGTGCCCCGCGCCACGGCCCGATAGACCCTTCGTCCACGGTCACGCGCTCCAGCTCTCTGCGTCCCGTCATCGCCAGCCACAGGAACTCGACGGCGGAGACCCCGAGCGCCCGGTACATGGCTCGCGCGCGTCTCGCGGGCCGATCGACCCCGGCGACGGCCATCGACTCCTCGACGTGCCTGCGCCGGACGCGAAGAACGCTCCCCGCGACCCACCCGAGGAGCGCCCCCAAAAGGCGAAGGAGCAAATCAGAAGCCTGCTCTGCGCACGACCCTGCCCGCCGCCGCCTCGCTCTCGAGGGCGACCGCGAAGACGTCGCTCCGGACGACGACGAAGAGCTCGCGCTTGGAGTTTCGCGCGTATACGAGCTCGCCATCCTGGCGCAGCGCCTCGATGCGAGACACCGTCATCGCGGCTCCGTCGTGCGCGACGTGCAGCGTCATCGTGTTGCCGTCGGGGAGCGAGACCCACCCGTCCTTGTCGGCCTTCGCCGCTGCCACCTTCAGGATCGCGTCGACGTGCTCACCGGTCATGCGGGCGTTCATACCGCGCGACGCTCCGGCCGTCGACCCGCTAGGCTCTGCGCGTGGCTGACGAAGCACCGGCGCGCACGAACGACATCATCGTCCTCAAGGACGTACGCAAGCGCTACGGCGACAGCGAGGTCCTCAAAGGGATCGATGTCGTCTGCCGCCGCAACGAGACGACGTGCATCGTGGGGGGCTCCGGCGCGGGCAAGACCACGCTCCTCCGCCTCATCGTCGCGCTCGAGAAGCCGACGAGCGGCCAGATCTACGTCGAAGGCGAGGACACCGTCCCCATGGGCGAGCGCGATCTCAACCGGATGCGCCAGAAGTTCGGCGTGGTCTACCAGTACGCCGCGCTCCTCGACTCGATCACGGTCCTCGACAACGTCGCCTTCCCCCTCGTCGAGCACACGAAGCTCACCGCCGCCGAGCGGCGCGAGCGCGTGCTCGCCAAGCTCGGCATCCTCGGCCTCGACGAGAGCGTGCTCACGAAGTACCCCGCGGAGCTGTCGGGAGGCATGCGCAAGCGCGTCGGCCTGGCAAGGGCCCTCATGCTCGACCCGCCGATCGTCGTCTACGACGAGCCGACGAGCGGCCTCGACCCGCTCACGAGCCGCACCGTGGACGACCTCATCGAGGGCACCCGCCGGCGCTTCGGCATCACGAGCCTCGTCATCACGCACGACATCGCGAGCTGTTTCCGGATTGCCGAGCAGGCGATCCTGCTCGTGAACGGCACGATCGTCGCGCGCGGCTCGCCCGAGGACCTCGCCCACGGCGAGAGCGACTTCGCGAGGGACTTCATCGCCAAGTCGGGCGTCGACGTGGACGCCATTTGGCGGGAGAGAAGCAAAGTGCAGATCTCGCGGCCTTGAGGTCTCGCTCCGAGGCCCTTTCACCGGCCGCGCTCGACGCGAGTGTGCTAGACGCCCCTGCGTTGCCGCAGGCCGACGTTTGCTTCCTGTTCGACAACCAACGCGCGGGTCCTCACGCGGCCGGTTCGCTCCTGTTCGAGCGCTGCGTCCGGCGGATCACGGCTCGTTCGCGAGAAGAGGTCGAATGGGCGCTGGCGCAAGTCGAACAGGAGCGCGTTCGAGGCCGTTACGTTTGCGGCTACGTGGCATACGAGGCCCGGCCCTTCGTGACGGCGCGCCGGGATGCCGTCGCTGGCTCGCCTCCGCGCGAAGGCAGCGCGCTCGTCGACTTCTTCGCATTCGACGCCGGCATTTCGATGACCGGCGACGCCGTCGCTCGATGGCTCGCACGTCGTTGCGGATCGGAAAGCCGCGCCGCCGTGCACACGGTGCGCTTCACCGAGACGCGCGAGACGTATCAAACCAAGCTGAGGGCGATCCAAAGCGCCATCGTCCGCGGCGACACCTACCAGGTCAACTTCACGTTCAAGTGCCGCTTCGGACTCGAAGGGAGCGCCACCGCGCTGTACCTGCAGTTGCGCGAGCGTCAGCGCGTCGAGTTCGGAGCCTACGCTCGCTTGCCCGACCAAGAGATCCTATCTCTGTCGCCGGAGCTCTTCGTCCGCCGGCAAGGCGAGGAGATCGCGTGCAAGCCGATGAAGGGCACGGCGGCGCGCGGGGGCTCACCGGACGAAGACGCGCGCATCGTGACAGGGCTCAAGACGGATCCGAAGACGCTCTCGGAGAACGTCATGATCGTCGACTTGATGCGAAGCGATCTCGGTCGCATCGCCGAAATCGGGTCGGTACGCGTCGCGGATCTGTTCGAAGTAGAGTCGTTCGAGACCGTCCACCAGATGGTGTCGACGGTTCGGGCGACGGTCGACGCCGGGCTGCCCGTGAGCGACGTGCTACGCGCCGTCTTTCCGTGCGGGTCGGTCACGGGTGCGCCGAAAGGCCGCGCCATGCAAATCATCGAGAGCCTCGAGGCCGAGGCGCGCGGCATCTATACCGGCGCGCTAGGCTGGGTGGCTCCGGGCGGTGACTTCTGCTTTTCCGTTCCCATCCGCACGGTTGCGGTGCAGGGCGGACAAGGGGAGATGGGCATCGGCAGCGGCATAGTCCACGAGTCCGATCCGGACGCCGAGTGGGCCGAGTGCCTTCTCAAGGCGAGCTTTCTCACGCGTCCGAGCGAGTCGCTGCGCATCCTCGAAACGCTTCGATTCGACCCGGCGTCCGGCGGGGCCCCGAGGCTCGACGCTCACCTCGACCGCATGGCGGCGGCGGCGGCGACCTTCCATTTTGCCTTCGATCGCGCCCGTGTCGTCGCAGCCATCGACCTCGCGACCGGTCGTCCCGGCACGGGCTCTGCCAAAGTGCGGGTTTCGCTCGCTTTCGACGGCTCCGTCGACGTCTCGCTCGAACCGCTGGCCGCGCGGGACGACTCGGGGACCGGGGCACCTTGGGTGGCGGTCGGCGCGAAGCCAATCGACAGTACTTCTTGCTTTCGCCGCCACAAGACCAGCGCGAGACAGCTCTACGACGAAGAATATCGTGCGTGGAGGGAGGCCGGCGCCTACGACGTCGTCTTCTTGAACGAGCGTGGCGAAGTCGCCGAGGCCAGCCGTCACAACGTCTTCATCGAGAGAGGCGGGCGCCTTTTCACCCCTGCCCTCGCCTCGGGCGCGCTGCCAGGCATCGAGCGGAAGCGCATTCTCGATGACCCCTCGCTCCACGCCGTCGAGGCGGCCTTGTCGCTCCACGATCTGCTCGGCGCCGACCGCGTCCTGCTCACCAATGCCGTCGTGGGGATCGTTCCCGTCGACGTGCGGCTCACTCGGAAAGACGGGACGCTCCCTCCCGAAGCGTGACGAACGAGTACCCACGCTCGCGAAGCTCGCCGACGGCGGCGCGCAGGGCATCGAGCTTTCGACCGAGGGAAACGCGGACGTCGGGCTGGTGGGGGCGCAGCGCCTCGAGACCGTCCGCGGCGTCGAGCAGGTCGATGCCGTGGAGCTCGAGGTTCACGAGCGGCTCGCCCGCGCACATCCGGGCCAGACGGCGGGCGAAGGCGGGCCCGCCCAGCGTCACGGAGGTGCCGATGAAAGGCAGACGCAGTCCCCGCGTCACCTGAATGGGAAGCTCGAGCAAGCCTTTCCCGCGGCGCCAGTAGGGCTTTCCCACCCGATAGGGGCGCGTCGGCGCGAGGAGCACGGCCGGCGTGTCGATGATCGACCGGCTCTTTCTGCCGCGCAGCGCGATGGCCCCGAGGGCTGCCGCTTTCGCGCTCCAATACGCCGGGCAGGGGAAGACCGACGAGTCGTACTCGACTCCCCGCTCGACGAGCACGCTCATCACCTCGTCCGTCACCGTGTATCCGGGCGCCCGAAACCCGACGGGGCGGGCCCCGACCGCGGCCTTTATGGCGAGCGCGCCCTGCTCGACCTCCCACTCCATGACGCTGCGCTCGAGGCGAGCGAAATCGTACCTGTGGCCGAAGGAGTGGTTGGCAATCTCGAAACCGGCCTCGCTGGCTTCCCGGAGCTTCTCCGCCGCCTCGGGGCGACGCAGGTCGTTGCCGATGGCGAAGAGCGTCATCGGGAGCGAAAGCTCACGTGCGAACTCCCGAAGACGGTCGATCGCCACGTCGTAGACGAGCCATCTCTCCGGCGCCGACGGCTCCGGCAGCCCGTGAATGGCGAAGTAGTTGGGGATCTCGTCGAGATCGACGCTGACGGCGCAAAGCCGCATGGCGGTTTCCCCGCGCAGGCTCGGCTACTTGCCGCCCTCGATCGTCTTCGCCACTTCCGCCGCGAGGTCCTCGCTCTTCCTCTCGATCCCCTCACCGAGCGAGAAGCGAACGAACGAGTGGATCTTCACCTCGCCCCCGAGCTTCTTCCCGAGCTCCTGGCGCAGCTTGTCGATCGTCCCGGCCGGCGGGTCCCACACGTTGTCCTGGCCGAGGAGAGTCACCTCGGACAACCACTTGTTCACCTTGCCTTCGATGATCTTCGGCCAAGCCTGCTCGGGCTTCTTCTCTTCCTTGAGCTGCGCGACGAAGATCTCCTTCTGCTTGTCGACCTGCGCCGGGGAGACCTCGCTCCGGTGCACGACCGACGGGCTCATCGCGGCGACCTGCATCGCGACGTTGTCGACGAAGTTCTTAAAGTCGGCGGCCTTCGCGTCCGGCCCCTCGGCGTGGACGAGCACGGCCAGCTTTCCTCCGGCGTGAACGTACGCATGGACGATCCCGTTCGGCTCCCTGGCCTCGAGGCTCGCCCAGCGCCGGACGACCGTGTTCTCGCCGCTCTTCGCCACGAGCTCGGCGCGCACCTTCTCGACCGTCTCCTTCTTGGCGGGATACGGCAGTGCTCCGAGGTCCGCCCCTCGGGGCGCCTTGCTCGCGACCTCGAGGACGCCCTTGACGAAGCCCTTGAAGTCCTCGCCGAGCGCGACGAAATCCGTCTGGCAGTTGACCTCGACGATGACGCCGCGCTTGTGGTCCGGAGCGATCCACGTCGCCACCTCGCCCTCGGCGGCGATTCGGCCGGCGCGCGAGGCCGCCTTGACGAGGCCCTTCTTCAGGATGACCTCCACGGCCTTCTCCATCTCGCCGCCCGCTTCCACGAGCGCAGCCTTGCAGTCGGCCATCCCCGCCTGCGTTCGCTCCCGGAGCTCCTTGACCATCGACGCGGTGATTTCAGCCATGACGTGCCTCTCTATTCGGGATGGGGCGTGAAAGAGTCCTTCAGGAAGGGCGGCTGAAGTCTTCCCGGCGCCCGCGGCTTCCGCGGATGACCTCTGCCTGGGGGCCATCGTTGCGGCGCCCGCCCCCTTGCGACTCTTCGCGGCCCACGAACTCCTTGCGACGCTGCGCGCCCTCGACCACGGCGTCGGCGACGCGGGCGGTGATGAGCCTGATCGAACGGATGGCGTCGTCGTTGCCGGGGATGACGAAGTTCACCCGGTCGGGATCGCAATTGGTGTCGGTGATGGCGATGACCGGAATGCCGATCTTGTTCGCCTCGTTGACCGCGATAAATTCCATCGCCGGGTCGATGACGAACATCGCGGCGGGCAAAGACCCCATGTTCTTGAGGCCTCCCAGGTACTTCTCGAAGCGCTCGCGCTCCTTCTCGAGGCGCGAGACCTCTTTCTTCGTGATCGACTGGTAGGTGCCGTCTTCCTTCATCCGCTCGAGCTGCCGCATCCGCTCGAGGCCGCTCTTGATCGTGCGGAAGTTCGTGAGCGTGCCGCCGAGCCAGCGGTTGACGACGAAAAAGCTCCCCGAGCGCGTCGCCTCTTCCTGAACGATCTCCTGGGCCTGGCGCTTCGTACCAACCATCAGGAGGTGGCCGCCTCGGCCGACCGTGTCGACGATGAAGTTGTAGGCGCGCGTGAAGAGGCGCACCGTCTGATCGAGGTCGATGATGTGGATGCCGTTGCGCGCGCCGTAGATGAACGGGCGCATCTTCGGGTTCCAGCGCTTCGTCTGGTGGCCGAACTGGACGCCCGCGTCGAAGAGCGAGCGCAAAGGAAGCGGCGGGTCGCCGCGGAGTTGCGGCAGGGCTTGCATCCCCGTCGCGGTGGTCTCTGTAGATTGGGTCATCGTGCGCTTCCTTTCGGTTGGGCCTCCGCTCCCCTTCCGCCGCCAACACCCGCCAGACCTACTAGAGGAGGAGCGGATGCACCGGGCAGCGGTTTGCGCGGGAGAGCGTGTGGATTTGAGTGTTTCGAGGGCGAGGGAACATACGCGCTCGGGGACGAAAATCAAGGTATAGGCTGGGGCATGCGAAGCTCACGGTCGCCGCTACCCTTGGCTTTGGCATGCCTCCTACCGCTTGCCCCGCTTGCCGCAGAGGGGTGCGGAGGGGAGCAGGGGCGGCCCACGCTCCCGCCGCCGGACTACGAAGGGAGCGACGATCACGCCGACGCAGGTCCGTCGGCAAGCTCGGCGAGCTCCGCCGCCACCCCTTCGCCAACCCCTTCGCAGGCCGCGCCGCCGAGATAGGATCGCTCGCCATGCCCCGCGCTCTCCCCCGCGACCTCGTGCTCCACCTCGCGAAGCTCGCGTCGCTTTCCCTCTCGGACGACGAGGCAGACCGCCTGACGAGCGACCTCGCGCGCATCGCCGCGTACGTCGAGCAGCTCGATTCGCTCGACACCGAGGGCGTTCCCCCCACGGCGCACGTGCGGCTCGAGCGCATGCCGCTCCGCCAAGACGCAGTCGCGCCGGGGCTCTCCCACGACGAAGCGCTCTCGCAGGCGCCGCGCTCCGAAGACGGGGGCTTCGCCGTGCCTGCGTTCGTCGAATGAGCACCGACGGCGTCATCGCGACGGCGGAAAGGATCCGCAAGGGGGAGCGCTCGGCCGAAGAGGTGACACGTGCGGCGCTCGACGGCATCTGGGCGAAGGACGGTGCCCTGCACGCCTTCCTCCACGTCGCGGGAGAGAGCGCCCTCGAGCAGGCACGCGCGGTCGACGCCAAGCGCGCGCGGGGCGAGGTGCTCGGCCCCCTCGCGGGGGTCCCGGTCGCCGTCAAGGACGGCATCTCGACGCGTGGCATCCCCACCACCGCGGCCTCGAAGATCCTCGCCGGCTACGTCCCGGCCTACGACGCGACCGTCATCGACCGCCTCCGCGCCGCCGACGCGGTCATCGTCGGCAAGACGAACATGGACGAGTTCGCGATGGGCTCCTCCACGGAAAATAGCGCCTTCGGCGTCACTCGAAACCCGTGGGACCTCGGGCGGACGCCGGGAGGTTCGTCCGGTGGGAGCGCGGCGGCGGTGGCCGCGGGGCTCGTGCCCTGCGCGCTCGGGAGCGACACGGGGGGATCCATACGGCAGCCTGCGTCGTTCACCGGGACGGTCGGCATCAAGCCGACGTACGGCCGCGTCTCGCGCTACGGGCTCATCGCGTTCGCCTCGAGCCTCGATCAGGTGGGCCCCCTCGCGAGGGACGTGCGGAGCGCGGCGCGCGTGCTCGAGGCCATCGCGGGACGAGACCCCCACGACGCGACCTCGCTCGAGGCCCCGGCTGCAGGGCTCGAGGCTGCCTGCGGCGGCAGCGTCCGCGGCCTGCGCGTGGGGGTGCCCGAGGAGTACTTCGCCGAGGGGCTCGACGCCGAGGTGGCCGAGAGCGTGCGGGCGGCGATCCGCGACCTCGAGGGCGAAGGGTGCGTCGTCCGGTCCGTAAAGCTGCCGCACACGCGCTTCGCCGTCGCCACGTACTACGTGCTGGCCCCGGCCGAAGCCTCGAGCAACCTCGCGCGCTTCGACGGCGTCCGCTACGGCCTGCGCGTGACGAGCGGAGAGCTCCGGCAGATGTACGGCGCCACGCGCGACGCTGGGTTCGGCCCGGAGGTCAAGCGCCGCATCCTCCTCGGGACCTTCGTTCTCTCTTCGGGCTACTACGACGCGTACTATGGCAAGGCCCAGCGAGTGCGCACCCTCGTCCGGCGCGACTTCGACGAGGCCTTCCGCGAGGTCGACGTGATCTGCTCGCCGACCGCACCGACGCCCGCCTTCCGCCTCGGCGAGAAGGTGGACGACCCACTCGCCATGTACCTCGGCGACGTCTACACCTTGCCCGCGAGCCTGGCGGGCGTCCCGGCGATGAGCGTCCCGTGCGGGATGACGAGCGCGGGCCTGCCGGTGGGGCTTCAGATCGTCGCGCGCCCCCTGGACGAGGCGGCGATGCTGCGGGTCGCTTCGGCGTGGGAAGCGCGGCGCCCAGAAGACGAATGAGCTTCGCGAACTCGCGCCCGGAGCTCGTGAAGGTCGAACCACTGAGCGCCGAAAACGCGCCCGCCTGGGCCGCCCTCTTCGCGTCGGGAAGCTGCAGCTGCTACTGCCGATACTGGCACTTCTCGGGGACACGAAACGAGTGGCTGGCCCGCTCCGTCCACGAACCGCACGAGAACCGCGACGAGCAGCTCGCGGCCGTCCACGCCGGTGCGCCGGAAGCGGGCGGGCTCGTCGCGCTCGACGGAGACGTGGCCCTCGGCTGGATGAAGCTCGTGCCGCGAGCGTCCATCCCCAAGCTCACGTCGCAGGGCGCCTACCGCTCGCTCGCCCTGGACGCGGACCCTGGCGTCCTCTCGATCGGCTGCTTCTTCGTGCATCCGGCTCACCGTCGGCGCGGGGTCGCTCGCGCCTTGCTCCTGGCGGCCGAGCCCTACGCGCGATCGCTACCGGGCATGCGCGTTCACACGCTCGAAGGGTACCCGCACCACGTCTCGCACTCGCTGCACGACGAGGAAGCGTTCATGGGCCCCGAGGCGCTCTTTCTCGCGTGCGGCTACGTGCGCTGGCTTCCGGCCGTGGAAGTAGCCTCCCCCTATCCGATCGTCCGAAAGCAGGTGTGACGATCGGCGGCGCATGCCGGCGTGCGTAATGCGATCGAGCCGGTAGTGCCGTCGTCCCTCCATCGAGGTCGCCCATCGAGTTCCGGTGTTGGGGGAGCCGGCCCTATAGTACGGGGCCATGACTCCCTTCTTCGAAATCCTCCGCCGAGAGCTCTTCCGGCTCTCCGACACCCCCGTCTCGTTGCTCTCGATCCTCATCTTCGTCGCCGGGATCGCGGCCACCATCGGCGTGAGCAGGGTCGCTCGCAGAGCCGTTACGCGCCACCTCGAGAAGCGGCGCGCGCCGCCTGGGGCCGTCTACGCCGCCGGGCGCATTCTCCAGTATGTGCTCGTCGTGACTGGCTCCCTCGTGTGCGTCGACACCCTGGGCGTCGACGTCGGCACGCTCGCGGCCCTCGGCGCGATGCTCAGCGTGGGCGTCGGCTTTGGGCTGCAAAACATCACGCAAAATTTCATCAGCGGCATCATCTTGCTGATCGAGCGCCCCATCCAGAAGGGAGACTTCGTCGTGGTCGGCGACATCGTGGGCACGGTGATCGAGATCGAGATGCGGGCGACGAAGGTCGTCTCCCGGGACGGCGTCGCGATGATCGTCCCCAACAGCGAATTCATCAGCGGGCGCGTCTTCAACCAGAGCCACCCGACGACCCGCAAACGCGTCCGCATCGCGGTCGGTGTCGCGTACGGGAGCGACACGACCCTGGTCCGCGAGACGCTCGTCGCCCTCGGGCTCGGCCCCCCGATGGTGCTGAAGGCGCCGGCCCCCATCGTGCG
>VFSW01013262.1_pt1 | contig 11466 bp, 7 predicted proteins | sample 5358111 | NCBI WGS metagenome assembly VFSW01 (sample SAMN11554181, study PRJNA540505) | mine drainage metagenome | isolation source: sediment from site ElyBrook_90M | place: USA: Ely Copper Mine, Vershire, VT | collected 2017 | reverse complement strand
GCTCGTGAAGGGTTACTGCTTGAGGTTGACGCCATCGCAAGTATTCCCTCATAAAAGGGGATAACTGACAAACGCGCTCCGCAGGCGCGTTTGTCAGTTAAACCGCCCATGCGCCTGCCAATAACCCCCGCCGCGTAAATCACCACCGGCGTGGCGCCTGGCGTGGGCTGCCGTCGGGTGGCGTTTCCGAACTCACCCGGCGCAGTCAATCCAGGCTGCTGTCGGGTGGCGTTTCCGAACCCACCCGGCGCAGTCAATCCAGGCTGCCGTAGGGTGGCGTTTCCGAACCCACCCGGCACGGTCAATCCAGGCTGCCGTAGGGTGGCGTTTCCGAACCCACCCGGCGCAGTCAATCCAGGCTGCTGTAGGGTGGCGTTTCCGAACCCACCCGGCTTCGAGGATTGAAAAAGCACCCCGGATCTATCGTATTGACCTTTAATCCGCTGGCCACACACAATAAAACGCTAACCAACCCTGTAAAAAGGACGCTGATTTTCAGCCTCATCAAAACTTTCTACCATATTTATGATTGTGCTGACTCTGCCTTAAAAATATCCACTCGCCAGTCTTGGCTTACCTGTGCAACCCTTTCTTAGCCGCCTTCCACAATTTTGATTTCTTCCTCGGTCAACCCATACAACTCGTACACCAACCGGTCGATCTGCGCGTCCGTGGCCTGGATCTGGCGCTGGATCATCTCTTTGTCCTGTAGCAACCGGGCGACGGCAGCCTGCTTGTGCAAGGTTAGCATGCCTTCAACCAGCGACACCATACGTGCGTGTCGTGCTGCGTCGGCGGGGTCGGAGAAGTTGATTGGGCGGATGGGAATATTACGAATTACTTTTGCATCATAGCCAAACCAACCTCCTCGGAAATTTGATGATATTTTTTTGTGGTAATAATCCACAGCTTTTGAATTCAACACGCCTAAAACATATAAATACATACTTTCATCTAAAACAATACCATACCCGCCAGCCGCACCCCCAGGAAAACAGGCTTGGCCGGATTCATCAAAACAATAATTTGCAAAAGGATTTAAATCAGCAGTAAGTATTTTGGGGCTGGATATTATCTCCAGCGCTTGATTTCGGCTATAACAATACCAATGGCTACCAATCCATTTACCATTTTCTCTTTTTGCTAATATTTCTTTACATGACTTAAGGTACCCTGCGGTTTTAGGTGCATTTCCTGTAATTTCATCCCAGGAAATCAAAGTTCCGTTTCGATAAGGAAAAATTACAAATCTTGAATTTTCCTGCAATCTATAACGTTTCATATTGCCAGATTTGTATAATGGTCTCAAATAGACTGATTCCATCTCAATATCTGATTTCAAGGCATTGGAAAAGTACTTTCCATTTCCCCGGTCTTCCAAAATAAAAACAGGGTCAGCACCAGTCTTGAATCCCTGGAAAATTCTTTTTGCTATGTTCTCTAATTTGACTGGCATCTGACTTAATTTCTTAATAAATTCCATATCACCACCAACAACAAAATTCCATTCCTCCATTTTCACATTAGCTGTATCGATCTTACCTGTCACACCACAAACTCCGCTTCGCCAAGCCTTTAAATCTGTTACTTTTTCAAATATAAATGCGTCTTGACCAGTTTTATCCAAGAACATCAGACAAGTATAAGTAGTTGCTCCATCAAAAATTTGCTGGTCGCCAAAATGTACCACTTTGGCAAGGTGCTTGCCGGTTGAAATCAACCCGCGCAGGGGTTCGCCGTATTGGGCATTGAAAAACTTGTGCGGCAAAATAAAGCCCAGCCGCCCGGTTTTGTTTAGCAGGCTCAACCCTTTTTCCACAAACACCACGTAAATATCATAATTGCCCTTGCTGGCGGCTTTATAGCGCTTTTTGTAAAACTCCACCTCGGTCGGCGCCCATTCTTGCAAAGCCTGAATGCGGATGTAAGGCGGATTGCCAATCACAGCATCGAATCCACCCGCACTAAACACCTGCGGAAAAGCTTTGTACCAATCAAAGATATTTACCCGGTAAGACTCTTCGTCTCCAAACACACCCATCTGGCGGCCATCGTAATAGTCCGGGCCGATCAACGAGTTACCGCACTTAATATTCTCGCCCAAATCCGGCAAAATGCGCTCGCTCAACCACGAAAGCTGGCCGGGGTTTTCCACTACCTTCAACAGCAAAGACAGCTTGGTCACTTCCACCGCCTGGGCGTCGATGTCCACCCCGTAAAGGTGGCTGAGCAAAATCTCTTTCTTCTTATCCATGGTCAACTGCCAGCCGCCTTTACTTTCCACCACCGCCGGGGCTTTGCCCTTCGCCCAGCGCGCCGGGTCGTTGTGGATATACCAATCCAGGTACCAGTCCAGCAAATACTGGTAAGCCCCCAGCAAAAATGAGCCCGAGCCGCAGGCCGGGTCGAGCACGCGCAGCGGTTTAACCTTCTGGCTTTCGGCGCTCTGGTCTTTAAGCAGTTCGCCCAGGGTGTGCCTGACGATATATTCCACAATGTAGGTGGGTGTGTAATACACTCCGCCGGCTTTGCGCACCTCAGGCTTTTCTTCCACCTTGGCCTGGTGGCCGGCTGTCAGGCGGATCACCTTGCCCAAAAAGCGCTCGTACACCTGGCCGAGGATATCCGTGGGGATATAGTTGAAGGCGTACGGGCTGAGCGGGTAATACAGGTGAGCCAGAATGTCTTTCAAGACTTTGTCGTCGATTTTCAAACCCAGGGTCAGCGTATCCGGATAGCTCGACTGCTTCTTTTCATCGGAAAAATGGAACAGCCCGGAGTTGTATTTTTTATCGGCCTGCTTGAACAACTCCACCAGGTCCTGGTAAATCTCTTTCCCTACCGTGGCGTTGCGCAGCGCGTCTTCCGCCTCGATACCGCGCTCCTCGCAAATGCGTAAAAAGATGATCCGGTCGATGGTGGTTTGCACGGCACTGTTGACGTCGCGCTGGGTCAATTCAGGGTTACGCAGGGCGATGTTACGCGCCAGTTCGCCGCGCCAGCGTTCCATTTCTTCCAGAAAGGCGTCGTCCACGTCCGCCGTGCCCCTTTTGCCCTTCAAGCCTTCGGCAAACTGGTCGAAGGAACCTTTGAGCACCGCCTCGCATGAGAAAATGTCGCTGATTTCCTCCCATTTGTCGGGATAATCTTTAAACGAGTACAACTTCACGCGTCCCAACGCGGCCGGGTCGCCAAGTACGGGCTTTATGCGGCAGTCGTACACCGCCAACTGCTCGAAATCGCTCAACAGGCTCAGAGAAAGTTTGGCCGACCAGCCGTAACGCCGCACCTGAAAAGCCGGTTCGGGATTAGCGCCAATGTTGACCGCCGGTTTTTTGGCTTCCACAAAAAACATGGGCTTTTCGCCTACCCTGAAGGCATAATCGGCCGCTTTGGCCTGTCCCGCCACTTCTACCGATTGCTCAAGAATTACTTCACGGTATTTTTCGGAGCGGCCCTTGTGGTTTTGAACGTCCCAGCCCAGCGCTTCAAAGAGCGGGTTGAGATAATCATTGCGCAGTTGCGTCTCGTTATATTTCCCGGCCAAATAAGCCGGGCGCTGCTCGTCAAAACGTTCGACTAAATGGAAGATGCTGTCGGGTGCATTCAAGAATAGACTCCCCTCATGGTCTGAATTAAATTGTGTGTATGGGTATTACCAACGATTGTAAATTAGTATATAGCCGATGCGCGGCTTAGGCAAGGTGGATGCTGTTTTATTCTATCCATCCCTTTAGCGCTCCTGGCACACCCACTGGGTGAACGGATTGGGATTGGTTTTTCAACCTGCTTCAGCAGGTTTGAGGTTTATCAGCCTGGGAATTGATTCCCAGGCGGGATGTTACCTTCACAAATTAAAAATCGCCGCCGCCAGCGTCAGAATCGACGCCACAAAAATCACCCCCGTCGCCACAATCGTAAAATTCCTCTGGAACAGACTGTTCACGTATTCCTTCATCAGGGCTTTATCGCTGGCCAGGCGCACCAGGTAATTGAATACCAGCGGCAGCGTCATGGCGTTCAGCGCCTGCGTGGCGATCACCAGTTGAAACAGCGCCACACCCGGGATGAGCGCCACCACCGCCGCCACCAGCAGCTGCGCCAGAAAAATGATATAGAACGCCTTACTCTGAGAATAAGTAGAATTCAGGCTGCCGTTCAGGCCAAAGAATTCGACGTACGCATACGCCGTGGACAGCGACACCACCACAATCCCCATAAACCCGGCGTTCAGAATCCCGATGGCAAACAGCGTGCCGGCCAGCTTTCCGGCAAAGGGCTCGATCGCCAGGGCCGCCTGCTCGCCGGATACCAGCGTAATGTGATGCACAAACAGGGTCGCCGCCGTGGCCACGATCATGAAAAAGGAGAAAAAGTCGGTCAGGAAAGCCCCAACGTACGTCTCGGCCTGCGAATAACGGATGTTGCGCGCTTCGATATTTTTATCAAAAGCAAAACTGCTGATAAAGAACTGCCCCCAGGGGGTGATCGTGGTGCCTAAAACCCCCATCCCCACGATCAGATAACTTTTCCAGTAAGCCGGAGTAAATTGCACCCCATGCGGGAAGAAAAGATTGCCCATCGCCAGGCCCCAATCCGGTTTGGCCTGCACGGCGGAAATGATATAAGCCAGGTAAAAAAGGCTGGAAACCAGCATAATCCCCTGGGTCAGGCGATAATTGCCTTTGGTAATAAATACAAAGGTAACCACCACCATCACCAGGATCGCCGGCCAGGCGGGAATATTCAACATGCCGGTGGTCGTCTTGACCGCCGCCATATCCACAATGATCGTGCCCATGTTCGAAATCACCAGGCTGGCAAAAATGAGCACCGCCGCCTTCACCCCGTACTGCTCGCGGATCAAATCCGCCAATCCCCGGCGTGTGATCAGGGTCAGGCGCATGCCCATCTCTTGAGTAATCCCCAGCAGCACCGTGATGATCACGAGTAAGAAAAGCACCGGGTAGCCCAACTGCGCCCCGGCAATCGAATAAGTCGCCACCCCCGAAGCGTCATTGTCTGCCATGGCGGTGATGGTCGCCGGGCCAAAAATGGCCAGGAAGATCAAGATCGTTTTAGCCCAGCGTGCTGAGCGCCAGCCTTTGAGCAGTTTCTTCATGTCCCGATTACTTTAAGCAAAGGCTAATGATTTTTTTGGTGATTGCCGGCGCTGCGACCGCCGGCAATCACCAAAAAATTTAACTTTTTATCCTGACCTGCACACAGACGTTATTTCACCTTCACGCTGATATTCACCGTACAGAAGGTTGTCGAACCGTTGACCAGTCCCCAACTGGCTTCATGCGTGCCGGTATCCGTGCTGGCTACCATATCCACCACCAGGTCAATACTGTCGCCAGTATCGACATTCGCTGGCAGATCGATGGCGTTCACTTTTTTCTGGAACTTGGTGCCGCTCAGATACCTGAAATCGACGTTATCCGTAGACCACTCTTTAGTGCCGGTATTTTTCAAGGTTACCGCCAGGTCAAAGTCAGCATCCTTTGTAATCGATTCTCCAGACTTGGGAGACAGGCTGGTGATCGAACATTGATAGTCGGTCTGCGTGGGTGTAAGCGTAAAAGTGGGCGCGTACACAATCACCCTGGTCGACGTTGGGGTGGGTGGTACAGGCGTGGCCGTGCTGGTTTCCGTCGGCTGGGGCGTATCGCTGGGGAGCGGGGTAGCGGTCACCGCCTCGGTCAATTGTGCGAAAGCCGTCCCAACCGACTCGGTTCGGGCGGCAGAGACTGTGCTGGCAAAGATCTGCGGATCGACTGTAGGTGGGGTAGTTGGAGATGCGGTCAGCGTCGGTACGGCGGTCCCCAGGGCATTACAGCCCATCAGGGATAATAAAGACAGTAACAGAAATATTTTTACCAGGGTTGAGAGTAGATTTTTCATGCGTTTGTGTTCTCCTTGAATATTCTCCATTGTAACAAGAGAAAGCTATCATTGTCCTATATAAAATCTGTAAAATTCCTGACAATAGGGGGTGACCATCCCGCCAACTCAGGCGCGACTGCCTATCAATATTCATACGCCGCTATTGTGTCCGTCGTGCCTCTACGATACCAGGCGGGTGTAGCGGCACGATATCATGCCCGTAGGGTACGGACCCATTCAATTTATTCAATCTGTCAACGCGCAGTCGTGCCTGAGTTGGAGTATCGTAACCGCCAACTCAGGCACGATATCATGCCCGTAGGGTACGGACAATGTCAATTGATTCAATCTATCAGTACACAGTCGTGCCTGAATTGGATTATCGTAACCGCTAAATCAGGATTGCCCTGCCAGGCCTTAAAAATGGATGGCATTAGGGTGTTTTTCTTTTCATAAATGATGGCTATAATATTAATAGAATATGAAAATACTGGCGGCCTGAGAAATGTAGTTGCTGACAAAAGGTGATCGTCATGTCCGATACAAGCTTTCGACTGCGCTGCCCCAACTGTGACGGGGTGATTGAAGAAACGGATATATATTGCCCGGGGTGCGGGCTAAACCTTTCTATGCCCCTTGAAAAAACCGCTCCCGCAACGCCGGCGCCGGAAAATTTGGAAAGGGCACCGGAACCAGAAAGATCCCGGAAAAAATTTGTTATCGCTGCAGTAATTATCGGCCTGCTGGGGTTGATGATCGCCGGAGCCGCCATGGCCTATTCCGCTGGGCGGCCCGATCTGGCGCCCCAGGTCACCGCAGTCTTCGAACCGGACCTGTCCCGCGTTTCGGTTTCTGGCGTACCTCGGGCAGAATTGGAACAGACTGCCCAAATATTGAAGCAGCGTTGGGCCGCCTTCGGATATCCAGACACCTCGTTTACCGTTTCCGACCACGGCCAGATCATCGGCCGGATCCCCAAAGACGCGGATCCCGATTTGATCAACCGCACCAAAGCCGTCGGGATCGTCGAGTTCGTGGATTTTGGGCCAGAGTATTATGAGGTGGGAACGCAGGTGACCACCGACCTGGGAGTCAGAAATTTTACACAGGTAGACGGTCCAAAAGGGCGCACGCTCATGACCAATGCCGAAATCAAAACCGTCTCGGCCAGTCGCGACCAGTATGGAAATTATGTGATCGATTTTACGCTGAATGATAAAGGCACAAAAATCCTGGCCGACTACACCACCCACAACATTGGCAGCTACCTGGGGATCATTATGGACAAAACCGTCATATCCTGCCCCAGCGTCAACGGCGCCATCACACAAGGCAGCGGCGTGATTTCCGGAGTATTTACCTACGAAACCGCCAACACCCTTGCGTTATACATGCGCACCACCCCCTTACCCATCCCGCTAAAGTAGAACAAAATCAAGGTTCTCGGATTTGGCGGGGGTCACCTTGTAACTGCACTCTTGCCTTTATCAGTCAAGAACCAATGCCTGACGCTCACCTGGCAGGCGCGGTTGGCGACGCAGTCCGCGCAACCCTGGTGAGGCTCCTCGCAGTCTGAGCCGATTTCTTGCAGATAGCCCTTGCCGGTCAACTCTTTGGCAATCTGCAGCACCATCTCCAGCGAGATGCCCAGCCTGCGCGCCATATCCTGCAAACTTTGCACATCCCCGGCCTGGATAGTTTCTAAAAAGCGGCGCAGCATATTAGAAGAGCCTCCCTATCTGAAAAACCGCTACGGCCAACCCGAGCGACACAGCCAATTGCATGCCTACGCTGGAGGCGGTCCATTTCCAGGAATGGGTCTCCTGTTGGATAGCCGCCACCGTCCCGACGCACGGGATAAACAAAATTTGAAATACCAAAAATGCCAGCATGGCCGCCGGGGTCATCACCGTCTTCAGTACGTTCAAATTGCCATACAAGACCCCCAGCGTCGCCACGGTGTTTTCTTTGGCCACAAAACTGGTCAGCAGCGCCACCAAGAAAGGCCAGGGCATGCCCATCCAGTTCCCCACCGGCTGCATAAATTTTCCAACCATGCTCAAATAGCTGGTCATCACTTCCCCGGTTGGGAAGTAAGACAGCCCCCAGACGATCAATGTGGCTGCCAGGATGGTCGTGCCGGCCTTTTTCAAAAACCCCAGCACGTTATCCTTGATATACATACCAATCGTCCTCAGGTTAGGCAGGTGATAAAGGGGCAGCTCCATGATGAAAGGCACGTGCTCGTTTTCAAATAAGAAATGGTGCAGCATCAATCCCAGGCCGGCCAGAATCAACAAGCTGAAGCCGACCAGTCCCCAGGCAATCCAAAAGGCGTTGGGACCGAAGAAAACCGAGGCCAGGATGGTGATCACCGCCATACGCGCCGTACAGGGCACCAGTGGGATCAACATGGTGGTCAATAAGCGCGCCCGCCGCGATTCGATGATGCGCGTACCCAGGATTGCCGGAACATTACAACCAAAGCCCAACAGGATCGGCATGAAACTCTTGCCATGCAGTCCCATCATATGCATCCAGCGGTCGGAAAGATAAGCGGCCCTGGCCATATAGCCGGTATCTTCCATAAAGCCCAGCAGGGCGAAGAAAATCACCAGGATCGGCAGGAAGGTCAACACCATCCCCAGCCCTCCCAGCACGCCGCCGGCGGAGAACTCCACCAACCAGCGCGGGTAAAGCACCCCTGCACTGCGCAGGATCTGCGCCAGGTGGCTGACCAACTGGCTCAGCCAGGCCTGGATTGGGCTGCCAACCTGGTAGGTCAGCCAAAAAACGCCGCCCAGGATGGCAACCAGCGTCAGGGTTCCCCATATCGGGTGGGTAAGCGCCCGGTCCAGGCGGGCGGTCATCCCCACCCGGGTCACTTTGGGCTCCACCACCGCCGCCCGGATGATGCGCGCCACCCACTCGTAGCGGGCGCCGGCGATGTCCAGAATGGCATCTTCGTGCTGGTACAACAAATTATGCACATATTCCCATGCCCCGGGGGGCATGCTCAATTTCATCAGCTCCGTCAGCTCTTCGTCCCCTTCCAGCAGCTTGAGCGCCACCCATTCCTCAGGATAGTCCGGCAGCACATACGTGCCGATCAAACCCCTCAGGTGATCTAATACCGCCTGGTGAGTGGGCAAGATCGAAGGCCGTTTGGGCTGGTAGGTCAGGGCCATCTCGCCGTTTACCATCCGCTGGATCGTTTCTTCGAGCTCCACCAGGCCGGAACCTTTGGAGGCCACTAAAGAGACGACCGGAACGCCCAGGGCCGCTTCCAACACTTTGGGCTCGACTTGAATGCCCTCCTGTTCGGCCACGTCGGTCATATTTAGCGCCACCACCATTGGCACCGACAGCAGCAGCAGCTCTGCCACCAGGTAAAGACTGCGTTCCAATGTGGCCGCATTGACCACGGCCACGATCAGGTCCGGATGTTCCTTGATAATATAATCGCGGGCTAGGCGCGCCTCTTCAGAGCTGGCAGTCAGGCTGTAAGTGCCGGGCAGATCGACGATCGAAAAACCGGCGCCCTTGAAGTTGAAGGCGCCCACCTTGCACTCAATCGTTTTGCCGGTCCAATTGCCCACGTGCTGGTTCATGCCTGTCAACGCGTTGAAAACGGAGGATTTGCCTACATTGGGTTGGCCTGCCAGGGCAATTGAAAATTTATTTTGTTGGGCTGTTTCTGGTTCGGCCGTTTTATCCTTGCCTGCCAGACCCACAAATATATGCACAGCTTCTCTACGTCCCAGGGCGACCCGCGAACCGCGCAAGGAGACCAGCAGGGGCCCGTGGTCGCTGCTTCTCAACACGGTAATCACCGCTCCCGGGGTAAAACCCAGGGCAGCCAACCGGGAAAGCACCGAGCGCCCGCCTTCCAGCCGCCGGATGATCGCTTTTATGCCGGGTTGCAATTCCATCAGGTGCATAAGCTGAATCCTCTTCAAAAGGGTCCCAATATTTAGGTTGAGAGCGTGCCCAGGCACGCTCTCAACCTAAATATTGCTTACCCGGGAAATTTTTCCACATAAATATACCTGGCGGTCGGAAAACCAAGCGCCACTTTATTGTTTCCTATCAACAGGCTCAGGGTTTGATTAAAAGATAACACCTCGCTTACTTCTGCTGTCACTCCGGGGACGATGCCATTCGCTTCAAGGAATTCCAACAGTTCGGGGTTTTCTTCAGCCGTCTCGTGTATGCGCCGGATGATGATTTTTTCGCCGGGCAGCACACCGGGCAGCGCAAGCCAACCGGCGGCAACGTATTCGTAGCCAGGCAGTGGGTTGCCATGCGGGCACAGCTGAGGGTTGTTCAGATTGGCGCGCATCTGCGTTTCGATCTCGTCCGAGATGGTGTGCTCGATTTGATGCGCTTCGGCATGCACCCGCGACCAGGGCACCTTGAGCATGCGGGCGAGCATCCATTCGGTCAACATGTGCCGGCGGATAACGGAACTGGCTGCTGTGCGGCCTTTCTCGGTCAGGCGGATGTTTTTGCCCTGCCCGGTCGCAATCCAGCCGTCGCGTTCCATGCGTTTGAGGGTCATGGTCACGGTTGGCGGGGCCACTTCCAGTGATTCAGCCAGGCGGGCGGCGATTATTTCATCACCATCCCGCTCCATCACATACAGAATCGCCAGGTAATCTTCGATGGTTGGGGTAGGGCGATTGTCTGTTTGAGTTTTTACAGGTTGGGACACTTTTACACCCCGGCAAATAAAGTTAGTATATGCTAATATTTATTCTTATGGCTTACTAAATTTATTTTAACACATCTTCTAATACTGTCAAGCGTGTCGCCTGAGTAGGGGCGGGTCTGGACAATCATCTGTTCCAACTAATCACTTTCTGACGTAAGGGCGAAGGGGACGGAAATTAAGCCCGTTTGTTTGCATAAGCGCCGTTTCCGTCCCCTTCGCCCATACTTTACCAAAAGGGATCTAAAAAGGGGGAAAACACCCCCGGTTTCGTAGGGGCGACCCAGGGAATATTGGAACGTCCATCAAAAATGGCTTCGGGTCGCCCTGTCACAGTTGATCAATACCTCGGCAGGATAAAATCGGGGCTGCAGCGGTGAGGGCGATATGTGATAGCAGCGACCGGGCGAGCCGGGTTAAAGATGACTTCGACGTAATATTATTGGCTGGCTCGCCCTACCAGATCCTATCGAATTTTTGGAAATAGTTGGAACAGATGGTCTGGGCCATAAGATATCGACGTTATAAATTGACATTCTCTCATTGGATTCTCATAATAGGTGCATAAAAAACACCATAAAATCCTCCCCAAACAGCACATTAATGCAGTTGCAATTCCCCCTTCCCCTGTCATAATAAAACTGAACGCCAACTACCTTCCTGCCACACCGGCTTTTCCCCTTCTTTTCAGTGGTTTCATCTTCCTCAGTGGTTCAACCCACGCCGATACCACTGCACCTTAACAATCACAAATCTTTCTACCCTATCCACCATCCAAACATCGAGAAAATTCTGATACCTGATCCCTGACACCTGACAGCTCTTCAACTGACGACTTCCCCCTGATTTGTTTCGCTTTGTTTTAT